>Ga0074046_10000072_pt1 | contig 79942 bp, 65 predicted proteins | sample BogForMeECP23OM3_FD_94441 | JGI IMG/M metagenome (GOLD analysis project Ga0074046, IMG submission 94441) | Bog forest soil microbial communities from Calvert Island, British Columbia, Canada - Bog Forest MetaG ECP23OM3 | ecosystem: Environmental > Terrestrial > Soil > Wetlands ... | reverse complement strand
GTGGCCTCTCTCCATGGCTCCGTAGCCTCCAGGACGCGCCGGGCGGTCTCTTTGGGCAATAGATGGCGAAGGAGCGTTTGCCCTTCCTTGGTGCGCACCAGAGCGCCATTATTCACGATCATCGTGAGGGGCGAGTCGATTTGGATGGCGACAGGCATCGCGAAGTCGTAACGGCGGCCGGTGACCAGCGCCACCTCGATTCCACGGTGGGTCGCTTCTGCAATTGCGGCCCGATTGGACGGGGAAACTTGGAAGCTGCTGTTCAGCAGAGTCCCATCAATATCCAGAGCAATGAAGCGAATACCCATGACTCCAGTTTACCGGAATAGGGCTAGGAGTCTGTGAAATGAGCGCCGTTTTGCCATCGCCGAAAGGCCAAATTGGTTGTGCTAAAATTCCGGACTCATGGCCACACATCGCCTGTATTACGACGATTCGTTTCTCCAGAATTTCAGCGCGCGCGTTGTGGATTGTGGGCCCGTTGAGCCGTTCGCCGATGCTTCCGGCACACAACCCGCGTGGGGTGTGGTCTTGGACGCGACCGCATTCTATCCAAGTTCCGGTGGACAGCCGAATGATTTCGGCCGACTGGGCACGGCGCGGGTCCTTGACGTGCGCGACGATGGCGACGAAATCGTGCACATCGTTGACCAGGAAATTTCTCTGGGCGCTGTTGAAGGCTGCGTCGATTGGGGCCGGCGCTTTGACCACATGCAACAGCACACAGGCCAGCATTTGCTTTCGGCGATGCTGCAAGAGCGGTTTGGTCTGCCCACCGTGTCGTTCCATTTGGGCAGCGAGCTGTGCACGATCGATGTACGCGGGCCGGAACCGTCGGAAGATGCCTTACGCGGAGCGCAACGCGCAGCGAACGCCATAGTTTTTGCTGACCGCCCCGTCCATGTGCGCTACGGAACAGCCGACCAGTTGGCGCGAGACGGCGTGCGCAAGCAAGTTGACCGCGAAGGAATTCTGCGCGCCATCGAGATTGAGGGAGTGGATTTGCAGCCCTGCGGAGGAACGCACGTTAAAACTACCGGCCAAATCGGTCTGGTGCTGATTCGGCGGTGCACGAAGATTCGTCAGGACTGGCGCGTGGAATTTGCCTGCGGTGGACGAGCCGAGCGCATCGCTACGGAGGCTTACCAGTTGCTCCGCGCGATTGGAGAGCGCTTGAGCTGTGCACCGGAAGAAGCGCCGGTCGCAATCGAGAAAGCTTCCGCGGAGCGCGACAGCAGCTTCAAGAGTCTTCGAAGCACACTGCAGCAACTGGCCGAAGCGCGGGCCAAGTTGATGATTGCCAGTACGGTTCCAACAAACCATGCGGTGCGAGTTGTCGCGGAAGTATTGCGAGAAGAGAATCCCGAATTGCTTTTGCCCCTTGCCACCGAGCTCGCCAGAAGTGAGAAGGTGGTTGCGCTCTTGGTCCACGAGCTGACCGGGCAACTCGTTTTCGCACAGTCGGCGGAAGCAGGGAAGGATCTGAGCAGCACCCTGAAGCAGGTGCTGGCTGCGATTCCGGGAAAAGGCGGCGGAACACGAGATTTCGTACGGGCGAAGCTCAATGATCCAACCCAGTGCCCCGCTGCGCTGGCGCTCGCCACACGTTTGCTGGGGGACTGAGGCGCCAATGACATACATTGCTTGGACAGCAGGGACTAATCGAAATGCTCTCAGCCAGCTAATCGTGAAAAGTGGCCTTGCTGTTTGCGGCGGAGCTGAGGGAGACTGAATCCGCGGCTCTCCTGCTCAGCCGATACCTTGTGCGATTTTCCCAGCGCGGATCCCGTGTCCGCCCCTAAGCCGAGACTAGCGCGCCAACTGGGCCTGTTCGACGTCACCATGCTGGTGATGGGCGGCATCATCGGTTCCGGCATATTCATAAATCCCTATGTGGTAGCGCAGCAGGTCCACACGCCTGCATTAATCCTGGCGGCGTGGGTATTGGGTGGGTTTGTCGGAGTAGCCGGCGCATTCATCTGGGCCGAGTTGGCGGCCACGCTACCGGAAGTTGGCGGCCAATATGCGTACCTGCGCGAGGCGTATCACCCGGCGGTAGCATTCCTGTACGGATGGGTGCTGCTATTGGTCATTCAGACCGGAGGCATGGCAGCGGTAGCCATTACATTCGCGCGGTATTTTGTGGAGTTGACGGGCGTGCCGGCGCCTGACTGGGTAGTAGCGGCAGCCGCATTGGCGATCCTTACGGCAATCAATTGCTTCGGAGTAAAAACCGGAGGACGCACGCAAAGTGCCTTGATGGTGACGAAGATCGTCGCGATTTCTGCGCTGGTGATTGCCGGGCTGGCCCTTACGGGCAAACATGTGACCGTCATTTCTGCGGCGGACCGCGAATGGTCCGTCACTTCGTTCGGAGGCGCGATGGTGCCGGTGCTGTTCGCGTATGGAGGATGGCAGACGGCAAACTTCCTTGCAGCCGAAGTGAAAGAGCCGAGGAAAAACCTGCCACGAGGATTACTACTCGGCGTTCTTGGGGTGGTAATCCTGTACCTTGGGGTGAACTGGGTTTACCTTCGCGCACTTGGTCCGCAGGCGCTGGCGGCCACAACCACGCCCGCTACCGCGGTGATGCGGATGGCACTGGGGCAGCGCGGCGCAACGTTCATTGCCGCGGCAATCGCCATTTCCACCTTAGGCTATCTTAGCCAGGCGATCTTGACGGCACCTCGTGTGTACTTTGCCATGGCGGACGACGGGTTATTCTTCCGAGCGATCGCGTGGCTCGATCCACGCACGCAGGTGCCCGTGGTGGCGATTGTGCTGCAGAGCGTGTGGACAATGGTGATTGCGCTCTCGGGCCGCTATGAGCAGATACTGAATTACGTGATTTCCATGGATTTTCTTTTTTTTGGACTGACGGCGACGACGATTTTCGTGTTTCGGCGGCGTGCCGCTCGGGGCGAGATGAGTGCCAGCCAGGGTTATGCTATCCCTGGGCATCCAGTGACCACGGCGCTTTTCGTGGGAATATGCTGGTGGGTGGTTGGAAATACCATCTATCGGTATCCGCAGAACAGCCTAATCGGCTTCGTGCTACTGCTGGCGGGTGCTCCCGTGTACTGGTTCTGGAGCCGTCTCGCGCGGTCACGCTCAGCGAATTCGTAACCGGATTTCTGCATCAGGAGAGCAAGGATGAATGGTTTGGGGGCCGACGCAGTCACGCGCTATCTGGCTTGGGCCAAGCTGCACTCGAGCGCGCGGTTCAACCTCGCGCCCAGTGGCGTTATGGACTATCCGCTGGCGGAGTTGCCAGTGCACATCGACGATTTGGAGATCGGCGGAACCGGGCCCTATGGTTATCCACCGCTGATGGAGCGATTAGCGGCGAAGGCAGGTGTGTCCACAGAGTCCGTGGTCTACACGTTAGGGACATCGATGGCTAACTTCGTGGCGCTCACAGCGCTTGTCCATCCAGGTGACGAAGTGTTGATTGAGCGGCCAACCTACGACCCCCTGCTGGCGATTCTCGAACATATTGGCGCCAAGGTATGCCGCTTCGAACGCGTAGCGGAAAAGGGATTTCAGGTCGAAGTGCGAGAACTTGAACGCAAGCTCACGACGCAAACTCGACTTGTGATTCTTTGCAATCTTCACAATCCGAGCAGCGCGCGGACGGACGACAATGCGCTGCGGCAGGTGGGTGCGCTGGCGGCCAATGTGGGAGCGCACGTTCTTGTAGATGAGGTGTATCTGGAAACCCTGTTCGGTCAATCGTGGCGTTCGTCATTTCATTTTGGAACGAATTTTGTAGTTACAAGTAGTTTGACAAAAGCCTATGGACTCAGCGGCATTCGTTGCGGATGGATTCTGGCGCAGCCAGAACTGGTGCAACGCATGTGGCAAGTAATTGACTTTACCTACGGCAGCCCGGTACACCCGGCTGAACTCCTTGCCGTGATTGCTCTCGACAATCTCGATCGCGTGCGCGCCCGGGCGCGTGCGCTGCTGGAAACGAACCGTGTGCTGGTTAATGAATTCCTGGCAAAACACCCGCAACTTGAATGCGAACCGAGTCGCTTCGGCACAACGGTGTTTCCCAAGCTCCGGGACGGCCGTGCCGCCGAATTCGTGGAGATGCTGCGCCAGCAGTTCGAGACCAGCGTCGTGCCCGGGGAGTTTTTCGAGCAGTCGGAACACTTCCGAATGGGGTTCGGTGGACCTACGGACACCGTGCGCGGCGGACTAGAGAGAATGAGCGCCGCACTGGACGCATTCCGCCCATCGTCTCGCTAATGAGAATCAGCTGTTCTTGCCGGATCAGTCGGCCATTTGTTCGTAGGCGTGTTCACCCAATTGAGCTTCGTCCAGACCCACTTCTTCCGTCAGCTCAGTGACTTTCACTGGTGTGAACATGTCGATGATGCGCAACATCGCGTACGTGAAGGTAAAGGCCCACACCGAGGAGAACGTAGCAGCGGTTACCTGCTTCACCAGGAAAATGGGGTCACCGGCCAGCAGACCATTGGCGCCATCGGGATTGAACGCCTTGGTGGAAAAGATACCGAGCATCACGATGCCCAGGAAGCCGCCGACACCGTGAACGCCCCAAACATCGAGCGCATCGTCCCACTGCAGCTTATTCTTCATCTCCACTGCGTAGTAGCAAACCACGCCGGAAACGATGCCGATGATGACCGCAGTGGTAGGTGAGACGTAACCGGCTGCGGGGGTGACGGTGGCCAATCCCGCGACAGCTCCCGTGAGAAGCCCCAGGAATTTCGGTTTCTTCTCATTCAGCCACGAGACCATCAGCCAGGCAATCGCGGCAAACGAGGCGGCCACGTCCGTATTGAGGAAGGCAGTCGCGGTGACGGAGTCGACGCGCATTTCGCTGCCAGCATTGAAGCCATACCAACCGAACCACAGTAGACCGGTGCCGAGAGCGACCAGCGGGATACTATGCGGACCGCGATCCAGCACTCGACGTTTGCCCACATACAGCACCGAGGCCAACGCAGCCATCCCGGCGATGTTGTGAACCACGATGCCACCGGCGAAGTCCTTCACGCCCCACTGTTGCAAGAAGCCGCCTCCCCAAACCATATGCACGAAGGGGAAGTACACGAAGGTCAGCCACGCGGTGAGAAACAGCATGTACGCTTTGAAGGTGACGCGATTCGTAAACGCCCCAGAGATGAGCGCCGGAGTGATGATGGCAAACATCATCTGATAGGCAATGAACACCAGGGCGGGGATGGTGTCATTCGGCGAAGGCGTGTTCAGCGCGATTCCACGGAGAAAAGCATTGTGGAAGTTGCCGATCACCCCGTGCCAATCGCCGCTAAAGCAAAGGGAGTAGCCATAGGCGTACCAGATCACAGTAGTCCAACCCATGGAAACAAAACTCTGAATCATGATGGCCAGGACGTTTTTCCTGCCAACGAGGCCACCGTAAAAGAACGCCAGTCCTGGGGTCATGAGCATGACCAAGCTGGTGCAGAGAATCATGAAACCGGTATTGCCGGTATCGAGATGGGGCATGCAGTCCTCCCAATAAATTGTCTTGAAAAAGGCCCGCGGAACAGCGAGCGGGGGTCCAGAGTTCGGAACGAAGGCGCAAATGGAGGGCCCGCAGACCCAGTGCGCAAAACTCGTGAATACAATGTGAAAGTGGACCTAATACGAGGGAGGCGCTATGCGGGGTGTCACACGGGGATGTGACGCGTGGGCAGCGAATAATCTTGCCAGGACGAGAAAGAGTGCGTAGCGATTCGTTGGGAATTGTGGCAAGCTGTCACCATGGGAAACCGAGACAGAGGAAATCGCGAAAAGAAGAAGCCGAAGAAGACTATCCCGAAGGTAGCACCACCGAGGCGGGATGCGCACGTGATCCCGACGCCGGCTGCACCGAAGCCAACCGAAAACAGCTAGCGTGTCGGCGCGAGGGAGACGTAAGCCGCTTCGACAGTAGAGAACTGCCCAGTGGCAAAAGTTAAATGAGAGAGGCTCGGCCAATTGCCGGGCCTTTTGATTTTCCGGGCGGATAGTTGTCAAGCCAGCCTTTCTAATTCTACTTTGACGTTTGATATTACCCATTTTTCAAAATCCTTCGCGAGCGATCCGCGCATGGCACTGGACGGTAGTAGGATGGGCTGTCAGTGTAGCCGGTCGATACGAGAGAGCAGTGGGACAGGAGGAGAGATGAGCTTGCTGCGGAGTGTGTTGATGGTCTTATCGGGGTTGTGTGTGGCGGCGGGATTGGCGTTGGCACAGACGGAACCGCAAAAGCCGGAAGTGCCGGTCGAGAAGTGGACAGGCAAGACCGTGATGTTGATCGGGGCGCATGCGGATGATGATGCGTTGTCACACGGGACTTTGGCGATGTTGCAGGCGCATGGGAACCAGGTGTACATCGTAACCTTGACTACGGGAAACGTCGGGACACAGGACCCGAAGCTTTCGCGCACACAATTGGCGGAGATTCGAAGGCAGGAGGAATTGGCGGCGCTGAAGGAATTGGGAATTCCCGGAGACCACTACATCAACCTGGGCTATGACGACGGATTGCTGGAATTTGAGGACCGCAAAGCGGTGGTCGAGAACCTGGTGCGCTGGATCCGCAAGTTGCGGCCGGATGTGCTGTTTGCGTGGGACCCGGGGAAGAATTTTCAACGCTGGCACAAATCAGATCATCGCGCGGCCGCGTATTTGGCGGCAGATGCGGCGCGAGCAGCAATGTGGCGGCTGCTGTTTGAAGGGCAGATCACCCAAGAGGGCTTGAAAGAGTTCATGATCCCGGAATACATGTTCTACAACGACTACGACTATCAGGATGAGAACGTCTGGGTGGATATCAGCGATTATGTGGACAAGCGCGTGAACGCGGGAGCGCACTATATCAGCCAGTTCGGGCCGGGATGGAAGAATTACAATCCGAGTCCGACCGAGGCGGAAGTTAAGGAAATGAAAGAGAGAGTGCACGATTTCATTCGCACTAGAGATGGAAAGCCAGTGGAAGGGTTTCGATATTATCGAGGATTGCCCGACGCGATAGGGAAGTAGACCAAGGTGTCTAGCCCGCAGGTTCGGGAATGCGCTCGATTTGGCCAAGAAGGAAGGCGTAACCCGCGATGCCCACGAAAAGGATTACCGCCGCGGTGACGAAGGCGGAGTCGAAGGAATGGGTCGCGGACACGATGTAGCCGGTGATAATGGGCGCGGATATAGCGGCTAGCTGGCCGGACAGATTGGCGATGCTGGCCAGCGTGCCCACACTATCACGCGGAGCAATGAGGGAAGGCACAGTCCACGCGACAGGTGCAGCAGCGGCCAGGCCTCCTAACGCTAGGCTGATCCAGCAGAGGGCGGCGAAGGAGCTGTCGCTGTGAGCGGCGCCAAAAATCGCGAGACCGAACGCTGTGCCGACGATCAGAACGGACTGGCGCACACGATTCGCATTCCAGCCCCGCTGGATGAGAGCATCGACCAGCCACCCACCGACGACAATATCCGTGAACGTAGCAAACAGCCACGGTGCGCTGGTGTAAAACGCAGAGTGCAACAGGTCCATGTGGTGGGCAATGGAAAGATAGCTGGGGAGCCAGTTGAGAAGCAGGAAGAAGCTGTAGTTGTATGCGCCCCAGCCGAGCGCGAGACCGTAGACCTTCCTCTGCGTCAATAGATACCAAAGCGAAGAAGCACCCTTTGCTTCGGTTTGGGTCTCTGTTTGGGGGGCGCCTTCGGTGATGTAGTGAAGTTCGGCGCGAGATAGTTGCGTGTCTTCTTGGGGATTGCGGTAGAGCAGATAGAACAGAGCGAAATAGAGCAAGCTGAGGAAGCCGGTAGTGGCGAAGGTGAACCGCCAACCGAAGTGCAACAGCAGCAGGCCGAGGAAGGGAACTCCGATCGCGGAGGAAAACTTTGCCGCTGCATCCGTGATGGAGATCGCCAGACTCCGCTCCTGTTGAGGGAACCAATGGCCGATGGCTTTGGCGTTGCCAGGGAACGTAGGCGCTTCGGCAACGCCAAGAAGAAAGCGGGCAGCGAAGAACACACCGAGTCCGGGAGAGATGGCTGCAGCGAAGGAAGAGATGCTCCAGAGCAGCGTGCTGACGCGGCCGACGCGCCGAACACCGAAGCGGTCCAAAAGAATCCCCGCAGGCATCTGCATGATCGCGTAGGTCCAACTGAAGGCGCTGGCAAGGTAGCCGAAGGCGATCAGGGAAAGGCCAAAAGAGTCGTGGAGCGCGTCTTGCGAAACCGAGAGATTGATGCGGTCAAAAAAACTAATGATCACGCCGAACGCAAGCAAGAAGGCCATGCGCCAGCGACGGCGAGGCACGCGAGATGCGCTAGGAGTTGTTGAGGACAAGCGCATGCCTGAGGGAGGGGATTGCGCGGAAGGCGAAAGAAGTGCGCATAATGGAGCTTAGTTTCGCACGGTAATGCAGGGGGCAGCAATGCAGGCGGCTGAGGAAGGCAAATGAAGATCGGTAAGGGATCGCCGGAAAGAATGCTATTCGACGACCAACTGCGAGCCTTGGTTTCGGCGTCCGCGCGAGAGATGGGAATTGATGGCCGGCGGGTGCTCACGATCATCCCGGACGGAACGCGGACGATGCCCATGGCGCAGTTGTTCCCACTTCTGCAGGGGGAAATTGGTCAGCGCGCCGCAGCTTGCGATTACCTAGTGGCGTTAGGCACACATCCCTTGATGAGCGACGAGCAATTGACGCGCATGCTGGGGCGTCCCGTGATAAACGGAATCTGCGATGGATCGCGGATATACAACCATCACTGGGACATTGCGGATACGCTTGCGGACGTCGGAACAATTCCAGCGAGTGATGTAGAAGAGGTTTCGGGCGGCCTGCTGTCCGAGGCCATTTCCGTGAAGATCAACCGGCTGATTTTTGACTACGACCAGATTCTGATCTGCGGGCCAGTGTTTCCACACGAGGTGGTGGGCTTTTCGGGCGGAAACAAATATCTGTTTCCCGGCATCAGTGGCAAAGAAATGATCGACCAGACACACTGGCTGGGAGCATTGCTAGGCAGTTACCACGTGATCGGCACGGAATCGACGCCGGTACGGGACTTGATTGACCGGGCGGCGGCAAAAATCAAGGTGCCGGTTGCGTGCATGGCCCTGGTGGTAACCAAGGAAGGCGTTTCCGGTTTTTACTTTGGCACCGCGCGTGAAGCCTGGAAATCCGCAGCCGCGCTTTCCGCGCAGATACACATCGAGTGGGTGGAGCAGCCGTTCCGGCGCGTGCTTGCCGTCATGCCGGAAATGTACGCGGACATCTGGACTGCCGCGAAGGGGATGTACAAAGCGGAGCCAGCGATGATGGACGAGGGCGAGGTGATGATTTACGCTCCGCACATCACCGAGTTCAGCTACACCCATGGGCCGTATATCGAGAGAATTGGCTACCACTGCCGGGATTACTTTACAAAACAATGGAAGCAATTTGCGGACGTGCCGAGGGGAGTACTCGCGCATTCGACGCACCTGCGCGGAGAAGGCGCCTTTGACCTGGGCACAGGATTCGAACGCGACCGAATTCGAGTGACTCTGGCGACAGGAATTTCCGAGGAGCGGTGTCACCAGGTGAATCTCGGCTATCTGAACCCCAGCGCCGTTAACATGAAAGAATGGCTAGGGCGCGAAGGCGAAGGAATCAAAGTGATTCCGCATGCCGGCGAGACACTGTATCGAATCAAGAAGACAAGACGACCTACCTGAACTGGTAACAAATCCAGGTAATTCTGTGCCCGCACCCAGCTAAGCCTGAGCCGTAGCTTGAGCAACTTTCTTGACTTCAGCGGAATCGTAGCTTTCCCCGTAGATTGCAGGTACCTTGCCACCCATCGCGCGCAGATACGTGGAAAGCTGGCCGCGATGGTGAATGGTGTGATGCAGCGAAAAATTCAGGTAAGCGACGGCGGGCATCTGGAAAACGCCACGGAAATCGACGATTTTGGCCAACTGCTCGCCGGAAAGTTTTGGGAATTGCTCAAAGTTCTTTGCAAAGGATTCCCCGTACCACTGGCCGATTTGCGCTGGAGTCTGAACATTTTCGGGGCGATGAATGGGAGTGAAATTGAAGGCTCCGGCAATGATGCCGCCGTAGAAGCGATGCTCCGCGGCTACGACGTGCCAGGCCAGTTCCATGGCGGTTTTGGAATAGGGGTCAGGGCGGTAATCTGCGTTCGATTGGGGGATGGCTTCAATGACGGAGCGAGTGCTGCGATGCTCGTTCTTAACCGTGGAAAGCATGTATTGCAGTAGAAAGCTGGCATGCTCGGGACTGATGGGGATCATAGGTTAGCCTCTCGGAAGAAAGTCTAGTTGCGGGCCGTTGGATGCAAAAGAGTGTGGAAAGGGTAGCAACACGGCAATAAAGACAGCCGAAACGATAACTCTGCGCTAGCAGCGAGTCACTAAAAGAAGCGGGTGCGCACGCGATCGGGAAGATTGGCGAGATCGACCAGCGTGAGGAAGTCAATGGTCTTGAACTCGCGATCGATGGCTGGCGGCCCGCAAATGCGGCCAGAGATCTCCAAATAGGCGCGGAAGAGGCGCGGAGGCCGGCCCGGTTCCAAAGGGGCTCCATTGGACTGACACTCATGGCCGGGCTGGGGCGTAGTGCGCAAGGACGGATGCACGAGGTACTTTTCCTTGAGGGCGTCGTACATCGCCACGCCCACGTTTTCGTCCTGAGAAGAGATGGAACTGCAGCCCAGCAGGTAGCGGGAGTCCTGACGCGTGGCATAGACGGCTATGCCTTTCCAGAGGGCATGCAGGACCATGATGTTGCGATAGTCGATGTGAACACAGGCGCGGCCGAGTTCCAGAACCTCGCGGCGAATCGAGTCGTAAGCGGAAAAATCGAAAAGCTGGTTGCCGTAGTAGCCGATATTACGGCGGGCGACCTCACCGGTCTGCAGGCGGTACGTGCCCACGAGCTTGCAGGTTTCCAGGTCGCGGACCATCAGGTGGTCGCAGAAAGAGTCGAACGGGTCGATATCAAGGCCGGAACGGTCGGAGGTGGACAGGCCTTCCCCGAGTTCGAGGTTAAAGACGTTGTAGCGTAGGCGCTGGCATTCCTCCAGGTCCTGAGAAGATTGCGCAAGGGAAATACGGAAGAGAGAAGTTTCGGTTAAGAGCGGATCGGCGGTTACCGTTCTCACAGTTGGCCTCTGGTAAGCAGTCTCACTTGGACGAGGTTACGGAAATGTTTCAACTATGTCATTTTCAGGTTTTCGGAGTTACTCATTAGAAACAGAATCTCTCCCCATTTTACTGAGAACAATGTAGAAAAGAAAGACAAGTCACCCCCGGCTACGGAAGAGAAACCAGGTGCCGGACATTAGCAGTGGAACCCCGGACGATGAACTCCGGTTTGACCACAATTTCGTTGGGATATTCCTCCTGCCGGGGGCTGTTTACGCGTGCGAGCAGGGTTTCTGCCGCAATAACGCCCATTTGGCGGAGAGGTTGACGCACCGTGGTTAGCCCTGGGTTCTGATAGGCCGCACTTTGTATATCGTCAAAGCCAATGACAGAGACGTCCTCCGGAACCCTTTTGCCCGATTCGCGAAGGGCCTGGATAGCGCCGATCGCGGAAATATCGTTAAAGGCAAAGAGGGCCGTAAATGGCTCATTACGTTCGAGCAATTTCCGAGTAACAACATAGCCAACTTCAGGAGAGGATGAATCGCTGTCTAGCTGAATCGTCAATTTATCGTCAATGACAATACCGAGCTGCTCGGCAACACTATGTAGGGCGCGCCAACGAATTTCCGTGTCGGAGCTAAAATCTTGGCCTTTGATCATCGCAATCCGCGTGTGGCCGGATTTCTGTAGGTGCTCCAAGGCCAGATGGGCAGCTAGGTTGTGGTCTAGAACTATATTCGTCACTCCGGGAACCTGGCGATGTCCGGAGATGGCGACAGCGGGAATCCCGGTGGGTCCGGTCAAAACCGTGTCCACGGCGATGATCCCCTCGACGGCACGCTGCTGCAGGAGCGAAGGATACTCTTCAATGAGGTCGGCGCGATGGCGGTGGCTCACGACGAAATAGAAATACCCTTCCTGGAGTAGATAGTCTTCGATGCCAGACAGCACCAGTGCGGCGTAGCCCTCACTGATTTCCGGGAGAACCACGCCAATCGTGAAACTGCGCTTTTGCCGCAGGGAACGCGCCATAAGATTGGGCCGGTAATTCAGTTCACGCGCGGCGGCGCGGACGCGCTCTTGTGTGGCATGGGGAATGGACTTGGCGCCCGGAGAGCGGTTGATGACCAACGACACCGTAGCGGAAGAAAGGCCCAGATGAGCCGCCAACTCCTTCAGACCGATGGAAGGAGTGCCCGTGGGCGGACTTGCTGCAACGGGGTTTCCCTTTGACCTAACCATGGAATGTCTTGTGGCGTAGTCTGGCACAAGCCGGGGCTACGGGGCAAGGACAAGAGCCTAAAAAATGAGGGAAATTGTGGAGGAGGATACAAGAATATGATAGATTGTAGGTAATAAATCGATTTACCATAGCACGCATCCGGCCGCGGGGCGGGCTGCGGGAAGTGCCGGGCCTACGCTAGTGCCGGACGAGTTGACAATTAACGATCTTGAGATTCTGGCCCGCCCAGGGAGGAAATGAGGTCCCTAAGGTGAGTGTGACACGGAATCCAGAAAAGTCCGATCCGAATGACTTCAACTTCACATCAAATAGGAGCCTGACTCACGTGCTGCCCCACTTCTTCCGTCCATTCCTTTTGCTTGGCACACTGACATTCCTGCTATTGTCTAGCGCCCGCTGTCAAGAAACCGCGAGTCCGGCGGACTTTCATGGACTGCCGGTGAGATCCAATCTCGCCGACCCCGCGATCGAAACGCGGGTCGAAGCCTTGCTGAAACAAATGACCCTGGAGGAAAAGGTTGGCCAGTTAGTGCAGTATTCGGTCGGAACCCCGACGGGACCGGGAACGGGACGCGGCAATTATCAGGACATGATCGCGAAAGGTCAGGTTGGGTCATTATTCAACTTGGAAGATGCGCGGGCCGCCAATCACTACCAGCACATCGCCGTGGAAAAATCGCGCTTGCATATTCCTTTGTTGAACGGTCTGGATGTAATTCACGGCTACAGAACTGAGTTTCCAGTTCCACTGGGCTTGGCGTCGAGCTGGGACCCACAACTCGTGGAGAAAGCCGCACGGATGGCAGCGCAAGAAGCTTCGGCTGCAGGAGTGCGCTGGACCTTTTCGCCGATGGTGGATATCGCGCGCGATCCGCGATGGGGTCGCATGACCGAAGGAGCAGGGGAAGACCCTTACCTCGGAAGTGCAATGGCGCGAGCGTATGTGCGCGGCTATCAGGGCAAAAACCTGAACGCGCCGGACAGCATCGCCGCATGCGTGAAACACTATGTTGGTTACGGTGCCGCCGAGGGTGGCCGCGACTATAACACTACCGAAATTTCCGAGCACACATTGCGCGAGGTGTATTTGCCGCCGTTTTATGCCGCGCTGGATGAGGGCGGAGCTTCCGTGATGAGCGCCTTCAATGCGCTGAATGCCGTGCCTTCAACGGCTAATCCTTTCACGTTGACGCAAGTATTGAGGAGAGAGTGGCAGTTCCCCGGCATGGTGGACAGTGATTGGACCGCTGTCGCCGAGTTGATCGCACACGGGATAGCGAATGATGGAAAAACGGCTGCGTTGAAAGCCCTAACCGCTGGCGTGGATATGGATATGGAGAGCAATCTGTACCACGAACACCTGCTGGATTTGCTGAAAACAGGCAAGATTTCAGACGCGCAAATTGATAACGCGGTGCGCCACGTGCTTCGGGTGAAATTTGCGCTGGGACTGTTTGACAACCCGTATACGGACGAAGCGCGGGAAAATCGTGGACCATTGCCGAAAGAGAGTTTGGATCTGGCGCGCGAAACCGCGGAACAATCCTTTGTGTTGCTGAGAAACGAGTTGCTTGGCTCGCGCCACGTGCTGCCACTGAGCGACGAACTGCACACCGTCGCGTTGATTGGCCCACTGGCTGACGACCCGGGAGAAATGCTGGGATCCTGGGGTGCTCACGGGCAGGCGAAGGATGTAGTTACCCTGAAGACGGCACTGACGCAACGATTGGGGCAGGAACGAGTGAAATATGCCAAGGGCGGAGAAATACGGACAGCCACGGACGAGCAGATCAGCGCAGGCGTAGCAGCGGCGCGCTCCGCGGATGTGGTGATTCTAGCGTTAGGAGAGGATGCCGGCGGCATGACCGGGGAAGCAGGTTCGCGCGCGCATTTGGATTTGCCGGGTCGACAGGAAGAGCTATTAGAACAGGTAACCGCAACTGGGAAACCCGTGGTGCTGGTGCTGTTCAGCGGCAGGCCGCTCACATTGACGTGGGCCTTTGGCCATGTTCCGGCAGTGATTGCGGCGTGGTTTCCCGGGGTGCAGGCTGGCCCGGCGTTGGTGCGAACGCTGTACGGGGAATCCGTGCCAAGCGGGAAATTGGTCGTAAGCTGGCCGCACTCGATCGGGCAGGTTCCGGATTATTATGATGCCCTCAGCACGGGACGACCGGCTGGCAATACGGATTTGACGCGGCCTCCTGATGAGGGCACGGAGAAATATGTGTCGCGCTACGTGGATGAGCCAAACGCACCACAGTTTCCGTTTGGCTACGGGTTGTCGTACACAGAGTTTCGGTATTCTCCGCCAGAGCTCAGCACAACGAAGTTGAGCGCCAAGGAACTGGCAAAGGATTTGCGCAGCAGGCCAGCGGATGCCAAGACAATCATGACCGTGAGCGCGAATGTGACGAATTCCGGAAAGGTCAGCGCCGAAGAAGTAGTCCAACTCTATGTGGGGCTGAGAGGCACCAGCGTGGAGGAACCGGTGAAAGCATTGAAGGCATTTCAACGTGTCCCGCTCGCGCCCGGAGAGACTAAGAAGGTCACGTTCTCGCTTAGCCCGGAGGCTTTCGCCTTGTGGGATATTCGCAATGAGCGCACTGTAGAGCCAAGCCGGGTGCGCGTTTGGGTAAGTCCGGATTCGCAACACGGGCAGCCCGTTGAGTTCGAGATAACCGAATAAAGAGAGTCTTTCTATGAGCATACTTCCCATGAAGCGAAGGGATTGGTTACGCTGGTGCGGGCAGGCACTGGCGGTTGCACCGTTCGGGTCACTGCTGGGCTGCGGCCAAAAGCAGATCGCCACACCGAGCCCGAAGGGTCCGCCGTATCAAGGGACGGATGAGCAGTTGCTGGACGAGATCCAGCGAAGCAGCTTCCAATTTTTTTGGAATGAAACCAACCCTCAGACCGGACAGGTGAAAGACCGCGCCTTGCTGAACGGCAATGACACCCGCAAGATGGCCAGCATCGCAGCGACCGGCTTCGGCCTGACGGCGTTGTGCATTGGCGATTCGCGCGGGTACGGTAAAACCGCGGACATCAGCGGCCGCGTTCGAAGCACGCTGCAATTCTTGTATCAAATGCCCAACGTGCACGGCTTCTTTTATCACTTTGTGGATATGAACACCGGGCAGCGCTGGTCGAATTGCGAATTGTCGTCCATCGACACCTCCCTCCTGCTGTGCGGAGTGCTTACCGCCAGACAATACTTCCAGGACGCCGAGATTCAGGACTTGGCGACCAAGGTTTATGAGCGCGTAGAGTGGCCGTGGATGCTTAATGATGGGCCAACCTTCTCGATGGGCTGGCATCCGGAGAGCGGCTTCCTGAACGCGCGTTGGGAACATTATTGCGAATTGATGATGATTTACCTGCTGGGGATCGGGTCGCCAACGCATCCGGTTTCTGAGTCCACGTGGAATGCCTGGACACGGCCCACCATTACGTATCAAGGGCTGACCTACATTTCGGGCCACGACCCGATCTTCACGCACCAGTATTCGCAGGCTTGGTTCGATTTCCGGCATAAGAAGGATGCCTACGCGAATTATTTCGAGAATTCAGTCACGGCCACGAAAGCACACAAACTTTTTTGCCTTTCCCTGGCAGGCCGATTCAGCGACTATGCCGAGGACCTGTGGGGCATCAGCGCGTCCGATTACGTGAAGGGCTATACCGCGTGGGGCGGTCCGCCACCACAGGGCCCGATTGACGGCAGCATTGTGCCGTGCGCCACGGGAGGCTCGCTGCCGTTTCTGTATCCGGATTGCATTCAGGTATTACGCAACATCCGTGGAACCTACGCCGCAAAGGCGTGGGGCCGCTATAGCTACGTGGATGCTTTCAATCCGCTGTCAGACTGGTACGATACGGATGTGCTGGGAATCGATTTGGGCATTACCATGGTCATGGCGGAGAATTATCGTAGCGGTCTGGTCTGGAATACGTTCATGAAGAACAGCGAAGCGCAGACCGCCATGACAAAGGTTGGGTTTCAGCAGGCATGAAGAAATGCGTCGGCTGTTAATTTTGTTGGGCACGGTCCTGCTGTCTGCCACGGGGCAGGGCAAGCCGGCGCCTACTCCGCAGAACTCGAATACCCAGGGCCCCATACGTTTTGAAGAAATTGCGCAAAAGGCCGGGCTGCACTACATCACCGCGAACGGCAACACCGAAAACAAGAATCAGCCGCAAACGATGGTCGCGGGCGTCGCGCTGTTCGACTACGACGGTGACGGCTATCTGGACGTCTATCTGGTAGGAGGAGCCGCGCTTCCGTCATTGCAGAAGGAAACGCCGGCCTACTGGAATCGCCTCTTCCATAACAATCACGATGGCACATTTACGGACGTGACAGAGAAGGCGGGGCTCGCGGGAGCCGGATACGGCAGCGGCGTGGCCATCGGCGATTACGACAACGATGGATGGCCAGACGTGTTCCTGGCAAATGTAACCGGCAACCAGTTGTTCCATAACAACGGTGACGGAACATTCACAGATGTAACCGCGAAGGCCGGGGTGGCAGGCGCAAAACTAAACGGCAAGAAGATGTGGTCCGTGGGCGCGGGCTGGTTTGATTACAACAATGACGGCCTGCTGGATCTATTCGTGGTCAATTATTGTGTGTGGGACGTAAACAAGGACCCTTACTGCCGGGTCAAGGAAGGAGTGCGGGGCTATTGCCACCCCAAATACTACGCGCCGACACACAACACTCTTTATCGCAACAATGGCGACGGAACGTTCACGGACGTGTCTGAGGAAACAGGAATTGCGCAGCAGTTTGGAAAGGGCATGAGCGTCACATTTGCCGACTACGACGGGGATGGCTATCTGGATGCCTTCGTGGCCAACGACACGACGCAAAACTTTTTGTTTCACAACTTGAAAGGGAAGAAATTCGAGGAGGTGGCGCTGCTGGCGGGCGTCGGCTATGCCCCGGACGGAATCGCGCGATCCGGCATGGGAGCAGACTTCCGCGATGTGAATAACGACGGCTTACCAGACATCTGGCACACGGCCGTGGAGCACGAAGGATTTCCTCTGTGGCTCAACGAGGGCAAGGGCGAGTTTCAGGATATGACGGTAGCCAGCGGTCTGGCCAAGACCAACGACATGTCCGGCTGGGGCAACGGCATCGCGGATTTCGATAATGACGGGTGGAAAGACCTGTTCGTGGCGCGGGCCAACGTCATGGACAACATTAGCGAGCAAAACGCAACGCGACGCTATCCCGAACCGAACACCATTTTCCGGAACGTCGGGAATGGCAAGTTTACGGACGTAAGCGCGAACGCCGGGCCGGATTTTCAGTTGGAGGCGGCGCACCGTGGCGTGGCCTTTGGTGATTTGGACAACGATGGACGCGTGGACATGGTCGTGTCTGTATTGGACGGACCGGCAAAGCTCTTGCATAACATCACCGAGAATGGGAATCATTGGGTTTTGCTGAAGCTTGTGGGAACGAGAAGCAACAGGATGGCAATCGGGGCCCAGGTCCGCATCACCACGGAGGATGGGAACAAGCAGTGGAATGAGGTTACTACCGCCGTGGGCTACGCTTCCGCCAGTGATTCGCGAGTACACTTTGGGCTGGGAAAGAATGAAAAGATTAAAGAGCTCGAGATTCGATGGCCCAGCGGCACTAAGCAGGTTTTAAAGGATGTGGCCGGCGATCGCATCGTAACCATCGAAGAGCCGACGAAGTAACCACGAAGCACCTAGTAGCCAGCATTCGACTCGCTGGACGATTGTTGACTCAGCCGCTGGTACGTTGTGCGCGCCTTTTCTGCATCCTGCCTTCTCCCAGCGCGCGAGTAAGCAGAACCCAAAGCAAAATAGATCTTCGCATCCTTAGGAAAAGCTTTCTGCGCGATTTCCAGTTGCGGGATTGCTTTCTGGTAGGCATCGGTGTCCAGATACAGCAGGCCCAGAAGATAGTGCGCGAAGGGCACGTGAGCATTGAGCTGAACCGCTTCTTCGGCGTAGGGAATGCCAGCGGCGGAGTTTATTTTGTATTGCGTGGCAGCGATTTCCAGGCGCGAATTGATATCCTTGGGATTGTTCTTGATCTCCCTCTGGAATTCGGCTACCGCGCCGGGCACATCGTTGCTTTCGGCCAGGAATTTTCCAAACACATAATGGATATTGGGATAGTCCGGATATTCAGCTACCAGGTCCGCATATTCCTTGCGGGCCTGATCGTATTTTTTTTGAACTGTGATGCAGGCGGCGTGCCCGGCGCGTTGCAGGATCGCAGCGCCCGGCGATCCTTCCGGAGGAGCCGTCTCGGGGAAAATACGAAAAACTGCCCACCCGAGGGCCTTGACGGCGTCAACGTTCGGAATGGAGTCCAGGCACAAGCCGCCAAGGGCGGTTTCCGCGGACTGAAACTTGCCAGCACGGAGAAGCAGCAATCCGTCGTGATAGAGCAGCACACTGCGCAGTTGGGGGTTGGAGGAGATGTCCAGGTTCTTCGCTTGTTCCAGATGTTTCAGAGCGGCATCGTCCTGTCCTAGTTCGAACTCGCAGAGGCCGAGCATGGCGTAAGCAGTGCCGTCTTTTGGCGCAAGTGGAAGCAGTTGGCGGAAAGCACTGGCGGCGGATCGGTAATTGCTCCGGTCATATTCCAACGTGCCGAGAGACCACCAGCCTTCCGCCCATTTGGGGCGCAGGGCCAAAGCTTTTTGGTAAAGTGAGACGGCCTCGTCGAGTCGATCGGAATCGCGGGCCGCGGCGGCGCGCTGCGCCAGGGAATCGAAGCTCTCCGTGGCAGGTTTCGATTGAGCAAAGCACCAACCGGCGATGCTGAGCATTATCACGAGGAGCGGAAAAGTGATGCTCATGTAGCCCGGCCACCGCCGAAAGCGGCCTCGCCAGTGATTTCGGTCGGGCATGGAGGGGAAGAAGAGCATCAGCAAGCATCTAGTGTAAAAGAAAAACTGCCAACGAGAGAGCATCCCGGGGTGAGGGGACTCGTTGGCAGCTTTTCTTGTGCATCAACGGAGGCGCCGGGGGCAGCGCCTCCGGAACGTGTTAGAAGCTGAACCGCGCCTGCATCTCGATCGTGCGGCCACCCAGAGCGCCGGTTATTTGGCCAAAGTGGGTATCAGTCACGGTTTTGTCGATCTGGCCGATGTCAAGATTCAAGTTGTTGAACAAATTGTAGGCGTTCGCGCGGAATTCGAATTGCGCGTTTTCACCCAAGATCGGCATCTTCGGTAAGCCGAATGCCTTGCTGATGGTTGCGTCGAGGTCCTTATACCGGGGACCGCGCTGCGAGTTTCGCCCCACACCAGGAGCTTGCGGTGCGCCAGGGCAAACAGCAGGAAAGGGCGCTGTGCAGTTCGTAAACGTGGGTGCCGTGAAATAAGCCGGTCCACCCAGTGGGAAATTCCCGTTCGCCTTAAGGAACGTGGAATTACCAGAGTCGCTGCCCGCGCCGCCCAAATAGGTCGCAGGTAATAGGTTGCTGGTTGTGCCGTTGGTGCAGGAGCCCCCTTGATAGATCAGATTGCAGGTGCTGTTAAATTGCGGCGACCATGGGTAGCCACTATGCCAGTTGAAGATGCCACTCACTGTCCAACCACCAAGGATTTTCTTTTGCCAGCCTTCGTGGAAGAAGAGGTTCGGTGTATAGATACCCCACAACTTAAACACATTCGTCACGTCGAAATCAGATGGTCCCCAGTCGAGCTGCGGGTTCCATTGATAGTAGTTGATGGAATAAGGGCCTGAGGCGTTGTCCTTGCTACTGGAATAACGATACTGAGCATCGATCGAGAAGGAGTGACTGAAGCGATGCTGGAGTTCGGTCAGCAACGCGTTGAAGTTAGAGTTGGCGTCATAGCTGTAGTAGTCCACGCTATTCACCACGGGATTGAGGGCTATTCCCTGAGCTCCATAGAGCGCATTTAAGTTGGACTGGCGAGTCAGATGATGAGACGTGCTGCCTTGGTAGCCTACGGTCGCAATCCAGTTATGCCCCAGATCATACTGACCCTCCATGGAGTAGCGGTATGTGTAGGTAGTTGGCATATGGGCCGGAAACGCCGTAACCAGGACCGGTGAACCGCCAATGGGAAGATTGTTCTGGTTAAAAGGAGCAATTGTGTTCGGGTTCGCCGGGTAAGGTTCAAACTGATGCGGATCCGAGGGGAAGTTATACGAAACGTTCGAACCCGTGAGGAAGACGCCGTTGTTCGTAAACGGAATGTTTGGCCATCCGTTCAGTGTAATAGCTTGTTCCGGCGCGGTGTAGCCAATGCCAAAGCCGCCGCGGAGGACCAGTCGGCTGTGCATGTCGTGATGGGCAATGGCACCCGGACTCCAGGCAAATCCGAGTTGAGGACCGAAGTTGCCGGCTTGTGAAGTGTAGAGGTTGCCGCCGATGCGCATGTACAGACCGGTGAGCGGATTCGGTTGCTGTCCCAGAACCACGGTCGAGAGTTGGTTGCGGGTAAAGGACACAGGACCGAAATAATCCCAGCGCAGGCCGGCAGTGAGTGTCAGGTTCGGCTTTGCCTTGTAGCTGTCCTGAAGGAAAAAGCCGTAAAGCATTTGGCGAGAATCTTTGCGAACGGAGGTCGGCACGCCATTCGTAGGATTGAACGTGCCGGTCTCGGAATAGGCGGCGTCGTTCAAGAAATCCCAATAGTTCTCGAATCCCCAATTGGGCCGCGCAGACCAGGGCGCCTCCTGCACGAAATGGAGTTTGGTGAGCTCGCCGCCAAACTTCAGTGTGTGGCTTCCTTGAATCTTGGTTACAACGTCTTTGGCTCCATAGGTCCACTGGTCGAACACACTTCCGGCAACGCCACCCAGCGTTCCGGCATTTGTACCGATAGTACCGATCTGGTTGCCGTTGTTGGGATCGCCGATGTAGGCCGGCTGGGGCAAGCCTAGAGGACTTTGCGGGTTATCAGCCAATTCGTTCCAGCGCCATCCCGCAGCATTAATCCGCGCTTCGTTGATGAGTGTCGGAGTAAAGGTGTGAGTCCAGAGACCAGTCATCGCTTCGTTGGTCGCGTTATGGTAGAAAATGTTCGCCGGACGCGAGCCGTTAAAGGAGGTCGTGCTGACCGGGACATAGTAGATGTTGAAGGCCAACAGGTCCTTGCTTGTCGCATTGAAGTCGATGCGACCGTTGTACTGCGCGTTGGTAGCATCGTTAGGACCAGTCGTGTTCACAAAGGCAATGTCCGCAGTCGTGGGATCCAAATTGTAGCTGGCGCCTGTACCATCACCGCCGAGCCCAGGGCTCAAGTGGTTTTTGAAGCTTGGATCAGCGGTCCCCAGAGGGAATTTGGAGGGGTCCAGGGGCCTGCCAATATTCAAGCCTTGTCCGGGAATCATGTAGCAGTTCGTTCCTTGCACCAATCCAATCGAAGCACATGTTTGGTCCACTACGCCCGTGGACGAGACAGATTCGCCTGGAAATGCGCCGTATCGTGAGGCCAGGCTTCCGGCTGGGGCCAATTTCAGCAGAGCCGCCGTATCGTACCAACCGCTGCCGACATTCGTCCCTGAGTTGCGAATAGTTTCGTAGGCGAAAAACACGAACAGTTTATTCTTGAGGATGGGGCCGCCGATGCTGCCGCCCCACTGGTTGAAACGATTATTGTTCCTTTGCGGAGTCCTTGGATTGTCCACCGCGCCGTAGAACGGCTGATACGCGTTCAATCCGGGGCGATCGGCTTTGAAAAAGGCGCTGCCGTGATACTGATTTGTGCCACTCTGCGAGATCACCTGAATTTGGCCGCTCCCGAACCGTCCGCTCTCGGCGTCGTATTCGTTTGTGACCACGCGGACTTCCTTTACGGAGTCTTCGTTCGGAGTGATGATCGCCGCCGCACCCCAGGACACGCTGGTGATGTTGATCCCGTCGAGGGTGACGTTGTTGGAGTCTTGGCGGCCGCCATTGATGGACACCTGAGGTCGGTTCTCTGTTTGGAAAATGCCGGAGCCGGCGCTCGTGCCACCGGGCCCCTGGTTACCAGGCTGACCGTTAGTGTCGCCCCCAGCATTACGCGAAGCATCGCCGAAGGCGCCGGGAGCAAGTTGCACGAGTTGGAACACATCGCGGCCAAACGAAGGAAGCGCCTGAATTTGCTGGCTCGTCACCGTACCCGCGATTACCCCCGATTCCGTGTCGATGGGCGGGAGTTCATTGCCGTTGACGGTGACTGATTCGGTGACCTGGCCGACATCCAGTGTTACGTTTACCGCGTTGGCTTGCTCGGCAATGACGTTGACATCGTCGACGACTTTCTTTTTGAACCCTGCTTTTTCCACGCTGACGGTGTAGAGGCCGGGCGCAAGGCGAGGCACAGAAAAAACACCGCTGTCGTCAGTTGCGGCTACTTGGGTCAAGCCCGTGTCTTTGGCGGTGACCGTGACTGTGGCGTCGCTTACAACCGCACCTTGGGGATCCACTACCGTGCCTTGGATGCTGGCTCGGTATTGTGCGTGGGCCCCAAGGGCTACGAGAAGCGTGAGGACGAGAGAGAAAATGCTACGTGAGAGAAATCGTGAAACGGACATACGGCTGCCTCCGCTCGACTAGAATTGCACCAGGAAAAATATAGCGAAGTAGCACCAAACCCGCTAGTAAATCGGTTAAGCACCCAGTGGGAGGGAGTATATGAATGGGTTTTTTGAATGTCAAGTATCAGTTTATCGGGCGTTAAAGAATGGCATTGAAGAGGATGCTAGAGCCAGTGGCCAGTCCCGCTCTGGTTCGGAGGTACTGATACCTCGAGGCTGGCCCTTAGAGGGGATGGCCCGACAAAACATCTGAACGGCCTACCTTTTCAATTCGAGTAGGGCGAAGCCGTTGACCGCCAAAGTCACCTTCACCTGACTATTCTTCAGCGACACCAGCTCAGGCTTGCCAAGTGCTGATTCTTCGTTCAGTTGGCGGATTTGGGTTTCCGTTGGGTAGAGGGGCTTGCCCATTCGCTCATAGGCGGCGAGGGTGTTGCTGTGCTCGGAATCGACCCGGGAGATCAGGATATGTTTGGCACCCTTCAGGCCTGAGAACTTCAGGTCGAAGGTCCTGGCGGTGGCTGGTTGAACCGGTGACGAGAGGTTCCAGATCGCAATGGCAAACGATCCGTCCTCCCGGCGCGTGATCAGGACATTCTCAGCCGAGTTAGCAATCCGGGTCGTTCCCAGCCGGTGAAACAGCTCGAACGCGTAGTAGGCGGGCTTCTTGATGCCCCCAGGGGCGATCAAGCCAAAGCCCCCATAGAACGGCTCCCGCGGTGGACCATTTTCCTCGAATACATCGCTGAAGGTCCAGCGGGCAAGCAGATCGAGCAGGCCATCGCAATCGTGGATGGTTTGCGCGGTAGCCGTCGCCGCATAACTGGTGTCGCCGGCGTGAAGCGCGCCGTAGCCGGACACATTCCATTCGGTCCACAAAAGTGGAAGAGTCGGCCGGGGTGACGCCTGTATCTGGTTGTGGACCTTCTCCACGGCTTTGCAGGCGCGCTTCTCAATCGGTATGGCTTCGTGCGTGCCGAAGAGGTCTTCGACGGTGTCATCCGAATAGCCGTGCGTGGACACAAAATCGGCGGGAACATTTTCTTTCGCCACATGCGCCAGGAAGTCGTCCACCCAATGCGCGGAGGAAGTAGCTGGGCCTCCGACTCGCAGCCGCGAACTAACTGTTTTTAACGCGTGGGCAGTGTGGTCGTAGAGTTCGAAGTAAGTGGGCTCCTCTGGATCTCCGGACCAGAAATCGATGTTCGGCTCGTTCCAAACCTCGAAGTACCACTGTGCGACTTCGTCGATCCCATAGCGAGTGACCAGGAATTGCGCGAAGTTGCCAATCAGCGCGTCCCACTTGGCGTAATCCTTGGGCGGGGAAACGTTTTGCTTGTACCAGAAGGGGTGCAGGTCCTGGCGAGCGGCAAGTTTTTTGGGCATGAAGCTTATTTCGACGATGGGACGGACGCCATTGGCGAGCAGACCGTCGTAGACCTGGCCGACATAAGTGAAGTTGAAGATTGGGTTGCCAGTAGCGTCTTCGTCGTACACACCGAGTTCGTCGTGGAAAATGGCGTGGAAGCGGACATAGCGAAAGTCGGTGACTCTCTTCACCTCGCGAAGATCGTTCCGGTAGGATTCGCGGAGGCTCAGGATGGCGCGGCCAGAGCCGAAGGCCTGCTCCCAGAAATGGGGGAAGGGCGTGGTTTTGGCGGAGAGGTCGATCACGATGGGCTGCGGCGGCTGCACTTGCGCACACACGGGAGATGCGTAACAAAATAACAGCGCAAACAAAAACAGCTGGGGTGTAAGTTTTATGTTCATCGAAGGAAGATCCTTGGAGGCAACAACGGGTGAGAATAACACGGCTCGCGAATGAATTCTGTGTTGGCGAGTGCTGGTGAATCGATTCAGGACTTCTTTTTGTTCTGGGCGGCACGGAGTTCGAGTACACTCGCTTTCCGGAAGAGGATTTGTTCGAGCAAATCCTGAGGGCCGACTATATGGAGATTCTTGCGTCGGGTAAAAAACCGGGAGCGGAGGCAAAGGCAGTGGGAACGCGCGTCAGGGCGCCGATCAGGAGAATGGTGGTTCCGGCGGCGCTTCTAGTTTTTTCCTTGCTGTTGCCGCGCATCGCTTTTAGTGGCGAAGACTACTATCGGCACTCCTATTTCGACAACAGCCTCACGCGTGATTTTTATTTCTACAGCCGCGCCAGCGCGATTGCGCCCAGCGTTCTGGTTGAGCAAAACGGTAAACTGCCGGTGGAAACAAAAATATTCTTCACGCCACCAAATGCGCTCCGGCTGGAATGGCAATCGCAAGAGGGCGGAGGCTGGGAAGCAGGCATCCACCTTGTGAACTTCCGCAACCGCTACCCGGGATTCGAGGGAGATACGCTGTCATTTTGGTGTTATTCGCCCGAGGCGATTGCGGGAGCCGATCTGCCTTTGCTTACCTTAGCGAATACGCGCGAAGGACTGCAGGTGGCAACGTTCCCAGGGAGTTTCAGCCAGGCGGTACCGTTGGGAAAATACATAGGGAACGTCCCGGCAGGGCATTGGGTTCAAGTGCATATTCCGTTGAGTGATTTTGTCAGCGCGTCCATCTATCCGTTCGAACCGCGCTTTTTCCAGAGCATGATTTTTCATCAAGGGAGAGCGGACCGCGTTCGGCACACGTTAATCGTGGACGAGATTCGAATCGACAATGAAGGCGCAATGAAGAAGGGTATGCCGGTCGCGAAGCCGCTTCCGGCTCCGCAGAATGTGCGCGCAAAAGGATACGACCGGCACGTTGAAGTGCGTTGGGACGCTCCAGGAGGTTCGGGCGTCGAGCGCTACATCATTTACCGTTCTCTGAACGGCGGGAAGTTTGAGCCGGTGGGGATTCAAGTGCCCGGTGCGCGTCGTTATGAGGATTTTCTAGGCAAAGCGGGATTGAAGGCGGAATACAGAGTATCAGCGTCCGACGAAAGGTACCGGGAATCCGCGCTGTCCGAAACTGCAAGCGCTTCGACGCGCGAGTTCAGCGACGATGAACTCTTAACCATGCTGCAGGAAGCGTGCTTTCACTATTACTGGGAAGGTGCTGACCCTCACTCAGGTATGACGCGGGAGAACTTCCCGGGCGACGATCGCATTGTGGCGACGGGTGCCAGCGGGTTTGGCATCGCAACACTGGTGGTGGGTGTGGAGCGCGGATTCATCACGCGTAAAGAAGGCGCGGAACGTCTGAGCAAGATCGTGGGATTTCTGGAGCACGCGCAACGCTATCACGGCGTGTGGTCGCATTACATGGACGGAAACACCGGCAAAACCATGCCAGTGTTTGGAATGTTCGATGATGGCGGAGACTTAGTGGAGACCTCATTCCTGATGGAAGGACTGCTGGCGGCGCGTCAATATTTCCACGGCGACGGGGCCGAAGAGGATGCGCTGTACAAGCGGATCACGCAGCTTTGGGAAAGTGTGGAGTGGGACTGGTATCGAGAGAATCCGCAGAGTGATTTCCTGTACTGGCATTGGTCACCGGATTGGTCCTGGAAAATCCATCATCCGCTGATTGGATTCAATGAGGTCATGATTACGTATTTGCTTGCCATGGCCTCGCCGACTCATGGCGTGCCCGCGGACATGTACTATTCCGGATGGGCAAGCCAATCGGAACGGGCGCAGCAGTACCGGGCAGGATGGTCGGGCTCGAAAGATGGCGATCATTACGCAAACGGGAATACCTATTTCGGAATCAAGCTGGACGTGGGCGTCGGCACGGGTGGTCCGCTTTTTTTTACGCATTACTCCTTTGTTGGATTTGATCCTCACGCGTTGCATGACCGGTATACGGCTTCCTACTTTGAGAACAATCGGAACATCGCGCTGATCAATCGCGCCTACGTGAGGGCCAATCCAAAGCACTTTGCGGGCTATGGGCCGGATGCCTGGGGTCTGACCGCGAGCGATGGACCGTATGGCTACGTTGCGCATGCGCCCGATGCTGCCGATGATTTGGGAACATTGACACCGACTGGGGCGCTCTCTTCTTTTCCATACACGCCGGAAGCATCGATGTTGGCGTTCAAACATTATTACCGGGACCTGGGTGATCAATTGTGGGATATCTACGGACCACGCGACGCGTTCAATCCCGGCCAGGACTGGATCTCGCCGCTGTATATGGGCCTGAATCAGGCGCCAATCGTGGTGATGATCGAAAACTACCGCAGCGGCTTGGTCTGGAAGTCGTTTATGGCCAATCCCGAAATCGGGGAGATGCTGAAGAAACTGAATGCAGTCAGCGCAAAGTAAAACTGGATGACCTTTTCTACGGGTGCGGGCTGAGGTTACAGCGGGACAGGAGATGACATGCGGACGATCAGGCTGTGTGCACGGCTGGCGCTGTTGATTTTGGTGGGATACGGAGTAGCTTATGGCCAAAGTCGTGAATGGATCGGCGGATTGGCGAATCCACACGACTACGTGCAGAAGCGCGTCTCCAGTTATGACCGTTCGGGAGGAAATGAAGATTTTCGAACAATTCCGCCTGGAGAGACGCTGACCATTCTGGATGAGCCGGGGCCGGGAATCGTCACCCACATCTGGTTCACGTTTTCCTCGGAGGAGATGTATCACCTGAAGAAACTGGTGCTCCGGATGTATTGGGACGGGGAAACGACGCCGAGTGTGGAGGCGCCAATTGGGGACTTTTTTGGATTGGGGCTCGGTGACTATTTCACGTTTGAAGCATTGCCGCTATCCGCGGCGCCGAATCATGCCATGAATTCATTCTTTCCGATGCCGTTTCAGAAGCATGCACGAATTACGGTGGAGAACGCGGGGAAGATGAAGCTGGACGCTTTGTACTACAACATTGACTATCAGGCATATGCCAAGCCGCTTCCGGCGGACACGTTGTACTTTCACGCGCAGTACCGCCAGGCTTCGCCGAACAAAGGTCTCACCGGCGATTGGAAAGACAATGGCGATCCCCTCCAGAACGACCGAAAGAATCTAACCGGAGAAGGGAATTACGTGTGGTTGGAAGCGACGGGGCGCGGACACTTCGTGGGAGTGACCATGTCTGTGCTGCAGAACCAGGATTATTGGTGGGGCGAAGGTGACGACATGTTTTTTGTCGACGGTGAAAAAGTACCCTCGATCAACGGGACCGGCACTGAGGATTATTTTTTAGGCGCATATGATTTCGGTGGCAAGCCGTTTTCTTACGCCTTATACGGCGCGCCGGTTGTTGGGGAAGAAAAGGCCGGAAGCCGGAGCAGTGTTTACCGGTTCCACTTGGATTCTCCGATCCCATTTACGAAATCGCTGAAAGCCACGATTGAACACGGACACGCCAACGGCAGGTCCGACAATTATTTCTCGGTGGTGGCTGGATCATTGAAAAAAAAACATGCGCAGTTTCCCGCGTTGCCGCCGGTGGACGAGCGGTTGACACGAGTGCACGCAGTCGGAGGCCCGGGGAACGCGCCGAAATGAGCAAGGGCGAGGCGAGCGACAGCCAAACTTGAGAATCAGAGTTTCGCTTCGAGTTCGGCCCAGCGGGCATAGAGTTGATCGATGGCCTTCTGAGCCGCCTCCATTTCCAGGGATACGGTGCGGAGTCGAGTAGCATCGCTCATCACTGCGGGATCGAACAGGGAATCATGTCGCGCCTGCAGTTCCTTTTCAGCATCCGCGATACGTTGCTCGATGGTTTCGAGTTCCCGCGCTTCCTTGTAGGAGAGTTTCTTTTTTGAGGATGGTGCGGAAGTCGAAGGTTGCGAGCCAGTGGCGATGAGTTGAGAAGCCGAGGTAGGCTTGCTTTTGGCGTTTGCTACTTGCGCGTTCTGCCAGGATTCCCATTGCGGGTAGTCGGCGAAGCGTTCGGCGTGACCAAGGCCGTCAAGGCCCAGAACAACGGTAGAAACGCGATCCAGCATGTACCGGTCGTGAGTGACCAGGACCAGGGCGCCGCGATATTCAAGCAGGCTTTCTTCCAAAATCTCCAGCGTCGGAATGTCCAGGTCGTTGGTGGGCTCATCGAGTAGCAACACATCCGCCGGCTGAAGCATTAGTTGCGCAATCAAGACGCGGGCTCGTTCTCCCCCAGAAAGACGGCCGACCGGTTGATTGAGCTGCTCACCCGTGAATAGGAACCGCGCCGCCCACGAGGCGACATGCGTGACACGGTCCTGATAAATCACGGAATCAGAATCCGGAGCAAGGGCTCGACGCAGCGTGACGTCAGGATCGAGCACGCGATTCTGATCAAAGTAAACCGTTCGTAGATTCTCGGCCTGCCGAATCTTCCCGCGAGTTGGCTTGAGGTCACCCTTGAGAAGTCGCAGAAGCGTGGTTTTCCCGCTGCCATTGGGGCCGACCAGCCCGACGCGCATTCCGGAAGCAACGATGAAGTGAATGTGCTCAAGGAGTGTGCGGTCGCCGAAGGAATAGCTGACATCGTCGAGAGTGATGAGCTGCTTGGTTTTGCGATTGGAAGATGAGAAATCGATTTGGGCGCTGGTCACCCGCGTGCGGGCATTCAGGTCCGCCAATTCGCCAATCAGTTCGTGCGCCTTGTCGATGCGAGCCTTGGATTTGGTAGTGCGAGCTTTTGGACCGCGACGAAGCCACTCAATTTCCGCGTGCACACGGTTCTCAAGCGCGGCTTGGCGATTGCGTTGCGCGCGAAGATACTCCTCCTTGGCTTCCAGGAAAGCGCTGTAATTTCCTGACACTCGCAGAGAACCATTCTCGTACGAAGGATTTATCTCGACAATTTCGTTGGCCACATTTTCCAGGAAATATCTGTCGTGGCTGACGATGACGCAGGCGAACGGGGCGTTCTGGAGAACGCCTTCGAGCCATTCAATCCCGGCAAGGTCCAAGTGATTAGTGGGCTCATCGAGTAGCAACACGTCCGGGTTGCGTACCAGCGATTCCACAATCGCAAGGCGCTTGCGCCAGCCGCCGGACAGCGTCGACGCGGGCACCGCCAGGTCGGTGAACCCGGCGCGACCAAGAATGGCGGCCATGCGCGCGATGCGATCCTCTTCCGGCACATGCGCCTCGTCGAGCGCCGTGCTAAGAACGGACTGGATGGTTTCGCCTGCGGCGTAATCGGACACTTGGCGAACCAGGCTGAGATGTGTGCCCTTGCGTGTCGCCAGCTCGCCGCTGTCCGGCTGTACCCGCCCGCTCAGAATCTCGAGGAGCGTGGACTTGCCCGAGCCGTTTGGGCCGATGACGCCGATGCGTTCACCCTCGGAAATGATGAACGAAAGGTTTTGAAACAGCGGCGAAACGCCAAATCGTTTGGCCAGTCCTTGAGCGCTGATGATCGGTGGCAAGTTCTTGAATTTCCTCTGAAAAATGCCCGGAGAAGGATAGCAACAGAGTTACTGAGAAACGATACTGGCAAGAAACATTGGTGGACGTGACAGGGTTCGAACCTGCGACCTCGTCGTTGCGAACGACGCGCTCTCCCAGCTGAGCTACACGCCCACTCGAAAGCTGCAACTACGCTAATTTTAGCAGAGGAAGCGAAGCGATTCCAGCCGAGCTGGTTGAGATTGCATCGAATTAGTTTGAGCTAAGCTAACGGTGCCCTTGAAAATAGCGAGAGCCTCAGGGCTGGTTAAGATGCGCCTGCGACCCGGCGCGCTGGGCGACGACCTTGCGTGCGTTTTCATACAGCGCCCGCGCTTGCGGAATGGCCTCAACGGCCTTTTGAACCTGCGGATCCGCTTCAAGAAGGACCTTAAATCCTTCTTGCGTGCCGTAGTTGGACATGAACACTTCCTGCTTGATCTTGCGCTTGACCCAGTCCTGGTTCTCGGCAAACTCGGGCTCAGTGTAACGAATGTTGTGCTTGGTCAGGTAGTCGCGGAATTCCTTGATGACTTTGTCATCGACCTCGAAGCTGTGCGAGATTGTCGGCTTGGTCCCAAGAAAATACCTGGTAAAGCCGCCCACGCCCTGCTCCTGCGGGAAGAAAACATCATTGCGGAACAGTTCTTCCTGGAACTTGGTGTACTTCGGCTGGTCGATGATGATATCCGGAGTGATGCCACCGCCACCAGTAACTTGGCGGCCGCTATCGGTCTGACGAATCTCCGTCGGGTGCTCCGGGACTTTACGCTCGTAGTGATATTCGTAAAGAGAAATCGATTTGTAATCCCGTTGGATCAATCGTCCGCTGGGCGTGTAGTAGCGCGCGGTAGTCAGAGCCAAACCTGTGTTTTCAGAGAGCGGAGTTACGGTCTGAACGAGACCCTTACCAAAGGTGGTCTCGCCGACAACCAGCCCGCGATCGTGGTCCTGGACGGCGCCGGTGACAATCTCCGCAGCCGACGCGGAATTGTTGTTCACCAGGATGACCAAAGGAACGGCCATGCCCTGATTGCCGCGAATGGCATAGAAGCGGCGTTCGGGAGCGCTACGGCCGTGATAGGACACGATGAGCTGGTTCTTTTCCAGGAAGATGTCGCCCACCGCGACGGCTTCATTCAAGAGCCCACCGGGATTGTTGCGCATGTCCAGGATCAGGCCGTCGAGTGAATTCGCGCCGAGTTGCTTCAAAGCGTCCGCAATCTCGCGGTCGGTGGTTTCGTTGAACTGGGTGAGGCGCACATAACCGACGCCGGGCTTCAGCATGGTGATAATGTCCACAGAGTGACGCGGAATTTCATCGCGCGTAACGCTGAATACCAGCGGATCCGTCCAACCCTCGCGGTTCACCTGAATCTTCACTATGGTGCCTTTGGGACCCTTGAGCATGTCGGCGACTTCCGTGGTGGACAAGCCGTCGGTGGACTTTTCGTCCACCTTGGCGATCACGTCTCCCGGACGGAGGCCGGCTCGGAAGGCGGGAGCGTCAACATAGGGAGCAACAACGATGGTGTGATTGTCGCGGGGCGCAACCACCATGCCGACTCCATAATATTTGCCGCGCTGATCTTCGCGCAGCAACGCGAACTGGCGGGAATCAAAAAAATTGGAGTGGGGATCGAGCATGCGCAGCATGCCGGGAATCGCGCCTTGGTACACTGCCCGGTCGACGTCCACGGGCTCGGCATAATTGGACTGCACCACGTCCAAAACCGAGGTAAAACTCTCGACCGAGGAGCGGAAGTCATCCGACGACGAGGTCGTGGCCCGCACCGAAGGTCCGTAAATCCCGCCAAGGACGGCGGATAAAACAAGCACAACGATGACAAGGACCAATCCACGTCGTTCTGGATTCATGAAAACCCCCGCCGATCACCTAAAAAAATAGTATAACATGCACCAAGCCATCTGTCGTTTGACTCTGGTGCGTACCCTTTCTATGATGCACAGAGGGCACCTTTAGGGCACCCAGGGACGTCTAACTTCAACAATGCTCAGTGTTCCCCACATGATCGTGGTTTTCCTGGTGGTTCTGGTGGTATTTGGCCCCCAAAAGCTGCCCGAATTGGCCCGGAGTTTCGGAAAACTGATGGCCGAGTTCCGGAAAGCCTCCAACGACTTCAAGAGCGCTTTTGAAGAGGAAATGCGGGACCTCGAACGCCAGGCGCGCATTGCCGAGCTAAAAAAGCAAGTCGCTGAGGCTAATGCCGCCGCCGATGCGGCGATCCGGAACACGGGAACGCCCTCCCCACCTGCCACGACCCCTCTGGCCCAAGCGGCCGCCAACAGTCGTTCTGGCGACATCCCGGTTTTGCCTCCTGTTGCCGAGGCTGTCCCTCGCTTGGACGGCGGAAGCAGCCAAACGGAAGCGGCAGAAACACCTAAGGCTGAGCCAGAATCGGAACCGGAAACCGTGCGCGCCGCCGAAAACCCTCCCTCACATGACCAACAGCAGCCAGCCTGACAACTCCATAGCCGCCCGGATGGAACAGGCCGGGGGCCAGATGACATTTTTCGAGCATCTGTCCGAACTGCGCAAGCGCATCATCAATTCTCTGTACGCGATCGGCATTGGCGCTTTTGTCGGCGTGTACATCTCGCCCAAAGTCATCAAGTTCATTAATGAGCCGATGCTCAAAGCGCTGCAGGAAGCACATTTCGAATCCAAACTGTATTACAACCACCCGGCCGGCGCGCTGAACCTGGTCATTACTCTCGGGGTATACATCGGCATCGTGCTGGCTTCTCCGGTTGTGCTGTACCAGTTGTGGTTGTTTGTGGCCCCGGCGCTCTACAAACATGAACGCAGCGCGGTCACCGGGTTTTTGTTCTCCACCGTGTTTCTGTTCTTGGCCGGAATTGCCTTTGGCTACTTCGTCACCCTGCCCTACATGTTGAGGTTTCTTGTGGGCTTCCAGCAGTTTGGTGGGACCGTGGCTCCGCTGCTTAGCATCAACGAATACTTTGACCTGATTTTAATGGTGTTGCTGGGGCTTGGGCTCGTCTTTGAACTGCCGATCCTTATCTTTTTTCTTTCCCTCTTCGGGATTGTGACCCCCAAATTTCTGTGGCATAACTTTCGTTACGCCATTCTGATCATTGCCGTGGTGGCGGCCATCATCACTCCCACACCGGATGCGCAGACCATGTTGATCTTCATGCTGCCCATGGTGTTGCTGTATTTCGTGGGCATCATTGTCTCCGCGGCGGTAGTCAGGAAGAGAAACAAGAGATTGGCGGAAGAAGCCGCGGGGCAATCCGTATGACCACTTCGGAAGTGCGTTCCCGCTTCGTGTTGGGATTCACGCTCTGCTCCGTGCTTGCTGCTTTGGGATGCAAATCGGGAAACACCACGCAACCCACACCGGCTCAGCCACCATTCATGAGCGCAGTGGCTGGCAATGCCCCTGCGATCGCGCCAGGGGATGAAGCCCCTTCGCCGGAATCCACCGGTGGATTCGACGGAAAGCGTGCCTACGAGCAGGTCGTGAAGCAGGTGAGTTTCGGACCTCGTCCACCTGGTTCTCCGGCGATTATGAAGTTGCAGGAGTATCTGGAGACGGAACTGAAGTCTTACGGCTGCGCGGTCGAGACGGACTCATTCTCCGCGGACACGCCCGACGGCCGCGTGCCGATGAAAAATATTCTGGTGAAGATCCCCGGAGAGAAGCCCGGGATCATTCTTCTCGGTACCCATTACGACACCAAAAAAATGGACAATTTTGTGGGCGCCGACGATGCGGGTTCTTCCACCGGAGTGATGCTGGAGATGGCGCGAGTGCTGTGCAAGCAGCCACCGGGAAAGTATGCGGTGTGGATCGCGTTTTTTGATGCGGAGGAGGCCTTCAACGCCCAGTGGCACGATCCCGACAACACCTATGGCAGCCGGCAAATGGCAGCGAAATTGGCGCAAAGTGGCGATTTGCCAAAAGTGAAGGCGTTCATCCTGGCGGATATTGTTGGGGGCCGCACGCCACATTTTAGTCGTGAAGATGGATCCACCAAGTGGCTCGCGGAACTGGTGTGGGAGAAGGCCGCGAAATTGGGTTATGCCAATGTTTTTGTGAACGAACCAGTCGGCGCTATCGAAGACGATCATCAATCCTTTACCAAACGGAATGTGCCCTCGGTGGACATCATCGATCTGGATGCTGCGAATGACGTGCCATACTGGCACACACCGGAGGATACATTAGACAAGATCAGCCCGAAGACGTTAGCGATTGCGGGTCACACCATTCTTGAATCCGTGAAGGAACTACAGAAGAGGTAAAATCTCAATTCCCGGAGCTAGATTACTGAGTGCCCACGGCCTTTCCTCCCTTTTTTTCAAATGCGACCTCATGATTCTTGATAATGCATGAATGCTTCTGGAATTTTTCGTCATCTCGATACGGAAAATCCAAGCGATAGTGGCTGCCGCGGCTTTCTTCGCGCGCCAGGGCGGAGCGCGCCACCAGCAAGGCCAAGGTGTGCAGATTATGCAGTTCGTGCTCGCTGCGGCTGTCTCTTTCGGCCCGGGACAGTTCCATAGCCACGAGCGCTTCGATCGCCGCCTTCAACTCCTTGCCGGTGCGCAAAATACCGACTTGCGTCCACATGATTTCGCTTAGTCTTGCCAGAGCCGCCGCCTCTGCGGGCTTCCGCTTGGGCTTTTCCGGGTGCTTTTCCGAGTCATTCCACGTTTTCGGAGCAAGTGAGCCAGGCAAGTGAGTGGCACTCTTCTTCGAGCCGGGCGCGTCCTTGATCATGGCTATGCCGGCGCGGGCGCCAAACACCAGTCCTTCAAGCAGGGAATTGCTGGCTAAACGATTGGCTCCATGGACGCCGGTCGCGCCCGTTTCACCGGCGGCATACAAACCGGGTATCGAAGTGTGTCCCCAAATATCGCTTTTCACTCCCCCCATCATGAAATGGGCCGCGGGACTGACAGGAGCGACATCGGTCGCGAGATCGACTCCATAATTGGCGCAGGTCGCGTAAATGCGAGGGAAGCGCTTTTCCAGGAATTCTTTGGATTTGCCAGTCATGTCCAGGTACACATGCTTGCTGCTGGTGCGGTGCATTTCGCTGGCGATGGCGCGGGCAACAACGTCTCGCGGCGCTAGCTCTTGCGCCTCGTGATAGCGTTTCATGAAACGCTCGAGGTTGATGTTGCGAAGGATTCCTCCCTCGCCGCGAAGCGCTTCGCTGAGAAGAAAGCGCGGGGCGCCCTTAACGGCGAGCGCCGTGGGATGAAATTGCATGAACTCCATGTCCGAAAGCACCGCGCCGGACTCGTAGGCGATGGCCATGCCGTCGCCGGTGGCAACTTCAGGATTCGTGGTTTCGCGATAGAGTTGGCCGACGCCACCGGTGGCCAGAAGAATTGCGCCAGCGCGCAGCTCATGAAGCGAGCCGTCATTTCCGTCGATGAAATGAACACCGACCGCGCGGCCCTTTTCGATGATCAGCCTGGTGGTGAAGGCGTGCGGGCGAAGATGCAAATGCGGAATCTTGTGGGCGCGGGCCAGCAGCGCGCGGCTGATCTCCCGGCCGCTGGAGTCACCATGGGCGTGGAGGATGCGGGAACGGCTGTGCGCAGCTTCGCGCGTAAACGCAAGCTTGGTGCCCGCGCGATCAAATTCGGTTCCCCATTCAATGAGCTGCGTTATGTATTTGGGGCCTTCCTCGACTAACAATGTGACCGCTTCCGGAGCGCAAAGACCATCGCCAGCGTTGATAGTGTCCTGCTCGTGGAGACCGATTTCGTCTTCATCGCTCAGCGCGACTGCAATGCCGCCCTGCGCGTAGGCGGTAGCGGATTCGCTGAGGCAGGATTTCGCGAGGACCAGGACGCTGCCCGCCTGGCTGAGTTCAATTGCAGCGCGGACACCGGCAATACCGGAGCCGACCACCGCGTAATCGACCTGATAGACCTTCCGGGAAAGTGTCATGCAGGGCCTTCTTCAGGGGCAGGGCTATGGTAGCACGAAGCTTTTTAGGGAAGGTGGAGTCTCGCAGCAGTGAGGACTACCGCGCAGAGTGGGTTCGCGTGAGCGGCTGGGTCGTTTTCTGAACTGTGCCCGAACGTCACAATAGAAATGGGACACCGCAAAGTATAAACCGGCGGAACAACAACCATCCTGCAGGTTCAGAGCTTCAGTCCTTGTGCTACATTGGATGAATCCACTCAGAGTGATGAAGCCCACGGTTCCACACGTTATTCACGTTCGCGCCGCCGCCGGTGACTATGTGGTTCTGTGCCGCCGCGGAATTTTGCGGCAGGCTTCGCGCGAGATCGCGCGCCTTGGTAATTTCTCCAGCGTGCACATCCTGAGTTCAAAACGCGTGTGGCGCGCGGTGGGGAAAAAGTTGCGCTGTGGACTTCCCCCGCGACCGGATTTTTATGTTCATTTGTTTGATGATGCGGAAGCGGCGAAGAACCTGCGAACAGTGGAAGCCCTTGCCAGGAAGCTCGTGAAAGCTGGAGCCGACCGCAAATCGCTGCTCATTGCCGTGGGCGGCGGTGTTGTTGGCGACGTTGTCGGATTTGTGGCGGCCTCCTATCTGCGCGGCGTGGACCTTGTCCAAATACCGACAACGGTGGTAGCTCAGGTTGATAGCGCCGTAGGCGGAAAAACTGGCGTGAATCTGCCTGAAGGGAAAAACTTGGTGGGGGCATTTTACCCACCGCGCCTGGTGCTGGTTGACCCCGACGTGTTGAGCAGTTTACCCGCGAGAGAATTTCGCGGGGGCTTGGCCGAGGTCATCAAGTACGGCGTCATCGCGGACGCCAACTTGTTCGCGTTCCTTGAGCAAAACATGGCACGAATCCTGGCGCGCGATAAGTACGCCGTCGAGCACGTCATCCGTCGCTCCATCGCGATCAAAGCCCACGTCGTCAGCCGCGATGAACGCGAATCCGGGTTGAGAGAAATCCTGAATTACGGCCACACTTTTGCCCATGCTCTGGAATCTGCAACGCGGTACCGTAAATTCCAGCATGGTGAAGCGGTGGCTTGGGGCATGATGTGCGCGGCCTTGCTGGGCCACGAGGCCGTAAAAACCCCACCCGACCATGTCGCCCGGATTGTCGCGCTCGTCAGGCGCATTGGTCCGCTGCCGAAGTGGCCATCCGTGCCTGCAAAGAAGCTCTTTGAATTAATGAGGGCCGACAAGAAAACAAAATTCGGGAAGGTGCGGTTCGTGCTCTCCCCACGTCTGGGTAAGGCGACGTCCTATGATGGTGTGACCGACAAGGCTGCGATTTGCGTGTTGCGGTTCGGTCCGCAATTCGTGCTGCATCCCAAAGACGCGCTCGGGAAATGCCATGACTGAGCCAGCCACATTCCCCAAGGGCACGCAACCCGAAGGGGCGAAAACGCAACAAGAGGCTTCGCGCCAAGTGCGCGAAATGTTTACTCGCATCGCGCCGCGATATGACCTGCTGAATCACCTCTTGTCCGCACAAATGGACCGCCTATGGCGTGCGCGGACCGCCAGAGAGCTAAAACCAATTCTGCAACGGCCCGATGCGTTGGTGCTGGATCTCTGCTGCGGCACGGGAGATTTGGCCTTTGCTCTTCAGCGCGGTGCCAAAGCACGCATTCTCGGGGCTGATTTTTCGCACCCGATGCTGGTGCGCGCTCGGCAAAAAGCCAGTGCGGGAAATGGAACGGCGCCCGTACCTTTTCTGGAGGCCGATGCGCTTCGCTTACCTTTTGCGGAGAAATCCTTCGACCTGGTCACTTCGGCGTTCGGCTTTCGAAATCTGGCGAATTACGAAGACGGGTTACGAGAGATTTTCCGGGTCCTCAAATCCGGCGCGACCCTGGGCATTCTGGAATTCGCCGAGCCTGCGCCCGGACTACTCGGCGACGCGTATCGCTTCTATACCAGGACCGTCCTGCCCAAGGTTGGCGGATGGATTTCCGGCGACGCTGACGCGTACTCCTATTTGCCGAAATCGGTAGGGCGATTCTTCCGTCCCGAGCAACTTGTGTCGCTACTCCAGCGCGTGGGCTATGTCCAGGTGCGCTATCACCTGATGACGCTTGGCTCCGTGGCATTGCATCTCGCCGTCCGCCCGTAAAAGCTCGGACTGCGGTATCATTCGGCGACATGCGCGGCGTTCACGTGTTCTCCGCGAAGATCTACAAGGTTGGAATTATCCGGTTTGTGGATGTTCCCGCCGACGTGTCCCGAGCCATCGGGAGTCAGGCTGCGCATGTCCCCGTCAGAGGGGAAGTCGAGGGCCTACCACTGCAGAGCACGCTAGTGTCGCGCGGGAAGGGTTGTTATCGCCTGGCCATTCACGGGGATATTCGGAAGAAGTTGCGCGTCGATGCCGGCGCGGTTGTGGAGATCGCCATCGAGCGCGATGAAGAGCCGCGAGAACCGCCACTCCCGCCGGTTTTGGTTCTCGCCTTGCGAAACTCGCCCAAAGCGCAGGCGGTATTCCGTCAGATGACAACGGCGCTGCGCAGGCAGGTTGTTCGCTACCTTGTTTCGGTGAAGCAACAGAACACGCTGGAACGCCGCGTAGCGAAATTAATACGCATCCTCGAGCAGCGGGCACGACAAAAACCCTCGAAGAAGAAGTAGGATTGCCAACGGCACAAGGAATAAACTTGCCGCCCTGGAGGTCGCCGGTCATGCCTTTTCTTTTCAGTTCGGATTTCCTTGGCGCCTGGTCACTTGCCGCGGGCATCACTTTGGGCGCTCAAGAGCAAAAACTGCCTACGGCTGCAACTCGCTTGCTCAAATAACAGCGAAATACCCACCAGATTCACGGTCCAGGGAACCAGTCACCCCTTCAGACACGCTCGCGGAAATGTGTGCATTTCATTAATGGCTGGTACGGAGTACTTATTGTGGAGGGCCTATGGAGCCTGTAGGCTCTCCGGAGATGGGCGAGTGGGTGCCAGGAGACGCCAGTATGAACGATGCACACGCGGTCACAAACAACGCTTTGGCGCAAGCCGCCAAGAGTGAACTGAAGGGGCGAATTCGACGGATTCGCCTGGAAGACGCGCTTGTGGAACTTGCCTGCGGGTTGTGCATGGAAGAAGTGCCCGTGGAGAAGGCGCTCCAACAAATTCAGGATAAAGCGCTGGAGAGACTCGTGCCCCTGCTCGACACGAAGATTTTAGGAGACGCGGAGGCAGTCCGGGGATGCCTGGAGCTCGTCGCGGAGGAATCCGAGCGCGTTGCATTGAAGGCTCTCCAGAAAGGCACCGCCCTGCTGGAAGAAGGATTGGCCATTCTGGAAGAGGGAGAACTGGAACTGCCCGAGGGGGGCTACGTAAATTAGCGGGAATCCTTCGACGCAGAGTCAACACGCCCAATACAAAAACTAGAGACGCTTGATGACGATGGCCGTGAGGTCATCTTTTTGTGCGGTTCCCCCCGCGAAGTTCAGCACATCCTGATAGAGATTCGAGATAATTTCGGCCGCTGGTTTATCGCGGTTTGTACGGACGCTGTTTTCCAGGCGCTCGCTGCCAAACAGTTCTTCTGAAGGATTGGCCCATTCGAAAAAGCCGTCGGTGCTAAGGACCAGCAGATCGCCACTGGCAAAAGGCAATAGCTGAGGAGGCTCTGAAAGAAATTCCGGAGAAATCCCCAGCGGCAGTCCTTGCGCCTCCATTTTGTCGAAGCGGTCGTGCTTCAGCCAATAAATGAATAGTGGTGCGTGACCCGCCGAAAGAAGCTCGACTTGGGAACTTGCCGGTCCCATGATGGCAGCTACGAACGTCACGAAACGTCCTTCACCAACGTCCGCGGCAATCGCCGTGTTGATCTGTTCCATGGATTTCAGAAAATCGTTGTGTTGGCCAAAGGTCGACCGCGAATATGCGCGGCACACCGACGCCAGTAGCGCCGGGCCGATTCCATGTCCAGTGACATCGGCCAGGGCCACGAGGATGCGCCCATCCGGAAGCGCTTGCCAGTCATAGTAATCGCCGCCGGTTTGGTCCGCTGGCTTGTTCCACGCGGCAATGTCGAATCCCGGGATTTGTGGCATCGACTTAGGGAGAAGCGATTGCTGGATGGAGCGAGCAACGTCCAGGTCATGCTGGAGATGTTCTACTTCGCGGCGAGTCTCCGCCTCGCGCAGAGCGGCCTCAACCTGGTTTCGTATCTCTCTCGCGACCAGCGCAGCGGTCGAACCGGCGATCAGAAGAGAAACGGCATAGGTGCCCACAATCTTCTGTGGAGCGAACAGCGACGCGTCAATCAGAATCCAGCGAGGACTCCAGCCATGGTAATAGGCCGCGAGGAGATACGTTCCGACCGAGCAAACCCCACAAAGAACGCTAACTGCTGGATTCAAACGCAGAGTCGAGAGGGTGATGAGCACGAAGTAGAGCAGGAAGCCGGGGTTTACGAGAGGACGAAACTCGGGAGCGATGCTTGCGCTGGATATAAAGGCAATCAACACGGCGGGGAAGCATGTCTCCAGAAGGATGTTGAACAGCCAATAGGGCCGGGACAAACTTCCCGCCGATTTTATCGCCGGCCCGATTGCGCGCAGAACCAACAGCTCGATGAGCACAAGAACCGTTGCGGAAAGTATCAGCCATAACAAGTCTCTGCCATTTTCCGGAGTCCACGCAATCACCGTGCGAATTAAACGAAACAGAATCGCCACTCCAATGGCGAAGAACAGAATGAAGATTCGCAGACGCTCGCTTCGCAGGAGCGCCTGGCGAAAGGCAGGCGATTCATCGTGTAATGGGCTCATTAACCTGGACCAAGGAAGGCGCTACTTCGCAATTTCGCGGACGGATTACCTGCAGCGAAATCTGCCGCGCTGAGGATACGTGGGAATCCAGCTGGAATACAAGATAAAAACTGGCTGCTGGAAGTGGCTCAGCGCGCCCAGCCCGGGTCGCCCCCGGCCTTGCGCAGATCATCTTCCATGTCGCTGAGTTGCTGCTTTAGATCGTCGATTTCTTTTTTCTTGGCATCGACCTTGGCGGTCTTGTCGTTAATGTCCGAACGGCTATTTTGCTGCATCAACGCTTTCTGCGGATCGGGGTAATACTGGACTTGCGCCTTTTCCAGTTCGCGCTGCAGTACATCAAGTTCCTTTTCGGACTCGTCCAGCTTGTCATGCATCTTCTGGAAGCGTTTGCGCCAGTACGCTTCTGACTTCGGGTCGTTTTCCGCTGCCTTATCATCTGTTGATGCTGTTGCTGCTTGAGCAGGATTCTGCTGGTCCTCCCCTTTCGGGGCAGAAGCGTCCGAAGCGGGGGTGCTGGTTTTCGGGGAAGGCATGTCGTCGTTAGTAATCACTTTTTTCGGAGCCGGCGCATTCTTCTGCTGTTCCCGAGCTTTGCGTGCTGCCGCAGCCACATCGTCGGAGCCCTGGTCTTGAGCCGGCAGCGAGAATGCAGTTAGCGCCAGAATGGCGGCGAGCGCGGCGAGCCGGAAAACAATTGATAGGCGCATGTCCACAAACCTCCACGGGAGCGGGCCGGAACCTCTCCGAACAGCAATCATCTCGACTATCCCATTCTACCGCTTTCGACGCATTCCTGCGGCACTCTTCGCGTAACGATTAACTCAGTTCCGGCTCTAAACGGCTAACTTTGTCAGTGCCCACGGAAGCCAATAAACCACCAGAAACGCACCCGCGCCAAGGAAGGAACCGAGTGGAAGTTGGTACTGTGAAGCGATGGCCCAGCGCAGTGCATTCTCGTTTCCGAGTCGGCGGCGTGCCCCACGATTCGCCAGCTGTCGTTTCCAGCCGCTCAAGTAGAGCACTACGATCCACAGGATGCCGCAGACACTGCCGAGGCAGGTGCCAAAGAGAATAGTGAGGAATGCTCCGCGCACTCCCAAGAACGCCCCCACCATAGCCATCATTTTGACGTCGCCCATTCCCATGCCTTCCCGGTGTCGGACGAGTTTGTACGCCATCGCAGCGCCCCAGAGCATCAAACTTCCAAACGCCGCACCAAGCACCGCGTCCGGAAGGCCCGCCAGAATCGGCGGGAGATTGGGAATCTGAATCCAGACATCGCGATAATACAAACCGAGAAAACTGCAAGGGATTATCCTTGTCGCGAATGCCAGGCCGATGCCGAAACCAAACCAATTCACCGCATCGGGGAGGATTCGCGCAACAATATCTGTCACGATCAAGATGAGCAGCAGGCAACCAAATATCAAAAACTTGAAAGTCGGCAGTGTTATCCCAAACGTGTAATACGTCAGCACAAACAGCAACCCCGTCACCAGTTCGACCAGCGGATACATCGGCGATATTGGCAGATGGCAATTGCGGCATTTTCCCCTAAGCACTAGCCAGCTCAGAATCGGAATGTTGTCGTATGGGCGGATCGGCTTTTCACAACGCGGGCAGCGCGACGCGGGCGAAACAACAGAGAGGCCCTCCGGAATGCGCGAAATGCACACATTCAGGAAACTCCCAATCACGATGCCAAAAAGGAAAAAGAAGAACGGGATCACAGATTTGACTGTGCCACAGGCGTGCGAACGGCTCAATGCGATGAGCAGCGTGGCGTGTCGGATGGCTAACGGGAAGGCGAGGCGCCGGGCAGCATCCCGTCAAACGTTAGAAGTCATGCACGAAGCGCCGCCAACGCCCCAACCGCCGGCGGTCACGTAAGCTACACTCGTAACTTATGACCATGAGCGCGTACGAGCATTGGATACGCCGGTACGAACACCGGCGCTGGACCACCGACGACAATCGCATGGTCCGCTCCTTCGAATGGGGTTTGGAGCACATCGGAGGAAGGCCGGGACAGGATGACCCCCGCCGGTATCTTGGCGAATATGCCAGCGAAGCCATCGCACGCAGTGAAGACTGGTTCGCTCCCGCGGATGTTCATGACTATCAATTGGATGAAGCGAATGTGCTGACGTTCACCAGTCCCTCGGAATCGCCTTGCCTCGAGAACAATACGGTCCACGCCCAATTATTTCCCGCCCGAAAGGCGGGTCCCGCCGTCCTGATCTTGCCCAACTGGAATGCGAAGTGGCAGGGACAGATCCCGCTGTGTCATTGGCTCCAGCGCGTGGGAATTACCGCCATGAAAATGAGTCTGCCCTATCACGACCGGCGAATGGCCAAGGGACACGAACGCGCGGACCAATTGGTGGGCCCGAATATCGGCTTAACCTTGGTGGCGAATCGACAGGCCGTACAGGATGCGCGCGCTTGTCTCACATGGCTCGAACGCCAAGGTTACGATCGCCTCGGCATTCTGGGTACGAGCATCGGTTCTTCGGTGGGGTATATCACTCTGGTGCATGACAAACGCGTGAAGGCTGGCGGATTTTTTCACGTGTCGACCTATTTCGCCGATGTTGTCAGTCAGGGCATGACCACCAATCACGTGTGGGAGGCATTGCGACACGAGGTCAGCGTGGAAGAACTGCGCAGATACTGGGCTCCGATCAGCCCCATGCCCTACGTTGAGCGAGGCATGGGCGCCAAGCGAAGCACCTTTATGGTCTACGGGAAATACGACCCAACGTTTTTGCCGGAACTGACAGAACGGATGCTGAAAGCTTTGCGTCAGCATGGGGCAGACCCGCGCACAATGGAGCTGCCCGTGGGACACTACTCGCTGGAACTGCCGCCCTTCAGCTACATCGCCGGATACCAAATGTTCATGTACTTCTTGGAGGCGCTGGGGTAAACCTGTTGCGTTACACCACAAAGTTGGTAGAATCTACCATGGTAGAATAAAGTCTACCGAGGAACCATGAGCCTCAACATCAAGGATCCAGAAGCCCACAAACTTGCCCGTCGCCTGGCGGAAGAAACCGGCGAAAGCATGACCCAAGTCGTCACCAGCGCTTTGAAGGAGAAGCTCTCTCGGATTCGCCGAGCAAAGCGGGCGAAAGCCACCGCCGAGGAGTTGCGGGCGATTGCGAAACGTTTCCGGAGCCACCTCAAGGGGCCGGTCGAAGACCACGGGACTTTTCTGTACGACGAAAAGGGATTGCCCAAATGATTCTGGATACTTCTGCGTTGCTAGCCATCTTGCTGGACGAACGGGAAGCAGGAGATTTCACGGACCGAATCATGAGGAGTGACGCCTGCGTTATGTCTGCTGTTTCGTTCGTCGAGGCCTCGATTATCGCCGAGTCGAACGGCGGAGACGGAGGGGTGCGACAGCTTGATGCATTTCTGCGCACAGCCGGCATAATCATTGAACCCGTAAGCCCCGAACAGGCTCTGGCCGCGAGGCAGGCATATTCAGATTTTGGAAAAGGAAGACATCCGGCTGGATTGAATCTGGGAGATTGCTTTTCGTACGCACTGGCAAAACTGACGGAAGAGCCCTTGTTGTTCAAAGGGAATGATTTCTCCCAGACCAACATTGCACCTGCAAACCGTTAGTACTTTTTGCACGTCGCTCCGATTAATGCAATATCTTGGCGACCGATCCGCTGGCGATCACGCTGGCCACAGCGTTAATATCGGGCGCCAGGGGCCGGTCAGCGGCCACCTTGGGCGAAACAGCCCGAACGATGTCTTGCGCTGTCTTCGCCAGCTTCCCCGTTTGCAGCGGCGCCAGCAGATCGATGCCCTGACACGCGCAGAGCAACTCGATCGCCAGGATATGGCGAACATTAACTAGCATGCGTTTCAGACGCCGCGCCCCGCTCATGCCCATCGACACGTAATCTTCCTGATTGCCTGAAGTGGAAATCGAGTCCACAGAATGGGGCGTGGCAAGCGCGCGGTTTTCGCTCGTCAGCGCCGCCGCCGTAACCTGGGCGATCATGAAGCCGGAATTCAGCCCCGGGTCCGGCGTGAGGAACGCCGGCAGCATACTCGTCAGGGGATTGGTCATCTGCTCGATACGGCGTTCAGCGATGCCGCTGAGTGTGGCAATCGCAATGGCCACCTGATCCGCGGCCATCGCGAGCGGCTGCCCGTGAAAATTCCCACCGCTGATGATATCGCCCCCGCCATTTTCCTTCACAAACACGAGCGGATTGTCGGTCGCGCTGTTCAGCTCCACGAGTGCCATCTCTCGCGCCTGCAATAGGGAATCGCGAACAGCGCCGTGGACCTGCGGTGTGCACCGCAGGCTATAAGCGTCTTGCACGCGCTTGTCGGCATCCGGCGAGCGGTGCGATTCGCGAATTTGGCTGCCGTCGTTCAGGTGAGCAAGATTGCGCGCGGTGGTGGCGGCGCCGGAATAAGCCCGCGCGTGCATAATGCGCGCATCGAAGGCACCCGGACTGCCGCGAAGGGCATCGAGAGACAACGAAGCCGCAACGTCGGCGGTATCGGCCAGCATATCCGCTTCGCGAATTGCCAGACTAAGAAGTGCCAGCATTCCCTGCGTGCCGTTCAGCAGTGAAAGCCCTTCTTTGGCTTCCAGTGCCACCGGAGCGATGAGCGCGCGTTCCAGTGCCTCGGCGCCGCTGATCTTCTCGTTCTTGTACAGGGCCTCGCCTTCCCCGATCACCACTTGCGCCAGATGCGCCAGCGGCGCCAGGTCACCCGAAGCACCCACCGAACCTTGCGAAGGGATCACCGGGTGCACGCCGTTATTCAGCATGGCGCAAAGAGTTTCCACGACCACAGGGCGCACCCCGCTCAAGCCCTTCGCCAGCGCGTTGGCGCGCAAAAGGATCATCGCGCGGGTTTCCGCTTCCGAAAGTGGTGTGCCCACGCCACAGGCATGAGATCGCACCAAATTGACCTGGAGTTGGCGCACCTGTTCCGACGAGATGCGGACGCTCGCAAGTTTTCCGAAGCCGGTGTTAATTCCGTAAGCCGTCTGTCCTTCCGCCACCAACTTATCGACTACCGCCCGCGAAGCCTGCATGCGCCCAATGGCCTCGGACGACAGCGAAACGGCTTTGTGTTCGAGTGCGACAGCATAGAGTTGGGCAAACGTCAGATCATTGCCGGTGAGCGCGATGCTCATTCCATGCTCCGTTCCGGAAGTGCCGCTGCAATAGCGAGAAAAGCACTTTTGTATTTTTCCGGAAAATGCGTGACCCGGCCATTGCGGTGGCAGGAAATGTGCGTGGTATCGCCGGTCGCTAAAAGTTTCTCATCGCCCTGCCGAAAAACTTCGTAACCGAATTTGAGCATGCGGTTTTTCGCTTCGAGGATGCGTGTGCGGACCGTAATGAGCTCATCATAACGCGCCGGGTGATGATACCGGCAGTGAACATCCGCGACGACCAGGTAAATGTCGTCCTCGGCTTCCATGCGCTTATAGTCGAAGCCGAGGGAGCGCATGATCTCGACCCGTCCCACCTCAAACCAGATCAAAAAGTTTGAGTGGTACACCACGCCCATTTGGTCCGTCTCGGCATAACGCACACGCACAGTCACATCGTGATGTTCAATCATGTTCGGTTCAGTGGAACGCCAACAAGTGAATCGCTCCAGAGTGCAAGCAATAGTATGCCGGAATATCCAGTGGGGAAGAAATGGGCCGGCAGAAGGCTCAGCGTGCTATTTCTTCCTAAACCATGGAAGGATATCCCTCTTCAGGATCTCTAGGCGGGATGCAAGTGCGGCTGCGGATTCTTTTGTGGGTGGAACATCGTCCACCGGCATTAGTGTTTTGGGTGGTGTTCTGTTTTTGCTCGCATATCGCACCCACTTTTCCCTGTAACCGATGTAAGTCTTTAACACATCGTGGGGGTTCTTTAGATCGTCGGTGACAAAATATGCGGATGGAATATCACCTTCGACAATCCATAACCATTCGTCGACGTCCTTCTTTGCCGGAATAATCTGGACGAGGAAAACGGCGACAATGCCACCGACTCCGTTGCCGAAGTAACTTCTCCTCACACCATTGCACCAATCAAAAGAGGAAATGTACCTCCTGGCACGTTCAAGCATTTCGGCGAGAAGTGCGCTGTCCTCTTCTTCGTCACCACGCATTTGTTGGGTAGGCACGACCCCTAAGATCCGGAGGTCAGGCGGAGGGAGATCCGTCGGAAGTGAACTAGGTCCCATCACCATTCGCTTGTAGGTTAGTGTTTGCTCGTTTCACCCTGCCAGATGGGTTTGCGCTTTTCCAAGAACGCCGCGAGGCCTTCCTTGAAGTCCGGCGTACAGCGCACACGAGCACTTTCCAGCACTGCGCGCTCGAGATCATGATCGACGCTGGCCGCGGCTGCGGACACCAGCAGATGCTTGGCGCGGGTGATACTGCTCGGGCTGGCGGCAAGAATAGTTTCAGCGAGTTCGTGCGCGCGAGCCATTAATTTATCGGCGGCCACGATCTCATTGACCAAACCAAGTTCCTTAGCTTCCGCCGCTTCCACTAGCCGGCCTGTCAGAAGCAGATCGCGAGCGCGCTTCTCGCCCACTTGTCGCGTTAGAAACACGGAAACAATCGCCGGCAGAAAACCGATCTTCACTTCCGTATACCCGAATTTCGCTTCGGGGACCGCCAACGTAAAGTCGCAGAGCGTGGCAATCCCGCAACCGCCAGCCAATGCATGGCCGTTTACGGCGGCGATCAGGGGCCGGGAATAGCTCCAGATTTTCCGGAACATTTTAGCAATTCGCTTGGAATCGTCCTGATTCTCGGAGGCGCTCTGGCGTCCAATGGCTTGTAAGTAATCCAGGTCGATCCCTGCACAAAACGCTTTGCCATTCCCGGTCAGAATCACCACGCGGGTATGCGTTTTTTCAATTTCGTCGAGGGCTGCTTGCAGCTCGGCAATCATTTGGATGGAGATGGCATTGCGTTTGTCCGGCCGGTTTAGAGTGATGGTAGAAAGATGACCGGTGGTTTCAAACTGTAGCGTCTCAAAGTTCATGGAGGGGCCCCCTTAACCGGCAACAGAATCGTGCGCGTACTTTGCACGAATCTCGTTGGTCATTTCGATCACCTTGGCTAGTTTAGCGCCATCGAACCCGGGTTGTACGCCTACCCTAACAAGCGCAGCAAGCACGCTCTCCGTCGGAATATTGCCCACCAAATCGTCTCCGGCAAAAGGGCAGCCGCCCAGTCCGGTGAGCGCCGAATCGAAGCGTCGGCAACCGGCCGCATATGCAGCCAGGATTTTCTCCTCGGCGTTTTCGGTTCGTGAATGGAGATGCACGCCAAGTTCGATGCCTGCGACATGGTCTTTAACCTTGGAGTAAAGGTCGTGAACCAAGTCGGGAGTGGCGGTTCCGACGGTATCCGCGAGCGAAACGGCAGTGACATGAATGTCTTTTAGCCATTCGAGAGCATCTTGGACAATTTCGGGACCCCACGGCTCATCGTAGGGGTTGCCAAAGGCCATGGAGATATAAATCACAAGTCCCCGATTGGCGGCCCTGGTTTCTCGTTTCAAGGTTTCGACCAGCGCGCGGGATTCGCCGCGACTCATGTTGGCGTTCGAGCGGCGGAAATATGCGGAGATGGAGTACGGATAGCCGATCGTGGAAACGCCAGGGGTCGCAAGCGCGCGTTCCAGACCTTTCTCATTCACGACGATACCGATGATTTCCGGAAGTGTGCTGCCATCGGGAAGGGAAGCGAACAATAGCTTCATGACCTCTTCGCTGTCAGCCATTTGCTTCACGTGCTTCGGCGAAACAAAACTGACAGCATCGATATGCTGAAAACCGGCGGCGATTAGTTCCCGCAGAAACGCGACCTTGGATTCCGTGGGAATCAGTTCGGGCAGTCCCTGCCAGGCGTCGCGCGGGCATTCAATGAGTTTGAGAGGTTCCATGACGCTCCAACCACTAGGTTTGCAACACGCCGGTCTTGAATTCGCGAAGTTCCGTATTCAACGCAGCGGCTTGTAGCGCCCAGATCAAAGCGTCCCTAGTTTGCGCCGGATCGATTATGGCATCGAGCCAGAGCCGCGCGGCGGCGTACCGTGGATCGGTTTGTTGCTCGTAGGTGGCTTTGATCGAATCCAGTAATTCCTTTTTTGCTTTCTCGTCGACCTTTTTGCCTTCGCGTTCGAGCTGTTTGATTTTGATTTCCGCCAGCGTATTCGCGGCCGCGTCGCCGCTCATCACCGCAAACTTGGCTGTGGGCCACGCGAACATAAAGCGCGGGTCGTAAGCTTTGCCGCACATGGCATAATTGCCCGCGCCAAAACTTCCACCAAGGATCACGGAAATCTTGGGGACCACACTGTTCGCAACGGCATTCACCATTTTCGCGCCCGCTCGGATGATGCCGCTCCACTCCGCATCCTTGCCCACCATGAAGCCGTTGACGTCATGCAGGAAAATTAGCGGGATGCGGTTCTGGTTGCAGTCCAGAATAAACCGCGCGGCTTTTTCCGCCGACTCCGTGTAGATGACTCCGCCAAACTCAACACGTTTTTGATCGGAGTGCGGCGCATGGGTCTGCACGTGCTTCTTCTGATTGGCGACGATGCCCACCGCCCAGCCGCCGATGCGTGCATAGCCGCAAAGGAGGGTCTCACCATATTCGACGCGATATTCCTCGAACGCGCTGCCATCGACAATGCGCGCAATGATCTCACGCATGTCGTACTGCTTGCCGGGATCGCCGGAAAAAATGCCATACAGTTCGCTGGCGGGATAAAGCGGCTCGGCCAAACGCGCGTGGCTGAAGATCGACGGGTTCGGCGCGCCCATTTTGTCGACGATAGCCCTTATACGCTTCAGGCACAATTCATCATCCGGCTCACGAAAATCCACGGTACCGCTGATCTGCGCGTGCATCTTGGCGCCGCCCAGTTCTTCCGCCGAGGTTTTCTGGCCAATTGCCGCTTGTACCAGTGCCGGCCCGGCCAGGAACAGCCCCGACCCCTCGGTCATCAAAATGTGATCGCACATCACCGGCAGGTACGCGCCTCCGGCAACGCACATTCCCATAATGGCCGTAATCTGCGGGATGCCCATCGCGCTCATCACCGCATTGTTTCGAAACACGCGGCCAAAATCGTCGGTGTCCGGGAAAACATCCTCCTGCAATGGCAGAAATACGCCCGCCGAATCGACCAGATAAATTGTGGGAATACGGTTGTCGATGGCAATGTTTTGCGCACGGATAACCTTCTTTGCCGTCATGGGAAAAAAGGCCCCAGCCTTCACCGTGGCATCATTGGCAATAATCATGAAAAGCCGTCCCGCGACCCGGCCCAGGCCCGTAATCGTGCCGGCAGCAGGCGCGCCACCCCACTCTTCGTACATTTCATAAGCGGCGTAAATGCCCAACTCGAAAAAGTGCGTTCCCGGATCGATTAAGCCTGTAATGCGCTCCCGGGCCGTCAGCCGGTTTTTCTTGTGTTGTGATTCAATGGCCTTCGCGCCGCCCCCTTCGCGGATCTTTTCTTCTTCATTCTTCAAACTTGTCAGGAGTTCCACCATCTGGTGAGCACTCTTCTCGAATTGTGGAGACTTGGGGTTGACGGAGGATTTCAGAGTCGACACGCGAATACCTCGGGGCACGAGATGATGACAAGGAAGTATACGTAGCAAGCCGGGGAAGAAGCAAAACCGCTTGTGCCCGGAATTGCAAGGACTGCGATAGACTCGCCGAATGGAAAACATGATTCTGGATCTGGAACTCGCTCGGGAAATCGAAATGGCCGAAGCTGCAGCCGCTGTCGGTTGCGCGGACATGATGGTGTCCACGCAAGCAGAGTCGGTCGGAGCGGTCGAACGCATTGCCGGGGGCTACGCCGTGTACTGTGGACCCGGCAATCCGGTAACGCAGGCTGTTGGGCTGGGCTTGCAAGGCCCGGTAAGCGCGGAAGAATTTGACCAACTGGAGGCGTTTTACTTCAGCCGCAATGAACCGGTCCGCGTGGAGACTTGTCCGCTCGCGGACGCAACGCTTTTCGAACAGTACAAAAAGCGCCACTACTATGTCAGCGAGTTTTCAAACGTTATGGTCCGGCCGGTGGGGGATGGCGCTGGTTCCCCTACACCGATTGGCATTGAGATTCGCCTTGCACGGCCAGAGGAACTTGACCTATGGGTCATGACTGTCGCGCAAGGCTTTGCGGAAAACTATCCCGTTACCCAGGAAATTCTGAGCGTGATGAAAATGTTCGCGATGGGCAAGAACACGGAGTGTTACTTGGCGCGAATCGGTGGCCGTGTTGTGGGTGGTGCCACGCTGGCGGTACGCGGAAGAATTGCCGGCTTGTTTGGAGCCAGCACCCTGCCGGACTACCGCAAGCGCGGCGTGCAAACAGCGCTATTGCATTGGCGGCTGCGCAGAGCTGCGGAAGCGGGCTGCGAACTGGTCATGAGCCTGGCTCAGCCGGGAAGCCATTCGCAACGCAACATCACGCGCCTTGGCTTTCAGACCCTCTACACACGCGTGAAGTTCGAGCGCCCGTGGATTGCGCCTTAGTTCAGTGTGCCGGAGCGAGTCGCTTGTGAATGAACTCGATGATGTCCTGCGTGGAAGTGCCGGGCAGGAAGATCTCAGCAATGCCCGCCTGCTTTAGTGCCGGAATGTCCGCCTCCGGAATGATGCCGCCAACGAGCACGGTCACGTCGTTCATGCCTTTTTCCTGAAGCAATTTCATAAGCTGTGGGCAGATGGTATTGTGCGCGCCGGAGAGAATCGAGAGGCCGATGACGTCGACATCTTCCTGCACGGCGGCGGAAGCAATCATCTCCGGTGTTTGCCGCAAGCCCGTGTAGATCACCTCCATCCCCGCATCGCGAAGCGCGCGAGCAATAATCTTCGCGCCCCGGTCGTGGCCATCCAGCCCAGGCTTGGCAATCAGCACCCTGATCTTCTTTTCAACCATGGGTCGTTTGCGCGACTTCTCCGTTTTCTCTGTGGACCTCTGCGGGCTCTGTGGTGGACTCTTTCTTTTCCTTCTAAATATATCTCCGAATCCCATCCTTGAGAACGGGAACGTGAAAATTAATGAGAAGGCCGGTCACGTTGTGGGACAACTTAAGGTAAGTGAGAACCACTGCTTCGTGTATAGCGGCGATCTGCTCAATGGACTTCAGTTCGACCACTACCTGCTTTTCCACCAATAGATCAATCCCGGAGCCGCATTCGAGCTTTATGTCTTTGTAGATCACAGGGACAGCCTTTTGACGCTCGTAAGCGATTCCCCGTAAAGCGAACTCTCTGCACAAGCATTCTTCGTATGCTGACTCCAATAAGCCAGGTCCAAGTTACCGGTGGACCTCAATGGCAGCTCCAATGATTCGCTAGGTTATCTCGACGTCAATCATGGCCTATATCCCACACAGTGAATATTACCACAGAGGTATCAGAGGGGCCGCAGAGGTAACGGAGAAAACCACGCTGCAGAAGAACGAAAGATTAGGTGATGGCAACTTCCTCGTACGTCCCGAAGACCGTGCGCATCGCTTCGCAGATTTCGCCCAAGGTAGCGTAGGCTTTTACCGCGTCGTAAATGAACGGCATCAGATTCTCGCTGCCGTCTGCGGCCTTGCGCAGCGCCTGGAGACGTCGCTCCACCTCTGCGGAAGATCGCTCCGCACGCAACTTAGAGAGCCGCGCGGCCTGGCGTCGCGCCACCGTCTCATCGATTTGCAGAAGTTCGATCGGCTTTTCCTGCGTCACATACTCATTGACGCCGACGATGATCTTTTCCTTCTTGTCCACGGCCATCTGGTAGCGATAGCTTGCCTCCGCAATTTCCCGCTGCGGATAACTCTTTTCGATCGCGGCCACCATGCCACCCATGGCGTCAATGCGCTGGACATACTCCCACGCACCCTGTTCCACCTCATTGGTGAGCGCCTCGACAAAATACGAGCCGCCCAGAGGGTCCACGGTATTCGTCACCCCGGTCTCATGCGCAATAATCTGCTGCGTGCGCAGCGCGACCGTGGCCGCAAATTCCGTGGGCAGCGCCCAAGCCTCGTCGAGCGAATTGGTATGCAGCGACTGCGTGCCGCCCATCACCCCCGCGAGCGCCTGAATCGCGGTGCGCACCACATTGTTCATGGGCTGCTGCGCGGTCAGGGAACACCCGGCCGTCTGCGTATGAAAACGCAGCGCCCAGGAACGCGGATTCGTCGATTTGTAACGCTCCGTCATCGCTTTGTACCAGATGCGCCGCGCCGCGCGGTACTTCGCAATTTCCTCAAAGAAATCGTTATGCGCATTGAAGAAAAACGAAAGCTGCGGCACGAATTCATCGACAGGCAAACCCCGGCGCATAGCCCATTCCACGTATTCCATGCCATCCCGCAAGGTGAACGCCAGCTCCTGTATCGCGGTCGAACCCGCCTCGCGGATGTGGTAGCCGCTGATGGAAATCACATTGAATTTCGGCGTGTGTTTCATCCCGAATTCGAACGTGTCGATCACCAGCCGCATGGAAGGCTCAGGCGGGTAGATGTATTCCTTCTGCGCGATGTATTCCTTCAGAATGTCGTTCTGCAGCGTGCCGGAGATCTTCTTCCAGTCCGCCCCTTGCTGTTCAGCTACCGCAAGGTACATGGCCCAAATCACCGCCGCCGGAGAATTGATGGTCATCGAGGTGGTGACTTCTGCGAGCGGTATCTGATCGAACAGCACTTCCATATCCGCCAGGGAACTGATCGCCACGCCACATTTGCCGACTTCACCTTCAGACAACGGATGATCGGAGTCGTAGCCCATCAGCGTGGGAAGGTCGAATGCCGTCGAAAGACCCGTCTGGCCGTGCGCCAGCAAGTACCGGAACCGCTGATTGGTGTCCTCCGCCGTCCCAAACCCCGCGAACTGCCGCATGGTCCACAGCCGCGTGCGGTACATCGTGGGATGAATTCCGCGCGTGTATGGCGGCTCGCCCGGATAACTCAGATCGCGGGCAGCATCCCAGTCGGCAAGATCAGCCTCGGTGTAAAGCCTGCGGATCGGATAGCTGGAAGTGGTCGTGAATTCTTTCTGGCGTTCCGGGGTTTTCTCCAGCGTGGGTGCAAGCCTGTTTTTCTCCCATGCCTGTTCGGCTGTTGAGAGCTTGCGGGAGGGCTTGGCAGGGGTTTTGCTCTTCAGGTCCGACGGTTCACTCATTGAGTAGCGCTCCCGGAGCGTGAGATCGCGGCATGGCAACGAGCACGGAGGAATAAGCAATCCGATATGGATGCAGCCACAAAAACTAATGCTATGCGAAAGGTCTGCGGGGGGCAAGCCAATGGCAATGCGCAGCGTATCAGCTATCTAACTGCCAGCGTCACCGAGTTCGGCCCGCAAGGATCGACAAGCATGGAACCGCGTCGGCACGTCGCACTCTATGGGATATGCCTGGATTGCCGTTGGCAAATTAACGCTGGCCAGGAACGTTACCTTTTTCCAGCGCCTTGAAAAGCGATTCGGTGCCCACAACCTGCCCATTCACCGTGCCAGGAATCAGAGTGTCTTTCTCAATGGTGCCATTCTTGATCCCTGCAATCGTGACGTTATTCACGTCCAGTGTGCGACCCAGTGCCCGCTCGTAGTTCGCTTTCGCTTCTGCTAGGTTTGCCAGCGCGCGCAGTTCTGTGCCTTGTGCGGTAATCAGGTCGCGCTGAGTGAGAATGACGTTGTAGACGGTCGAAGCACCCAGTTGGTACTTCTTCTGTTCGGCATCGAACGTCTGCTGTTGCAGTTCCCGCGCCTTGCTCGCCGCTTGTACCTGGGCGCGGCCTTGTTCTACGGCGATGGTCGTATTCCGCACATCCAACAACGCATTGTTCTTCGTCTGCTGGACCTCGGCTTCAAATTGGCGTTCCACTAATTGTGCGTGAATATTGTCGGCCTGGTTGGCACGGTTTCGCAGCGGAAGGCTGAAAGTTAGCTGCCCAGAGTAGACCGGGAAATTGTTGTGGAAAATCTGGGATTGCGCTGTCCCAAAACCGGCCTTGTTGAGACCTGTAACCGGCACGCTCGCTGAGGGAACGAAGAAACCCGCGATCGGTACTCCGTTGGCGTCCACAATGGGCACCCCAGCGATAGTGGTGGGTGTACCCGTTATAGACGAATTGCCAGCCAATCCGCTTGATGTGTAATTGACTCCCAAAGTAGCCGTGGGCAAGAGAGCATTCTGGGTGGCCTTTACATCGACCTGGGCGTTCTTCAGGTTGTAATACTGTTCTTGCAGATCCGGCCGTTTCTGAAACGCTTCTTTGATGGCGTCCTGGAACGAAGCCGTCTCCACCGCTGCAGGGGATTCCGGTTTATCCGTGGGGATAATTTCCACGTCGAGAAGATTGGAAGCCATTGGATCTTTTGTAATGTCGTTCTTCAGCACCAATTCATCCTGGAGCTGAATAGTCTGAGCAACGATCAAATTCTGATGGTCGGTTGCAAGTTCAGATTCGGCACGCGTCACGTCCAGCGGAGCCATGGTTCCTATCTCCAACTGCTTCTTGTTGTCGTTGAACAGCTTTTCCGAAACGGTCACGGCCTGCTTTTGGACGTTAACGTTCTCTCGTGCATAGACTAATTCCCAATACGCGGTGATCGTGTTGGTCACCGTGGTGATTGCCTGTTGCGCAAAGGCAAGATCCGCGATCTTGCGATTGTTCTCCGTGATGATGATGTTGCGGCGGTTGATGAAGCGGCCTCTGCCCGCCAGGAGTTGCTGCTGAATCCCGATCGACAGGGCGGATTGCACATAGGGATTGAAAAAGTTTGAAGCTGTGGAAGAGGCTCGAGTATTGTTCCAGCCCGCGCTCAGGGAGGTGCCGGTCGGGAAGCTTTCCTGATACGTCGTGTTGTAATAGGCGCTGTGCGAGAACAGGGGTTGCGCCGTGTTGGCGCCGCGGGAGACGCCTGAGCCCGCGGTACCGGAAGTGTACGGATTGGCAATCGGCGTGGTCGCATCGCTGAAACCGATCACCTGAGTTACGTAGGGATCGTAATACAACTCGGGAAGATTGGCCGTCGATCCAACCGCGATACTCCCTGGCGTTCCGTACCCATACCCGCCCGCTCGCGCTTTCAATAAGCTTACGTCGGCAATCCATGGACTGTAACGCTGCACCACGATGTCCATGTTGTTTTCTAGCGCCAAGGCAATTGCGTCCTGCAAGCTCAGAGGAAGCTTGCCGTCGCGAATCAACTGGTCCAGGCGCGGCGAATTAGTGAGCACGGCGGGATCCACGTATTGCATGCGATAGGGATCAATAATTGTGGGGAATGCTCGCGGTGGCCGCGAATAGTCAAATTTGGAAACGCCCAGCGAAATCGGAACTCCGCCCTGCGCTGCGGCATGCCCCTGCGCGGGAGAAGATGGCTCTTGCGCAAGAATCGGAGCCACCGGTGTGCCCGCCATCACCCCGACCAGAACCGCGGCAAGCAGGGGTCTAAAGAACGGCTTCTTCATGGATATCCCTCACATTTACTTGGATAACTTGGAGCGTATACAGCGATTACTGTAATTCTGTTCTTCTTCTAGTGTAAACGTTCCCCGCGACGAAATTGTTTCAAATCACAGGAGGAAAGGGGTCGCGGAAACGAGCAAAGAATCCCATTGACCAAGAAAAGCCAGTCTAGCAGGGGTACCCAACCTTGACAACGCGAGAACTGGCGGCTAATCTCCTGACGTTTCGACGTTTAGGTGCGCAAAGTGGTTAGCTCTGGCTTTTAACAAAGGTATGCTTACGCGCGAAGAACTCCTCCAATTGTTTGAGACGGCCGGGGCCATCCGCCACGGCCATTTCGAACTGTCCAGCGGGCGCCACAGCGACACCTATGTCCAGTGCGCCTTAGTCTTGCAATACCCCCGCTTTGCCGAACAGTTGGGCCAAGCGCTGGCGGCTCTCTTTTCCGACGCCCGGATTGATGCCGTCGTCTCCCCGGCGCTTGGCGGAGTCGTAATTGGCCAGGAGGTTGCCCGTGCCTTGCCATCGCCACACGACTCCATCGGTGGTGGAGTGCCGGCGCTTTTTGTGGAGCGGGACGGCAGCGGCACGATGACTTTGCGTCGCGGCTTCACCTTGAAGCCCGACCAGCACATCTTAGTCGTCGAAGACGTCTGGACCACCGGCGGTTCCACCGAAGAGGCGATTCACGTCGTCCAGGAAGCTGGCGGCCGTGTGGTCGCTGCCGGAGCCTTAATCGACCGCAGCGGCGGCAGGATCGAATTTCCCGTGGAATCCAACGCCTTGATCCAACTAAAAATTGATAGTTACGAGCCGGAGGATTGCCCGCTTTGTCGACAGGGAAGCTCGGCGACAAAGCCCGGCAGCCGCTTCGTCCGCTCGGCTCCTTAAGACAGTCGACGGTCTGTAGTCAGCAAGTCCATAGTCAAACTCACAAACTTTGTCCATACCCCGAGCGGTTGGCTGTAAACTAGCGACTACAGACTACGGGCTCCCGACTTCTCTCTCGCATGCGCTATTTCAAACTCACCATTGCCTACGACGGTACGGATTTTCACGGCTGGCAATTTCAAGTGGACAAACCCACAGTGCAGGGCGAGATTGTCGCCGTGCTCCGACGCCTGACCCAGGAGAATGTCCAGTTGCTTGGTGCAGGGCGCACGGACGCGGGCGTGCATGCGCTCGGCCAAGTGGGCAGCTTCCGGACCCAGTCTGCGCTTTCCGCTGGTGAATTTCAGCGGGCACTGAATGCACTTTTGCCGCCGGCGATTCGCATCGTCACTGCCGAAGAAAAGGGTCCCGATTTCAGTGCGCGCTGGTCCGCGAAAGGTAAGGTGTATCGCTATCGCATCTATCGCGGGAAAGTAGTGCCGCCCATGCTTTGGCGCTATGTCCTGCACTACCCATTTCCTTTGGACGAAGAGGCCATGAAAAACGCAGCCGCGCGTTTTGTTGGCGTGCACGATTTTTCTTCCTTCGCCGCATCCACCGGTTCCGAAGACGATGACAAAGAACGGAATATGGAACGCGAAATTTTCTCCACCGACCTGAAGCGAACGGAAGACGGAGAGGAGCTTTGGTTCACTGTTCATGGTCGCTCGTTCTTGCGCTATATGGTGCGCAAGATGGTCGGCACTTTGCTGGACGTAGGTCGAGGCAAATTGACTCCTGCTGACATCGACAAGCTGTACGAGTTGAAAGACCGCGCCAAATCAGGTCCCACCGTGCCGCCACAGGGTCTCTTCATGGTGCGCGTGGACCATGACGAACCTTTCCGAATCAGTTCCTAGAATCAGTCAAACCACCTCCGCAAACACAAAAACGCCGCCAGAAGGTTTCCCTTGCTGGCGGCGCAATTGTTCAGGGGGGGAAGTTTAGTTTGTTGTGGCCTGGGCAAATCCCGTGAAGTACGTCAGCACGTAGCACTTGATCGTGCCGTTTGCTTGCGGGATTCCGTACACCTTCACCGGCGTGGCTGTCACCAGGTTGCTCGCCAGCGTGTTCTGCCCAGCCGTGGTCGTAATATCGACCGGGCTGACGCTCAGCACGCCATTCGTCCAATCCACCTGGTAGACCAACGTGGCCGACCCGGACGTGGTGTTGAGGTTGACGGGCACGGCTTGCGTTCCACCGGCTACGGTGACGGTAAAGCTGCCGTTGCTGTACGACGTCGCCGCAACTCCCCACGGAATGGTCGTCGGAAGCAGTACCGCCGAGGGCGCGGCCCAGCCATTCTGCGCATTAGGGTCGTTCCACTTTGCGTATGTTTCCCCGGCAGCCTGCATTAAGCCCACCGAGCCGCCGAAATTCACGCTGCCATTGGTGGCGTTGTCGAAGTCCGCGATGGCATTCGTGCCGCTGTCGACAATCGTTGGGTACGTGAAGTTCCACCACTTGAAACCGGTGATAGGATTGCCCGATTGCGGATCGTTGCCATTCGGCGTGCTGGAAGAGATGAACGGCAACTGCACGGTGTAATCATCGTTGGCATTGCGGAAGTTGTGCGTGTAGCTGAAGCTCGTCAAGCTGCTGCCCGAGATCGTGCCATCATAACGCGCGATTTCGATGTCGATTGAGCTAGCCACAAACTGGCTGGCCAGAGGATCCACGACGCTAGCGTGCACCTTGAAGCCGCGAACCAGGTTCGACAGGAACGCCGGGCCCTGCCCGATGGCCGTGGCATCCGATTGCGCGTCCGCCGGAGTACGGAAGAAGAACAAGGTGTTCGCGTCCACTGTCAGCGGCACGCCGACACCCAGTTCATTGTCGACCACGATGGTGTTGCTGTTTGTATCTACGTGCAGCACGTGGCCTTCGGGGCTGATCCACACGCTGTTAAACGACGTGCTGGCCCATAGACGAACGGCCACCAATGTCCCGTCCACCTGGTAGCGGGCTGCCACTCGAATGTATTTCCCAACGATGCTCGAGGCGATGGTGCTGAAGTCGGTGATCGTTGCATGTGTTTTTGCGTCGAGGTCGTAGTAGAGAGTCCCGTTGGCGTTATCCGCCAGGACCGACAGAGGCTGCGTCGTCGTCACTGCCGTTTCCGGATTTGTCGGCGGATAGACCGGATAGTCCTTGTTGAAAGTGAGTGTCGTGTTGTCAGCTGAAACCGCCGTCACCGTTCCGTAGTGATGGCGAAGAATCAGCCGGCGGATATCGTGGATCGGCCGATGCCGGAGTGTTCCGTTAAAGTTTACCGCCCACATGGTCATGCCGCCGCCTGACGGAGGCACATGCGCCACGATGAACGCCGGATGCGAAAGATCGAATTCCAAATCCAATGCGTTGCTTTGCGTCGATGTCACCACCAGCGGTGAGTCGAGCGTCAGTTTCACAGGCACGCTCAAAGCTCCCGCGTTGCCTTTGGCGCCGACGACCTGAATTTGGCTGGAAGGAATAGTGGAACCGGCGGCGGCTGCAAAACCTGTCTCGGGACCGGCCGAAACTGTGAGCAGCACATCACCGGAATTGCCACTGACAGTAATGGTTGCGGCTGTGTAGGTGCCCACAGGAACGTACACATTGCCGAGAATCTCATTCAGTTGGTCGAGCTGTAACAGGTTGATGGTCGGCGCAGGACTGGGCGCCGTATAAACCGTCACGTCGCTGCCACCACCTTGCGGTGTCAACGCAATGGACAGCACCTTCACGCCGATCGTAGCCCAGTCTTCCGTCGGGGCATCGCTGACAATCAGGCTGACTGTGCCGTTTTGCGGTACCGGCGGAAGCGTCGGGTCGGAGCCGGAACTGGAACTACCGGATGAGCACCCCATCGAAAAAAACATCAATGCAGCTGAAGCTGCACCGAGCACCATTCGAGAATAGTAAGACTTCATGAGTGATCTCCTGATGAGGGGCGAGCCTCACGTTATTTTTGTTTTTAGTTCGTAATCCACTTCGCGTTCGTTCTGTTCACCGTAGGCTAGTGAGGACGCAACCAGCCCGAATACCGGATGAAACCCCGGTTGGTCAAAAGAGTTGCGGAAAAAGTGTCGTTGGAGTTTGGTACGAAAGTACCACTCGTAATGGAGGTATTCGCGTCACTCCATTTGAGTTTCCGCTCGGGTTGGATACAATGCGCCCTATGATTCGAGACACTTCTTTCCGTCCCCTGCTTCCACTCCTTGTTCTCACTCTTCTCACGGCTAGTGGCCTGCCAATACGAACAGGCGCCGCTGAAGACAAGCACCCCTTCGGCCTGGATGACTATTCGGCGTTACGTCGCGCGAATGCCCTGGCTGTGTCGCCCGATGGGAAAACCGTCCTGTACGAAATCAGCTTTGACGGCAATAAAGGTCCGGCGAAGCACGAGTGGCATCTCATCGATGCATCAGGCGAAAACGGCCGCAAGTTGGACTTGCCGGAATCCTTCCAGCCAGCCGGATTCACAAAGGATGGCGGCTCCTTGTATGGAACTTATGAGGTCGACAAAAAAGGCCAACTCGGCGTGGTTCCCCTGGCTGGCGGAAAACCCACGCAGATCATCGCCTTGCCCAACGGCATCCGTCGAATCTGGATCTCGCCCGACGGAAACAAATTTGCCTTCTCAGGCGACCCTCGTCCTGCCGATCCTCTCGCGGAAGTGCGCCACGTAGCCGAAAACGATTCGAACAGCGTTTACGTGGCAAAGGCAGATGGCTCCGAAGGCGCCTGGTGGTGTCCGGATTTGAAAGACGTAGCGGAGTTAGCCTGGTCCTCAGACAGCTCACAGTTGGCCGTTGTCACCCAGTTTCAAAAAATTGGTCATCACGACGTACGTTCCTTCTTGTGGGTCTGCAATTCCAGTGGTGGCCGCAAAGTTGCCGAAATCACCAACTCTGTTTCCGGCATCGCCTGGGCCAACGGTGGCAAGGATTTGGCCTTTGCCAGTACGACCACCGATGTTTTAACGCCCGATCATCTTTGGACCGTTCCCGCAGCGGGCGGAACTCCTCAGGACCAAACGCCCAAGCTTGAGGGAACCATTCCAAATGTGAGCAACGACCCACACGGCACAGTCTGGGTGGAGATGCACAAAGGCACGGTCATCGATGTGTATTCCTACCGCGACGGCAAATTATCGCCTGCTTATCGTTGGCCCGGTGGCGTCGTGTACTCGCCGCCCGCGGAGTCGCCATTTGCCTCCGCGCCCGAAGTTCTGGCTTTCACCGTCGCCGATCCATCGCATTCGCTAAACGTTGCGGTCGCACACGGAACGGAACTTCAGAAAATTACCCACGAAGGTGATGACACGCTGGGGAAAGTAGCGCTCGGCGAAGTGCGCGTCGTGAACTGGACTGCCAAGGATGGAACGAAACTGGAAGGCATTCTCACCCTCCCCGCCAATTATCAAGCAGGGAAGCACTATCCATTTCTCGTCTTGCCGCACGGAGGTCCGGAAGGAAATGACGCGTTGGAGTTCGATCTTTTTTCCAGGCTCATTGCCGGGTACGGGTATGTTGTTCTTCAACCGCAGTACCGCGGTTCGACGGGCTACGGCACCGAATTCCTGCAGTCCATTTATCAGCATTTCGGAGACCGCGCCTACAGCGATGTGGACAGCGCCAGCGATTTTGCCATTGCTCAAGGCTGGGCGGACCCTAATCGCCAAGCCATCTTCGGTTGGAGTGCCGGCGGTTTCATGACGTCGTGGACCGTGACGCAGACCCATCGCTACAAAGCCGCCATCGAAGGCGCGGGAATCACCGATTGGCTCAGCTTCATTCCCACCAGTGATATTGGTCAAGCGGACTACGATATGCGCCTGCAGGAAAAAGATCCCGCGCCTTTCCTGGCATTTTCCGCCGTGATGCACGCTGACCAGGTCACCACGCCACTCCTGATTCTCCACGGCGAGGCGGACCAACGTGTCCCTGCCTTCCAGGGACGCGAATTTTTCGTTCTGCTCGCCGAGCGCGGCAAGACCGTCCGTATGGTGACGTATCCCGGCTCGCCCCATTTTCCCCGTCTTGCGGAACAGCGCCGCGACGTCTTCACCGAAATCAAGAATTGGCTGGACAAATACAATCCGTAGCCTATGCGTCGACACATGATCTGCTTCCACTCCACTGCTGGCGTGAACTCTCCTCGCGATTGAGCTAGACTCTCATTTATGGTTGCGACACCCGTCACCCTGGAAACCGTCCCTTCCATCGACCCGGCGACTGGGAAGGTCTGCGGCAGCTATGAACGCACCCCTCCGTTGCTTGTGCCACAGCTTTTGTTGAGAGCGAAAGAAGCTCAAGCGGCATGGGCGAAGGTGCCCGTCCGAGAGCGTTGCGCCCGAATCGGCCTCCTCAAAAAGAAGATTCTCGACGCCCGCGACACCCTTACCGACGCCGTGGTCCGCGAATCCGGAAAGCCTCGCGTGGAGGCGAAGTTCGCTGACATTTTTGTCTCCCTTGATACCGCCGATTATTTCTCGAACCACGGTCCCAGCCTGCTCAAGCCGGAAAGCGTTCCGCATCACAGCACAGCGGCAAAGTTGAAGTCGGGCACGCTTCTCTACGAACCGCTCGGAGTGCTCGCGATTATCAGTTCCTGGAATTATCCCTTGGCCATCCCCGTCAGTCAGATCATTGCCGCCGTGGCTGCGGGGAACGCCGTGCTCTGTAAAACCAGCGATTTCACGCCGGAATGCGGTTCCTTGGTCGACAAATTGTTTCGTGACGCGGGTTTCCCCGAAGGCCTGGTGACGCTCCTCCAGGGTGGCGGGGACGTGGGGCAAGCGTTGATTGATGCACATCCAGACAAGGTGTTCTTTACCGGCAGTGTCTTCACGGGGCGCCACGTCGCAGAAGCCTGCGCGCGCGAATTAATCCCCAGCGTTCTGGAACTTGGCGGTAAAGACGCCATGGTGGTCCTTGCCGATGCGGATATGGACGTAACCACGAGTGCGGCAGTTTGGGGCAGCTTCACAAACTGTGGGCAAGTGTGCCTCTCCGTGGAACGCTTGTTCGTGGAATCGTCCGTCAGCGAGGAGTTTCTTCAGGGCTGCGTAAAAAAAACGCAGACGCTTCGCCTGGGCCCGGGCAGCGATCCACAGACTGACGTGGGTCCCTTGATTCGTCCGCAACACGTGCAGCGGATGAGCGAAGTGATCGAGGATGCTGTTCAGCGGGGTGCAAGAGTGCTGTGCGGCGGCCGTCCCCGCCCGGACCTCGGCCCCAACTTTTTCGAGCCCACGGTTCTCACTGGCGTGAATTCCTCCATGCAACTATTCCGCGACGAAACTTTTGGACCCATCCTCGCCGTGCAAGTGGTGCGCGACGCGGAGGAAGCTATCCGCCTGGCCAACGATACCGAATTTGCCTTGGCTGCGAGCGTCTGGACACGGGACACCTCCCGCGGCAAACAAATTGCCCAACGGCTCCGCGCCGGCACAGTCTTGGTAAACGATGCCATCTGCGGCTTTGCCATTGCCGAAGCCCCTCACGGCGGCCCGGGGTTGAGCGGTTGGGGACGCACTCACGGCAAAGCGGGCCTGCTCGAAATGGTGCATCTAAAGTATATGGACGTGGATCGCTTGCCGCGCATGCCAAAACCGTGGTGGTATCGTTATGGTGCCGAGCTGGAAAAGGCCGCGGACGACTTTCTACGCTTCGAGTTTAGCGGCGGCTTAGTCGCGCGACTCCGTCATGCGCGTGGTGCCATGAAAACCATGTTTCGTGATCGCGGATTCTAGAGAACGACAAGGAGGCCACTCGTGGCTGACGAAACCACGTCTACACCTGCAGCGGAAGCCGCTCCGGCGACACCGGCAGCCGAGGAACACGTCGCTGCTCCGAAGGTGAAAACGCGCAAGCCCAAGCAGCGCGCCTGTGACGAAAAAGACGCAAAAGGAAAGCTCTGTGCCGGCCACCTGAAGCGCTGGTTCGAGTACCCGCCGGAGGTCGCCAAGCTCGTCGGCAAAGACGCCGAAGTTTACCGCTGCGAATTTTGTAAAACCCTGTATCGCCCAGATCCCCAGCAACTGCCGAACAGCTTCACCGTACGTTACTAAGTTGGACAGGGAGATCGCTCCGCCGTGTCCGAAAACGAATTGATTTACGACTGGAATCTGGCCGGCCACGTGCCTATCGCCCCGGGCACGCAAATCCTCGTCAACGACGAGACTCTCCGGGACGGTTTGCAAAACCCTTCGATTCACGACCCCACGATCGAAGACAAAATCGAAATCCTTCACCTGATGGAAGTGCTGGCCATTGATTCCGTGAATATCGGCCTCCCCGGCGCTGGTCCCCGAGCGGCCAAAGACGTTGAGGCTTTGGCGCGCGAGATTGCCAGCCATCACATGCGTATTAAACCGAACTGTGCGGCCCGCACGGTCGAGGCAGACATCCGTCCTATCATCGAAATTTCCCAGCGTGTTGGAATTCCCATTGAAGCTGCCACGTTTCTCGGCTCCAGCCCCATCCGCCGGCTAGTGGAAGACTGGAGTGTCGACCACCTCGTGCGCACCACGGAAAAAGCCGTCAAGTTTGCCGTTTCCCACGGCCTGCCTTCGATGTACGTCACCGAAGATACGGTCCGCACCGATCCCGAAACCGTTAAGCGGCTCTACTCCACCGCAATTCGAAGCGGGGCGCGCGCCATCGTCCTGTGTGACACCGTCGGTCACGCCACACCCGAAGGCGCCTATAACCTCGTAAAATTTGTCATCGACAATGTGGTCAAGCCTTCCGGGGAAGATATTCGTGTCGACTGGCACGGTCACCGCGACCGCGGCTTGGCCATTGCCAATTCGCTGGCTGCCATCGCTGCAGGTGCGCGCCAGATTCACGGCGTTGCCCTGTCGCTTGGTGAACGCGTCGGCAACACGCCAATCGAATTGCTCCTGATAAACCTGCGCCTGATGGCACTGCGGCATAATGATCTTAGCTATCTGCGCGCCTACTGCGAAAAAATCGCCAAAGCTACGCACATCACCATCCCGCCGAATTATCCGGTGTTTGGCAGAGACGCCTTCCGTACTGCCACCGGTGTCCACGCCGCGGCCATTATCAAAGCTCTGCGCAACCACGATCGCAAACTCGCCGACGCGGTTTACAGCGGAGTCCCCGCCCATCTGGTGGGACTCGAACAGATCGTGGAAATTGGCCCGATGAGTGGAAAGTCCAACGTGATCTATTGGCTTGCCCGCCATGGCATCGCCGAAACGGATGAGGTTGTGGATCGCATATTTGATGCGGCCAAGCAATCCTCACGGGTACTGACAGATGATGAGGTTCGCGCACTGTGCAACGCGACTGGTCCGCTCGGGTGATTTCTTCGCCAGGGCGACCGAAGGCCCAGCCCTCGTGTTGTGACATGCCAATTCGGCCTCTAATGAACGCCGATGCGCCTCTCCTCTCCCGCTCGTTCGCGTTTCGCCTGTCCTTTGTGACAGTGAAACGCGTGGCCGTTTGCGCTATTCTCTTGGCTATGCCGATTCGTTCTTCGGTCGTGCCTTTTTCAGCGCGGGCCTCCCGCGTAGGCTCCCTCGCGGATCAACCGCAGGTACGGGAAGCCCTCGACTGGTTAGATCGCAATCAGGACTGGACGACGGCGCAGCAGATCCGCCTCACGGAAATTCCCGCTCCTTCGTTTCAGGAAGAAAAGCGCGCGCAAGCCGTCAAAGAAATTCTCTCTGCCGAAGGCCTTTCCGTCTTCACAGACAAAATCGGCAATGTGATCGGAGAACTCCGCGGCGCCCAGGACAAAGAAGTTGTACTCCTGACAGCACACCTCGACACCGTTTTCCCGGCGGGCACGGAAATTAATGTCACCCGCCAAGGCGATCGCTTGCTCGCTCCCGGAATTTCCGACAACGGTACCGGGCTGGCTGGCATGCTCGCCGTGGCGCGCGCCCTCCACGTTGCGAAAATCAAGCCCCAGCGTACTATCTTGTTTGCCGCAAACGTCGGCGAGGAAGGTGAAGGCAATCTCCGTGGCATACGGTCCCTTATTGATGCGTATCGCCCGAAGATACGCGCTGTCATTGTATTGGACGGTTCCGGCATCGACCACGTGACCACCAAAGCCTTAGCGTCTCGCCGTGTGGAAGTGGTCATCACCGGTCCCGGCGGCCACAGTTGGTCCGATTTCGGCATGCCCAATCCGATCAACGCGCTGGTTCGCGGTTCGGTTCGGTTCATCAATACGAAAGTTCCTACCGCGCCGCGCACTACCTTCAATCTCGGCCAGATTGAAGGCGGCACTTCCGTCAACTCCATCCCGTTCGAAGCCAAGCTGAAAGTGGATCTGCGTTCCGAGAATGAAGACGAGATTGTGCGTATGGAAACGGCGTTGCGTGAATGCATCGCCGCGGGCGTAAAGGACGAGATGGATAATTCTCGGGAGCGCAGCCGCGGCAAACTTGAGTGGAAACTGAATCTGATCGGCAGCCGCCCTGGCGGCGAATTGTCTCAAGATTCCGCGTTACTGGATGCCTTGCGCGCCGCGGATGATGTCATCGCCAACAAATCGCGCAACGAACGGTCCTCCACGGATGCCAACATTCCCTTGTCCATGGGAATCGAGGCAATTGCTATCGGCGCCGGCGGGAACGGCGGCGGGGCGCACTCGTTGCAGGAATGGTATGAGCCCGCCGACAGGGAACTGGGGTTGAAGCGCGTGCTGTTGACCTTACTCGGTGTCTCCGGGCTGGCGACGGAAAAAGGCCAATGACACGAACGGCGCGATTTCCCGCGCGAACTGCACTTCCCATCGCGCTGATTTTGACCGCCTTGGCCCCCGGCGCACGGACCCTTGCTCAATCCACGCAACAGCCACTCATCCACCACACCACCTACTACCTCCACGGGAAGATCTACACCAACGATCCGAAGCATCCTTGGGCCGATGCCATGGCTGTGCGCGATGAAAAGGTTCTTTGTGTCGGCACAATTTCTCAGATCCTTCTCGACTGCGGCGGTGCCGAGTCCAACGATGTCGTGCAGTTGAAGGGTCTCTTCGTCATGCCCGGCTTCAACGATGCTCACGCGCATCTCGGAGGGGCCGGGCGGAACAAACTGAATCTAACTCTCAACAACGCCACCTCCGTCGATGACCTCCTGAAGCTCGTCAAGGCCGCCGCCGAAAAGCACAAACCCGGCGAATGGGTACTCGGCAGTGGTTGGGACCAATCCCGCTGGCCCGATCAGAAATATCCTACTCGCCTGGAACTGGATCAGGCCGCGCCCAACAATCCCGTTTATCTCGATCACATCTCCGGCCACATCGCAGTGGCTAACTCGCTGGCCCTCAAGCACGCTGAGATCAATAGCGAAACTCCCAATCCTCAAGGCGGAGAGATTGGCCGATTTGCCGACGGCGAGCCCAACGGTTTGCTCAAGGAACGTGCTACGGAAATGGTCACGCAACGAATTCCCGATCCTCCTGACGCCGAGCGACGAAAGGGAATTGAATTGGTTCTGGAAGAATTGGCTCAGAACGGCGTCACCTCCGTTCAGGATTTTTCGGCATGGGAGGACTTTCTCGTTTACCTCGATCTCAAGCAGGAGAAGAAACTGACCGTGCGCATCACCGAGTGGCTGCCCTTCACTCTTCCTACGGACGATTTGCAGAACATGCGTTCCGAGGGCGGCACAACCGATCCCTGGCTTCGCACGGGCGCGCTAAAGGGTTTCCTCGACGGTGCCTTGGGCACGCACACCGCCGCGCTTCTCGCCCCTTACTCTGACGACCCTTCTACCAGCGGCATGCTCACCATCGACCCAGAAAAGTTGAAGTCCATGGCCATCGAACGCGACCGCGTGGGTTTTCAACTCGCCTTTCATGCCATCGGCGACAAGGCCAATCGCCTCGCTCTCGACACTTTCGAGTCCCTGTTGCGAGTGAATCCTCCCCGTGATCGCCGCGACCGCGTCGAACATGCCCAGGTCGTAGCTCCCGAAGATTTTTCGCGTTTCGGTAAATTGCAGGTCATCGCCTCCATGCAGCCCTCGCATGAGACCAATGACGCGCGCTGGGCCGAGCAGCGCCTCGGGCCCGAGCGCTCCAAAGGCGCTTATGCGTGGAAGTCACTGCAGGACGCCGGGGCCAAACTCGCTTTCGGGACCGACTATGACGTCGAGCCCATCAATCCTCTCCGGGGCCTTTATGCCTGCGTCACACGCGAGTCCGCCGACGGCACTCCTCCGGGCGGCTGGATCCCTCAAGAAAAACTTCCGCTAGCGGATTGCATCAGCGCCTACACCACAGGTTCAGCCTATGCGGAGTTCATGGACGGCAAGAAGGGCGAGTTGAAGGTCGGCGAATTTGCCGACTTCGTCGTTCTTTCTCAGGACCTCACTAAAATCCCGCCGCCGGACATCTTGAAGACAGAGGTCCTTCGCACCGTCGTCGGTGGCAAAACCGTCTATCAGAAGAATTGAATCGCGCTCAACCTTTCAGCTTATAAAAATAGACGCGGGCCTGGCGGCCCTTCCAGTTGGCGCAAGCGGGTACTTCGCCAGGGCCCGCCTCCCCGCCATCGCACTCGTCCAAATACGTCCCGTACGAACGTGATGGAATTTGCGGCTACACTGGCATAGAGCTGTGGCGGAGTCTCGTGCATGGATCGCAAGCTGAAAGCCGATCTGTCATTGATGTTCTGCTCCCTGATCTGGGGCGTCACCTTTGTCGTGGTGAAGACCGGCCTCGATCACTCCTCGCCTTTCGTCTTTCTTGCCGTGCGTTTCACCATTGCGGCCGTACTGATGGCGCTTTTCCGTCCCCACGTCCTCGGCAAAATCCAGCGCGGCGAAATCTTCCCCGGCATGCGCCTGGCATTCTTCATGTTTGCTGGCTACTGCTTTCAGACCGCCGGTCTTCAGTACACCACTGCCACAAATTCCGGCTTCGTCACCGGCTCGAGCGTCGTGCTCGTCCCTCTTCTGCTCGCGATTTTTTGGGGACGCACACTGACGAAGTGGATTTACGCTGGAGCGTTCGCCGCGCTGATCGGCCTCTATTTCCTCACGGTTCCAGTGGAGGGATTGCGCTACCTGAATCGCGGCGATGTGCTCACCTTGATCGCCGCGGGCTTCTACGCCGTGCACATCATTCTGGTCGGCGAATACTCGCAGGAACACTCCGTATCCGCGCTGAGTCTAATTCAGGTCGCGGGCTGCGCGCTGATGGCGTGGCCGCTGACGGGCTTTGCCGGAGCGATTCATTGGCAACCAGTCCATTTCGATTGGGGCTGGCCGCTTTTCCTGGCCATCCTGATCTGCGCGGTGTTTGCCACTGCCATAGCCTTCACCGTGCAGTTGTGGGCTCAGCAATACACCACGCCTGGTCACGCCGCCATTCTATTCACCCTGGAGCCTGTGTTTGCTGTGATTACCTCTTACTTGCTCTTACACGAGCGGTTGAGCCCACGCGCCTGGAATGGCGCGGCACTGGTGGCTGCAGGAATTTTGATTGCCGAATTGTTGGGTGAGCCCGCAGCGCCGGAAGCTCCCGAACCGATCTTCGAAGGCCGCGTCTATTTCAAACCGTGGTGGCGTTCCATGTAGCGCTGGCTTTACGCCAGCGCAGTCTGCAGTCAGTAGTCGCAAGCATTCGAACTCATACCGGTGCGGCGTCTCGGGCCTTAACTCCGAACTCCTGACTCCCGACCACAGACTTGGAGCTACCGGCCGTCCGAATAATTCTTCACGTCCACTGCCTCATACATCGGTGCCCTGGCGGCGTGCGCTCTTTCATACGCGTCGATCGCGTCGACGTGCAGCAGGGAAGTACCAATATCGTCCAGCCCCTTCAGCAGAACTTCTTTGCGCGAAGGCGCAATTTCAAATTTGTACTCCAGCCCGTGCTTGTCCTTCACCGTCTGGCTGGGCAAATCCACCGTCAACGAATAGCCCTCTTCTCTTTCCGTTCGCTGGAAAAGTTCCTCGATCTGCGCCTCTGTAAGTTCGGCGGGCAGAATCCCATTCTTGAAGCAGTTGTTATAGAAAATGTCCGCATAGCTGGGTGCAAGGATCACACGAAAACCATAATCCCCAATCGCCCAGGGAGCATGTTCGCGGCTGGACCCGCATCCAAAATTCGCGCGGGCCAGTAATACCGATGCTCCCTTATAACGCGCCAAATTCAGCACAAACTCCGGGTTCGGCCTTTCGCCCGGTTGCAGATAGCGCCAGTCATAGAAGAGGATGCGGCCAAAACCCTGCCGCGTCAGCGCCTTCAAAAACTGTTTCGGCACCATCTGGTCCGTGTCCACATTCACCTTATCGATGGGTTGAACCAGTCCGGTGTGTGTAATAAATGGCTTCATCTAAGAATCCCTTGGGTTTGAGATATGAATCCTGATTCTATTCAACGTGCGCAACGTCAAACTCGCGCACATCCACAAAGTGCCCCGCAATCGCCGCAGCCGCGGCCATCACCGGACTGACGAGATGTGTCCGGCTATCCCGCCCCTGCCGCCCTTCGAAATTGCGGTTCGACGTGCTTGCGCTGCGTTCCTGAGGTGGCAGCACGTCCGCATTCATCCCGATGCACATGCTGCAACCCGCATCGCGCCATTCAAAGCCCGCCTCAGAGAAAATCTTGTCCAATCCCTCTTTCTCTGCCTGCGCTTTGATTCCGCGCGAGCCTGGCACAATCAACGCCTGCTTGATGTTCTTGGCTACGTGCTTACCCGCCACCAGTTGTGCAGCCGCGCGCAAATCATCCAGCCGAGAATTCGTGCACGAACCAATGAACACGCGGTCCACCGGAATATCCACGATCGGCGTTCCCGGCTTCAATCCCATATACTTCAGCGCGCTCTCCGTAGCCTTTTGATCGTTCAAGTCCTTGAAGTCGTGCGGATCCGGCACGCGCCCGTTCACGCTCGTCACCATTCCCGGATTCGTGCCCCAGGTAACTTGCGGGCCAATCTCTTCCGCGCGTAGCTCCACCGTCATATCGAATTTTGCGCCATCGTCACTCTTAAGCAACTTCCAGCGTTCCACGGATTGCTGAAATTCCTTCCCACGCGGCACGAACGGCCGCCCTTCGAGATACGCGAACGTAGTTTCATCCGGCGCCACCATGCCGGCTCGCGCTCCGCCCTCAATGGTCATGTTGCAAACGGTCATGCGCCCATCCATCGAAAGATCGCGAATCGCCTGTCCGCCGTACTCCGCCACATGACCCGTTCCGCCGCCGATCCCGATCTTGCCAATGATCGCCAGAATAATGTCCTTCGCAGTGACGCCTTTGGGTCGCTTGCCATTCACCACGATGTGCAGCGTCTTCGATCTGCTCTGCACCAGGCACTGCGTCGCCAGCACGTGTTCCACCTCGCTGGTGCCAATGCCGAACGCCAGTGTGCCAAACGCACCGTGCGTGGAAGTGTGGCTGTCACCGCAAACAATGGTCTGACCCGGCTGCGTGATGCCTAATTCCGGACCGATAATATGCACGATGCCCTGATTCTTGCTGTGCATGTCGAAAAGGCGCACTCCGGTTTCCCGGCAATTCTGTTCCAGCGCCTCAAACTGCAGCTTGGCATCCTGGTCCACGATGGGAAGCAGCCGGTCCTTCGTTGGCACCGAATGATCCATCACCGCAAACGTAAGGTCGGGGCGGCGCACCTGGCGTCCCTCGGCCTTTAGTCCCGCAAACGCCTGCGGAGAAGTACCCTCATGAATCAGGTGACGATCGATATAAATCAGCGAAGGTTTGCCCGGCTCTTCGTAAACGACGTGGTTATTCCAGATTTTTTCGTAGAGGGTTTTCGGTGTCATGGTTTTGTCTCAATAGTCTAACATTCCCGAAATGAGGGGCAACCTTGCCGCTCCAATTCGCGGCTCACGCCGACGCCTTGGCCGCTCGATGATCCTCGCACAGGTCCACCAAATAATGCCGCACTCTCCGGTCATAAGAGGTCAACAGGTCCAGCGCCTCACCGGCGATCACGGCAGCCTCGCGATCCGGACCAGCGAAGCGATCGATCGCTTCCATCGAAGACCACAGCGTTTCCGCAATGAATTGCACTACCACGCCGTCGGACTGCGAAATGACGCGGGCCTCTAGGAATCCATCCACCGCCCGCAAGCTCGGCAGTACATTCTCATTGAAGTGCCGCAAGTAATCCGGAAATCGCACTTGCGTCGTTCGCGCCGACCAGAATCGCACGACCATTTCATGCATCTCCTCCAGTGTCACTTACACCGGATCTTGCCTCGCCTCCCACGACTACCGTCCAGGGCCGCACCTCCCAATGTTTCACGAGGCCGTTCTGAACATAGGGATCGTTCTGTGCAAAGGAGTGTGCCACTGCCGGGTCGTCACCGCGGAATATAATCAGCGCACCGTCGGCAGGCTCGGCCAAGGCTCCGGCCAACACCAGTTCACCCCGCCGGTTCGCCGCGTCCGCCAACTTCAGGTGTTCATTGCGATAAGGAGCGCGCCGCTCCACAAAATTATCCACTACATCATAGAAAAGCGCGTAGTAGGCCATCCGAATCCTCTCTCCTAAGACCCGCAATGGGCCAGCACGAAAATAGCGTACCACGGTGTTGGATTGGCCGGGCATCGCTCCCGTTGCCTGTCGGTGAAGAGAAGAATTCCTGTGATAGGCTAGCGCCAATCGGCCGCGCCACCAGGAAACTCCGGAGAGCACGAATGAAGAAGTTCTTCAAATTTCTCGGGTTGGTCTCGCTACTGTTAATCGTGGTGATTCTCGCCCGGACCATCCTGATTCCCTCGAAGCAGATCGGCCCGTTGCCTCATACCGGGGAAGGTGTGGACGCGCAAAAGGCCGCCCGTGATCTGTCTGGTGCAATACCCTACCGCACCATTTCGTGGGGCCCGGAAGGCACAGCAGGGGAGCGGCAAGCTACACAGGACGCGTTTGTGGCCTTCCACGCCTACCTCGAAAAAACCTTTCCGCAGGTGTACGCCAAACTCGATCACGAAGTGGTCGGCGCGAACAATCTTCTCTTCACCTGGAAGGGCAGCGACCCCTCGCTAAAAACCATCGTGTTACTCGGTCACCAGGACGTAGTTCCTATCGAAGAAGGTACCGAAAGCAAATGGACGCACCCACCCTTCTCCGGAGAAATTGCAGATGGCTTTATTTGGGGCCGCGGCACCCTCGACGACAAATTGGCCGTGGTCGGCCTTCTGGAAGCCGTGGACCTGCTGCTGTCTAAAGGCTTCCAGCCAAAACGCACCGTGATTCTCGCCTTCGGTCAGGATGAAGAGGTTGGCGGCTTGGAAGGCGCGGAGAAAATTGCGCAACTGCTCAAATCGCGTGGCATTCAGGCGGAGTTCGTCACCGATGAAGGCGGCTTCCTGTCGAAAGGCATGATGCCAGGTGTCAGCGCTCCTTTCGCCATGATCGGTACGTCAGAGAAAGGCTACCTGAGCCTTGAGCTTTCCGTGGAAACCGCTGGCGGGCACTCTTCCGTTCCCCCGAACACTTCCAGCATCGGCATCCTCAGCCGAGCCATTCACAAAATCGAAAGCCATCCCATGCCCGCCCATGTCCATGGACCCATTGGCGAATTCCTGGAATACGGTGGTGACAGCGCCAGTTTCCCAATGCGGGTGGTCTTCAAAAATATGTGGCTCTTCGGACCCGTCGTGCAGCACATTCTCGAATCTTCCCCCGACACCAACGCCACCCTTCGTACAACAACGGCCACAACCATCTTCCGCGCCGGCACCAAAGACAATGTCATGCCCAGTCGCGCCACCGCGATCATCAACTTCCGCCTGCTGCCCGGCGATACCATTGCCGGCGTGATCGAACACGTTCGCAAAGCAGTTAACGATCCGCGCGTGAAACTGGCCCCCATGGCCGGTGAGCCGCCGGCCGAACCATCTCCTCGCTCCAGCGTAGACTCGCCCAACTTCCAACTCATGCAGCAGACGCTGGCCCAGGTCTATCCCGAGGCCGTGGTCGCGCCCTTCGTCTTTGTCGCCGCAACAGACTCCAAGCACTATGTCCCGCTCACCAACGATATCTATCGCTTCTCACCTATCGTTATGGACTCGGAAGACGTCGCCCGCCTGCACAGCACCAACGAGCGTATCGGCGTAGACAATTTCGCCCGCTCGATTGAGTTTTTCTGCCAGTTAATCCGCAACGCTGCAGGCTGAGGTCCTGAACGGCATTTTGATTCTTTGATTCAGTGTTTCCCCCCGTAACCCACCCACCGTCATTCCGAACGAAGTCCGCGAAGTGAGGAATCTCTCTTCGATTTCAGCGCATGTTCCTTATGATCCGCTGATTTTCGGCGAAGGGTCATGCGTTCACTGATAAACCACCCAGTGTAGTGGACCCAGATGACACGCCAACGCCCCGCGTCAATTGCAACAAATCCTGCCGTAACGAACTATAAGCTTGCTACGCGTTCGTCAGATTCCCCGATTGCAGCGCAGAACCCAGCTCGCTAAACAATTGGCTGACTGCCGTCGAACCGCCGCCGTCACCGACGTGATGGTGATGATGTGTGCGCATGGCTTGGCTCTGCGTAGCCATGCTCTGGAAATCCTGCTGGATCGTGGAGTAGTCCTGCTGCGCGGCCGAAAGATCCCCCGACTGCAAATCCTGAGAAAGTCGGCTAAACGCCTGTGCGATGGGATTGCTGGTTTGCGATGTCGTGTTCTGAGTGCTTTTCGCAGAATTCTGCTGTTGCGTGAGGTAATTCAACAGGCCGCTCGCGGCTATGCTCAATACAGACATTAGATCTCCTCCCTTACTTTTCGGCACTTCGACTATAGTGCCGCTGTATTCTCGAAGGGGGAGGAGCAACTTGCGGGCCAACGTAGCGCGACGTCGCCGCTACAACCCTCACAATACGCAATGCTTAAGCAAACATCCCTAACCCTGCTCTGGGTGAATTCGCGTCCCTGGGAAAAACCTGCCTAGGTCAACTGGCCAATCTTGCCCGCCACGATGGTGTCGCCGCGCGACCGCAGGACCGTCATAATCTGATTATCATTCCGAGCGCAGCGAGGAACCTGCTGACTCCCGGCGCTCAAGACCGACACTTCGGCCGGCTCACCCGCCGGCAATCGAGGGCACCAGCAGCAGCTTGTCTCCATCCTTCAACGCCGAAGCCTCGCCGCCCAGGAACCGTATGTCCTCGTCGTTCAAATAAACATTAATGAACTGCCGGATCTGCCCCTCATCATCGCGCACGTGCCGCGAAAGGCCAGGGAAGCGCGTGACCAGTTCATTCAATGCCTCCGCCACCGTTGTCGCTCCGCTTTCCAGCTTCGGCGCTCCATCGGTGAAACGCCGGAAAGCGGTCGGGATCTCAATCGTAATCGCCATTTCTATTCTCCGGTTTCTGTAGATTCGATTTTAGCAAATTGCACCCAACCGCTAGTGCAATCACGCGTTTGAGCGCACTCGCACAGGCTCATCCAGTTGCTGCGCCAGCAGTGCCTCAAATGCTTCCAACTTCGGCGGGATTGCTTCCGTCGCCGGAAAATCCGCAGCAATGGCGTCGGTGGTCTTCAAACCGTTACCGGTGATGCACACCACGGTGGTTTCGTCCGGTCGAATCCGTCCTTGTTGAATCAGCTTGGCGGTCACGCCTGCGGTAACCCCGCCGGCAGTTTCCGCGAAGATGCCTTCCGTCTGTGCCAGCAGCTTGATGGCATCGATAATCTCGGGATCGGAGATGCACTCGGCCCAGCCGCCAGTTTCCGCGATCAGCCGCCGCGCATAGTGGCCATCCGCCGGATTGCCAATCGCCAGCGAACGCGCAATCGTGTTTGGCTTTTGCGGTTCCACACGAGAGAGCCCGCGCTTCACAGCATCGGCAATCGGCGAACATCCTGTCGCCTGAGCCCCGAAGAATTTCACATGCTTCGGTTCCACCCAGCCAAGGTGCGCCAGTTCGCAAAACGCTTTCGCGATTTTCCCGATTAACGATCCGCCGGCCATCGGCACCACCACGTTGTCCGGCAACTCCCACCCGAGTTGTTCGGCGATTTCATAGCCGTGGGTCTTGGATCCCTCGGCGTAGTACGGCCGCAAATTGACGTTCACCAGCCCCCATTGAAAACGGTCCGCGATCTGCGTGCACAACCGGTTCACATGGTCGTAGTTTCCGTCGATGCGAATAATCCGCGCGCCATAAACCGCGGTATTGAGAATCTTTGCTGGCTCAAGGTCGGCGGGAATGAAGACCGTCGTCTCAAAACCCTGCTGTGCCCCCTGCGCGGCAACCGCGTTCGCTAAATTGCCCGTCGAAGAACAGCCCACGGTCTTGAACCCGAAGCGGCGCGCTGCCGCCAACGCCGTAGCCACCACGCGGTCCTTAAAAGACAGGGTAGGGAAGCACACTGCGTCATTCTTGAAGTACAGATTCTTGATTCCCCACTCGCCGCTCAGTTTCTTGGATCGCACTAGCGGCGTGCCACCAACCGAGGCCGCCGGCGTGAATCCTTCCGGTAGCGGCAGCAACTCCGCGTACCGCCACATGTCGAATGCCCGGTGCGCCAATGCTTCGCGCTTTACAGCATGGCTCAGCGCTTCATAGTCGTAACTTACTTCCAGTGGCGAGAAGCACTCTTCGCAAAACGACTGCGGAGTGTTCGCATATTTCTTGCCGCATTCCCTGCACCTTAAGAAATAGACTTCCTTCATAAGTCACCTCGCGCTAGGTTCCGCCTAGGCCACCTGCCTGGGTCGGGGCCTATGTGTGAAATGACGTGACAATTGACTGAGGGCAGCGCGGAGGGGCACAATGAAAAACCCTCCGTGCCAAAAAGCTTGGAGGGTCTCAGAGGTAACTTCTGTGAACTCTACCAGCTCTTTAGCAGTTTTTTACGTGGAGCAAGTCGCCCTAAATCGCCACGTGATGCCGCTATCACGGCTAGTCCCTTTATGCTAGAACTCGAACTCGTTGTCAAGCCGAAAGTTAGCGGCAAAATACTGTAACAACAGTTTGCTAACTTTTTGCGTCAAAGGATAAGGTGCAGCAAAGCTTCCAGTGAGACCCGGCCAGATGGCCAGTTATCGTCGAGGCGCATCTTATTGTGAGAGGATCTCAGCCCTTTTCGGGGTGTTATACTCTCCGCAGGTGGACTGGGCCACGAAATAGACAGGAGCAATACAGATGGATCAAGTTAGAAACATGGTGGATTGGACGCGGCGGCGAAAGCTGATCGCGACCGTGTCGATTGCAGCTACCCTCGTCATCGGAATCTTCATCGGCACTCTCGTGAACGGTAAAGTTTCCGCGATGCGCGGCTTATCTTTTGCAGGAACCAGCGCTACGAGCCTGGCGCTGCCGGATCCTGTTCCGTCGTCCAACACCTTTTCCGGAATCGTCAATCGCGTCGAACCCGCCGTGGTCAATATCGCCACCACTCAGGTCATGGATCGCAAGGCCATGCGCCGTCATTCTCAGGGCGATCAGCCAGACGACCCCAGCGAGGATTTTTTCTTTCACTTTTTTGATCACCAACCCGGCGTCGGCGGAAAGGAGCCTCCTCAAACCGAACGCAGCCTCGGTTCTGGCGTGATTCTCGATAAGTCTGGCTACATCCTCACCAACAATCACGTCGTCGAACAGGCCAGCAAGATTCAGGTGCAGCTTAACGGCGACACCACCAAATACACCGCTAAGGTCATCGGCACCGATGAAGACACCGATCTTGCGGTCATCAAGATTGATGCCGGCAAAGAGCTACCCTTCGCCAAGCTCGGCAATTCCGACGGCGTTCAGGTAGGTGACTGGGTGCTCGCTATTGGCAGCCCCTTCGGCCTCAACGCCACCGTCACTGCCGGAATCATCAGCGCCAAAGATCGCGGCGGCATGGGCCGTCAGTTCCAGCGCTTCCTGCAGACCGACGCGGCCATCAATCCGGGCAATTCCGGTGGTCCGCTGGTCGATATGGCCGGACAAGTGATTGGCATCAACACCGCAATCTTGACCGGCAGTCGCGGCTACGAAGGTGTCGGCTTCGCTATGCCTTCTACCACCGCCATCAGCGTCTATGACCAGATCGTGAAGTCTGGCCGCGTCACACGTGGTTCCATCGGCGTCAGCTTCACGGAGGAGCGCGGCACCAACAAGATTACTCTGCAGTCTCTCGGGGCACCCTATGGCGTGGTGATTGAGGCCATCGAGCCCGGCAGCCCCGCGGAAAAGGCCGGACTGAAAGCCGGAGACGCAATTACTGCCATCAACGGCCAGCCCGTCAAAACCGGCAACGAACTCGTCAACCCCATCGCTTCCGCTCCTATCGGCAGCAAGGTCAAGATTTCCTACTATCGCGATAAACGGCTGCAGGAAACCACGGCCACCGTCGAAGACCGCACTCGGGTCTTCCCCAATGCTACTGGCCGCGTCAACAATTCCCCTGACGATTCCGCTCCCGCCGAATTCGGTCTCCGCGTGGAAAGCCTCACGCCCGACAAGGCGCAACACTTTGGCCTGGAAGGACAGCGGGGCGTGCTCGTCAGCGAAGTCGAGCCCACCAGCTTTGCCGATGATATCGGCTTCACACCTGGCGATGTCATCTCCGAAGTGAACGGTCAGTCCGTCACTTCTGTGGACGACTATCGCAAGGCGGTTAGCAGACTCAAGCCAGGAGAAAACGTCGTGTTCAAGGTCATGCGCCGCGGCGGACAGTCGGACCGCATCATGACCGTGTATCTCCCGGGCGTGGTTCCGGCGGACAGCAAGTAAACAGGCAAGCTCGTTTCACTATGCGTCAACTGCTCTGCAAGAGAAATCTTGGCGGACTACTTCTCGCGGCTCTGACGGCGGGCACACTCACTGTGCCTGCCGTCGGTGCGCAGAGCGCCTCCTCCCAGCAAAAAAAGCCTGTCCACAAGAGCCCTTCGGGCACCAGCACGACGCACACCGGCACAACGCATTCGAACAGCTCCACGGCCAACAAATCCACGCGGTCCACCAGTTCCAGAAGTTCCAATAAGAAGAAGAGCAGGAAGGTGAAGGGCCAGGCCGCGCCCACTCCCGAACGCATTGGCGAAATTCAAGAGGCCTTGGCGAAAAAGGGAGTCTTCGCAGGAACGCCCAGCGGCAAGTGGGATGATTCAACGGTCGGAGCGATGAAGAAGTTCCAGGCCTCGAACGGACTGGATCCTACCGGTAAGCTCGATGCTTTAACCCTTCAAAAACTTGGCCTCGGCTCAGAAACCGCCGGCCTCGCCCCTCCTACGCCTCCCCCGAATACCGCGAATCGCTTACGAAACTTGTCTTCTCTTCCTTCCGAACCTAGTAACTAGCCAAATCGTACGTGCGAGCGACGCCAGCGCAGCTTGTCACTGTAAACGAGGAATCAACTGTCCCCTGGACCTGCCAAAAACCGGAATGCGCTTCCGTCGATGCACCATATTCAAAAATTGCGTTTGCCGAGACCGCTTCCTGACGATAAAATCTCCCTGTGTTTAGTGAACCCTCCAAGACGTTTCGCGCCTGTTGTCACAGTAAGTGTTGCGCGCAACTGTCTTCTGGTCTGGGGAGCTGAACTAGCAAAAG
>Ga0074046_10000071_pt1 | contig 80526 bp, 56 predicted proteins | sample BogForMeECP23OM3_FD_94441 | JGI IMG/M metagenome (GOLD analysis project Ga0074046, IMG submission 94441) | Bog forest soil microbial communities from Calvert Island, British Columbia, Canada - Bog Forest MetaG ECP23OM3 | ecosystem: Environmental > Terrestrial > Soil > Wetlands ... | reverse complement strand
GTTCCGTTACCCCCGCAGCCGGCCAAGCCCCGTGAAACAAGAATCCGGCGGTCTACTTTTACTCCGCCGCATCACGCCGCTCGCGCGGCGTAACGCGGTCTATTTTCGCTCCGGCGCTTATAGAGGTGTCCGCTGTCGTCCTCTTCGAAGGTTGCCTTCGTCTACAAGACGCCTTCCGTAAGAAACGTCTTCTCGGGATCGGCAACAGTCACAGGTGCTTGGAAATCGGGAATACTCGATTCGTTTTCCAGTTTCGCACCCTCTTTCAAGAAATGTTCCAGACCAGCCTCATCCTTACGTCCCATCTGGCGTCCTATTTTCGTGTGTTTGTCGAAAATAGGACTGTCTTTGGGGATGACGGGTTTCGGCTGGTTGGTTTTGGCAATCGCTTCAACTTCCTCCGGTGTTGGTGCTTTATAGGTTGGATTCTTGTATTTGAACCAAATGATGGCGTTGTCCGTAGCACGAGACTTCTCGGCACGGCAACAAATCAACATCGCAAGGATGACCATCATTTGATCGGAATGGTTCTTATCACCCTTGACTCTCGCCGCCATCTGTTCGAGTTCGAGGATGTGCGTCTTGACACTCAAGTCCGCCAGTCCGATGTCTTCTCCCGCATAAATGTGAAATTGCTTCCAGACATCGACCGGACAACGGCCTTCTTCATTCGTCCAGTAGAGTTGCCGAATAAAATATGTGGCATTGCCTTCATCCCCCCAGCGCATGAATTTGTGTGCGGCGGATTTGGCAACGTCTATAGGCCAACCATGCGGCGTTGTTGCACAGTAGGTTGGCTTCGGCGTAAGCGGCTCAAGGTCTTCGAGATCGTAGGTTTTGGTGACAGGCGGATTTCCGTCATGAAGGTCAATTTCAACATCAACTTTGTCCGGTGCTGTGTTGTGCAAGTGTGAGATTTTGGCGGCTTGGTTGTCTTTGGTGAGATACGCATCGCCAATTTGCACAGGAAGCACTTTCGCCTTCGCCAGAATGCGGAAGAAGGCTCTTCGTGAATAGAAGGCTTTATGCTTTTCCATCCAAGCTTCCCACGTTGGTAAGCTGGGATCAAGGTCCGTCCGTGCACCCGGATTGGAAAGCAAGGCGTGCATCTTAATGATGACTGGTTCGAGAATCTCTCGAATTTCTTCGGCTTTCTTTTCGGTTTTCTGGGAACTCAACAACATCTCTTTACAGCCATCGGTAACGAGGCCGTCCAGTTGGTTGTATGACATCGAATCGATGTCACCTTGTACCAGTGGCACGAGGTTGCTAGATTCTGGCGTTAGGATGGCGATGGTGGTGGCGGTAGTGATTTGGTTCGCACTATCCGTTGCGGTTGCTGGTGCTACGGAGGTTTGGTTTGTAGCTTTTGCTTTTTTCATGTGGCTGTTTTCCTTTCGTCCTTAAGTTCTGATACTCGTTTCCCCGAAAAATTAGTGGCAGATTTCTGAATTTCGGACTCGAAAGACGAAAGCGCCCCGAGCGGGCCTTGAATACAGGCAGGAGGAGATTTGGATGGAAACAGGTTTGATTGCAGGAGCCTCTGGGTCTGGCGCGGACCCGAACGGAGGCTCTACACCGATCTATTTTCCGAGTATTTCTCTTTCGGAATCATGATGATGCCGATCCAGAATCAACTGTAGTGGCATCCACATTTTCTGGCTCGTCCACTTCTATCAGTTCTTCTCGACGCACGTAAGCAAGGTATGCCTCTATGGACTTGTAATCGTCGTGCCCGAGCAGTTCCCGAACAATGGCGATATCGTAGCCCTTGCCGCCGAATTTCTGCGACCGCAGCCAGTTTGTTGCACACGTGCTGCGGAATTTGTGAAGCCAGAAATTCGACGGGTCGAAACCCGCACGCTTTGCAATTGAGTGCAGCGTATCGAGGATGTGGTAATCGGGTTTTCCAGAGCTTGTACCGAAAAGGAGCTTCGATGGGCGAGCCTTAGCCTTCACTGCCAGCAGCTCGTTCATGAGATCGGCAGGGATTGGCACCAACCGCTTCTTGCCGTTCTTGGTTACGAAACCCCAATGGGGCTTGCTCTGCACGCAGATGTCACGCCTGACCAACCCCGGTCCTAGTGTCTCTACGATGAGGTCACCGTCTTCTAAGAACATCACTTCTTGCTTACGCAGGCCCGCCTTTAGAAGGGTCTCAAACAGGGCGACCTCATCGGGCGTCATGACCCCGAACAAGACCTTTAGCTCGTCACGCGTGTAAATCTCGGGTGGGTCTTCGCCACGCTTCAATTCTCGTTTGTAGTCGGACTTCTTGATCGGACCCTTTCCGGGGTCTAGCTTCAGAACAGTGCGGATGAATTTATTGAGCCTGAGTAGTTTCCATGCTGCGGTGAATGGGCAATTCTCGGGTTCATCGTCCACGAGGTATTCAAAGAACCGCCTCATGTGGGCCTTGTCAATTTCCTCGACGTATTTCTTCTTCCGCTGTTCGAGTCCCACGTTCCACGCCTCGAATTCCCGTAGGTCGTGCCGATGGGCTTTCTTGGTGGCCTTGCTGCCTGTGATCTCGTCAAGGTAGGCATTGATGGCTGTTGGGATCGGCACCCGAGGATCGGGCAGGGTGGGGTCTTGGACTCCGCGATGCAGATTTTGGAGATACCACTCCTTGTCGGCTTTGACGCGAAGAGCTTCGCTAAGGGTTTTGAAGGTCTGTGGACACCGGGCTTTCTTGCGACCCTCGTACCACGAAATCATGAACTTCCCGTCGCGATCATCCTTCAAATAGAGCTTGCCGTCAGGCTTGAGTTTCGGGACCTCGACAGGCCGGTCCTTCCACTTTCCATCCACCTTCACACGCTCATAAATATTGACGGTTTTGTTTGCCACGTTACTATCTTGATACCTATGTGTACTAATTAGGTAATACCCAACCCGCTGAAAATTCCCGTGGCTTTCCACAGGAGAATTTTCAAATGTAGGCACAAATGTAGGCACAAGCACTGGAGGGAACTCGGATGCGCTTGGGAAAGAACAGCTTAAGAAAGGTTGGTAGCGCTACCGGGAATCGAACCCGGGTTTGAAGATTGAGAATCTTCCGTCCTAACCCCTAGACGATAGCGCCCCGTCTCCAGATTTTATCACTAAAACCAGCGAGATCAGCGGCTTGGCCACCGGTTCGCTGGTCCCGCCGTTTTTGCCTGATAGCGCTCGATAACGCCCAAGAGCGCTAATCGTGGTACACAAGATGGTACACAAGGACTGAAGATATTTTGGTCACTGCACTGCATCGGTCGCTGGCGGGAAGGCGGCTGCGATCCCCTCGGCGGTGCCGCGCTCCGAGTACGCCACGAACTTCTCGAAGCCGGCGGCGACGTGCTCTGTCGTGATGTGAACGTAATATTTTTCTGTCACGCTCGGCGAGCTATGGCCCATCAGCTTGCACAGGGCGAACTTGTCCACGCCCGCCATTGCGGCCCGCGTCCCGAACGTGTGGCGCCAGCAGTAGAACTCGAACGGCCTGAGCTTCGCCTTCTCGATCGCCTGTTCGTGCGGATGCTAGGCCGCCTTGACGACCGCGCCAAGGACCTGCGATAGTCGGCCAGCAGTTTCTCGCGATTCTGGCGCAAATCCTTTCCGGTTGGCGCGGTGGGGTAGGGTTTGCTGCCCATCAGCCCCTTCCAGAGAATGCGATTGAAGACTCCGCCATCCACGCGGTCCGCATCCGTGAAGTCCATTCCTTGCGTCACTCGTGTCCAGTACTTCACGTCTGGCGTCGGGTTCTGGCATGGCTGCGCCGGTTGAGGCAGCGGCAGGTTCGTACAGTAAAGAATCGACGCGGGTGCGGCGGTGAAACTCCAACTTCGGTTGGGCGTCGTGTTGAAGATATCGGTCATTGGATTGGCCAGCGCATCGTTCATGTTCATCGGCGGCAGACCCAAAACTTCTTCCATAGTGCGCACGAAGTCGATTGTGTTGTAGGCGGTGGAGACCAACGCATTTTTCACGTAGGCGCCCGCCACATAGGCGGTGGTGCGGTGCGAATCGACGTGGTCGCCGCCATCCTGCGCGTCGTCTTCCACGATAAAGATCAGCGTGTTGTTTTTGTAGATGGAGCCGGCGATCTTCTGCACCAGCAAGCCCACCGCGTAATCGTTATCGGCTACATCCCGGTCCGGGGTGTTCACCAGGTCCGTCGCAGTCCCGAAGTTTCCGGTGTGATCGTGCATGAAGCGGACCAGAGTCAGATTCGGAAGTCCGCCCGTGGCGTAATTGGTATCGAAGTCCCGCTCCCACTCGGTGTAACGGTAGTAGTCGGGAAACGAAGGATCGAAACCGCGAAAGTACACATCCGTAAACGGAGTGAGGGCCACGTTCGCCGAGGGAGCAACGACGGTGTTGGTGGAGAACGGATCGTGCACCAGCGGAATCTGGCAACTGGCGACGTTATAGCAGGTCACGTCTACTAAGAAGCCGTAATCGCGAACCGTGAGACCTGCGCGCAGCGCATTGTTCCACAAATAACCGGTATTGATTTCGTCGTCGGGCCCGTCCGGCGCATCCACGTCGGTTTGTCCCGGCAACAGATTTTCGCCGTTCTCCGCCGCGCTTGGCATAAGAGGATCGGAGGCCTGGCGCTCGGCCAGGGTGGGCAGGGCAACATTCACGCTGCGGTTCAAACCCTCTGTGTCCAGGCTGACCCCGCGTTGCGAATAGAAAACCGGGTACTGGTGTTCCACTACGTCTGGAGCGCGGGCCGAGGTGCTCCACGGCCAGCCGTCGTTGCTCACTTCGGAGGTGGCGCGGAAGTTGTCGAGGGTCACGAACTGCGACGCCAGATGATGCTGATTCGGCGTTATCACCTCTCCAAACAAAGCCAATGCGGGATCGCCATTGCCGCGACCTAAATCGCCCAGAATCTGGTCGTAGGTCCGGTTTTCCTTGAGGATGTAGATCACGTGCTGCACGCCCGCATGTACGGCCGCCATCACCGGGCCGGTAGAGGAGGTGTTGGAGAACCGGTTGTTCGTGGTTACCTGCGTGGTCAGCGCCGGGAGTTGCGCCATCGCGTTCGAGAGCTGGAAACTCTCCAGCCCCGCTTTGGTCAACTGCGGGTTATATTCGTTCGAGGATGTGCAGGTGGGGTATCCGGCGGGTCCGTAGGCATAGCACCAGTTTGGATTCGCGCCCGTCGGTGCCTTGGCGTTGACCACGTACGCCCAGGTGCCGTCTTTGCTCAGGCTCACCGAGTTGGGATACCAGCCGGTGGGAATGAGACCGACGACCTCGTCCCCACTATTGTTTCCGCCCAGCGCCACCACCGCGATGTTGTTCAGATTGCCATTGGTCACATAGAGATACTTCTCGCCCGGTTCGGCTAGGGTTACGCTGTTGGTGTTGGCGCCGGTATATTGCGTCAGCGAGAAAGAATCCAAGACCGATGGGGGAGCGATTACCGGGATGCTTTCAACCACCTCGTTCGTTGCCAGGTTGATGACGTCCACCGTGTCCGACTCGTCTTCGGCAACATAGAGTAACGTCTGTGCCGCGTTTAACGTCATCTTGTTCGGTTGGCCCTTCACCGCGATACGCGCCGTTACTTTCATCGGATTGGAACAAGACGCGGTACAAGTTGTCAGCGGACTCACCACGTCGATCTCGCGGTCGCGAAGGCTGGACACATACGCCGTATACGGCGCCGATTCAGATCCGTTGCCCGTGATCGCCACCCCAAACGGATATTCTCCGCCGGGCAAGCCGTTGCCCGGGCGCAGATCGAGTTCCGTTCCCTGCATCGTCCCGCCAGCGCCCTGCAAGGTTGCGGTTTGCGGCGTGATTGTCGTCCACGGCTGATATTGCGCCTCCCAGGCGCTCAACCCTCCGGTGAATAGCGTGATCGAGTCGTTGTAATAATTCACCACTACCAGCATCTGGCCATCGTTGGAAATCGCCAGTCCGGCGGCGAGCGGCGCCACGTACACCGCGGCGTTTACCGAGGCGAATTGGTTGTTGGGCACGGGAAGCCCGTTGCCGGATGGATGTCCGGTGGCGATGGTGAATGGGGGAGGTGGATTCAAGCTCGATTGGCCGAGGTCCAGTTCGCCAGCGCTCGCCCATGTTCCGTTTCCTTGCCGCGCGATGATGTGGACATTGTCGCCGTTGTTCGGAAGAGGATAGGGAACCGGGTCGGTGCCAAAAGGAGCATCGCCCATGCCGCCGGACACGTAAAAAGCCGCGCTCGAAGGATCCCAGACAATTCCATGATAGGCATTGGGGATGGGCACCGCTTGCTCAAAAACCGGCGCGCCGGATTGAATGTTGTAGACAAACACATACTCGTTCGAGTATTCCGGGTCAAAGAATGGGAATCCGACTTGAAATACTCGGTTGTACCCGCTGGTCAAAACCAGCAGGGTTTTGCCATCCGGACTCACCGAACTGCTGGCACCGTATCCAGCCAGCCACTCGACCGGCGCGACCTGTGCATCCATTTGATCGGTGACCACCATGCCGGTATCGAGATACTGAAAGCTCGAGCCTTTGGTTGCGAGGGGCGTAATCGACTGGCCCATATTGGGAACCGCTTGGGGTGCGTTATACAGCGTGATGGTGACCGGCGCCGTCGTGCTGCCCGCCGCGTTGGAAGCGGTCACCGTGTAAGTCGCGGTGACAGGTGGGGGAGGCACAATGGTTGACGATGGAGCCGACGGCGTTCCGGTAATGACACCCGTGGTGGGGTTCAGTACCAGACCGGGAAGAGCGGGGCTCACACTGTAAGAGGTCGGCGCTGCGCTGGTCGCAAGGGTCGAGGGGACATTGGGCGTAATCGGAACGCCCGCGGCATAAACCGGCGCGGGGGCGCTATAGGCCAGGCCGGCAGGGGATAAGTCTGCGCTACTCACCGTGATCGTCAGGGTCGTAGAGGTACTGCCAGCCGGGTTGGAAGCGGTCACCGTGTAGGTGCCAGTCGAGGCTGCCGATGGAATTCCACTGATGATGCCAGCGCTGATGGAGGCCCCGTCCGGACCGTAAGGCTGCGTGTTAGGGCTCAGGGTCAGACCGGTGGGCAGTGGCGGACTCACACTGTACGCTGGGATCGTAGTCCCGCTCGCATTTTCGTAGGTGGTCGGCGCTCCTCCCGTGCTGGTCGGGACGTTTTCCGGGATGGGAACATTCGCGGTGTAATAAGGTGCGGGGTTCGAATAAACCAAGCCCGCCGGGGCCGCGATATTCACTGTAATGGTAACCGGCGCCGTGGTGAATCCAGCTCCATTCGACGCGGTTATCGTGTATATGGTCGTGACGGATGGCTTGGTTGGCGTTCCGCTGATCACTCCCGTGGCGGTGTTGAGGACGAGGCCATCCGGCAGGGGTGGAGTCGCGCTATACGAAGACACGGCTCCGCCCGTGCTGGTCGGGCTGTTTGCCGTGATCGGTACCAACTGGATATAGGCCGCCACGGCCGCGGTGTAGCTGAGCGCTGTGGGAGGCGGCTGAGTCTGAGTGCTGCTGCCGCCACTGCTCGCGCCGGAGCACCCACAGAGGGTAAGAAGCAGTACTGCGATGAGAGAAAGACCAAGCGATGTAAGAAATCTGGAATTCCTGCAGCCCGTCTTCATAGATCGACTCCGAGATTGTGGGGGTTGAAGTGATGGCGCTGGAAAAAAAGGAACATTAAGTCTGTGCTAAGAAAGCCCAGCCGAAATTGCGCTGCCATTCTGTTGAGAGCAGGAGCGTTTCCATCCCTGCAAAAGCCATTGTGGAATCCGCTTACTTTTGGGCGTGCCTAGAATTGAGAGCTGTAGCCGGCAGCGTGGCCGAGTTAATGCCTTCGCAGAGTGCGTTATTCACCGTCAAGTTGCCCGTACCGTCAAGCGTCACCGTCCAGATGGTGTCGTAGTCGTCGTCTGGCCAATTGGGGGCAACTTGGCCGCTGTTGTAGGCAGCCAAGCAGCGCATTGCTGGTTTCGCGCTTTTCTATGCCTGGAATGTCGTGACACTCGATTGCAGGCTCTCCGCAAGGCATTGTAAACCTTAAAGTTGTAGTACCAACTTAGGATTCGAGTCGAATCGTCTTGACAACGGGTGGCCGGAGAGAGATACTTGTGTAGGCGAATAAAAAGCGAATATAACAAAACTCGCCCGAGCCCATCTGCGCTCCGCGTTCCCTGATAATTGTGAGAATGTATGTCTGCCTCTCCGGTTTTTTCATCGGCGGCCACGAGCCGCCCTTTTATTTTTTCTCCGCCGTCTTCTCCGCGCTCGACCGCGGAGAGAGCCGCGGTGAAATCTGCCAAGAACACCGCGGAAATCTTGGCCCAGGTGGGTGCCATCTCCAAGCTGGCCGCGGTCGTTCCCGCTTCGCGCCTTGAGGCGGGCGCGGAGCCGGAAATAGTGCCGAGTGGCATTCCAGAACTGGATTTACTGACGGGCGGCTTCGCTCGCGGCTGCCTCACGGAAATCTGTGGCGCGGCCTCCTCGGGGAGAACCAGCGTGTTGCTCTTTGCGCTGGCCCGCGCCACCCAACGCGGAGAAGTTTGCGCGCTGGTGGATGCGAGCGATGCCTTCGATCCAGCGTCCGCGGCGGCGGCCGGCATGGAGATGAGCCGTTTGCTGTGGGTGCGCTGCGGAGAAAAGTTTCCTCCGAGTAAAAATAAAAATAAATCTAAAGATCGTGCGTTTGCGCGCCCGACAGGCTGCGGGAAAACAGGCGATTTGTATCGTCGTTTGCCTTCCCGCGATTGGTATCAGGGTATGCCTTCAGGCATACCGCAAGCCGCTCCAAACGGGTTCGGCTTTAGCCGCTGGGAATCTCAGCTCGGGCAAATGCTGAAAGTCACCGACTTGCTGCTGCAGAGCAACGGTTTCGGAATGATCGCTCTCGATCTCGGAGATGTTCCGGCGCCGAGTGCGCGGCGAATTTCCCTGGCATCATGGTTCCGCTTCCGCCACGCCGTTGAGCACACGCCGACAACGCTACTGGTTTTGGAACAGCAGCCGATTACGGGGAGTTGTTCGTCGGTGCTGCTGAAGCTGTCTACCAGATCTCAGGTTTCAGAAACGAAGCTGTCAGCTGTCCGCTCTCAGCTTTCAGGAAATCCGTCTATGCACACGGAGCTGCCGCATTCGAAACTGGCGCACTCGGAATTGTTAGATCAATTCGAGATCACGGCTGAGTTATTGCGCTCGCGGTTGAAGAAGTTGGAGAGGAAGCCGGTGCAATCGACGGCAAGTTTCAACAGCCGAGCCGCGTGGGCGGGATAGTCATTCAGGTCTCAGGTCACAAATGTCAGGTCTTAGGCCTGACACGAGTCCTTAGAATGAACGATTTTTCTGAAACCTGATACCTGCGACCTGACACCTGTTTTTATGTTTGCCTGTATCTTCATCCCCGATTTTCCCGTGCAAGCGATCGCTCGCTTGGAGCCAGAGTTGCGCACCCACTCGGTCGCAGTGCTCGCGGGTCGGCCTCCGCTGGAGAAAGCGATGGCGCTTAACGAAAGAGCGCGGCAATCGGGTGTAGAGTTAGGCGCGACTAAGCCGCAATTGGAAGCATGGGAGCGCCTGGTGCTACGTGCGCGCTCCGAGGCGCAGGAGGCGTCCGCCCACGCTGCGCTGCTCGATTGCGCGCAATCGTTTTCTCCGGAAGTGGAAGACACGACGCCCGGCATCGTGCTGCTGAACCTTGCCGGGCTGGAGCCGTTGCTCGGTCCGCTGCCGAAGATCGCCCGCAATTTGGCGCAGCGGGTTTCGCAGATGTGGTTGGAAGCAAACGTCGCCGTGGCCGCGAATCCAGATGCGGCTTTGCTCGCCGCCCGCGGTTTTTCCGGCGTGACTTTGATTCCCGAAGGGCGCGAAGCAGGGTGGCTGGGAGAGTTGCCGGTGGATGTTTTGCTGGAAAGTTTTTCTTCCGATGCGGAGGAAGCCACTCGCTGGGCGGAAACGCTGGATCGCTGGGGCATCCGCAAACTGCGGACGCTGGCGGCGCTTCCGGAAGTTCCGCTCAGCGAGCGCCTGGGGCAGGCGGGGATCCGTCTGCAAAAGCTGGCGCGGGGCGCGGCATCGCGCAATTTGCGTGTATTGGAACCGCAGCTGATTTTTGCCGAAAGTGTGGATCTGGAATATCCCATTGTGCTGCTTGAACCGCTAGCGTTTTTGCTGAACCGCATGCTGGAGCAAGTGTGCGCGCGTTTGCGAGGACGCGCGCTGGCGGTGCAGAAATTACAACTGAATCTGGAACTCGCAGCGGCGCAGACGAATGACTGCGCATCTTCTACGCCCGCACTCCCGCGAACATTCTCTCGCACTTTTTCGCGCACTCTGCGTCTGCCGGCGCCCATGCTGGATGCGAAAGTGTTTCTGAAATTGTTGCAGCTTGATTTGCAGGCGCATCCGCCGGGAGCGCCCATCGTGAAGATTCATTTGTCGGCGGAACCGGCGCGTCCGCGAGCCCTGCAGAGTGGATTGTTTCAGCCGCTTTTTCCCGAGCCCGAAAAATTGGAGCTGACACTGGCACGCATCGCGGGCATTGTCGGAGAGGGCAGAGTGGGGTCGGTGGAGTTACTGGATACGCATCGTGAAGGCGCGTTTGTGGTGCGGCACTTCGCGCCCGGGGAATCCGCACCCGCAGAACTCAAAGCTAAGCATGAAGCCAAGCAATCTGGAAATCGGCAGAGGGATATGTCCATGCCAAAAAATGGCAATGCAGGTGTCGAGGTAAGTACAAAAGTTAACGCAAAAGAAAAAATGAGTGCGGTGATTGCGCTGCGTCTGTTTCGTCCGCCACTCGGTGCATTGGTTACTGTGCGCGAAGCGAAGCCGGTGCAGTTGCGAGGTCTTGAGCGCGAGGACCTTGCCGGCGAAATCGTCTGGGCGGCTGGACCCTGGCGTTCTTCCGGCGACTGGTCGGAACAGGAAGGCTGGTCGCGAGAGGAGTGGGATATCGCCGTGCCCAACGAATCTGGACTCGTGTTGTATCGCCTGGTGCAGGACAAGCTAAGTGGAAACTGGTTTGTGGAAGGGATGTATGACTAGGGCACTTAGTTGCACCAGTAACACCTTTCATAAACTTGTCATCCCGAGCGGATCGAGGGATCTGCAGTTTCGCCGCAAGATGCAAATCCCTCGCTCTGCGCGGGATGACAAAGTCTTTCGCGTAGCTGCTAAGGAGACTGATGTACGTTGAACTCCATGCCCACTCCGCGTTCAGCTTTCTCGAAGGAGCTTCGATTCCCGAGGAATTGATTGCGGTGTGCGCGAACCTGGGAATGCCGGCGATGGCATTGCTCGATCGCGATGGAGTGTACGGCTCGCCGCGCTTTCATCTCGCTGCAAAGAAGGCGACGATCAAGGCTCATATTGGGGCGGAAGTGACGTGTGCTGCGTTTTCACCACGGAGACACGGAGACACGGAGAACTGCAGGGAAACTTTTGACTCGACAAAGCCTTCCTCCGTGTCTCCGTGTCTCCGTGGTGAATTTCGGCTTCCCTTGCTGGTGGCTTCGCGCGCTGGCTATCAAAATCTTTGCCGCCTGATTACGAGAATGAAATTGCGCGTTGGGCGCAAAGAGGGAGCGTGTACTGCGGAGCCGGATTTTATTGAATATGCCGATGGTTTGATTTGCCTCACCGGTGGCGAGGAAGGGCCACTGGCGGTGGCGCTCGCCGAAGGTGGAGTGCAAGCGGCGTTCGCAGCAGTGAAGAGGTTAACGGAAGTATTTGGCCGTGCGAATGTTTACGTCGAGTTGCAACGCCATTTTCATCGCGACGAAGAATATCGCAACCGGGTTGCGATCGAGATCGCGGAAGCTCTGCAACTGCCGCTACTCGCCACCAACGGCGTGAACTATGCCACGCCTCGCGAGCGCGAGTTGGCGGATGCATTCACCGCGCTGCAGCATCATCGCACGCTGGCCACCGCCGGACGCCTGCTGGCGCGCAATGCCGAGCGCTACGTCAAACCTCCCTCGGCCATGCGAGCGCTTTTTGCGGATCTTCCGCAAGCCCTTGTTAACACTCTCGAACTTTCTGCGCGGCTTGAATTCACGCTCAACGATTTGGGTTATGAGTTCCCGCGTTATCCCGTGCCGGAGGGGGAAAGCATGATGTCGTTTTTGCGGGAGCGCACGCGGCAAGGAATGCAGAGCCGTTATGGGCGAGCGGATGCGGAACTGAAGAAACGGGCGCGGCGGCAGATCGAACGCGAGTTGAACCTGATCGAACATTTAAAGCTTGCCGGATATTTCCTGATCGTCTGGGACCTGGTGCGCTTTTGCCGCGAACAAAACATTCTGGCGCAGGGCCGCGGATCGGCTGCCAATAGCGCCGTTTGCTACTCGCTTGGCATCACGGCGGTGGATCCAATCGGCATGGAATTGCTGTTTGAACGATTCCTCTCCGAGGAGCGCGGCGAGTGGCCCGACATCGATCTCGATTTGCCGAGTGGTGATGAGCGCGAGCGCGTCATTCAATACGTCTATCAACGGTATGGACAGCGGGGAGCGGCCATGACCGCCAACGTGATCACGTATCGCGATCGCATGGCGGCGCGCGAAATGGGCAAGGCGTTGGGATTCGACGCGGATACGCTGCAGCGAATTTCTGCGGCGGTGGCGACCTGGGAATTCAAGGACGAAAATGATGCGCTTAACCGCCGTCTGTGCGATGCCGGGCTTGATCTAAAGCATCCGCGGATTCGCAAATATTTCGAGTTATGTCTGGCCGCGCGAGATCTGCCGCGGCATTTGGGGCAGCACTCGGGCGGTATGGTCATCTGCGAAGGCCGTCTCGACTCCGTCGTCCCGCTGGAGCCCGCATCCATGCCGAACCGCGTGGTGGTGCAGTGGGATAAGGAAGACTGCGCGGACATGGGCATCATAAAAGTCGATCTGCTGGGGCTCGGCATGATGGCGGCGCTGAAAGATTCTCTCGAGCTGATTCGTGATCACTATAAAGAAGAGGTGGATTTGGCGCATCTTCCGCCGGATGATCCCGTTGTCTATGCCACGCTGCAAAGGGCCGACACGGTGGGAATGTTTCAGGTGGAAAGCCGGGCGCAGATGGCGTGTCTGCCACGCCTGAAGCCGAAGAAATTTTACGACATCGTTGTGCAGGTGGCGATCATACGGCCGGGGCCGATCGTGGGGAATATGGTCAATCCATTTCTCAAGCGGCGGCAAGGTCGAGAGGCGGTCACATATCCGCATCCGTCGCTCGAAACGGTTCTCGGCCGAACGCTGGGTGTACCGCTATTTCAGGAGCAGTTGCTGCGCATGGCCATGATCACCGCCAACTTCACGGGCGGCGAAGCGGAGGAGTTGCGCCGCGCCATGGGCTTCAAACGTTCCGAGGCACGGATGAAAGTGATTGAAGAAAAGCTGCGTGCCGGTATGACCCGCAACGGAATTCTCGGGGAAACACAGGAGCAGATCATCCAGTCGATAACTTCGTTTGCGCTTTATGGGTTTCCGGAATCGCATGCCGCGAGTTTCGCTTTGATTGCCTATGCCAGCGCTTACTTGAAGTGCCATTACCTGGCGGCGTTCACGGCGGCTCTGCTGAATAATCAGCCGATGGGGTTTTACCATTCTTCGACGCTCGTGAAAGATGCGCAGCGCCACGGATTGAAAATGCTGCCGATGGATGTTACGCGATCTGATTGGAAGTGCACGTTGGAGCCGTCAGCTATCAGCCATCAGCCGTCAGTTCGTCTCGGCCTGAAATATGCCCGCGGATTGCGCGAACCGGCAGGGCAGGCGTTGGTTCGGGAGCGCAGTTTGGCTCCGTTCGCTTCGGTGCAGGATCTGGCTCGGCGCGTGCCCGAATTGCGCAAAGACGAACTGACTACGCTGGCGGAAATTGGCGCTCTGAATGAAATTAGAAATCCACCACGGAGGCACGGAGACACGGAGAAAAACATTGGGGAAAAATCTCATTTAATTAACGGTAATGCTGATAAGGGAAGCTCAAGCATTAGGAAAAAGAATTCCTTCGTGTCTCCGTGTCTCCGTGGTGAAAAGGGCTTTCATCGGCGCGATGCGCTTTGGCAGGTGGAGCGGGCGGTGCGCTGGTCGGGGCCTTTATTGGATGAATTGCCGGACATGGATGAGAAGTCTCCGCTGGCGGCCATGACCGACGAAGAGCGGTTGGTAGCGGATTTCCGCGCTACTGGGCTGACGGTCGGTCCTCATCCCATGCAGTATCGGCGGGAAGAGATGAAGCGGATGGGGATCTATTGCGCTTCCGATCTGGCGCAGATTCCGAATGGGCGGCGAATACGAGTCGGTGGATGCGTGATTGCCCGGCAACGTCCGGGGACAGCCAAGGGCATGATGTTCATGAGCCTGGAGGATGAAACGGGAATTGCCAATGCGATCTTTTCCCCCGATCTACTGCAGAAGAATCGGGTGCTGTTGATTTCTGAACGCTTTTTGATGATCGAGGGAATTCTGCAGAATCAGGACAACGTGATTCACATCCGGGCGGAGAAAGTTTCTCCGCTGCGGGTCACGCGGGCGGAGACGGTGTCGCACGATTTTCACTGAAGTTGCGGGGACACCCGTCTCTCCACAAACCGGGGCTTAGGCGGTCGAAAGTTTTCTGGCGTTGTGGCGCAACGAACGGCCTTCCGCCAAACTGTAGAGTTCCTCCGCTAGATTCTTGGCATGATCGCCAATGCGTTCGAGCGCCTGGGCGGCGAGCAGAATGTCGAAATTCTTTTGTCCGGTCTGATTGTTTTCCTCCGCCAGATGCCGGTGAAACAAAGAGTGGCACAAGCGGTCCACTTCCGGATCAGATTTCAGAACGCTCTGCGCGTACGACACCTCGCGCTTGAGAAACCCCTGATGAACCTGCTCCAGCATTTCGCGAAGCAGGGAAGCCATCTCCATGAGCTGACGGGAATCTGCCGCCGGCAGCTTTTCGCGGCGCGACTGCAGTTGCATGACCGCGCTGTAGGCGAGGTCTCCGATGCGCTCAAGGTCGGTGATGAACTTCAAACAAGCCAGCAACTCGCGCGCTTTCGCTTCGCTTACACGGGTGATAGCTTCGGGAAGCTGCTCGTCGATTTTGCGCTCGATCTGGTCGAGTTCCTTTTCGCAATCTTTGATGGCAAGAAATGCCAGGCGGGAACCGTCGGCGAAAAAGTCCCTGACATTGAAGACCGCGTCGCGCGCGATCAGGCAGCCACGGACCACCTCGGCTGAGAGTTCATCTTCGAGGAATTCGTCGTGACTGGCGCGGATACTATGTTGTAGCGGGGCTGAGCGTGGCCGCGGTTCCGCGGTTCGGGATCGCTTCGAAGTCGAGCGCCGCTTCACTCGCGGCGCCGGGAGTTGTTTTCGGGCCATGGGGAACTCGCGCAATTGCCAAGGAACCATCAATTGTAAAGAAGCCAGCATAAATTGGGAATGTGAAAGGAATGTAAACGAGCGGGAATGGGTGCGTCGATGCGCGAAGCCAAATCGACAGCAAGGCGGCTCAGGCTTGAGCTGCGAGGGGTGCCTTTTTCGCCGCGTCGTACTTCTGCAGCAGGATCTCGATGAACGCCGTGCTGGCGCAGGAAAGCGTGCGGTCGCGGCGGTAGGCCAGTCCGAGTTCGCGAAACAGTTCCGCGTCCTCCAGATCGATCAGTTTGACTCTTCCGGCGGCCACTTCATCGCGGGCGAACGACGCGCTGATGATCGAGACTCCGAGGTCGGCCGCGACGAAGCTTTTAATGATGCCGATGCTGGGCAGTTCCATGCGCACCTGTAACTCGTCGCGATGCGGGCGGAACAGTTTGTCGAGCAGTCTGCGGGTATGGCCGGTCTTGGGCAACAGGATGGGATGTTTGACGAGATCGGAGACAGAAGCGGTTTTGTGCTTGGCCAGCGGATTTCTGGGGCTCACCATCACCATCAGCTTGTCGCGGAAGATGGGGTGGATGACCAGGCTCGGCGACTGGATGGGCAGAGTCAGGAAACCCACCTCGATCGATCCGTTCTCGAGTTTTTCTGTCACTTTGTAACTGAAATTTCGGTAAATGTTGATCTGGACGGGCGGGTAGCGGCGGCAGAACTCCGCAAACACCTCGGGCAAAACGTACAGGCAGGTGGCCTCGTTGGCGCCGACGCGCAGCGTGCCGCGGGGAGTGCGGCTATGGTCGGCGACCGCCATCAGAGATTCCTCGCGCAGCGACTTCAGTCGCTCGGCATAGTCAAAGAGCACCTGCCCGGCGGGGGTCAGCTTAACGGTCTTGCCGGAGCGGTCGAGGAGGCGATCGCCATACTCCTGCTCCAGTTGGCGGATTTGCGCGCTGACCGCCGATTGCGAGCGGAACACTTTTTCACCGGCGCGCGAAAAGCTGCCCTGTTTCGCCACTTCCAGAAACGTGATGAGCTGATCGAAATCCATTGTGTTGATGCGCGGATTATAACGGACTTGGCAGGTATAGGGCGAAAATACACGGAATCCGCCCGAAACCCCGAAATCCTGAAATTTGCATCCTTGGTATCGAAATTCTGAATTGTACTTCGGGGGCCCAATGGCACCAAATAGTAGGTTATAGAAGTGCGTGCCTAAGCGATAGTGGGTGCGGCGTTCCGTGGTTTTGGCGGGCAGAAGTCTTCCTAAACTCAAGCACAACTGATACGGAAACTGCCGTGAACGCTGCACGTTCTGGCATGCTGCGAACATCGGTATGACGACGCGTCAACAAAAAGCGAACGATCTTCGAGCGAGCGGTCCACCGCCCGCCCAGGGTTTGTACCATCCTGCGCAAGAGCACGATGCCTGCGGAATCGGATTCGTCGCCAACATTCGCGGCCAGAAGAGTCACGATATCGTGAGCAAGGGAATTCAGGTGCTGATCAACCTGAAGCACCGCGGAGCCTGCGGATGCGATCCCGAGACTGGCGATGGCGCCGGCATTTTGCTCCAGATTCCACACCGGTTTTTCGTGCGGGAATGCGGCAAGTTGAGTTTTGAGCTGCCATTGCCCGGCGCTTATGGCGTGGGCATGACATTTTTGCCGGTGGAGAAACACCCGCGGCTGCAATGCGAGGGAGTGCTGGAACGCATTGTGCGCGAAGAAGGACTGACGGTTCTGGGCTGGCGGGATACGCCCTGCATCGGCTCCGCCATCGGGCGCGTGGCGCGAGGCTCGCAACCTTATATCCAGCAGATCTTCGTAGGGTGCGGTTTGTTCACTGACGAAGACGCCTTTGAGCGGAAGCTCTATGTGGTGCGCAAGCGCGCCGAGAACGAGATCGCAGCGTCTGGTATTGAGGATGCCAGTGTGTTCCACATCCCGTCGCTCTCTTGCCGCACCATTGTTTACAAAGGACTGTTGCTGGCCCCGCAGATCACGAATTTCTACCAGGAGCTTTGCGATCCCGACGTGACCAGCGCATTGTGCCTGGTGCATCAGCGCTTTTCCACCAACACCTTTCCGAGTTGGCAGCGGGCGCATCCCTATCACTACATCGCGCACAATGGCGAGATCAACACGCTTAAGGGCAACGTGAACTGGATGCATGCCCGCCAGTCGCTGCTGCAGTCTCCGTTGTTCGGCGACGATATCCAGAAGCTCTTTCCCATCATTGCGCCCGATGGCAGCGATTCCGCGAACTTCGACAATGCCGTGGAACTGTTGTTTCTGGCGGGGCGCAGCCTGCCGCACGCGATGGCCATGCTGATTCCGGAAGCGTGGGCGGGAAATTCCCACATGAAGCCGGAGAAGCGCGCGTTCTATGAATATCACGCGTGCCTGATGGAACCGTGGGACGGGCCGGCGGCGATTGCGTTTACTGACGGACGAGTCATCGGCGCGATCCTCGACCGCAACGGTTTGCGGCCGGGGCGCTACTTGGTTACTCATGACGAACTCGTCATCATGGCCTCGGAAGCCGGAGTGCTCGACATTGAGCCGGAACAGGTGAAGATGAAAGGCCGTCTGCAGCCGGGAAAGATGTTTCTGGTGGATACGGTCGAAGGCCGCATCGTCCCTGACAAGGAAATCAAGCAGCGACTGGCTTCGCGGCAACCGTACGCGCAGTGGCTCAAAGACAATCAGATCACCATCGATCAGTTGCCTAAGCCATCACGCATGCACCATCCCGATGCGGAAACGCTGCTTCGACGGCAGCGCGCGTTTGGCTACAGCGATGAAGACCTGCGCATGATCCTCAGCCCGATGGCTGCGAAGGGCGAGGAACCGGTTGGATCGATGGGGACGGATACGCCGCTCGCTTGTCTCTCCGACCGTCCGCAGTCGCTATTCAACTACTTCAAGCAACTCTTCGCGCAGGTCACGAATCCTCCCATTGATCCAATTCGCGAAGAGATCGTGATGTCGCTCATCAGTTATATCGGGGCCGAGCGCAACATTCTTTCGGAAGAGCCCGAAAACTGTCACATGCTGAAGCTGGCGCATCCGCTGCTGACTAACGTCGAACTGGAGAAACTGCGCCGCGTTTCCACTGGAGATCTGCTGGCCATCACGCTGCCGGCGCTGTTCCGCGCCAGCGAAGGAGAAGCAGGGCTGAAGCGCGCGCTCGAAGAGTTGTGCCAGCGCGCGTCTCTTGCGGGAAAAGCCGGCTACACGCTGTTGATTCTTTCCGATCGCGGCGTGAACAAGGATTATGCGCCCATCCCCAGCCTGCTCGCGTTGGCCGCTGTGCATAACCTGCTGGTGCAGGAGGAGACGCGAACCCAGGTCGCGCTGATTACGGAATCGGGCGAACCGCGCGAGGTCATGCACATTGCGCTGCTCAGCGGCTATGGGGCGAGCGCCATCAATCCTTATCTGGCCTTGGAGAGCGTGGAAAGCCTGGCTCGGCGCGGCGAACTGGCGGAGGGCGTGACTCCCGAACTTGCGGTGAAGCACTTCATCAAAGCCGTGAACAAAGGCTTGCTGAAGACTTTTTCCAAGATGGGCATCTCGACGTTGCAGAGCTACCAGGGAGCGCAAGTTTTCGAAGCTATCGGGTTGAACAGGGAACTAGTCGACGCTTATTTCGCCGGCACGGCATCGCGTTTGGAAGGCATTAACCTCGAAGTGGTGGCCCGCGAAGCGCAACTGAAGCATGAGTACGCATTTCGCCCGCTGACTGAATCCGAGACCGAACTAGCAGTTGGAGGGAATTACCATCAGCGCGTCAACGGCGAGTATCACCTGCTGAATCCGCTGACCATCAGCAAACTGCAGCAGGCAGTGCGGCAGGATAGCTTCCAGACTTTCCAGGAATATACAGATCTCATCGACAAACAAAGCAGCAATCTGGCTACGCTGCGCAGCTTGATGAAGTTGAAAAAAAGCGCTAGGCCGGTTCCGATCGAAGAGGTTGAGCCAGCCAAGGAAATCGTGAGGCGCTTTACCACCGGAGCGATGTCATTCGGCTCGATCAGTAAAGAAGCGCACGAGACGCTGGCCATCGCCATGAACCGGATCGGCGGAAAGTCCAACACCGGCGAAGGTGGAGAAGATGAAGAACGCTTCCAGCCGGATGCGAACGGAGATTTGCGGCGGAGCGCAGTAAAACAAGTCGCGTCGGCGCGTTTTGGAGTTACTGCGAACTATCTCGTCAATGCCGACGAGTTGCAGATCAAGATGGCGCAGGGCGCGAAACCCGGCGAGGGCGGGCAACTTCCCGGGCATAAGGTTGATGAGGTTATTGCGCGGCTGCGGCATTCCATCCCCGGCGTGGGGCTGATCTCGCCTCCCCCGCACCACGATATCTACTCCATCGAAGATCTCGCACAGCTGATCTACGATCTGAAAAATGTGAATCCGCAAGCGCGCATTGCGGTGAAGTTGGTGGCCGAAGTTGGAGTGGGCACGGTCGCGGCGGGCGTGGCCAAGGCACACGCCGATGTGGTGCTGATCAGCGGTGATAGCGGAGGCACGGGAGCTTCGCCTCTGAGTTCGATCAAGCACGCGGGCATTCCGTGGGAGCTCGGGCTCGCGGAAACGCAGCAAGTGCTCTTGTTGAATGATCTGCGCGGCCGAATCCGCGTGCAGACTGACGGCAAACTGCAGACCGGACGCGATGTGGTGATCGCCGCCCTGCTCGGCGCGGAGGAATTTGGTTTTGCCACCACGCCACTGGTTGCGATGGGCTGCGTCATGATGCGCAAGTGCCATCTCAACACTTGCTCGGTGGGCATCGCCACGCAGGATCCCGTGCTGCGCAAGCGCTTTCAAGGTCAGCCTGAGCACGTCATCAACTTCTTCTTCTTTCTGGCGGAGCAAGTGCGGCAGTACATGTCCGAACTCGGATTCCGCGGCATGGATGAGATGATCGGCCGCGTCGACATGCTTGACGTCGAACCAGCCGTCAATCATTGGAAGGGACGCGGCCTGGATTTATCGGCCATCCTCTACAGCCCACCCGTGCCATCGCGCGTGGCACGCCGTTGCGTACAGGCGCAGGATCATGGTCTTGAGGAAGCGCTGGATCATCGGCTTCTTGCCAAATCGCGGGCTGCGATCGAAACCCTGACTCCGATTGTGTTTCGAATGCCGGTGCGCAATGTGCATCGCTCCGTCGGAACCATGCTTAGCGGGGAGATTGCCCGTCGCCACGGCTCGGTCGGCCTGCCCGACGATACGATTCGCATTCACCTCGATGGATCGGCGGGGCAAAGCATGGGCGCATTTCTCGCCAAGGGCGTCACGCTCACACTCGAAGGCGAGGCGAATGATTACGCCGGCAAAGGATTGTCCGGAGGGCGCTTGGTCGCCTACCCGCCGCGCCGGTCGAAGTTCGACTCGGGAAAGAATATTCTGATCGGCAACGTTGCTCTCTATGGCGCAACCAGCGGTGAGGCGTTTTTCAACGGCGTTGCGGGCGAGCGCTTTGCCGTGCGCAATTCCGGCGCGACCGCGGTAGTCGAGGGCGTTGGCGACCATGGTTGCGAATACATGACGAAGGGTTTGGTGCTGGTGCTCGGAGCGTGCGGCAGAAATTTTGCTGCCGGAATGAGTGGCGGCGTGGCTTACGTTTTTGATGAGCGTGGAGACTTCACGGAGAAGCGCTGCAATCTGGAATCCGTCGACCTGGAGCCGGTTCTCGAAACGCGGGAGGCGCAACTGATCGGGGGAAGGCTGGTCGAAGCAAAATTCGCAGAGGCAAATATCGTAAAGGGACTTGTGGCGCGCCACCTGGCGTTGACCGGGAGCCCGCGCGCTACTTGGATTCTCGACCACTGGGCTGAAGCTTTATCGAGATTCATCAAAGTGTTTCCTCTTGAGCACAAGCGCGTGCTCGGAGCGCACCGGCGGCGTCAGCCTTATGTTCCGAGTCCACCGCTGGCGGTTCTGGCTTCGCCCGAGCAGGTGCAACATGGGTAAGGACACGGGATTTCTGGAATATGCGCGCGAGTTGGCGCCGCGACGTCCGGTGACTCAGCGGGTTAACGATTGGTTTGAGATCTATCTCGATTTTCCGGAAGAAAAACTTCGCACCCAGGGCGCCCGTTGCATGGATTGTGGCGTGCCTTTTTGCCAGACCGGATGCCCGGTCAACAACCTGATTCCCGATTGGAACGATCTGATATATCGCGGGCGCTGGAAAGACGCGGCGCGTCAACTGCATGCGACCAACAACTTTCCAGAATTCACCGGGCGGATTTGTCCCGCTCCGTGCGAGGCGTCTTGTGTGCTGGGCATCAATCAGCCTGCGGTCACAATCAAGCAGATCGAAAAAAATATCGTAGAGCGTGGGTTTCAGGAAGGCTGGATTCATCCCCAGCCCGCAAAAATCAAAACTGGGAAGAAAGTGGCGATCGTCGGTTCCGGGCCTGCGGGGTTGGCGGCGGCGCAGCAGTTATGCCGCGCGGGACACTCCGTGACGGTCTACGAAAAGGCAGACCGGATCGGCGGTTTGCTGGTCTATGGCATTCCGCAGTTCAAGTTGGAGAAGCACATCGTCGATCGCCGCGTGGCACAAATGTCCGCTGAGGGCGTGAAATTTGTTACTGGCGCAGAAGTGGGAAAGAATATTGGGGTCGAAGATCTGCGCAGCGAGTTCGACGCGATCGTGCTCGCTGGTGGAGCGGAGCATCCGCGCGATCTGAACGTTCCGGGACGCGAGCTGAAAGGAATTCATTTCGCAATGGAGTTCCTGCCGCAGCAGAATCGGCGCAATCTCGGAGACGCCATCGACCCCGAGACCGAAATTCTGGCGACCGGCAAGCGCGTGGTGATTATCGGAGGCGGCGATACCGGCGCGGATTGCCTGGGAACCTGCCATCGGCAAAAACCACTCTCCGTGCACCAGTTCGAGATCATGCCGAAGCCTCCTGAAGAGCGCTCGCCACTGACGCCATGGCCGTTGTGGCCGATGCAACTGCGCACCGAAGGCGCACACGAAGAAGGCGGAGTGCGTGACTGGAGCATCGCAACGACAAAGTTCACCGGCTCCGGTCATGTTCAGCAACTGCATGCCGTGCGGGTTGGGCCGCCGCCCGCGTTCGAACCGATTCCGGGCACGGAATTTACGATGGAAGCCGATCTCGTGCTAATCGCAATGGGCTTTTTGGGTCCGGTTCGCAACGGGATGATCGAGCAGTTGGGAGTGAAGCTCGATTTCCGCGGCAACGTAGCCACGGACCAGAACTATATGTCGTCGGTGCCGGGAGTTTTTGTCGCGGGCGATATGCGCCGCGGTCAGTCGCTAGTTGTTTGGGCGATCGCGGAAGGCCGAAAGGCGGCCGCGAGCGTGGATGCCTATTTGCGAGTAAAACCCATGCCTCTAATCGCGCCCACGGTTTCCAAGTCCCATGAAGGATCGGTAGCTTGATAGTCACACCGGCCACCGGCGCGGGTATAATAGCCCGCACGCATGTCGCTGGCCTCTGGCACGAAACTCGGTCCCTATGAAATCCAGTCGCCACTTGGCGCGGGCGGCATGGGCGAAGTGTACCGCGCCAGGGACACTCGCCTTGACCGCACAGTTGCGGTCAAGATTCTACCCAGTCATCTTTCTGACAATCCCGAAGCCAGGCAGCGCTTCGACCGCGAAGCCCGGGCCATCTCTTCGCTGAACCATCCCAACATTTGCACCCTACACGATGTCGGACATCAGGATGGCATCGATTTTCTGGTCATGGAGTTCCTGGAGGGCGAGACGCTCGCCGGCCGTTTGCTGAGGGGACCGCTGCCGACCGAGCAGGTGCTGAAATACGGGATTGAAATATGCGAGGGGCTGGAACGAGCGCACAAGAGCGGCGTCGTGCATCGCGATCTGAAACCGGGAAACGTGATGCTGACGAAGACCGGGGCGAAGCTGATGGACTTTGGGCTGGCCAAGGCGACTCCGTCGGGCGCGGCGCCAGCATCGAGCCTGACTATGACGATTTCCCACCCGTCGGCCGAGCAACCGCTTACGGCGCAGGGCACGTTGGTGGGCACATTTCAGTACATGTCTCCGGAACAGACGGAAGGCAAAGATGCCGATGCGCGCTCCGACATTTTTGCGCTGGGCGCGGTGTTGTATGAAATGGCGACGGGCAAGCGGGCGTTCACGGGAAAGACTCAGGCCAGCATTGTGGCAGCGATTCTGGCTTCGGAGCCACCGCCGATTTCTCTGGTGCAGCCGATGTCGCCGCCGGCGCTGGCGCAGGTTATAAAAACCTGCCTCGCGAAGGACCCGGAAGAGCGCTTCCAGACGGTGCACGACCTGAAGTTGCAATTGAAGTGGATCGCGGAGGCGTCGGTCAGCCAACTGGCTGCGCCCGCACAGGTCCGCGCGCGGCGCGTGGTGCAGAAGCGCACGCTGCTGATTGGCGCGGTCGTCGGCTGGGTTCTCGCAGCAGCCGCTCTCACTTTTTTCCTGACCAGCCGCACTCAGCTCGAAGAGGCGCGACGGCCGATGACTGCGGCTTGGTTGCCGCCCAAGGATACGGAATTTGCCTCGGTTGCCGTCGGTGCGCCGGCGCTTTCCCCGGATGGCTCCAAACTCGCCTTCCTGGTGAATCTGGTTTCGCAATCGAACGACAGGCTGACCAGTACTGCTGCCGCCTCCGAATCAAAGTTGTGGGTACGCGATGTAAACACCGGGGCGATGCATCAGGTGGAGGAAGCCGAGCGGCCATCGTTTCCATTTTGGTCGCCCGATGGCAAGTACATCGGGTATTTTTCGGGCGGGAAGCTGAAGAAAGTAGCGCTCGCCGGTGGGCCGGTGCAGGTGCTCTGTGATGCTCCAGAAGGGCGCGGCGCATCGTGGAATCCGCGCGGTGTGATCATCTTCACGCCTAACATTGCCGAGCCGCTGTATAAAGTGCCAGAAGGCGGCGGCACGCCCGCGAAGATCACCGAGACAAAAGCGGGCTGGACAAATCGAAACCCGTACTTTCTACCTGATGGCGATCACTATTTGTTCATTGCTCGCGACACGGGAAACGCATCGTCCGCGGGTTCGTTATACGGTGCCTCGCTTTCGGGCGAGAAGCCGCGCCAAATCCTGGAGCGTGCGTCGAATGTGCAGTATTCCGAGGGATACCTGCTCTACTTGCGCGAAACCGTGCTGGTGGCGCAGCGCTTCGATCCGAAGTCGCTGAAGTTCAGCGGCGACCCCACGCCGGTGGCCGAAAAGCTCGATTATTGGAACGCGCGCGACCTGATCGCGTTCACCACTGCGCACGACACTCTCGTTTTCCGTCATGGATCGTTGCAGAAAACCCAACCCATGTGGGTGGACCGCACGGGCAAGGAGATCGGGAGGTTTGGCGATCCCGGTCTCTACTCGTTGCCGAGGCCTTCTCCCGACGGGAATCTGGTCGGCCTCGCGCGGATTGATGCTGACACCACGAGGGGAGATGTTTGGATCGTTGACACGAGCCGGAATACGGTATCGCGCAGTACATTCGCTGATGCCACCGGTCTTACCTTTGCGTTTTCCCCCGACGCGAAAAGAATTGCGGTCATTACTACCGCGGGAGCGACCTCGGGGGGAATGTGGATCCAACCGACGAGCGGTTCCGGAAAACAGGAGAAACTGGAGACGCCCTCGGTCTCCGGCTCGGTGGCCAGCTGGTCTCCCAATGGGCGCTATATTTTCATGGCGTTGCAGAACAATGCCACGCGGTTCGACGTCTACTATATCGATCTGAACGGCGACCGGAAATTGACTCCATTTCTCAATTCGCCGGCCAATGAATTAGGCCCGGTTTTGTCGCCGAACGGCAAATGGCTGGCGTACACCTCGGATGAATCTGGAAGGGCCGAAATTTATGTGACCGCATTCCCTGATCCCGGAGGGAAATGGCAGATCTCCAACGGCGGCGGCAGTTCCCCTTCGTGGAGCGCGGATGGGAAGCAGCTCTACTACTCCGTCGGAGATAAGCTGATGATGGTTCCGATTCAGAACGTCGAGACCTTCGCGTTCGGAGCGCCGACGCAGCTGCCGATCCACTTGAACGAATTCGCCACGCTCGGGCCTGTCGCGCCCGGTGAGCGCTTTCCCGCTTTAAAGCCACTGAGCGGAGGCCAGTCGAATCCTCAGGAAGTAATTCTCAACTGGACTGGAACCCTGAAGCAGTAGCCTGCCCCTTCACTGCTAGCTAGGACTTGGAGTGACTCAGGCGCGCGGGCGTTGTGATTGCGCCTTCCGCCGCGGAACTCACCAGTGCCGCGTATTTCGCGAACACTCCCGTTTTATATCGCGGCGGCGGAGCTTTCCATTCCGCCAGCCGCCGCGCAATTTCGGCATCGGAAATTTCCAGTTCCAGCTTCCGCACTTTGGTGTCGATGGTGATGCGGTCGCCCTCGCGAATCGCGGCGATTGGGCCGCCCAGTGCTGCTTCTGGCGCTACGTGGCCGACCATCAGGCCGCGAGTTGCTCCGCTGAAGCGTCCGTCGGTAATCAGCGCTACGCTTTCGCCCAGACCTTCGCCCACAATCGCCGCGGTCACGCTCAGCATTTCGCGCATGCCGGGTCCGCCCTTAGGACCTTCATAGCGGATCACCACTACATTCCCGGCCTTGATCTGCTTGCTGGTCACGGCCTGCATTGCGGCTTCTTCGGAATCAAAGACGCGCGCTGGACCGGTTTGCGATCCACGCTCATGGCCGCTCATCTTTACTACGCCACCGCTGGGAGCGAGATTGCCTTTCAGGATGACGAGCCCGCCCGTGGTTTTCAGCGGCTTACTCAACGGAGCGATCACTGTCTGTCCGGCAGTTTCTTGCGCGCAGTTGGCTTCTTCGGCAAATGTCTTTCCGGTCACCGTCATCGCCGAACCATTAGCATGTTTGCCGTCGAGCAGCCGCTTGGCGATCACCGGAATGCCGCCGGCTGCGTCGACATCGGCCGCCACGTATTTTCCGGCGGGCTTCAAATCGGCCAACAGTGGCGTGCGTTCACTGACGCGCTGAAAGTCGTCGATGTCGAGTGGCAGTCCCATTTCACGCGAAATCGCTAGCAGGTGTAGGACTGCGTTGGTCGAGCCGCCCGTCGTAGCCACACCCGCAATCGCATTCTCAAACGCGGCATGGGTCAAAATATCGCTGGGACGAATCCCTTTTTTCAGAAGATTCAGAACAATTTCGCCGCAGCGAAATGCGACTTCATCCTTGCGCGGGTCCATGGCCGGAATTCCGTTGAACCCCATGGGCGAAAGACCGATCAGTTCCATCACGGTGCTCATGGTGTTCGCGGTGTACTGGCCGCCGCATGCGCCCGCTCCGGGGCAGGCCACGTTTTCCAGAGCCAGCAGATCCGCATCGCTCATCCTGCCTGCGGCATTCGCGCCAACAGCCTCGAAGACATCCTGAATGGTGACATCTTTGCCGTGGTACTTGCCGGCGGCAATCGTTCCGCCGTAGAGCACCAGCCCGGGGAGATTCATGCGCGCCAGCGCCATGGCCGCCGCGGGGATCGTCTTGTCGCATCCGACTATGCAAACCGCGGCGTCAAAGAGTTGCCCGCGGCAGACGAGTTCGATGGAATCGGCAATCACCTCGCGACTCACGAGCGACGCCCTCATGCCTTCGGTGCCCATGGTTTCGCCGTCGGAAATGGCGATGGTGTTGAACTCCATGGGCGTGCCGCCGGCGGCGCGAATTCCTTCTTTCACCTTGGCCGAAAGGCGGCGCAGGTGGAAGTTACACGGCATGGTTTCGATCCAGGTGTTGGCGACGGCGATCAGCGGCTTGGCCAAGTCTTCGTCGGTGAAGCCGATGGATTTGTACATGGCGCGAGCAGGGGCCCGGTCGCGACCGTCGGTGATATTGCGACTGCGATGTTTGAGGTCCATGAAGGCTGTTCTCAGTTCCCGGTTCTCAGTTCCCGGTGGGAACCGGAGGATTTAATTTCTGAGAACTGAGAACTTTCTGCTAGGCGTTTACGGCTTCGGGCACTGCCGGCGTTACCTCGGCTGCTTTCTTTTTCTCCGCGGGGAGCCATGACATCATCGCCCGCAATTGTTCGCCTACTTTTTCAATCGGGTGCTGTTTTGCGCTCTCGCGCAGCGCGGCAAAATTCGCGCCGCCGGCTTTGTTCTCTTTAATCCATTCTCTCGCGAAGCTGCCGTTCTGGATCTTCTTCAGCACTTTCTTCATCGCTTTCCGTGTCGCTTCTCCCACCACCATTTCGCCGCGGGTCAGGTCGCCGTACTCCGCCGTGTTTGAAATGGAGTAGCGCATGCGGCTCAAGCCGCCTTCGTAGATCAGGTCGACGATCAGCTTCATCTCATGCACGCACTCGAAGTAAGCGATCTCGGGAGCATAACCAGCCTCAACCAGCGTCTCGAATCCTTTCTGCATCAGCGAAGTCAGCCCGCCGCAGAGCACAGCCTGCTCGCCGAAAAGGTCGCTCTCGGTCTCTTCCTTGAAAGTGGTCTGCAACACACCGGCGCGCGTCGAACCGATGCCATGCGCATAGCTGAGCGCGAATTCATGCGCGCGTCCGCTCGCATCCTGATGGATGGCTAGCAGCGAGGGCACGCCTCCACCCTGCGCATACACACGCCGCAGCAAATGGCCCGGGCTCTTGGGCGCGATCATGACCACGTCCACGTTTTTGGGAGGCTTGATGGTTTTGAAGTGAATCGCGAAGCCGTGCGAGAAGCCGAGAATTTTTCCCTTGCGCAGGTGCGGCTTGATGGCCGAATGGTAAAACTCGGCCTGGGTCTCATCGGGCGTAAGAATCTGGATCCAGTCGGCGCGCTCGGCGGCTTCCGACGGTGCAACCACGGTCATGCCATCGGCGCGCGCCTGCTTGGCCGAGGAGCGCTCGGCGTCGAGCCCGATAATTACTTCGTATCCGCTGTCGCGGAGGTTTTGCGCCTGTGCATGTCCCTGCGATCCGTAACCGAAAATTGCGATAGTTTTGCCCTTGAGCGCGGAAGGATTGGCATCATTTTGATAGAAGACTGTGGCCACTGGAGAACTCCTTATAGAATAGGTTGGCTAGAAGGCCGAATAACATTGAAAAACAATAAACCGACCGATCGGTCGGTATGAGGAATCGTACCTATCTTGACCTGCCAGTGTCAATCGGAAGTGTCTGAGTTTCACGAAACTACAACTACTACCAAGAACGCGGGAACTCACGCGAAGGAAAATCCAACGGTAAGGTGGATCCGCTGTCCTTTCGCTGATTCCTTCCAGATCTTTGAGGAATAAGGACTTACTTGTAAAGCATTTATAAATCAATAACTTAGCTTGCCAGTTTCGGTTGTTACTCCGTACTTGTGGGGCTTTGCCACCCCCCCTCCTCTTACGACGGTACTAAGGTATTTTGGAATCAACGAATTAGCGATTGGCTCTTCCAGATCTTTGAGGAATAAGGACTTATTCGTAAAATATTGCAAACCAATGACTTAGCTCATTAGATTCAGGTTCTTCTACGCCAGGTCTTTGAGAAACAAGGACTTACCTGCGAACGGCTGTGCGTTACCGAGTTCCAATTGTCAAAGAGCGGGGTGTCGCTGGAGCAACATTTTGTTGGCTATGAATCTAGCTTAGCAGATGCGTCAAGGGGTTCTTCCTGGGGCAGTGGCGCAGTTTGAAAATTGGTGCCCCTCAGCGGCTAAAGCCGCAATGAAAATGCGAAGCTTACGGCACGGCTGAAGCCGTGCCCTTTCAAAGCCGCCTCAAACTTTACCACTACCTTCTTGCGTTCCGGCGGTCCAGCGGTGAAGCTGAGAGACTACCTGTCCACCTTGGACGGGGATTCTTCGAAGGAAGAGATCAAAACTCGAAGTATGCTCCAGCGCGCGTAGGGTGGGCACCGCCCTCGGTTCCGGTCGCTAATCCTGTGGCTGGGAGCAAGCCTTGTTCAAGCCCGTGCAGGCTTTCCCATGCGGCTTCGGTCAGTGCCGGGTCGGCGCCGACAATGTCTCGGATCATTTGCCATGCGGCGAGATTGAGCGCGCCCTCCGGCGCCGGTCCCATGGCCAGCGAGACGGAGCACTGCGGGCAGAAACAAATGCGCTGTGCCGGAGATTTCTGGCGCGGCCTTACTCCCACCGTCTGCGCAAATAGAAATACCGCAACCGATTTTTGCCCGGCCTCAAGCTCCCGACTGCAGCGAAGACAATATAAGTTATCCAAAGTCCAATCCCTGATTTCCCGTAGAGATGCGCTTGCCGCGTCTCCTCTCGCGGCGGACGGGGCAAGCCCCGCCTCTACACTAAATTGTTGCTAGCCGGCGCGGCTGAAGTTGACCCAGGCATCCGAGCGGTGCTCTTGCTCGGGCTCGGATTCGCCGGCCTCCAGCAAGCCGATGACTCCGCGCAGATTCTCCCACGCCGCTTGATTCAACTCGGGGCCGGAGCTCACCAGGTCGCGGATCATATCCCACGCGGCGATGTTCAGCGCGCCTTCGGGCGAGAGTCCCAGCGCCAGCGAGACCGAACACTGGGGACAGAAAACCATCCGCTGCGCGGTGGATTTCTGTCGCGGCTTAATACCCACCGTCTGCGCGAACATATAGATGGCGACGAATTTTCGTCCCGATTCAAGTTCCCGGTTGCAGCGCAAGCAACGTACATTCTCCAAGGTCTTACCCTTCTGGCCAATTGGCCATTGGAATACGACTACTTTCTCCAAGGCGCTGCCGCTCGCACAAGTATGCAGAAGGATTCCGGCAAGTGAGCAGCTGCGAACTCGTCGCGAACCAAGCTTTGCTCTAGTCAGAAGAGGATGGCATCGCGCACTCTACTGCAATGGGAGTTCAAAGATCGGTAAAGATTTCGCGGACGTCGCGGTTTCCGCTAGGACGCCAACAGGTCGCCGCGGTTTGTTACCGCATGGGGAAACGCGGCATTGAATTTCTGCTGGTTCAAACCCGTGGCGGCCGATGGATTTTTCCCAAAGGCGGGGTGGAACCGGGCCTCACGCCGGCCCAGTCCGCTGCCCTCGAAGCCTTGGAAGAAGCTGGCGTTCATGGCCGAATGGAGGCAATTCCCTTCGTCCGCTACTTCAGAAGACGGCAACGCGCAAGCGTTAAAAAGGACAAGCGAACTGCGGGCAGGTCCGAGGGAGAGTCGAGCGTCATTGCGCACCTCTGCGAAGTGTCACGGCTTGAGCCGCCGCAGGAATCGAATCGGAATCCCAGTTGGTTTTCGGCGGAAAGAACGAAGCAGCGGTTGCTGAAGGATCGTGCGCCCGAGTTTGGCGCCGAACTAGGGCGCGTGGTCGACCGCGCTATTTCGCGGATTCAGCGACTGCGGGGCAGCTCTCACCACACTGCGGGTGGCATGCACAGCGACGGCTTGCACAAAGTCCGATTTGAATTTCATGAAGACGGAGGCGTCCGCGACGATCTCAGGAAGGCCGTGCTTGCCCGCTACATTCTCCGCCAGCCGGGCGCACTCGAGGAAATTCGCCGGCCAGTTCTGCGGCTGAGCAGCGGAGCGAACTCTACTCCGGTAACATCGCGCAACATCACCGCGATTGACAGCGGGCGGAGAGCAAAGTTGTCGAAACTTAGCGGGCTACCCAGTAAGTGCAAGATCCGGGGCGTGGCGACTGGCGCTCGAAACGCGAAAAGCTGAGGCGAGTTTATCTCGCCGTCTTGCCGTTCCTATCACGGTTGATTGGCCGTTCCTGTCGCCTTGCACAGCCCGTCTGGCGCCGATTTCTGATTTCTCATTTCTCATTTTTCATTGCAAGTTGCTCCCAGCCGCCCGTTCCCAGATACGTCCACCCCTTCAAGAGGGAGTAAGAAGTTGATGAGACGGTGGGGCGAAAAAATGAAACGTGAGAAGGGATTCACCCTGATTGAGCTGTTGATTGTGTTGACGATCATCCTGATTATCGCGGCGATGACGATTCCGAGCGTTATCAGCACGAAAATTCATGCCAATGAGACCTCCGCGATTGCCTCAATCAAAGCGATTCAAACCGCCCAGACGTCGTACTCCGCGACCTACGGCGCTCAGGGATACGCGGGTTCGCTCGCAGCTCTTGGAGGTTTGGAATCGTGCACTCCATCTCCGGCAACGGCGTGCCTGCTGGATGAAGTGCTCGCCAGCGGGTCCAAGGCTGGATACAACTTCGCGGTGGTTGGCGGCCATCCCGTAAACGGGGCGAACACGGCTTATGTCACCAGTGCAGCGCCCGCAGCCTACAAACAAACTGGCGTCCGCAGGTTTTGCTCGACAGAAAAGAACGTAATTCGATGGGAGGAGAACACCGAAGGCAGCACGACTCCGCCCACCGCCGAAGAATGCGGGCGATTCGAGGCGATGCGCTAGTAGAGCGCGAACCCCATTCCGCGATACCATCTGAGTGATGCTTCGCGATGCTGCGATTGAACGTCGTCAGGAACTCCGGCCGGAACCGCGTCAGGAAATTCTGCGTACTGCCGCTCGCCTGTTTCAACAGCGTGGATACGATGCCACATCCATGAACGATGTGGCCGCCGCGCTCAAGCTTTCCAAGGGCGGGCTGTATCACCACTTCCAGTCGAAAGACGAAATCCTGTTCCACATCATGTCACATGCCATGCAGATCACCGAGGAACGGGTCATCAACGTTGTGCGGCGCATCGACGCAGGCCGCATCGACGCGACCCGCGCTGACGTGACAGAGGAGCGCCTGCGCACGCTGATCCGGCTGCACATTCAGGTTGTGCTCAGTCCGGCAGACCGCGAGATTACGGTGATGCTGCACGAGAATCATCCTCTGCCGCCGGCGCTGCGGCGCAAGATCAACGCGCGCAAAAAAGATTACCTGCACTTCGTCGAGCACCTCATCGCTGATGTGCAGCGCGATACCCAGCGCAAGCGCAATTCCCCGCCGTCGCCAGTTACCCCGCGCGCCGCCGCGCTGGCACTGGTCGGGATGATCAACTGGATCTACCAATGGTATAAGCCCGACGGCCCGTTGACCGGAGATGCGATCGTGCAGCAGTACACGGAGATTTTTTTTCGCGGCGCCGTCGGCTAGTAGTAGAGAAGCGGCTTGCCGCGTCTTTCCGCGAGGGTCCGGACTTCATGCGTCATTACTTCCATATCGACGATTTGAATCGTCAGCGCGCGGAGAAGAACAAACTTTATTTCGAATTCCTCCGCGTTCCAGCCATGAGCGCCGGAGTATACGTTCTGCCGATGGGGAGCGCCGATCCGCAAAAACCGCATCGCGAAGACGAGATGTACTACGTCGTTCGCGGACGCGCTCGCATGGAGATCGGCTCGGAGCACGCCGACGTGCGGTCCGGCTCCGTCATTTTCGTCGAGGCGAACCTGGAGCATCGCTTCTACGACGTCCAGGAAGAACTCGAAGTTTTGGTTTTCTTCGCCCCTGCCGAGCAGGAATGAGCCGGTCAATTCCCCGACCGTGAGCTCGGATGCCAAATTCGGCCCCTAAAGGGGCATCTCAATTTAAAGGACTTGTGGCATCGCTAAAGCGATGCCCTGATACGAAACGCGACTCTTCCGCAAGCGCTGTAAAGCCGCCGTTGATTTTGCGGCAGTTACGGCACGGCTCCAGCCTTTCGAAACAAATTGAAACTGACCCACTGCCAAATTTTACCTCCCGTTGACAACCGCAACAGGGTAAACTGCTACGCTGCTGCTCGCGCTGGGGAGTCAATTCCAGCGTTCCTGGCTGAATGGTAGGCACGACGGACTTAAGCGGAGGACGGACACAAAAATGGATAGACAAGCGATTACTGCTACGCCAAGGCCTGGTGCGACCAGGTCTCGATGGATGGTTGCGCTGCTTTGCATGGGCGTATGGGTCGCGATGCTGACGGGGCGTTCCGCCGCTCAAACCGGTGATTGGCTGACGCATTCTCATGACGAACAACACACGGCGCTCTCGACCGTCCAATCGCAGCCGCTCGACACGATTCATTGGCATGTTCCTGTGGACCTGGAGCCTCCACAAGGCGAGATTTACATTCATTATGGCTCGCCGCTGGTGACGGCGGCGAATACCGTGATCGTGCCGGTAAAGACAGGCCCGAATAGCTTTCGCGTGGAGGCGCATAACGGCGCCACCGGCGCGCGGCTCTGGATGCAGAAGACCGGGTGGCTGGCGCCCGACGCGGACTTCACGCCAGGTCTGGGACCAACTATTTCGGGCACCCAGCTTCTTGTCCCTGACATTGCCGGACGGGTGCTGGTTCGGCAGAACCCCGATGAAGCGAAGGGCAAGGTCAGCCGCCTGTACTTCTATGGCGCAAAGAATTACCGGAAGGATCCGACGGCCTACCAGCAGAACGTGCAGATTGATACTCCGCTCTCTACCGACGCCAATGGCAATCTCTTCTTCGGATTTCTTGTACTCGGCTCGACTCCACTCAATCTGCAGAGCGGACTGGCGCGCGTTGCCGCCAATGGCACGGGAACCTGGGTATCGGCCGCTGCTTTGAGCGGCGATCCTACCATCATCGAAGTTTCCGTCAGTTGTGCACCGGCTCTCTCGGCCGACGGCAGCACGTTGTATGTGGCAGTTGACAATGGCAGCTCCGGATATTTGCTTGCGGTGAACAGTACGACCCTGGCTCTGATCAATCGCGTCCCACTGACTGATCCATCATCGGGATTGCCCGCGTTGATCTTCAACGGCAGTTCGGCCACGCCGACCGTCGGGCCGGATGGCGATGTCTACTTCGGTGTGCTGGAAAATCCTTTTCCCAATCACAACGATCGCGGTTGGATGCTCCACTACAACGCCGGCCTGACTGAGACGAAAATCCCCGGCAGCTTTGGTTGGGATGACACGGCCTCGATCGTCCCGGCATCGATCGTTCCCAGCTATAGCGGAAAGTCGCAGTACCTGCTGATGACCAAGTACAACGACTATTGTGGCGTCGGCACCGGCACCGGGCAGAACAAGATTGCCATCCTCGACCCAAACGCCACCGAGCGGGACCCGATCCTTCCCAACACCTTGGTCATGAATGAAGTGCTCACGCACCTGGGCGTAACCCCAGATCCCGATTGCCCAGGGGGATACAAGGAGTGGTGCATCAATACCGCCGCCGTCGATCCGTTCAGCGAGTCTGTGCTCGCCAACAGCGAAGATGGCAATCTCTACCGCTGGGACCTGGCCAACAACAGCTTCCCGCAAGTGGTTACGCTATCGACCGGCATCGGGGAAGCTTACACTCCGACTGTAATCGGGGCCGATGGGACCGCTTACGCGATCAACGATGCGATACTGGATGCGATCGGGACCTCGGGAGGCAAAGGCCCGTCGCGACAGTAGATTTCGGGATGGCCGGGCGAGACGCATTTTACGCTGGGATGCTGCGCTTTTGGACTTCCTCGGATGTTAGTCCGTACAGCGGCGGAGTCGGAATCTCGAGCATTGCCAGATATATATAGATCTGTCCGCGGTGATGGATTTCGTGTTCGGTCATCAAGCGCAGCCATTTCCAGACCGTGATGCTCGCACCATCTGGAGTTGTGCATTTTCGCATTAGTCCATCGTCTCCGAGACGAGAAAGAATCTCGATCGTTTGCGTGTGAAGCGTGTCTCGGAAGGCCATCACTTCTTCGTAGCCATCGGCCAAGTCACGTCCGCAACCGGCGTATCGGCTGGGCTGTCCTTGAACCGTTTCCGCAAACATATAGCGCTCGATGGCCGCGATGTGGCGAAGCAAATCTCCGAGAGTGAATTTGCCTTGACGGAATGACCACTCAAGTTTGTCGGGCGGGATGGATTGCGCGACCCGGGTGGTGCGTTGATGAACCTTAGCGAGATATTCCTGGAACCAATCGATGGTCAGGGTTGGCATGGCTCGAGCACTGAACGCTTGGTTAGATTCAACTGACCTTGGCAGGACTCGCTGAAACCTGAATTGTTTTGGCAGAGTGGAATTGCGTGATCCCAAGGAGGCTGCGAGAAAAGTGCTTTCTCCTCCGCAGCGCGACCTCAGCGGCTAAACAGGATGCGGAAAAACTCGATTGCTCGCCGCAGTCGTTCCCGCAGCGGCTAAAAGCCGGCATTGAAAATAGCAGAGTTATCGCAGCGGTAAACCGCTGCGCCACCCAAAGTAAGAACAAAATCGAGTTTTTCAGCAAGTTCCCAGAAAAGAGAACAGCCCGCAAGCTTTTCAGCCTGCGGGCTGTCCGGTGGACTGTTTGGGATTGACTGAGGTGGTCACTCTCGTGGCCCCTCGCTTCGGACACCCCGTCACGCGAAAATCGCGCGTGCCGGGGACCCCGATCTCCGGTGCCGGCACAGCTTGTGCCGGCGGATCAGACTTTATCAATCAGCCCATATTCACGGATTGTATGCGAGAGATCGTTCCCGATTTCCCCGACCAAAGGTTCCTCGAGAACTCCGCTTAGAGCAACCGCCCTAAGACTCAGCCACCTCACCTGGTCTGGAATTTCTACAACTACCATCTGAACTTGTCATCCGACCACCTCCTTTCCGGTGTAAGGGCAGAGTACAAAAAAGCCGGGTCGGCGTCAACGGCACGGATGTGGCGTGCCGGGAGAGGCAACAGTTCTCGGTTCCCGGTTCTCAGTTCCCAGTGGAAGCGCCGGGAATTACTGCGGGTTCATCGGTGTTCCTCACGGGGCAAAGCCCCGTCACCACACGAGTTTTTCCGCGAGCTATTGTGGCGTTAATGGGCATTCTCTAGTAAACTAATCGTGTATATATGGTATTTGGCTGGCCGCGGTTTCCATCCCCCGGAAACATCGTGGCAAACCCAGGGGGAGACCTCCAATGACAACCCTACCTACAACTTTGAATCCATCTTCGGTTCCTTCCGAGGGTGAGGCGCTTGCGCTTACGCAAAGCCGCGTCACTGAAGACTGGCTGGCGGTGTGGATCGGACTTTTTGTGTTCGCGCTGTCGCTGTCGCTCGTTGCCGGGATTGATCTGCTGGGATGGGCTATCAACACTTCGGTTTGGACACTCCCCGCTAAGGCCCTGGCGCCGGCGTCCAAGCTCTATGCTCATCTGCCCGCTGCGCTCTCGCTGGTGGCGACCTATTTCTTTTTGCTGGCGGTGCTGCTGGTGGCGGCGAAAGGGCTGCGCGCTGATCTCAAGCGCTTCGCGGCGGGCTTTACGGCGATTTTCATCGTCAGTTATGCGTGCTGGTTTCTGGGAAGTTGGGCCTACATTGCGGCTACGCCCGACAAGCGCGCTGCGCTGAAAATCGCGTGGTCGCTCAACCTCACTAACGAATCGGGATACATCATTGCATTGCTGGCCGGGTTGATCGTCGGCAATTTTCTGCCGGGCGTGGCGCGCGCGATCCAGGAAGCGGTTCGGCCGGAGTTGTATATCAAGACCGGCATCGTGATTCTCGGGGGATTTTTGGGAATTGCGGCACTCGAGCAGCGGCAACTGGCGACTTCGGTCATTTTCCGCGGCATTTGCGCCATCATCGAGGCTTACCTGATTTACTGGCCGATCGTGTATTTCATCTCGCGGCGTTATTTCGGTTTCAGCCGCGAATGGGCGGTGCCTCTGGCTTCCGGCATTTCGATTTGCGGTGTGTCGGCGGCCATCGCTACCGGCGGGGCAATTCGGGCGCGGCCGGTTGTGCCGATCATGGTTTCGTCGCTGGTCGTCATTTTTGCCGTGATCGAGTTGATGATGCTTCCCTTTGCCGCCCAGCACTTCCTCTATAACCAGCCCATGGTCGCGGGCGCGTGGATGGGACTGGCCGTCAAGACCGACGGCGCGGCGGTGGCCAGCGGCGCGATCACCGACGCACTGATTCGCGCCAAGGCGTTGGCCGCCACGGGAGTGGTTTATCAGGCTGGTTGGATCACGGGCGTCAGCGCCACGGTGAAGGTGTTTATTGATGTCTTCATCGGCGTGTGGGCGTTTATTCTTGCTTGGATCTGGTCGGCGAAAATTGAACGCCGCTCGGGAGATAAAGTCAAAGTCGTGGAGATCTGGCAGCGTTTTCCGAAATTCATTCTGGGTTACGTCGCCACTTTCCTGATCGTGCTGGGGATTGGCGTTGCCGTTCCGAGCCTGATCCCAAAGGTGAAGGCCTCGATGGGGCAAGCCAATCTGTTTCGCTCCATGTTTTTCCTGATGACTTTTTTCGCCATCGGAGTGCTCTCCAATTTCCGCAAATTGTGGCAGGAAGGTATTGCCAAACTGGCTGCGGTTTATGTGCTCTGCCTGTTTGGATACATCATTTGGGTCGGATTGCTGATCTCGTGGCTGTTCTTTCACGGAGTGCTGCCGCCGGTTTTAAAGGGATGACGCTAAAGAGGATGAGGTTGAAAAGGTGAATATGACAGAAACCCGTGTCGGCGAAGAACTAAAGAAGATGGAAAGCGAGTACGAGCCGTTGCTTCCGGTGGAACGCAAGCTGATTTGGTACACGTTTACTACCGGCGTCGTACTGCTGGCGATTTTCGTGCTTATCAGCCGGTGGTTTGTCTGACACTAGCAGTTTACCCAAGAAGTCGAATTCCGATGTCCAGCCCCTGAAGGGGCATCTGATTTCGAAGGACTTGCGGTATCGCTAAAGCGATACCCTGATACGAAACTCAGTTTCTCAGCAAGCTGTTAGGTTTTGTCTGACTCTGGTTTGTCTGAATTCGTGATGCAACCCGGTCGTCTCCCCCTGCAACTAAAGAATTAGTTACCTTTTGGCGGTGGGTCCGTCTAAGGGTGCAGGAGGGCGTCGCGTGCCGCCGAGACAATCGGACACTTTGACCGAAGCCGAGCTGCGGATCATGAACGTGCTGTGGGAGATGGGATCGGGCACGGTTCAGCAAGTCCTTGATTCTATTACTCAAACTCCGACGTTGGCCTATAACTCTATCCTGACCACGATTCGTGTTCTGGAAAGGAAGGGCTATTTGAAACATCTAAAGGATGGACGGGCGCATGTGTACACGCCGCTGGTGGGCCAGCAGGAAGCGAAGCGCTCGGAGATTCGGCATCTGGTGAGCCGCTTTTTCAAGAATTCTCAGGAGCAACTGGTCTTGAACCTCCTCGAAGATCAGGGTGTTGAGCAAGAGGAAATCGATCGTCTGCGGGAGATGCTGATTCAGAGGGACGCGAAATGAGCTGGCTAGCGTTGTCGTTATCCCCACTCCTATATTCATCCCTGCAGAGCGTGGCGCAGATATCGATCGAGCGCATTCTGAACGCGCTGCCTGAAGGCGTGTTGGTCGCGGTTTTTGCGTGGGTGTTGCTGCGGGTTTTGCGAAAACAGAATTCGGGAACACGGTTTGCTGTCTGGTTCCTGGCATTGCTTACGGTCGCCGCGCTCCCTGTGTGGGGTGGTTTTGGTGATGGCCGGGCGCTGATGGGCCCCGGGATGTCGTGGGGACGCCTCCACCCTGCGATTACTATCCCGGGGACCTGGGCGCTTTTCGTTTTCGTGGCGTGGGCGCTGGGAGCATCCGTGGCGATGGCACGTTTGGCGGTAGGGCTTTGGCACCTGCGACGACTGCGCCAGAGTTGCACTCCGGTGGTTGCGGCCGAGCTTGATCCGGTGGTGCGAAAGACGGTCGAGGGCATCGGTCTTGTTGCCTCAACGCCAGTAAGCATATCGACGTCTGAGTGCGTGCGCGTGCCCGCTGCTATCGGATTCTGGAAGCGGACTATTGTCCTGCCGGCGTGGGCTTTGCGCGAGTTGCCGGCTGAGGATCTCAACGTCATCCTGTTGCACGAATTCGCGCATCTGCGGCGCGGCGATGACTGGACCAATCTCATTCAGAAAGTCGTGCACGCTGTGTTCTTTTTTCACCCCGCGGTGTGGTGGATTGAGCGCCGGCTCTCGGTGGAACGCGAAATGGCTTGCGATGATGCTGTGCTGGCCGAAACCGCCAATCCGCGCGGATACGCCGCTTGTCTGGTCTCGCTACTGGAAAAAAGTCTGGCGCATCGCCTCGCAGGCAAACAATGGGCGATGGCGCAGGCCGCGGTTCGCCGCGCGCACGAGGCTTCACTGCGGCTGGCACGGATTCTCGACTGCAACCGACCCATGGCCACTCGCGTGTGGAAACCGGCGCTGGGGATGGTCGGAGCTTTTGGCATGGTCTGCTTGGTGGCGCTGCCGTTAGCGCCTCAGTTCGTCGCGTTCGATCGTGCAGGGACGGACGCATTCGTCAGTTCAGCCAAAGCGCCAGGCAGAGCGCAGCTAGACAGCAGCCAGCTTCAGTCTTCATTGTCACCGGCTGCGGTAATTCCCGCTGCTTTGCGCACTGACGAGTCGTCGGTGAGGGTGGCATCCAAAACGGCGAAGGCCAAAGTTATTCCTGCCCACGCTCAGGCCGGGGCTCAGCTTCCTTCTGCTGGAGTGGTCGCTGCACTCATGAATGAAGCGTGGCCGCGTGAACGAGTAATCCCAATCAGCGCACGGGCGGATCAGGAAATCGTGCCCCAATTTCCGGCACCCGAATTTCGCACCGTGGTCTTTTTTGAAACCACGCAGTACGTAGCGTCCGATTCGGTGGTGTGGAGAGTACAGGTATGGCACGTGATGTTGTTGACTGCTGAGCGCGAGCGCTTGGCGAAGGTGCCGGTGGTGAACTCGCTGTAGCAGGCGGGCAATTTTTTTTGCAGTTTAGCAACTAGATATTTAGTTGCAAATAGAAATAAGGAGAAAAGGAAATGAAGATGTGGATAGAAGGCTGGAAAGCACGTTGTAAAGCAGCGACGACTAGGCGGCTGTTAGTGGCCTTGTTGGCCATCGCGGCAGTGGGGTCGGTGGCAACATTCAATTTTGCGAAGTCGGCAAAGGCCGCGGCGGCACCTGCTCCGGCGGCAGCGGCTCTGGATGACAACAGTGTCGCGGCACTGTTGACTCTCGACCGCGCTATGGAAACGCTGGCGGCGCGAGTCACCCCGGCGGTGGTGAACGTCACGGTCGTATCGAAGGGCAATCCGCAGCAGACCGAGATGGAGGGCATGCCCGACATGCAGCAGTTCTTCGGGCCGGGCAGTCCTTTCGGCCGTCAGTTTCGGATTCCGTCGCAACCGCAGAATCGCATGGAGCACGGCTTGGGGAGCGGCGTGATCATCTCTCCCGATGGATACATCGTCACCAACAATCACGTAATTGAGGGAGCCGTCGATATTCGCGTCACCATGAGCAACCGGGAAGTTCTGCCGGCAAAGCTGATCGGGGCCGACCCGCTGACCGATCTCGCGGTCATCAAGGTGAACGGAAACAACCTGCCGAGCGTCCCTTGGGGGAACTCGGCCGATCTGCATCCGGGACAGACGGTGCTTGCCTTTGGCAATCCCTACGGATTTCGTTTCACCGTGACCCGCGGCATCATCAGCGCGTTGAATCGTCCGAATCCTGATCCGAGCGATCGCCGCAAGCCCGGCGAATTCATTCAGACCGACGCAGCCATCAATCCCGGCAACTCCGGTGGAGCGCTGGTGGATGCGCGCGGCGAGCTGATCGGAATCAATACCTTCCTGATCTCATCGTCGGGATCGTTCTCCGGCATGGGGTTTGCGATTCCGACACAGATCGCCCAGCCCACGGTCGAGACATTGATTCGGGATGGCAAAATAACGCACGCGTTTATCGGAATCCAGATCTCCGATCTGACTCCTGACAACGCCAAGTTCTTCGATATGAAAAAGGCTGAAGGAGCGCTGGTTGCGGACGTTCAACCGGACGCGCCGGGAGCGAAAGCGGGCTTGCGCACCGGAGACGTGATTACCGAACTCGACGGAAAGCCCGTAACCGATGCCGGCGAATTGCAAATGAGGGTTGCGCAGAAACGGCCGGGTGACACGATCCATCTGCGGGTGGTGCGTGACAGCAAACCGACCACGATTGCCGTGACGCTCGAAACTCTGAGCGGAGACAAAGGCACTGAGGTCGCGGGCAGCGAGCACGGCAAAGGGCGTTGGGGGCTGAGTCTGGCCGATCTGACTCCGGATGCTCGTAATGAGATGCAAGCGAAACCGTCCGTCCATGGCGCGGTCGTCGAGGATGTCAAACCGGGCAGTCCGGCCGATAACGCGGGCCTGCAACGCGGGGACGTCATTATGGAAGTCAACCGCCGCCCGGTAAAGTCCGCAGCCGACGTAGCGCAGGAGTTATCCAGTGTTCCGGCCGGCCAGGATGCACTGGTATTGGTCTGGTCAGAGGGTGGCAGCACGTTCCGCGTGCTGCATCCGTCGCAGGGCTAACGGGCAATTGCTAGAAAACCCCGTTTGCGCGCCGTGTTCCACTCGTCCTCCTGGCGGGTGGGACGCGGCGTGATTTTTTGTTGGGCAAGATCAGGGCAGGCTCTTGCCCGGCGCCACAAATGGAGGGGCAACGCGTCACTCCACTGGTGGCGCTGATGCACTCGATTGACAATTCGAATTGGACTTTGGGCGAACCTAAGGCTAGAGTTTTGAGATAGCTATCGTCAAATATGGAACTTTAAAAGAGCAGTTTCGCCATCCTATGTACACGGTGGTAATCAACATTTTCACCCCCAATGTGGAGCCGTTACGTTTACCCGATAAAATAGCATCATAAGGACGCCCTCTAACCGGCCTTCGGGTAGCTGGAATTTTGACAGAATCGCGCGGGCGGCACCGAAGAACAATGGGGGTTCTCAGTTGGTGGAAAAAAACTTGACTGAGAGCTGAGAGCTGTTTTTGAAAACTGGAGAAGAGATTTGGAACGATCGGATGAACTAGTTCAGGATCAGGAACACGCGGCCTGTTCTCTGGCGGCCAGCTACGTGCTGAGCTGGGACGAAATCGCGAACCTGGCGGCCGAACCGGGCAAGCCGGCTGAGACGCTGATGAACGTGGTTGCCTTGATCGCCCGGAGGTTTGGCACCGATGTTTGCTCCGCCTACCTGCTGGAACCCGACCGGGCCAATCTGGTTCTGGCCGCGACCCTCGGCTTGCGCCCGGAATCGGTGGGCAAGCTGCGCATGGCAGTGAATGAAGGGCTGGTCGGCCTGGTCGCGGAACAGGTTCGTCCGGTGGCCGTCGAAAAGGTCAGGAGCCATCCCCGTTTCAAGTACTTCAGCGAAGCCGGCGAGGATGATTACCAATCGTTCCTGGGAGTTCCGCTTATCGATCGCGGCGTGCTGCAAGGCGTCTTGGTCGTGCAAACCACGGAGGCGCGTGTTTTCCCGGAAAATGAGATTCGTCTGCTCACCGAGGCGGCGAACCGGGTTGCGCACATCGTCAGCGAAGCCCGCACCCTTGACCGTTTCATTGCACCGGCTCAGGAACGGCTCTGGGCGCTGGCCCGCAATCTGTGGTGGAGCTGGGATCACGATTCCGCGGGCTTGTTCCGCGAGATCGATCCGCTGCGCTGGAGTCAGTTGAACCACAGTCCGGTGGCGCTGCTGAATGAGTATCCCCTGGAAAAACTGGAAGCGCGCGCCGGCGAGCTCGCCCTGCATGGCCGGATCAACTATGCTTATCGCCGCCTCCGCGAGTACGAAGAAGCGGAGCGTACCTGGGGTGCGCGCCACGCGGGAGTGCTGCGGCCCCGTCCCGTAGCTTATTTTTCCGCCGAATTTGGCGTTCACGAATCCCTCCCCGTTTACTCGGGTGGACTCGGAGTTCTGGCCGGCGACCATATCAAAAGCGCCTCCGATCTTGGCATCCCGCTGGTCGGCGTAGGGCTGTTTTATGGCCAGGGATATTTCCGCCAGCGCCTGGATCGCGACGGCTGGCAGCGCGAAGAGTACCTGGAAATCGATGTCAACCATCTGGCCATGGAAACGGCCATCGGAGTGAACGGCCGGCCGGTCGTGGTGCAGGTCGACACCCGTCATGGCCCCATCTACGCCAAAGTCTGGCGCGTGAAGGTCGGACGTTGTGATTTGTTTCTCCTCGACTCCGATGTGGACGGCAATGCTCCCGAAGACCGCGATATGACTTCGCGTTTGTACGGCGGCGATGGCCGCGTGCGCGTGCATCAGGAAATACTGCTGGGCGTAGGTGGTCTGCGCGCTCTGAAAGCGCTCGGTATCACCCCGGGAGTTCTTCACCTGAATGAAGGACACAGCGGGTTTGCCGTGCTGGAAGCCGTTCGACAGCGCATGGTGGAAGAGGGCATCAGCTTCGATAAGGCGATGCCGCGGGTAGCCCGGGAAGTGGTTTTCACGACCCACACTCCCGTGCCTGCCGGCCATGATCGCTTCGATGCCGATCTGGTGGAAGAGCACCTCGGGCCTTTGCGCGAGAGCCTCGGCCTTTCGAAAGAAAATTTCATGGCGCTTGGGCGCGAGCATACCGACAGCGATGAACGCTTCTGCATGACCGTGCTCGGGTTGAAGCTTTCCCGGCGCGCCAACGCAGTTTCCTCATTGCACGGCGAGGTTTCCCGCGCTATGTGGACCGGACTCTCTCCGGGCAAGACCGAAGACACGGTTCCCATCGGACACATTACCAACGGCGTCCACGTCCCTTCCTGGCTGGCGCCGCAAATGTTTCGTCTCTACGATCGCCATCTGGGCACGGGATGGCAACTGCACAGCAGCGAAGCCAAAATCTGGGAAGGGATTGACGACGTCGACGATGGCGAGCTATGGGAGACGCACTGCAACCTGAAGTCGGGGATGATCCAATTTGTTCGCCGCCGCGCCGTCAAGCAGGCCGGACGCCGCGACGAGCCACGCGAAGTGTTGCAGCGGCTGGAACGTGTGCTCAGTCCCGATGCGCTCACCATCGGATTCGCGCGCCGCTTCGCTACCTACAAGCGCGCCAATCTGATCCTGGCGGACATGGAAAAATTGGCCAGCATGGTCAATGACCCAAAACGTCCGGTGCAGTTTGTATTTGCCGGCAAGGCGCATCCGCTCGACGAGCCCGGCAAGCGCGTCCTGCAGCAGATTGCGCAACTGATGCGCGACCCGCAATTTTCCGACAAATTCGTTTTCGTCGAAGATTACGACATCAACGTCGGCCGTCACTTCGTGCAGGGGGTGGATGTCTGGCTGAACAATCCGCGGCGTCCGCTGGAAGCCTCGGGAACCAGCGGCCAGAAAGTCGTTTTGAACGGAGGCCTGAACCTCTCGGTGCTCGACGGCTGGTGGGCAGAAGCGTACGACGGTCTGAACGGTTTTGCCATCGGCCACGGCCGGACTCACTCCGATATGAATGTTCACGACGCCCGCGACGGCGAAGACCTGATGCGAGTGCTGCGCGAAGAAGTGATTCCACTCTACTATCAGCGCGATCGCGACGGCCTTCCCCGCGGCTGGATCAAGCGCATGAAACGCACGATTCGCACCCTGGGTTGGCGCTTTAACGCCGACCGCATGGTGATGGATTACACGCTGCGCTGCTATGTTCCAGCGGCCGGCGGCACTTCTAGCGATTTGCGAGTAAAACTGTAGAGGCGTTTCTGCTCGCGGAGCGCCCGGGCATACCTTCGGCCACCCGCGCCCGCGTGGGGACGGCGCCCTACGCGAAGGCATCCAGTTTCCCTTGGCTTGATTTTCCTTTGGCAGCTTCCAGGCGAACGCACTATCATGGGCCGAGTCTCTGGAGACAAGATTATGAAACGCATTTTTCCTTTTGTCGTGCTATTGGTTTTCTCGATGATCCAGCCTTTCTTGCAGGCACAAATAGTGGACTCGAGTGTCTGCGACATCCTAGCCAACCCACGGTCCTTCGATGGAAAGATCGTGCGCATTAAGGGGGTCGTCATCGCCGGCTTCGAAGAGTTTGCTATTAAAGGATCGGGTTGCAATCAGGCGGTCAACGCAATCTGGTTGGCCTACCCAGAGGGAACGAAGGGAAAGGCAGGCCCAGCCGCATTCCTGCGCTTGCAACTCGCCAAGAATTATCCTGCCGCAGTTACTAGCATCAGCCGTCCTCCAGTAAGTATCGACAAAAACAAGGACTTCAAGAATTTCGACAATTTCCTCTCTACCCCCGCTAGAACTGGCGGTATGTGCCTGGGTTGTGTGAAATTCTCAGTTACTGCGACGCTTGTTAGGCGATTGGATGGCGCAAAAGACACTGGGCTGATTCGCGATAGCGGGGGGAGAGTAATTGGGGTAGGCGGGTTCGGAAATTTGAATCGCTACAGCGCGCGCCTGGTCTTACAGTCAGTATCTGACATTTCTCCACAGGAAATTGATTATGCAAAAGGAGGAGTTCCTGCTTCGGACGATGCCGCATCAGTGAGCCGATCCTTCACTCCAGGATCACCCACTGCCGATCAAGTGAAGCGTGGCGCGGATGCGTTCGGCGCACCAGGAGAAGATAATGGCGTCAGCGTTGGCTTCGGCGGAGCTAACGAAATCCCTAAAGACGATACCGTAAAGTCGAGCGCAAACTCTCCTGATGGGATTTTATTCAGTGCCGTGTTCGACGGCGAGCGGTTGAAGGGACCCGTGATGGAAGTCGCATTGTCCCACGTCGGCACGCACATTGCCGACATTCGCAGCACGACAATTGGAATCCAGAACTTGTCCCTCTACGGGGCCGAATTCCGCGCCTGGCAAACGTCAGTACTCAATTCCATTGCCGTTAAGGCCAAGACTCTTACGTTGCCTGGCGGTTACACGATTTATAGTCAGTCCTGGTCCAACGCTGACCTTGGCAAGAATGCGAACAGCGGCATTTCGGGATTTCTAGCGAATTGGGCGAACATTACGAATCCACCAAAGCCCTAACTCCATTCATCCGCCTAACCCCGAACGCAAGTTTCCGCAGTTCGCCGACGTCGTGGTTTTAACTTGACAGTTGTGCCGGACCATTTAATATAGATGAATATTTATGCATTATGATGGATAAATATGCCTTCACGGAGAAAGTAACGCGACGGAAAAATCGTGAGGGCTTGACCGAATTCTGATGGCGGCCAAACTTAAAACCGCGGTTCTGGGCGCGACCGGGTACTCCGGCCTGGAACTCGCGCGCCTGCTCGGCCGCCATCCACGCACCGACGTGCCGTTGCTTTTGCGGCGCACCGCGGAGGCGGAAAGCGCTGGAACAGGAAGCGCAAAAACCGCAAAGAAGACTGGCGATTCCGGCGGTCACGCTGTCGAATTGCCGCACATTTCCGGCAATGGCCACTTTCCGGTACAGCCGTTTTCCTGGTCAGTGCTAGAGAAGAGTGGCGTGAAACTGTTGTTTCTGGCTACACCGCACTCCGTTTCGCGCGAGCTGGTTCCCGAGGCCATCGCGCGTGGCCTGCGAATCGTCGATCTCAGTGGCGCATGGCGGCTGAAAGATGAACAGCATCGCGCCATCTACGGCTTCAAAGATGCCAACGCGCAAACCGCGGCAGAACTCACCGCGTGCGCTGTCTACGGTTTGCCGGAACTGAATGCAGACAGGATCCCGTCGGCCGCTCTGGTTGCGAATCCCGGCTGCTATGCGACTTCCGTGATTCTGGCGTTGGCGCCGCTGCTCGCGGCCGACTTCGTGGATCGTGATCGCGGCATCATCTCCGATTCGAAATCGGGCGTCTCCGGCGCTGGCAAGGAGCCCACGGCGCGCACTCATTTCGTCTCGGTGGCCGACAACTTTTCCGCCTACTCGGTTTTCGGACACCGTCACACTGGCGAGATTCTCGAGCAGTTGGCGCTCAACTCTACGCAATTGATTTTCACTCCCCACCTTTTGCCCATTCCGCGCGGGATTTTGTCCACGATTTATGTGTATCTGAAAAACAAAATGTCCGCCGACGAAATCCAAGGCTGTCTTCATGATTTCTATAAGGGCAAGCGATGGGTCCGCATTTTTCCCGCGCCGAGTTTGCCCGAAATTCAATTCTCGGTGCATACCAACTACTGTGATCTCGGTTTCTGTCTCGCGCACGATGGCCGCCGGCTGGTCGTGGTTTCGTGTCTGGACAACCTGCTTAAAGGCGCAGCCGGACAAGCTGTGCAGAATATGAACCTGATGTATGGCTGGGATGAGACGGAGGGGCTGCAGTGAAAATGGTGGTCAAAATCGGCGGCGCCGCGCTCGAGGATAAGCTGACGCTTCAGAAATGCGCGAAAGCCGTGGTGCAACTCGCCGAAGACGGACACCAGGTTGCAGTCGTACATGGCGGTGGCAGCGCCCTGACGCGAACCCTGAAACTGCTCGGAAAGAAAAGCGATTTCGTCCGTGGGTTGCGAGTGACCGACGCCGAGACGCGCGACGTTGCCCTGATGGTGCTGGCCGGTATCGTCAACAAAAGCCTGGTGGCGGCGATTGCCGCTGCCGGATGTCCCGCCATCGGCCTTTGTGGCGGAGACGGCGGCGTTTTTCGCGCCCGCAAGAAACAGGACGCGGAATACGATTTGGGATTTGTCGGCGAGATCTGTTTTTCCGAGCCGCGCTGGCTTAGAGCCATCTGGGCGGAAGGCGGCATTCCGGTGCTTTCATCGGTTGCCCTGGGAGGCGACGGCCAGTACTACAACGTAAACGCCGATCAGATGGCCGCCGCCTGCGCCATAGCTTGCGAAGCGGACGCGCTGATTTTTCTTACCGATGTCGCCGGCGTAAAGCAAGCCGATGGTTCGGTGATGGCGCGGTTGGATGCGCATCAGGTGGCCGGTCTGATTGAAGAATCCGTGATCAGCGGTGGCATGATGCCCAAACTCGAAGCTTGCACTCAAGCTCTCAAATCGGGTGTGGGACGTGTGCGCATCCTGCCCGCGTCGCAAGCCGAAATGCTGCCGCTGTTTTATTTCACCAAGCTCGAATGTGGTACGGAGGTGCTGAGAGCATGAGCCTCGCTTCTGTTTCCCGCATGGAAGCAAAGCTCCTGCTTTCCACCTACGAGCGCCAGCCTATTCTGTTCGTGCGCGGGCGCGGTGTGTATCTGTGGGATTCCGACGGCAAGCGCTATCTCGATTTCCTGAGTGGCATCGGAGTGAATGCGCTCGGCCACAACCATCCGCGCATTCAGGCGGTGATCAAGCGCCAAGCCGCGCGTTTGATCCATGTTTCGAATCTTTTCTTCCACGAGTATCAAGCGGAACTCGCGCAGATACTGACTGAAATCTCCGGGCTTGATCGCGCTTTTTTCTGCAACAGCGGCACCGAGGCGTGGGAAGGCGCGCTCAAACTCGCCCGCGCCTTCGCGCAAATGAACAACAAGAACGGCGGCAAATCCAAATCAAAGACGCGCATTCTCGCCATGGAAAACTCTTTTCATGGACGCACCTTCGGCGCGCTCGCCACCACCGGCCAGCCGAAATATCGAGCTCCCTTCGTTCCTCTTGTGCCGGGTGTTACTTTCGTCAAGTTTAATAATCTGGACGACCTGCAACGAAAATTTGATTCCAGCGTCTGCGCCGTGTGCATCGAGACCATTCAGGGCGAGGGTGGGATTTGCCCGGTCAACAAGGAATTTCTCGAACTCGCCTCGCGTTTAGCAAAAAACAATGGTGCGTTGCTGCTGCTCGACGAGATTCAATGCGGCCTGGGCCGCACCGGACGCCACTTTGCCTACCAGCACTATGGCATCTTGCCCGACGTGGTCACCATTGCCAAGCCGTTGGCCTGTGGCTTGCCGCTCGGCGCGATTCTTACCACGGACCGGGTTGCGAGTTGCATACATCCCGGTATGCACGGCACAACGTTCGGCGGCGGACCGCTGGCTTGCGCGGTTGCTGTCGAGTTCCTGCGCGAAGAAAAGAAATTGTTGAAGCACGTGCGTGCGCTGGGCGAATACTTTCACACCGCGCTCGAATCGCTCGACAGAAAATACAAAGCGATTCAGGATGTTCGCGGCGTCGGCCTGATGCAGGCCCTGGAAGTGGACTCGCCCGAACTGGCGAAGGCGGTGGCGACGCAACTGCTGCAGCAAGGCATTATCATCAATCGCACTCACGAAACTGTGTTGCGTTTTCTGCCGCCCTACGTGATCCACAAGAAGCATGTAGATCAGTTGGTCGAAGCACTCGATGCGGCGTTGCACAAGAATGCGAAGTTCGAGCAAAAACCGAAAGAAGAGAAAGCCGTCACGCGGCGGTCGAAGGAGGTCCATGCGCACGCGTGAAGCGGTTCTTCCCGATGCCGAGCAGATTCATGCGCTCATCGCGGCCTACTCCGGCGATGGCACTTTGCTGCCGCGCTCGCTGGCGGAAATCTGCGAGAACGTCCGCGACTTTGTCGTCCTCGAGCATGACGGGCGCATCATCGGCTGCGGCGCTCTTCACCTCTATGGCGTGCACCTGGCCGAGATTCGTTCCATTACCGTCGATCCCGCCAGCCAAAGCGGCGGTGGCGGCCGGCGCCTGGTCAAAGCGCTTCTCGCGCAAGCGGAAAAACACAAAGTCAGTTGCGTGTGCCTGTTCACGCGTATTCCAGAATTCTTCTCGCGCATGGGATTCACAGTCGCCAATCACGAGGATCTTCCCGATAAGATCCACAAGGATTGTTATCAATGCCCACGGCTCTATCGCTGTGACGAAGTGCCGATGGTCCGCGGACATCTGCCCACCTTCGCAATTTTGCCGCCGCCCAAAAACTGGCTGAAGATTCAGGCATGACCGCACTGCGTATGGGCCTGAGACGTTCTCCCGAAAAAATTCGCTTGCCAAATGGTTTTTCGTTTTCCGCCGTCGCCGCCGGCATTAAAGCCAGTGGCCGCCCCGACCTCGCCCTGGCAGAAACGGAGCGATGTTCGGCCGCGTTCGCCGCTGCATTATTCACGAAGAACCGCGTAGTAGCCGCTCCAGTGGAAGTGGGCCGCGCGGCGTTGCAAGCGAGTGGGGGACGGGTTAGCGCCGTCGTCGTGAATTCCGGCAACGCCAATTGCGCCACTGGGCGCGCCGGCATTCAGGCCTGCGAACAGGTTTGCCGCGCCGCCGGAACCCTGCTCGGAGTGCCGGCTTCCAAAATCTTTCCCTCTTCCACCGGAATCATCGGAGTGCGCTTTCCCGCAGAGAAAATTCGCGCCAAATTGCCCGAGCTCGTCGCCGCACGATCCGCCAGCCAGCGTGGTGTCCTCGCTTTTGCCCGCGCCATCATGACCACCGACACGCGGCCAAAGATCGCGAGCGCGCGCTTCCGGGCAGGCGCAAAGGAAGTCACCGTCTCCATTCTGGGTGTCGCGAAAGGCGCCGGCATGATCCATCCGCAGATGGCGACCATGCTGGTGTACTTGTTCACCGATGTGGGCGCGGGCCCGCGCGAGCTGCAGCCTCTGCTTCGCGAAGCGTGCGATCATTCGTTAAATTGCATGTCCATTGACGGCGACACTTCCACCAACGACACTGTGCTGCTGCTCGCCAACGGGGCCAGTGGTGCACGCGTGAGCGATGTTCGAACGCGAGCGAAGTTTTCCGCCGCGTTGGCCGCCGTATGCCAATCCCTCGCCGAGCAGATCATCAGTGACGGTGAAGGCGTAGAGCACGTCATCCGCCTATTCGTCGAGCAAGCGCGGAGCAGGGAAGAGGCGCTGCTTGTGGCGCGCACGATTGCTCACTCCATGCTCGTGAAAACTGCGTGGGCTGGCGCCGATCCGAATTGGGGACGCATTCTCGCGGCCGTAGGAATGTGCGGCGCGCCCATCGATCCAGGGCGCGTCCAGATTTTCATTGGCCATCAGAAGGTGTGCCGCAACGGAGTCGCCTGCGTCTTTAACGAGCGGCAAGCTCACCGCGATCTCGCGCAGCCAGTCTGCGACATTCGTGTGCAGCTTGGGCGCGGGCAGCAGGCCGTACGATTTCTTACGACCGATCTGACCGCCGAGTATGTGCGAATCAACGCCGACTATTCCACGTAGAGCAGGTGCCAGGTGTCAGGTCTCAGGAAAACCGAAGGCGAGTTCGGGATTGTTCCTGCGACCTGACACCTGCGACCTGACACCTGTCCTTAGAAGCTGAACATCGCCTGCAATTCAATTCTGCGATTGGCCGCCGGGCTTGAGAACGCGCCGCCCGCCAGAGCAATCGACTTTTCGAAATCGTTTGAGCTCAGAACTCCGACCGGCGGCGCCGCATTGACCCGGTTCAGTACGTTGCGCGCATTCACGCTGAAGGTCAGGTTGTAGCGTTTGGCGGATCCTGCTCCAAGGTTAAAAGGATTGCCTCCGCCGCCCATGCGGCCGAATCCGCCGCCACCACCGCCACCGCCACCGCGCGGACCCCCGCCCCCGCCACCACCACCGCCGCTCTGTTGCGCGCCGTTTTTTCCGATCTCCGGTCCGAAGCCGAAGGTTTTCGCAAGCCTCAGATTCAGGGTGAACAGCGAGGGGCCGGTCAGGTAGTTAATCGGAATTTGCGTGTAGGGCGTGGTTGGAACGAAGAAGTGGCTGCACGCGGCGAGCGTTGGAAACGGGCACGTACCCGAGGGATAGGAACCGAATGCGGGACGAACGTTGAATTGCAAATCGCCAGCCAAATCCTGGCCCACGGTAACGTTGTAGGGAGAGCCGGAATTGAAAATCATGAACGGACTCAAGCGAAATCCACGCGGCAATCCGATCGTGCCGCCCACAAACAGACGATCCCGGATATCAAAGGAAGCGCGCCCGTAGTCTTGATGTACGTTGTACTGATCTGTGGGAAAGTTGTTCGAAAACGCTCCGTTGCTCGAGGAGCCGATGGGATCGCTGTGAGCGTAGTTCAGCGAGTAGTAACCGAACAAAGACAGCTTCGTTCCTGCCCGGATGTTGAAATTCGCGATCAACTGGTTCTGCCGGAAAAGTCCATCGGAGGAATATTGATAGATGTCGCCTGCGTTCGGATTGGGGCGCGGACCCGAAGAGTACGGTGTGCCCGGCGTCGGCGCATTGACGTCAATCGACATAAGCTGGTGCACGCCGCGCGCGTTCAGATAGGTGAGCGTAACGTTAGCGATTTTTGTGACCTGCCGCTCCACGCTGAACGCGGTCTGCATGATATAGGGCGCGTGCAAACCCGGGGCGATCCGATAAATCGGAGAAGTAGATTCGGGCGGCAACTGAACATTCGGGAAAAAATTTATTGCCGAGCATGGCGGCGGCTGCGATTGCGCACATGATGCGGCATACTGCTGCTGGGTTATGCCGTTCAAGCGGTCCGCGTTCAGAACCAGGTTCTGCGTGAAGCGGTCGTAAAACAGGCCAAATCCACCGCGCAGAACGGTTTTTGGTGCACTCTTTCCTCCTCCGCCAACGCCCCAGGCAAAGCTGAGCCGAGGCGCCCAGTCGGCATGATCGTGAATTGCATTTTGCGTTTCGAAACGTAACCCACCGCTTAGCGTCAGGTTGGGACGAACCTTCCAGTCATCCTGTACGTACAGCCCGGCATCCACCACGGTAACCGGCACAGTTGGCACCGCGTCGGTGGGCGTTTTCGTGGCATCAAGCGTAAACTGGCTCGCGCCCTCGACCTCCGGCATCTTCGGTGAAAGAGCCTGCACCGCAGTTTTGTAGGCTTCTATGCTCGGGAAGGTGAAAATGCCATTAAATCCGGCGCTCGAAGTATTGACCTCGTGAACTGCCCGCAGCCGCCCTCCGAATTTCAGAAAGTGATTGCCCTGCGCTATCGAAGTGTAATTCTGCAGTTCGTAGTGATCCTGGCTGTCGTTTTGCACACCCGAACTGGAGCGCCCACCGCTGAATGCCCCAATCACATTGATGGCTGCGGCCGTCGTGAACCCGGGCGGCAGCTCCTGCAAAGGAGCCGTCACCGGAGTCTGATTGCTGCCGTCGCGCAGATACTGGAAGCGCGTCTCATTGATCACCTTCGTACTGAGAACTTGCGTATCCGTGATTTGCACGGTGTGCTCGGTGGAGAGGGTATCGTAGCCGGCCTCCGGCAGCGCCGTCCCGCCGACCCCGGCATTCTGCTGTGTATCGCGGTAATACTGGTAGCGCGCTGTAAGCGTGTTGTTGGTGTTGACCTGGTAGTCGATCCGCGGAGCAATGTTCGTGCGCGTGCGCGGGTTAGGATCGTCTTCCGTCAGCTGAAATGGTTGCAGGTTCGAGTTCAGCGCCTGTGTGTTGACGATGGCGATCTCGTCGATGTTGCGCCGCTGCACGTCGACGAAAAATGACGTCTTCTTGTTGATCGGGCCGCCGATGTTCCCCATGTAAATTACGGAATCGTACGGTGATTGCTCGGCGTCGCCAAGAAACGGGTTGCGCGTGTTGAATGCCGAGGCGTTTCCCACCACCGATAACTGTCCATGGAACTTGTCCGTCCCCGGCTTAGTGAAGATCTCGATTCGTCCATAGCCCAGCTTGTCGTATTCGGCCGAAAACGGATTCTGATTGATGCGAATCTCGCGAATCGATGACTTCGGCGGAAGCTGTCCGGCAGTAAATCCATCGATGTAGAGCTGCCCGCCATTGGGACCGGCCGAAGGTCCGGCCAGCGCTTCCAGGTCAGACAGCAATTCATCGGGATCGTCGGGAAGGGCCTCCAGATCCTTGCCGCTAAGCACGATCGCGCTGGCATTGTTGGCGGGGTTGGTGTCGACTTGAGGAGTCTCTTCCTGGACGTTGATCTTTTCCTGCTTCACGCCGATGTCGAGCGCAATGTTGAATTGCGCGACTTGGCCCGCGGCCACGGTCACGTCGTTTTGCACGAAGACGGCGAATCCCTGGGCATTGGCCGTGACGGTGTATTGGCCCGGCGGCAGATTTCCGATTTCATAGCCGCCGGTTTTGTTGGTGGTGGTGGAATGCGTTGGTCCGCCAGAGACGAGCACCGCAACGGTCGCGTTCGCAACCACCGCGCCCGACGGGTCCGTCACTTGCCCGCCCAAGGTTCCTGTCGCTGCGGTGGATTGCGACGACTGCGCTGATGCCGCCACGGCCAGTCCTATCACTGTCGTCAAGATCAGACTCGTCGGAATAAAGACTGATAGATACCTCAACACGCACCCTTTCTTTCCAGCCAGATCACATCGATTAAGATATGGATTCGGATTTCACTGCGGCGCGGCTTCACCTTCTCCGCCGGGCGCGCCCAGGGACCAGCCTGAAAGCAGTGACGACGCGCTTCGGTTTGGCGCCGCCCTGAGGATGGCGTCCACTCCCGCGAGCAGTTTGACCGCCGTTACTGCGCCCGCATCTCCACCTTCGGCTGACACGATCATCACGGTATCCTCTTTCTGCAGGTCCGCCAGCGTGTTCTTGGGTAAGCGGCTCAACATGCGCTGTATATCCGGAGGACCGTTCCCTCCCGGTCCGCCGCGCGCCCCGCGCGCCCCCTGCGATTCGGCCGACGCAGATGGTTGTGCCACGCTTCCATTCGGCGTAGCGCCTTGGCCGCTTGCACCGGGTTGATCTCCACTGCCGCCGGCCGCGCCTCCAGAATTCTTCAGCCCTGCGGCGATGCGTTGCGCCATCTCCGGCGACAATTTCAATAGCAACGAGTCCGGAGTCACCTTCACCACTACCGCGCTCTTGCGCATCGCGTCCTGCACCGTCACCGTGTTGTTCGCCACATCGATCGCCTTGATGATGCCTTCGATATAAGGAAACGGGCCAAAGATAACTTCCTCGGCAGCGACCTCATTGCCATCCGGGCTACGGGTTCCTCGCGCATTAAGCTGGTCTCCCACCCTGATTTGATCAAAGGGTGCTGGTTTCGCGTCCTCGATTTTCGCCGAGCCGGGCGCATAGCGGCGCAGGACTGTGTCCTTTGCGATGTGGAGGGTGACAGTTCGTTTGGCACTCATGCCACCGGAGGAAACTGTGACGGTGCCCGCCGCAGCGTCGACTGCAGTGACGTTTCCGGCGACGCCCCGTTTTTGCCAGTCGTCGCGATCGCGCTGCTGTTTGGCTGCCAAATCCGATTGCTTCAACACGATCACTTCCAGCGCGATGATGGTGTGCCCATCCGCCGCCGTCTGTCCGCGAACCCGCACGCTATCTCCGGCTTGCAAGTCTTGCGCCTGCATAGCGGTCGCGTTCTTCAGGTCCTTTTCTCCCGGCAGCACGTGCAGGATCCTGGTCGCGCTCACCAACTTCGCGATGACATCGGTACCCGATTTATCCACCAGCGTGATCGAATCCGCCTGGATGCTCTTGATGACCCCAACGGCCTTGGCTACCTGTTCGCTGCCGGAAGCGTTCGCTGGTTTATCCTGCGCGAATACGGAGTCCGGCCCTCCCAACATCAGACTGACCATCGCCGTGAGCAGGCACGTTCTAAGGCGCGCCGGTCGCTGCCGGAGCCACAGCATCGGTTTCATAGGCATACGTAAACTGTACTTTAGCATCCCCAAATGCACTACATTTGGCCCTTTACGAAGTTTTACTCGGGATTCACGTTGTTTTTAAATGGGAAGCTGGCAACTGCGCTCCTTCAGCGCGCATCCTCTTGGATAATCCATGATTTAATAACTCCATGACTCAATTTTTTGCTCATGCGATGATCGCTGCGCTGGTCGCTCTTCCCGGAGCGGGCCAATCGACGCAGGCGCAGGCTCCGGATAACGCCGCCGCTGCCACTGTCGCCGCAGGGGCGAACGTGGTCACGCTGCCCGTCACCGTACGCGACAAACATGGCAAGATCGTTCACGACCTCACCAAAGACGATTTCACGGTGCAGGAAGATGGCCGCCCGCAGACCATCCGCTCTTTTTCGCAGGAAACGAATCTCCCCCTCACGGTCGGCCTGCTGGTTGACACCAGTCGCAGTCAAGACAAGGTGCTCGACGCCGAACGCAACGCCAGCCGCAGTTTTCTCGATCAGGTGCTCGTGCAGCCCACCGACAAAGCCTTCCTCATTCACTTCGATCGGCAGGTGGAACTGTTGCAGGATGTAACTTCATCCCACGAAAAGCTGAAGGCGGCGCTCGATTTGCTCCAGTCGGCTTCGGACCGCGAGCACTCGAACGATCCTAAGGATCCTGCCAATTCGCCCTCCGCCTCAGACTCACATGGAAGTCGCAAGCAACTTTACGACGCTGTTTTTCTCGCCGCGAACGAATTGATGAAGAAGCAGACGGGCCGTAAGGTTTTCATCGTTCTCTCGGACGGCGTGGACCACGGCAGCAAAACTTACCTGGAAAATGCGATCGAATCTGCCCAGCGCGACGACACGGTGATCTATTCCATCCATTTTGCCGATACTCACCGCAACGACCGCGAAAATCAGGACAACGGAATGGGCCGCGGCGGTTATCCCCCAGGCGGTGGTTATCCGGGCGGCGGGTACCCTGGCGGGGGTTACCCCGGTGGCGGATATCCCGGCGGTGGTCGCGGTGGAAGCGGAGGTCAGCGCCGTAGCGAGGAACCGAGCAAGGAGGGGCAGAAGAATCTTCAGCGAATTTCCAAGGAAACCGGTGGCCGCTTCTTTGAAGCCTCAAAGAAGGAGACCGTCGGCGAGATTTACGACAGTATCGTCGAGGAGCTGCGGGCCCAGTACAGAATTGCTTATACACCCGACAAGGGCAGCTCAGATGCTCAGTATCATCACGTCCAGTTGACGGTGAAGAAGAAAGACCTGACCGTGCAGACCAGGGATGGATACTACACGGATCGTTAACGGCCCGCGAAAATTTAAGGAAAAAAAGCTACGTGCCCGTCTTGATCTCGACCGCCTTGTCGTTCTCAAAAGTGATGGCAACCGGGTTGCCGCCATTGGCGTAATGCAACGTCCTCGAACCGTAGTCGCCCGACCCCTCCGGAATGCCCAGCCCAATCGCAAAGCTGGCCTGCAGTTCGCTCATCCCGGCTTGCACCTCATGGCTGTCAATTTTCTTCCAGACATCCGCTGGCCAGTGCTTGTAAAGCTCGCGCGGATCTTCTAGGAATAGAACCTGATCGGTGTAAAGTTTGAAGTCGCCGTCTTTGATCGCTCCAATCGGAGCCGCATAGGACTTGCCGTCGAGCGGGAAGCACGCCATAACCTGCTTCATCCCCGGCGCCAGCGGAGAAACATCCGTGACTACGTTTTGAATCGAGAGTTTCTGTAAAGGCAGCAGCAACCCTGCCTCATGCCCAAAGTCGGTTTTGTGGCGCTCGCGATCGTACGGATAGTACGTGAGCTGATAACCCACCTTCACCCACACCGGTTGCTCGGTCAACGCCTGCGCCGACTTCAGATCGTAGGCATGCAGCTTTTTCGGCGTGACGTAGTAATCCGCCTTGAGGGCCGTCTCCTGCGGGGGCTTCGCATGTTCCTTCATCCCTTCGTGCCGCTCGTAGACGATGTAAACGGCCCGCCCGCCGGCAATCAAAATCGCGGCCACCAGGAAGACTTGCAGTTTTTTCTGAAATTCCCGATCAAAAGCCATGTTTCAGGAAGGATATCTCAGCTATCTTAAGAAAACATTATTTCGCTGCGAGTTCTTCGCGTAACGCCTTAGCCAGCGTCGCCTGCCGCTCCCCGCTCAACTTCGCCCCGCGCGAAGTCAGGTACAAGACATCGATTGCCATCTGCCCCTCGGTCTCGATCAATGCAATTTCAATGTTGCATTCGTGCTTCGAAACCACCGAACACATCCGGTACAGTAGTCCCGGACGATCCTGAGTCAGAACCTGCATCATCGTGCTCTGCGCCGAGCAGTTGTCGTCGAACTCGATCTGCGTCCCGATCTTGACCTTCGTGCCGTTTGCCTTCTCCGATTTCAAGCGGTCACGCAACATGCGCGCCACATCGGCTTCCCCTTTCACCACCGACACAATGCTCTTTTTCAAACGGTCCCACTCTTGCAGGTTCATCTCCAGCGTCCGAAAGCGATCGGTGAAATAAAAAGTGTCTACCACTATGCCCGAAGCATTTGAAAACGCGTTCGCTTTCACGATGTTCATTCCCCACGCCGCCAGCGCACCGGAAACCGATGCGAACAGAAAAGGCCGGTCGGTGGTCACCAGCGTCAGCTCATAGCAGTGACGAATCTGCTTCAGATTAATTTGCACGCCGCTCTGCCCAAGGCGCGCTGCCATTTCGGCATGCGCCAAAACATCCATGGCGCCATGAATTCGCAGGTACCGCTGCGGCAATCCTTCAAGAAAAGTGTTGATCTTTTTTCCCGCTACCGGCGCCAGCGATTGCAGATGCGCAAGATTGATGCCGGATGAGTAGTCCTTATCCTTGTCGCCCGTGTGCACGCGCTCATCAGCGCTCCGGCTCAAATAGTTCGCGCACGCTATATACAGTTGCCATAGGTTATCCGCTTTCCACGGCGTCATGGCTTCCGGATTGACCGCTTTGATGTCGGCAAAAGTCAGCAAGCACAGCATCTTCAGCCGCTCGGGTACGCCCACTTTTTCCGCGAATGACTTCACGTTCGCGGGATCGAATATGTCCCGTCGCATAGCCCCCGACATTTCCAGATGGTTCGCGACCAGATAGCGCACCGTCTCGCGATCCGCGGGATCGAGATCCAGCCGCTCCGTACAACTGTCGGTGAGTTGCAGGCTGAGCTCAACGTGATTGTCGCTGGCTACGGCTTTGCCGGAATCGTGCAGCAGCAGCGCCAGGTAAAGCAGCTCCGGCTGTTCGAGTTCGCCGAGCAGCCGGGCGAAGCGTTGGTCCCATTCCGATTTCGATTCCTGCAGACGATGCAAATGTTCAATCGCCAGAAACGAGTGCTCATCCACCGTGTAGCGATGGTAAAAATCGCGCACCACCAGCGCCTCAATCCCCTTCAGTTCCGGCAGCAGAAGTGCCAGCAGGCGCAGCGCGTTCATGGCGCGCAAAGCGTCGGCCGCATGTGGCTGCACCAGCGTTTCCTGCAAGTAGAGCCACAACTCGGCGCCCCGCGGAGGCGTCGCCGCCAGCGCCGGCAGCGCCTGCTCCACTTTATATTCCGTAGTCGTGCTCAGCTTCAGCCCATGTTGCGCCATGAAATGAAACAGCCGCAGCAGCATTTCCGGATCCCGCAGCTGAGTGCCCCACCCCTCGCGGTTTTCGAAACGTGCGCCGCCCGATTCCTGCAACTGCTTCGGTTGCTTCAAAAAGATCAATCCATCAACCACCGAAAAGTCATCGCTTGCAACTCGTGTCCGCCATCCCTGAAAGGCCCGATACACCGAAGACCAAGCCGCCGGAATTTCCTCCAGCAGTTGGCTGCAGACGCGGTGCACGCTACGTACGTGGCCGTAGTAGACGCGCATCCAGTCGGCGGCGTTCGCGATTTCCGCCTCGTTCATGCCAAAGCTGGCGCCGATTCTTTTTGCGGCCGCTTCGTCCTGCATCTCCCAGGTGAGCGTGTTGTCGTGGCGCCCGTGGCGGAAGTGCAGAAAGCAGCGCACCGACATCTGGAAGTCGAGCGCCGCGTCGAACGCCCTGCGCGAGGAAACCGGCAGCAGCGTTTTCGCCTCCGGCCACACCTTGAGTTTTTCCATGGCGGAGATCAGCGCCAGCCAGTTGGCTACGTTGTAATCACGCAAACCGCCTGGACCATCCTTCACGTTTGGTTCCAGGTGAAAAACGGTATTGCCAAATTTGTAATGGCGCGCGCGCGTAATTTCAGCCAGGTTCTGGATCAAACTCGGGCCATCCCGCCCCACCAAACGAGGAACAGCCTTGTCGCGCAGCCGCGAAAAGAGCTCGCGATCGCCCGCCAGATACCGGCAGTCGAGCAGCGAGATAGCGAACTCGACATTATTCGGATCTAACTTTTCGCACTCCACCAGATTGCGTGTTGCCGGACTGAGCTTCAGCCGCAGGTCCCACAACTCCTGCGAAAGACGCCGGACGGGATCTTTGAATTCACTCTCGGAGTTGCCATTGTGCAGAAACAGCAAGTCAATATCGGAGTGAGGGAAAAGCCAGCCCCGCCCAAATCCGCCGGTGGCGACCAGCGTGAAATTTTTAGGGAGGCCCGAGTCGGCAGTCGTGGCGCCGAGAATGATTTCGTTCCACAGTCGCTGCACCATCCCATCGACCAGCGCTGTGCGCCGCGCAAGCGCCGTGCGCCCATCACCCGTCAGCGAGAATTCCTGCTCGATGGCAGCCGATTCCCGCGCGTACAGGTCCCATAACTCGCTGCGGCCGGTGGTCACGGTGGTCATTTGAGTCATTGAATCATTGAGAGATTGATTCTTGCACCAAGGTGCGCTGTCTCAAGGATTCACTGGCTCAATCACAAAAAATGTCGATCGCCGTCGTTTCGAAATTTGCGCTTACAACACGCTTTCGCCACGCTCGTCGTTGCGAATCCGAATCGCTTCGTCAATATGCGAAAGAAAAATCTTTCCGTCGCCGATCTTGCCGGTACGCGCGGCGGTCGTGATCGCACCGACGACTTTCTCAGTCATTTCGTCAGCCACCACGATCTCCAGTTTTACCTTCGGGATCAAGTCCACCGTGTACTCGCGGCCGCGGTAAAACTCGGTGTGTCCTTTTTGCCGGCCATGGCCCCTTGCCTCAAAAACTGTCATGCCTTCAACGCCTACTTCGTGCAACGCGTCCTTCACGGCTTCGAGCTTAGAAACTTGAATAATCGCTTCGACCTTTGTCATGGTTCTCCGTTCCGTTGCTGCCGTTTCGGTATTTCGTTATGCGGCCGATTCCCAATAATAGCCTTCTTCGCCGTGCTGCGAGAGATCGAGACCCTGCATCTCCTGCTCTTCTGAAACGCGCAAGCCGATGGTGACGTCCACCACCTTCAGGATCACCACAGTGCCAACAATCGCCAGCACCCAGGCAATCGCGATCCCGGCGAGCTGATTGATGAGCTGGTGAGCATTGCCTTCCATCACTCCCGAAGCCAGCATCCGTCCCTGAGCGTCCTTGAATATGGGATTCACTGCGCTCGAAGCGAAGATGCCGGTCAGCAGCGCTCCCAGGGTTCCACCCGCGCCGTGCACGCCGAAGGCATCGAGCGAGTCGTCATATCCGAACATCGCCTTGACCTTGGTCACCATGAAGAAACAGAAAACCCCCGCGGCCAATCCGATGGCGATCGACGACATGGGCGAGACAAAGCCGGCTGCGGGAGTAATCGCGACCAGTCCCGCCACAGCTCCCGAGATCGCGCCCAGGGCGCTCGGTTTCCCCCGCTTCCACCACTCCGCGGCGCTCCATCCGAGGGTCGCGGCAGCGGCCCCGAAATGCGTGGCGACAAATGCGCTCGTGGCCAAACTCCCAGCCCCGAGCGCGCTGCCCGCGTTGAAGCCAAACCATCCTACCCAGAGCAAGCAAGCTCCAACGAAACTCAAAACGACGCTATGCGGAGGCATGGATTGCTTCGGGTACCCGATGCGAGGTCTCAAATACAAGGCACACACCAGCGCCGATACACCCGACGTGACGTGCACTACGGTGCCGCCGGCGAAATCGAGGCAAGGGAACCGTCCGCCAAGAGAGGCGTTCAGCAGGCCGCCCTTCCCCCAGACCATGTGCGCCATGGGGGCATACACTACCAGCGACCACAGCACCATGAAGACCGCCATGGCGCTGAATTTCATGCGCTCCGCGAACGCGCCGCTGATGAGCGCCGGCGTGATGATGGCGAACATCAACTGGTACACCATGAATGTCTGGAGTGGAATGGTCGCGGCGTAATCGGGGTCGGGTTGCGCTCCCACTCCGCGGAGAAAGACGTTATGCCAGCCGCCGATGAAGCTGTTTCCCGAACCGAAGGCCAGACTGTAGGAGACCAATCCCCACAGCAGCGTGACGATGGCCATCATGGCGAAACTTTGCATCATCGTTGACAGGACGTTTTTCTTCCGCACCAACCCGCCGTAGAACAAGATCAGCCCCGGTCCGGTCATCATCAGGACCAGGGCGGAACTCGTCAGCATCCAGGCGTTGTCGCCCGAGGATTTTGCGTCGGCCACCGCTTGCTCTAATTTGGCAATCCGCGCCGCTTGCGCCTCATTGGCGGCGTCAGTCGTGCTCGAAGTCTGGGCCAGCGCGCCGATCGCAAACACACACACCATCAACACGGTAAGACAAACTATGACGGGATTTTTCATCAATGCCTTCTGACTTATTGCCTATAAAATGCAACATCCTAACAATAGTCGCTACGTCCCACTTTGCGGTCATTGAAACTATTTATGTTGAGCATCGGAAATCTTTATGCCTAGAGCCTCAACAAAGGACTATACGCGCGGAAGGCACTGCCGAGCTGCGCTTGGCTGGGCAGGTGAAGCACTTGCCCCTTCGTAAACCTGACGCGAATTCCGGCGGAAGCCGGGGTCTAATTGACGCCGGGGGGCTTTCTGCGGTTGGATGGAAGCTGCGTGCCGCCTGCGCTTCCCATCTTCGATCACGACTCCCGGCGATTCAACCGGCTCGATGCCGTCTGGCTCACCATCTGGCTCATCTTCCTTCTCGGACTGGCCGTGCTGCCGCCCCAGTTCGAATGGCACAAGCAGGTAATTCTTCTCGCCATCGGCATTGTGCAGCTACTCGAAACGAGACTGATCTCGCGCTTCCCCAAACGCGGAGTCTTCTACGTCATCACGCTCAAGATTTTGCTGGCAACTCTGCTTCTCGATCACACCGAAGAAATTGGTATCAACAGCAGTTATTACCCTATCTATTATTTGCCGGTTGTTACGGCGGCGCTTTACTGCGGCACTTGGCTGACGCTGGTCTGGACGTTCGTTGCCTCCGCTGCCTACTGCTCCTATCTCTACCCTGCGATGCAGGAATACGAATTAACTCCCGAGGCTTTCGGCTACCTGGCGCTACGTATCTTGTTTTTCTTTCTCGCGGCCATGGTCGTCAACCGCTTCGCGCAGCAGAGCCAGCATCAAACTCAGTTGTACCGCGAACTCGCCGAACGCCTCGCCGAGACCAATCGCCGCCTGGAGCAGGCTCAGGCCGAGGCGCGCCGCTCGGAACGGCTGGCCGCGCTCGGCCAATTATCCGCTGGATTAGCGCACGAGATTCGCAATCCTCTCGGAGTCATCAAGGGCTCAGCCGAAATGTTGACCCAGAAATTGCAGGCCTCCGACGACCTCGCCCGCGAGTTAGCCGGTTACATTTCGACCGAGGTGAACCGGCTCAGCGCCCTGGTCACCGAGTTCTTGGACTTCGCTCGTCCGCTGCATGCGCAACCGCAGCCCGCGGACCTGATCGCCCTTCTCGACCGTGTCCTACAAGTGGTCGCGGATCGTTTTACCGCGAAACAAGCGGTGCGCGTCGAGCGTCATTACGCCAGCGGATTGCCGCTCGTTCCGCTCGACGAGAGCCTGTGCGAGCAAGCGTTCCTCAATCTGGTGCAAAATGCCTACGAAGCCATGGAAGCCGGCGGCACGCTGCACGTCGAGGTTCAACCCGCGACCAAAGAAGGTCGCGAAGGAGTGGAACTTCGCCTGGCTGATACTGGCTCGGGGGTTCCGGAAGAACTGCGTGAAGAAATTTTCAACCCGTTCGTGACCACGAAGAAAACCGGCGTGGGACTGGGGCTCTCCATAGTTTCGAAAATTGTCGACGGCCATCATGGCTCGATCCACGTAGAAAACGCGCCAGAGGGCGGAGCCGTGTTCACGATCTTTTTCCCCCTGGAGGGGTCCGCCGAGCCCAAGTCCGTGCCAGCGATCGTGGGATAAATATCACGTGCAGGATCAAGAGCGAATAGCGAACGACCAACGACCAACGACCAGCGACTGAAGCCACATGCCGACCATCCTCATCATCGAAGACGAAGCCAAGATGCGCCGCCTGCTCGAACTGAACCTCGGCGAAGACGGCTTCAAAACGCTCTCCGCGGGCGACGCCGAAACCGGTTTGAAGCTGCTCGATTCCGAACCGGTTCATCTAGTTCTCACCGATCTGAAACTCCCCGGCATCAGCGGACTCGAATTTCTGCAGACTGCCAAGCAGCAAAACCCCGCGCTGCCGATTGTCGTCATGACCGCGTTCGGTTCCGTTGAAACCGCGGTCGAAGCGATGAAAGCGGGAGCCAGCGACTACGTCCTCAAACCATTCTCGCTCGCTGAAATGCGGATGGTAGTGCACAAGGAGCTCGACAACTCGCGCCTACGCGAGGAAAACCGCTCGCTGCGCGAAGCCCTCGGCCAGAAGTATAGCCATCCCAACATCGTCGCCGTCAGTCAAAAAATGCAGGAAGTACTCGCTACCGTGGAACGGGTTGCGCCCACCAACTCCACGGTTCTGCTGGGCGGACAAAGCGGAGTTGGCAAAGACCTCATCGCCCGCGCCATCCACGAGAAATCGCGCCGCGCTCCCGGTCCATTTATCAAGATCAACAGCACCGCCATCCCCGAAAATTTATTGGAGAGTGAACTTTTCGGCTACGAAAAAGGAGCCTTTACCGGAGCCGCCACCAGCAAGCCCGGCAAATTCGAACTCGCCGACAAAGGCACGCTCTTTCTCGACGAAATCGGAGACGTGCCGCCCGCGATCCAGGTCAAGCTTCTCCGCGTGCTGCAGGAGCGCGAATTCGAGCGCCTCGGTGGCACGCGCACCATCAAGGTCGACGTCCGGTTGATCGCCGCCACCAACCGCGACTTGCGCGCCGCACTCGAAGACGGCACGTTTCGCGAAGACCTCTACTACCGGCTCAACGTAGTCCCGATCGACATCCCGCCGCTGCGCGAACATAAAGAAGATATCCCCGGCCTCGCGAATCTGTTCCTGCAGCGCTTCGCCAAAGATTCCGGAAGAGAAGAAAAAATCACCGGAATTTCTTCCGCCGCCGAGCAGCTTCTCGTCAGCCATTATTGGCCCGGCAATGTGCGCGAATTGCAGAACGTGATCGAACGCGCCTGCGCGCTCGCTGCGAGCAGCCAGTTGGAAGCCGGCGACATACAACTCGACACACCCCGCAATCGCGCGTCCAGCGCTTCATCCGATCGCTTTCTTCCTGATGGCATGACCCTCGACCAATGGGAAGACGAAATGATCCGCGAAGCTCTGAAGCGCGCCGGCGGAAACAAGTCGCAAGCCGCGCGTCTGCTCGGACTTTCGCGCAACGCCCTGCGCTACCGCCTGTCGAAAATTGGCATCACCGACAACGAAGGGGAGTGAAGTCGACGTTGGGTGGAGATCACCCGATGCTGTGCCCCTTCTGCTAACATTCCTCCTTCATGAAGCACGTGGGCGAAAACGTGGTGCGCATCGAGGCCGAGGCGCTGCGGGCGCTGGCCGATCGACTCGCAGGTCCAATGGCTGCGGACTTCAACCGGGCTCTGCAGTTGATGTTCGGCTGCCGTGGCCGCGTGGTCGTGACCGGGATGGGCAAGAGCGGTCTGATCGCACGCAAGATCGCGGCTACATTAAGTTCCACGGGCTCTCCAGCGCTCTATCTGCATCCGGTGGAGGCGCTGCATGGCGACCTTGGAATGATCGTGCGCGGCGACGTCGTTCTAGCGCTCTCAGCCAGCGGTGAGACGGAAGAGATTCTGCAGTTGATGGCTACGATCAAACGCCTACAGGTTCCGCTGATTGCTATGACCTGCGACGAGTCAGGATCAAAAGCAGCGGACAAGAGTGTCCGCTCCACACAGCCTTCCACTCTGGCAGCGGCTGCCGACGTGGCTTTGGACTGCTCCATCTCCCAGGAAGCGTGCTCGCTGGGACTGGCCCCGACCGCGTCTACTACCACCATGCTGGCTTTAGGCGATGCCTTGGCAGTGGCGCTTTCTGAAAAACGCGGCTTCAAGGAAGAAGACTTTGCCAACCTGCATCCCGGCGGAAAACTGGGCAAGCGGCTGGCGCGCGTGGAATCGTTGATGCACACCGGAGACGCGATTCCGAAGGTGACCGCGCAGACGAAGATGCCGGACGTGATTTACGAAATGTCGCGCAAGAAGCTGGGAATGACGACCGTGGTCGATGGCGATCGTCTGCTGGGAGTAATCAGCGACGGCGATCTGCGGCGTCTGCTCGAGCAGCGCGGCAAGGATGCGCTCGACCTGACAGCGGGGGATTGCATGACGCGCGCCCCCAAAGCCATCGGTGCGCAGGAATTCGCCGCCGCCGCGCTGGCGCGCATGGAAGAGATGAAGATTACTTCGCTCGTCGTCGTGGACATTGGTGCGGGAAACGATAAGCGCCTGCGCGGAATCGTGCACCTGCACGACCTATGGGGCACAGAGATGGTGTGACTCCCGTAGAGACGCGGCTTGCCGCGTCTCCGCGTTCCAGAAGCGGCGGGCAAAACGGGGCAAGCCCCGTCTCTACAGGCTGCTCAGTGGCAGAAGCGCTGCAGCTTAGGCGGGGGCGGGGTAGGGAACTCGTCAAACTCTCCTTCCCATCCAGAGCACCCGCGCGCGGCCACAGCCCGAATCACGACCTGTTCCAGATCGCGGGCTTTCGCCTTGGCTTGCGAAATCTGATCCGTAGTGATCAAGCCGCTGCGATCGAGTTCGTTGAGGTCCGCGCCTGCGGCCGCATAGCCGGCATCGGCAGCGATGCTGTACCAGATGTAGGCAGTGAAGCGGTCCTGCGCGATGCCGCGCCCATCTTTGAGTGCTTTGGCGTAGAAATACTGCGCCTGCGGAAGCCCCTGATCGGCGGCAATCTTAAACAGCCTCGGAGCCTTGGCATAGTCTCGATCCGCCATCAGACGCCCAAGGTAGTAGGCGCCAAAAGCGTTGTTCTGGTCGGCCGACAGCTTGAGTAATTTCTGCGCTACATCGAGATCGCGCGCCACGCCATTGCCCAGGAAGTAGTGCCGTCCAGCTAGCCAAGCCGCCAGCGGGTCCCCTTGTTGCGCAGCTTTGCGATACAAGTCGACCGCCTGGACCGGGTTGCTCGCAACCCCAGTCCCGGTTTCGTAATAGTAAGCTAGCGCACTTTGAGCGGGTCCAAAGCCTAGATCGGCGGAGCGTCGAAAGTAATCGATCCCCAGCGCGTCGTTTTGCGAGGGCCCAACGCCGGTAATGGCGTCGATACCGCGGTCGTAGAGAGCTTCTGGCGAAGTGCTCTGGGCCAAGGCGAGCGTGCTCCACAGCGCGAGAATTGCAAACAGTACGGTTCGACGCATGGTTGAGTTTCTGTGTGAGTGTTGGAACCAGTATAGAAAACATGAGTATTTATGTGGAGTTACGAAAGTTCCACTGGGCTGCACGGACGGGCGGAGCATGCGTGGTGGGGGAATATATCAAGCTCAACAAATGCGAGAAATGCTTTCGGGTAGAGACGCGGCTTGCCGCGTCTCCCCCGACAGTGAGACGGGGCGAGCCCCGTCTCTACAGAGGAAGAAAGCATTACGCGTAGCGCTCGCGCATGAAATCGCCAATCGCCGCGTATGCGGCGGTCAGGGTCTTTTCGTCAGGTAGAAACACGATGCGGAAGTGCTTCGTTCCCGGACGCTGTCCAAAGCCCGAGCCATGCACAACGGTGACATACTTCTGCCGAATCAGCTCGGTGACAAAGATGTCATCGCCCTCCGGAATGTCGATGCGCGGATACGCGTAGAAAGCGCCACGCGGCGCCACGCAACTCACGCGCGCAGTTTCCCCGCACCACTTCATGGTGAGATCGCAGCGGCGCCGCAGCTTGCGCTTCACCTCAACGAGATGGTCCTGCGGACCCTCGAGCGCAGGCTTGATGGCGTACTGCTCAGGATGGTTGGCGCAGAGACGCGCCCGCAGCAACTTGTTCACGCCTTCGAGGTATGGCTTGATAACGGAAGCTTCGCCGCTGGCGATTCCCCATCCGATGCGCCAGCCCGGCGCAAGATAATTCTTGGAAAGTCCGCCGAAAGTAATCACCGGCACATCGGGCGCGACTGCGGCCATGGCCACGTGCGGATCGTCATCTATTATAAGTTTGTCGTAAATTTCATCGGCAAAGATGATCAGGTTGTGTAGTCGCGCCAGTTCGGCAATTTGCTCGAGCATCTTGCGCGTGCAGACCGAACCAGTCGGGTTGTTGGGATTGATCAGCACAATCCCGCGCGTCCGCGGCGTGATCTTTTTCCTGATGTCTTCCAGATCGGGCTGCCAGCCGTCTTCTTCGTTCAGGTAATAAGTGTTCAGCCCGATTTCGAGCTTTGCCAGAACCGCCGAGTAGAGCGGGTAATCGGGGCAAGGAGTGAGCAGATTGTCGCCCGGATTGAGCAACGCAGCCAGGCAGATGTCGACCGTCTCGCTGACGCCCGAAGTCACAAAGACATCCTGAATGCTGGTGATCCCCTTGCGAGCCGCCTCGCCGCGAATGGCTTCGAGCGCTGCTTTGATACCCGAGGAAGGGGAATATCCATTCTTGCCGTCGCGCATGGCTTGATAAACAGCTTCGATCATGTGCGCGGGCGTCTGGAAATCGAAGTTGAGCGGATCGCCGATGTTAAGCGGCAGAATTTTGTGTCCCTGACGCGCGACCTCGTCGGCGATGCAGGCCAAGTCGCGGATAGCGTAGCGGACATTTTCGAGACGGGCGGCGGGGGCGATTTCGCGAAGCTGGGTTAACGGCATGCAGAAATTCTAACCGCAGAGGACGGCAACAGGCTATCGAGGTCTCGACGATGAAGGTTTTCCCTCCCGACGTTTCACAAGGTGCCATGTTACAAGGCAACGAGTACGGTTGGAGTCTCTCCTCATTCCCTGGTGCTCTGGCGAGCGCGGAGGCACACGGGTACGCATGCTTGGGCGGTCAACTTCGAGCAAGCTCTTCGGATCGGGCCTGCCGACGTTCCCCGCTCTCGACCAACAACTCGTGAAGCACCACGTCGGAAAGCGCCTGACGATGTACTCGGCACGTCCTGGTTTCGGTCGCAACGAGCGACCCATGCTCAGCCACGCGATTTGATTGAAACCCGCCCCCGCACAGCCGATAGTAAGCACATGTCTCACTACAGGCCGTTCGTCCTCTTAATACATCCCGGGCCAAACGGACGAATGCCTCCCCACCTTGAATCTCACCGGGGGTATCGGTCAGAACATTTCCGATCACAAAATCACTGTACTCACGATTCGATGTGGATGACAGCTCTGGAGCAAACGTGCTCACGGCGCCGTCTCTGCGAACGGTGACAATTGCAAACGGTATCACCTCGTCAGGTTCACGTACAAACTGCGGGTCGGCCTGCAAATCGCGGATGCAACTCAACTCCTCGGCGAATTCTCTTATTTCAAGGCGACAGTCGTCATCACGCCACCTACGCCACATGCGCTGCATGAACTTGCGATAATCTCTGGCGACTTCTGACGCTACGTCGCCGCCGAGACTGGACGTTAGATTGGCCCCCTCCGCCTCGTCCACGTTGAACCCGACCGACTCAAAACCCGAGTCAACAAAAAAGTCATAAATCTCATCGAGTTGCCGTAACGACTCTCTGGTGAGGACGCACAGGGCGCGCGGAAATATCCCGTGCTCGCGCAAAAGGCGGCATCCCTCCATTGCACTGGCATGCGAACCCCGACCTGCCCATGTGCGGCGGTGCGCGTCGTGTAGCGCTGCAGGGCCATCGATGCTGAGGCCTACACGCACCTGGTAGTCGCGAAAGAATTCGCACCAAGGTTGCGTGATGAGCGTTCCGTTAGTTTGGATAGTCTGGATCACTGAGACGCCTGCGGGGGTGGCAGCCTCGATCAAGGCAAACGCTCGTCGATAAAAGGGCACTCCGACCGTGAGCGGCTCTCCGGCGTGCCACAAGAATCGAAACGAGCGCTGAGCGGCAGGTGCCAATCCGAAAATAAAAGACACCGCAGCCTTGATAACCGGATCTGACATTTGCGCCTGCTCCCGTCGGCCGGGGACGTAGCAGTAGTCGCAATTTAGGTTACACAACGACGTCGGTTGCAGCACTGCCAACCGCAAGGCCGGCAACTTCGCGCGTGACTCGAGGCGATCCATAATAGCGGCGCCGTAGGGACCGCCCTAGTACCACATGTTGGCGAAACCATCGCCGTCCTTCGCGAATGCCATCGCAAAGTGATTGGCGTCATTCCACGACTTGTTGAACTCCCCACCGGGGCGTGCGTCGACGGGAGCAAACTTTCGAGACCCAAGCGTCAAACTAACGACGACGTTGGGATCTATCGCAGCGATCATGTCGTGCAACGCCTGAGCGCTTTTCAGCAAACGATCGCGATCCGCATCTTTGAGTGCCATGGCAGCCTCCCAATTGAGAATAATGGGTTCCCAAGATTACCACAAAAGTGAGGTCGCCGAGAGCGCCGGGAAAAACCACTCCGGTACCGCGCTCTCTGCACACTCTGCGGTTAGGTTTTTTTACTCGGCTCGATCGATCTGCGCCTTCTGCAACTTGTCGGAGTAATCGACGTAAACCGACTTCCACTCGGTGTAGAAGTCAACCGCGCCGATGCCGCCCTCACGATGGCCGTTGCCGGTGGCCTTCACGCCGCCGAACGGGAGGTGCACCTCAGCGCCGATCGTAGGAGCGTTGATGTAGGTGATACCGGCATCCAGATCGCGCACCGCCGCGAACGCCTTGTTCACGTCTTTTGTGTACAGCGACGACGACAATCCGTACTCGATATTGTTGGCGATTGCGATGGCGTCTTCGATCCCGTCGCTCGGGATGATCGAAACCACCGGCCCAAAGATTTCTTCCTGCGCAATGCGCATCTTGGGATCGACTTCTGTAAATACGGTGGGTTCGAGGAACCAGCCGTGCTGATAGATACCTTGGTCGAGCCGGTTGCCGCCGCACACCAGTTTGGCGCCTTCAGCTTTGCCGATCTCGATGTATTCGAGGTCGGTCTTGAGCTGGTTTTCATTTACCGCCGGACCCATCTCGACCGTTTCGTCAAGTCCGTTGCCGACTTTGATCTTCCTGGCGCGCGCTACAAAATGATCGACAAACTCGCGGTAGACGCCTTTCTGCACGATGATGCGGCTGGTCGCGGTGCAGCGCTGTCCGGTGGTTCCGAACGCGCCCCAGAGGCCGCCTTCAATGGCGAGATCGATGTTGGCATCGTCGAGCACGATCATCGGATTCTTGCCGCCCAGTTCGAGCGAGCAGCGCTTGAAGCTCTTGGCCGCCGTCGCGCCCACAATTTTGCCCACCGCCGAAGACCCGGTGAGTGAAATGGCGCGGACTGCCGGATGCTCGGTCAGCGGCGTGCCCACTTCCGAGCCAAAGCCGGTCACAATGTTAATGACGCCTTTCGGAATGCCGCCATCAGTCAACGCCTGCACGAGGTTGAAAGTAGAGAGCGGAGTGTCCTGCGCCGGTTTGATCACGCAAGTGTTGCCGCAGACGACGGCGGGCAGCAGCTTCCACGAAGAGATGGCCATGGGGAAATTCCACGGCGTGATCATGCCGCAGACGCCAATCGGCTGGCGGACGGCCATGGCAAACTTGTTGGGCAATTCCGAAGGCACGGTCGGACCAAACAGGCGGCGGCCTTCGCCGGCATTGTAGTAGGCGGCGTCAATCGCCTCCTGCACATCGCCGCGGGTCTCACTCAGCACCTTGCCCATTTCGCGCGTCATGTCGCGCGCGTAGTCTTCTTTGCGTTCAATCAGAATCTCGGCGGCGCGAAACACCATTTCGGCGCGGCGCGGAGCGGGCACCAATCGCCACTTGGCAAAGGCGCGCTTGGCTGCACCCACGGCGGCGTCCACGTCGGCCTTATTCGAGCGCTGGAAGATGGCAACGACTTCGCGCGTGTCGGCGGGGTTGCGGTCTTCGAAAGTCTGTCCGCTAACGGAGTCGACCCATTCGCCATCAATGAAATTTTTGAAAACTCTGGTTTTGGTAGTTGCGCCCGCGATCACAGGCTTGGTCATGGTATCGGTCGCCATAATGCCTCCTGGAAGTAGTGCAGCTACTATGCTAACAACCGGGGTAGAGAGGGGCAAGGCGCGCACAAGGCGGGCATTGCCCAGACTCGTGATTCGTTGACTAGCATATGCCGCGTCCGTAAGATGAAGCGACTCGAAAGCAAATAATGATCGGCCAAACCATTTCGCACTATCGCATCATCGAGAAGCTGGGCGGCGGCGGTATGGGTGTGGTCTACAAGGCGGAAGACACTTCTCTCGGACGTTTTGTCGCTCTGAAATTCCTTCCCGAAAACGTTTCCCAGGATCCGCAGACGCTGGAGCGTTTCCGTCGCGAGGCGCGTGCTGCCTCGGCCCTGAACCATCCCAATATCTGCACCATTCACGAAATTGGCGAGCACGAGGGCAAACGTTTCATCGCCATGGAATTTCTCGATGGTCAGACGTTAAAGCACATGATCGGGTTTCGGCCGCTGGAACTGGATACCCTGCTGTCACTCGGCATCGAGATCGCGGACGCCCTTGATGCCGCTCATGCCAAGGGAATCATCCACCGCGACATCAAGCCCTCCAACATTTTTGTTACCGACCGCGGCCATGCCAAGGTCCTGGATTTCGGACTGGCGAAGGTCGCGTCCACGGCCGGTTCGTCGAGCGGCAACGTGCCCTCGGAGAACACGATAACCGCAGTCGACGAACAGCATCTCACCAGCCCCGGCTCTACGCTCGGCACCATCGCGTACATGTCGCCGGAGCAGGTGCGCGGCAAGGAACTGGACGGTCGCAGCGACCTGTTCTCGTTCGGCGTCGTGCTCTACGAAATGGCAACCGGAACATTGCCATTTGCAGGCGACACCTCTGGCCTCATATTCGAGGCCATTCTGAATCGTCCTCCGGCCCCAGCCGTGCGCCTCAACCCCAATCTCCCGCCCAAGCTGGAGGAGATCATCGACAAGGCACTCGATAAAGACCGGGATTTGCGCTACCAATCCGCCGCCGAACTGCGCGCGGACTTGAAGCGTATGCAGCGGGCGACGGATTCGACGCGATCGGTTGCGGTGAACATCGACACCGAACCACCGGCACCTTCCCGGGCGAAGCGCGGCCTGGCGTTTGCGGCGGCTGCGTTGCTGGCTTTTCTGCTCGTGTTCGGAGGCATCACGTGGTATGAGAAGCATTCTCCGGCGCCTCCCGGAGCGGCGGCTACCAAGCCGTCGGTTGCCGTCCTTCCGCTGCAAAACCTGAGCGCCGAGCCCGACAGCGCCTATTTCAGCGATGGCATGAGCGACGAAATTACGACCAAGCTTTCGAAAATTCAGGGAATCGATGTCGCTTCGCACTCGTCGGTCGCCGCCCTGAAAGGGTCCGACAAGAGTGCCGCAGAGATGGGGAAGGCGCTCGGCGTCCGCTATCTGCTCGAGGGAAGCGTGCGCAAAGCGGGCGATCAGGTGCGCATCAACGTGCATCTGATCGACTCCACCACCGGGTTCCAGGTATGGGCCGATGATTTCGTCGGAGAAATGAAGGACGTCTTTTCACTGCAAGAGCAAACTGCCCTGAAGATTGCCGAGTCGCTCAACCTCAAACTCAGTCCGCAAGAACAGCAGGCCATTCAACATCGTTACACCCAGAACACGCAGGCCTATGACGCCTACTTGCGAGGTCACGCGCTGCTCGAGCATTTTGACCAGCCCGAAAAACTGGAAGCTGCCCGCGGATCCTTTGAGGACGCGCTTAAGTCGGATGCAGACTATGCTCCTGCGCTCGCCGGGCTGGCATGGGTTGAAGGGCTAATCTATCGCAATATCGACGCGAACCCGTCTCATCTGCAACTCGCTGAGCAATTCACCCAGCGTGCGTTGACCATCGACCCGCACTTGGCCGAAGCACACTTGGCACTGGGAACGGTTCTCACCGATAAATTCGACTATACCGCCGCGGCGCGTGAGTTCCGTACCGCTACCGAACTGGATCCGGATAATAGCCATGCGTGGGATTCTCTTTCCTGGGCGCTTGCGTACGAACAACCCCCCGAGGCCGTGGCTGCCGAGAAGGCCGCACGGGAAGCTCTGCGTCTGCAACCTGTATACTTCGGAGCCTACTATCATTTGGGGCGTGCTCTTTACCTGCAGCAGCGTTACCCGGAAGCCATTGCCGCCTTTGAGCACGCTCGGGAAATAAATCCAACATCTCCTACCGCGGACATGGGGCTCGGTCAGGTCTATCTGGCGCAAGGAGACTACGGCAAAGCTGTCGCCACCTTGTCCAAGAGCAGCGTTCGGCCAGCGGCCATCAACTATTTCTGGCTCGCCGCTGCTTATGCGGCACACGGCGACAAAGAGAAGGCCTTGGCCACGCTGCAAAAGACCTTCGAAGCGGGATTCAGCGATTTTGCCGTCCTCGATTCCAGCCCGTACTTCTCTTCCCTGCGCTCCGATCCGCGCTTTCAGCGGTTAGTCCAGCGTTACCGCAAGTAGCCGGATCGCGGGACAGTCAGAACCGGCTCTTGCCCTCAAGCGAACTACCCTGGTTCGAACCGCCGTGGTCACTTTCGTAACCATTTCCCGCAATGACCCCGGCGTAATACCCCTCCCTGCAGAGATATGATGATCACAGCGTGAGCAATACGCCGCATTCTCAGAATCTCGTAATGAGGTACGCCGGGGCTCGTGTCGAATAAACTCAAGCCGGGAGTCTATGTCGCCTGGAAACAGGTAACCTATCGCAGCGTGGTCATGGCGATACTCGGTGCGCTGCTGATTTTTTTCGCCGCCCTGCACGAAGTGTTTCCGAAATTTACCGACTCGACCGTGAAGGCCGCTGCCAATCTTTCCTCCGGCTTGCTCGAAAAAGTTGCCGGACTGGCGCCGCCGCTAAAAGGGCCATCGGCAGCGGTTTCGCAGCAAGCGCATTTCACCGCGCTCGATGGCACCATCCGCGTACGAAAAGGGAACGGCAACAGTTGGATCAACGCCGACTACAACGTGCCGCTGGAAAAAGGCGATGTCGTGCAGACCGGCGCCGAAGGCATGGCCAAGATCGTTTTCAACGACGGCACCAACTACACCGTGAAACAGGATTCGCTGATCGTCATCGAAGAGAATTCCGCCAACGATCAACAGCAAACCAACGTGTCCGTCGCGGTCACGACGGGAACCGTCGACCTGGCAACCGCGACGTACGTGCAGGGTTCGAAGTCGCAGGTGATTGTGGCCGGTGCCAAAGCATCGCTGGCTCCCGATTCGGCGGCCATGGTGCACAACGACCCCAAAGACGATCAGCATGAAATCCTGGTAAAAAAAGGCAGCAGCCAAATCGAACGCAATGGCGAAGTGGTTCACCTGGCGGACTGGGAAAAAGTGAGTTTCCAGAGCGCCTCGAAAACCATGGAGCGGGCTACGGAAATCGGTCCGCCAGTTCCCATTACCCCCGGCAACATGATGCCGGTCTTCATGAACACGGGCGAAAAGGCGAGGGAAGTGGAGTTCGCCTGGTCGCCCATGGCGAACGCTGCCGGATATCGCCTGCGCATTTCGCACAACCCGTATTTTTCGTCGTTGCTGCTCGACCGTAAAGTGGCAACCGCGAGCGTAGTTGTGACGGGTTTGCCCGTCGGCGCTTATTATTGGTCCATCCAGTCGTACGATGCTGCGGGCAAGGAATCGGTGGAAAGCGAAAAGAATCGCTTCACGATCATCGTCAAAGCAAAGGAGAAAATAGATCTGGCGCTCGATCTCGATCCTCTGATCCAGCACGGACACGTGATTGAAGTCACCGGCAAAACCGAGGCGGGAGCCCGCGTCATGGTGAATGGCAAGGAAGTGCCGATCGTCGGCGACGACGGTAGCTTCCACTATTTCACGCCGCCCTTGCCGAATGGCGAAAACCTGGTCACGGTTACGGCGCAAAACGCCAAAGGTGGTGTAAATACCCATCAGGAAAAGGTCGTGATCCAGTAAAGGGTTCGAAGTAACTCGTGTGGTGACGGGGTTCGGCCCCGTCTCAGAAGACGGTTTTTCGAAAGCGGCGTTCAGAATTGAACAACCGGGTCCCCAGATGACAACCCGTTCGGCTGAACATCGAAGTAGAATAGAAGAAAGAGAAAACAGAAAGAAAGACCGAACGGAAACCGGCGAACGCCGTGGTTCGTTCTGGGTTGAATTCCAGAGAGAGAAGTACTGCCATGTCAAACAACGGGTTTCATAACGGGTCATCGCGGTCGCACAATCTGCGCTCGCTGTTCAGCATGTTTTCGAGCGACCTCGCCATCGATCTCGGAACGGCCAACACGCTGGTCTACGCGCGCGGCAAGGGCATCGTCGTCAATGAGCCTTCGATCGTCGCGTTGAACAAAAACACCAACGAAGTGGAAGCCGTCGGCAAAGAAGCCAAAGAGATGCTGGGCCGCACGCCCGGCAACATCGTGGCCATTAAGCCGATGAAGGATGGCGTCATCGCCGACTTCAAAGTCACCGAGAAGATGCTGAACTATTTCATCCAGAAGGCGCACAACCGCAAAATGCTGGTGCATCCGCGGATCGTGATCGGCGTGCCCTCGGAAATTACGCAGGTAGAAAAACGCGCGGTCATGGATTCCGCCTATCGCGCCAAAGCGAGTGAAGTTCACCTCGTGGAGCAGGCGATGGTGGCCGCGATTGGCGCGGGCCTGCCCATCACCGAACCCAGCGGCAACATGGTGGTAGACATCGGTGGCGGCACGACCGACATCGCAGTCATTTCGTTAAGCGGCATCGTCTATTCGCGTTCCGTGCGCATGGCCGGCAATCAGATGGATGAGGCCATCATGAATTACCTGAAACGGAAATATAACCTGCTGGTGGGCGAGCGCACCGCGGAGCAGATCAAAATGGAAATCGGTTCCGCCTATCCACTCGACAAGCCGTTGACCATGGAAATCAAAGGCCGCAACCTGATCGAAGGCGTGCCCAAGACCATTACCGTAGACGACAGCGAAATTCGCGAATCGCTGAGTGAATGCGTCTCGACCATCATGAATGCCATCCGCGTAGCGCTCGAACGCACGCCGCCCGAACTCTCCGCTGACATCAGCGACCGAGGCATCGTGCTGACCGGCGGCGGCGCGCTGATCAAAAATCTGGACAAGCGCATCCGCGAGGAAACCGGCCTGCCGGTTTCAATCGCCGACGATCCGCTCTGCAGCGTCGTTCTAGGCACCGGTAAAATGCTCTCGGATTTCAAGCTGCTCAGAAAGATTTCAATCGAGTAGAGCTGCGAGCTTCAGCTGCGAGCCGTGAGCGGGCAATGCAGATCCCTCACTTCGTTCGGGATGACAATTTCAAGCGCGAGATAACATTCTCAGGGATGGCGGGTTTACTGAGAACTGAGAACTGAGAACTGGTGTTATGGACGTCCTCGGACGCTACCGCAATCTGATCGTGCTGGTGGGAGTCTTATTCGCCCAGGTTCTCGGCTTGGCCGTGCAGGTCAAGCGCACTACCGCCAGTGAACCGACCCGCCTCATCCGCGTCTGGGCCGTCGGCGCGGTAACTCCTCTCGAAAAAGCGCTGGAGTGGATACAAACCTCCACCGGCAACATCTGGCACAACTACTTTTACCTGCGCGGTGTGCGCGCCGAAAACCGCAGCCTGAAAGCGCAGATCGAGCGCATGACGCTCGAACAAGTGCGCCTCAATCAGGACGCCGGCCAGGCCCGGCGCTTGCAGGCGTTGCTCGCCTTTAAGGAACAGTTCATCTCCCAGACCACGGCAGCGCAAGTCATCGGGGGAAGCGGCAGCGAGTCATCCCGTTCCGTCTTCATCGACAAGGGCTACAGCGACGGCATCCGCCCCGACATGGCGGTCATTACCGCGGATGGCATTGTAGGCAAGGTCTTGCACGCCGATCGCCACGTTGCCGAAGTGCTCTTGATCGACGATCAGACTAGCGGTGTGGGCGCGATCCTCGACAAATCCCGGCTGCAAGGCATCCTGCGAGGCACGCCGTCGGGCGAACTGATGCTCGAAAAAGTGATGAGCGACGAAACCGTCCCCACCGGAGAACTGGTTCTTACCAGCGGCGGAGATCGCATTTTTCCCAAGGGCTTGACCGTGGGCCGGGTCACGAAGGTGAGTCCAGGCAGTGAGGTCTTTCTCAATATTCGCGTGCATCCCGCAGCCGAACTCAACCGCCTGGAAGAAGTGCTGGTAGTAACGAAAATTGATGAAAGGCAGGCTGAGCCCGACCAGACCGGTGCGACTCGCGCAATCGATATCCTGGCCGAGCGCCTGCCAACCGTCCCTCCCAAGCCGGACGATGCCACGAAAGGCGCAGCTGGAACTGCCGCTCCCGGGACTGTTCCGCCGGGTAGTACCAAACCAACGACTGTCAAACCAGCGCCTGTCAAACCAACGACTGTCAAACCAGCGGCGGTCGCACCCGGAACTGCGAAGCCGACTACGGTTGTACCTACGACTACCGCACCAGCAACCGCGGGTTCCGATGCCAAGCTGAAAACTGTGCCTCCACCAGCCGCAGCCACTGCCGCTGCACCCGCACCTCGCAAACCGGCGACGGCCGCATCCGCTACTGGAACTTCGGCCGGGACTGGCTCCAGTTTGTCCCCGGCAACTCCGGCGAAGGTCACGGGAAACCCTGCTACCAAACCTGCTCCCAAGCCGGTGAAGACCGACGTCCCATCTCAGCCCAAACCGCAACCCGCGGTCGAGGATACTCCACACTAACGTGGCCATCACTTACACATCAGGAGAACAGGTTGAGGTCTATCGTTTCAGCATTCCTGCGACGATCCTGATTCCTTTGACCGCCGTTTTCCTGCAGGCGTGGCTGTCGAAGCGGTTTCCTTTCCTTAACATCTTCGACCTGCCGCTGCTGGTCACGATCGGTTTCGCAACCGCGCGGCGCAATCCCCTGGCGGGACTTTTCACCGGCAGCTTGATCGGCATGCTGCAGGACGCGCTGACCATCAATCCCATTGGCCTCTACGGAATTGCCAAGACGGTGGTGGGATTCGGCGCCTCCTCGCTGGGCATCAAGCTCGACGTGGAGAATGCCGGCGCACGCTTCCTGCTTACGATTGTCTTCTACGTGGTGCACGAGATTGTCTACTTCATGATTGCGCGCGGGCTGGTCGGCTTGCACATGGCGTGGAGTTGGCCGCACGAATTCCTGTCAGGCGTGGCGAATGCTGTGCTAGGCGTCTTCGTCTTCATGCTGCTTGATCGCGTCAAGCAGCGCACCTAGCGAGTAGCTCGCGACCCCTCTACCTCGGTCTTTTGGAATCAAAGATTTGGCGACTGTTTTTTCCCAGATCTTTGAGGAATAAGAACTTAGCTGTAAGGTATTTATAAATCAAGGACTTAGTCTGGAATCCGCTGTCTTTACGCAAAGCTTGCCATGGCATATGCCAACGCCGCTGCTGCCAGGGTGGACAGGGAATTCACGGTTTGATTGCTGATCCAGCCCCAACGTTGCAGCGTCGCTCCCAGAATGCTGTCTATGAGCATTCCGGCGAATCCGGCGGAGACCAGAATTCCGAACTCGCGGGGAACAAGTATCCCGCCCAGCGTTGGGACTGCCGCAATCACCAGACCGGCGGCCAGGCCCGCGATGCTGCCTGGAATGGTGATGCCGCCATCGGCTCCTGCTGGAACGCGTTCCCAGTTCGTAATCATGCGCGCGTCGGTGCGGCAATATTGGCCGATTTCGCTGGCCACGGTGTCGGTCGCCGCTTCGGTCAGAGCGGCCAGGGCGGCGACCAGCCAAATCCGGTTGCCGGTGGCGCTGTAAACTACCGAACCGAGAGCAGCCACGGCTAGATTGGCTAGAACCTGCCAGGCGGTCCGGCCCTCCCGTCGCTCGGCGACGCCGAGGGCGAGTTTACGGCGATATCCCAGGCGAGTGGATACCCACGTCAACACAAACAGGGCTGCGAGCGTGGCGAAAGCTACCGGACCAGCACCGGCAAAAATCAGGAAACAGGCGAGCCCGCCAGCCGGAGCTCCCGAACGATTGACGCCGCGCAGGCCACGAGCCAGCAAGGCGAAGCCGAGCGTGACGCCAGCGGCGATCGCCAGCCGCAGCGGAGAGGAAGCCCAGGCGTGGGTTAGAAAGGGAGTTAGCATTGGTCAGCACTCAGCACTCAGCCGTCAGCACTCAGTAGAATCTCACGTCCGCCAGCATTTGCAGCCCAAAGTAACGTAGACCGGACTGGAACAGCACACTAGGCTTGAATGGGGAGCAGATCGCAGTTGCGGCTCCGTGCATTATGGGCATTCTCTTGTATTTCGGAATATTTTATTCGGCTCTTCTCGCCCAGTGGATGGTTTGGAAACGAATTATCAGAGAGGTGAACCAACACCTCCCAGACAGCGAACAATATCCCACTTCGGCGTGGACATTTTCGCCGCGGTCATCTCAGTCGCCGATCAACCAGTTCAAAATTTGGCAACTGCATCGGCAGTTCTTTCGCAAGAGCTACCTTCGATGGTTATACCTGGCTATCCTGGCCTTGATGATTTTATTCTTCGCACTCTGCGTGCAGTTTGACCGCTCCCACTCCATCCGGGGGGTAGTTGTTGTAACATCACGATGCAGTCATTGACCAGCGGTCAAAACGTGAAATCGCCTTCCATGAGAAGGCCGGTCGGAGTCAAGTAGACTCTGATCTCATTTCGTTCTCCAGGTTTTTCTTTTAGCCGCCGCCACTACTGTCGCCATGCTTCCATCCGCACTCTCGAG
>Ga0074046_10000070_pt1 | contig 80742 bp, 63 predicted proteins | sample BogForMeECP23OM3_FD_94441 | JGI IMG/M metagenome (GOLD analysis project Ga0074046, IMG submission 94441) | Bog forest soil microbial communities from Calvert Island, British Columbia, Canada - Bog Forest MetaG ECP23OM3 | ecosystem: Environmental > Terrestrial > Soil > Wetlands ... | reverse complement strand
TCTCCGGTACGGTGCATTGGATTCTTGGCTTTGAGCTGACCGTGAAACTGGGCATCCCGCTCCAGATATTTTGCGCTGGGAAACGGTCCCGGACTAATGCAGTTCACCCGAATTCCTTGGCTGGCGAGATGACAGGCGGCGTAACGCGTAAGCTGGATCAGACCCGCCTTGGCCGATCCGTAATACGGAGGACTATTGGCTCCGCTCGTTCCATAAATTGAGGGATCCGGACTTACGCTGCCATACATCGATGCAATGTTGATCACCGACGCGCCCGCCACCCTTGATGCTCCCGCACTCTTCAGCAAGGGAATCGCCGCCTGGAGAAGCTGAAACGCCGCCACCACATTGACCCGGTAGAGTTGCTCAAAGTCCCGAGCGGTGGCGCTATCAATCGTGCCTGGCATGCCTGCGCTGGCATTGTTGACCAGCACATCCAGCCGGCCGTGTTGCTCGCCGATCAGGCCGATGTGGCGGCGAACCGCAGTTTCATCGGTCACGTCAAAACAAGCCACCGACGCGCTTAGACCTGCATTCTTCAACTCGGCAACAAAAGCCTCAAGAGCATTCTGCGTGCGTGCGTTCAATACCACGTGAGCGCCCGCGGAGGCGAGTGCCTTGGCCATGGGTCGGCCCAGCAGGCCGGTCGCCCCCGAGAGAAAAGCGACCCTGCCATCAAGGCGAAACATCGACAACGGATCCTCATTATTGTTATCGGTACCGTTTGCGTTACTTTGCAGATTGCTCATGGACAACTTTCCATTGGGATGGATTCAAAAGACCCTCTGGCGCTTTCGGCGTCAAACTCTCCAGTTCGCCGCACTGCTCCGGGTTCAGCTTGGGCAAACAGAACAATCTCAGATTCTCATTCAACTGCTCCATCGTCTCCGAACCCACGACCACGCTCGTGATCCAGGGTTGCGAGCGAACATAAGCAAGACACAGATCCGTCAGACTCTCGCGCTCGAACTCGGCCGCCAATCTTCGGAGCTGGCGCAAGCAACCTGCTGCATCGAAGTCAGCCGATGAGGGCCAGGATTCCGCCGGTGCGACCAGAAGTCCCTGCAGCAGCGCGCTACGGGCATGTACCACCACATCCGGACGCCCCGCCAGTGCCCGATCCACGCCCATTGCCTTCCAGCGCCAATCCAGAACGTTCATCGGAATCTGTAAATGCACGATCGCCGGGTCCTGCAAGAGTTCGAGCGCTTCGCCGGGCTCATAGACCGAAGCCCCCAAAGCACCAATCGTTCCCTCGTCGCGCAATTCCAAAAGCCGGCGCCAGACCGCGCCTCCCCAAGCGTTGTGGTGGTGGGGGCGATGCAACAACAACGTCGAGAGCTTTGTGACTCCCAGCGCTTCGCAGGAGCGTCTCACACTGTCGTCAACCGCGGCGCGAACTTCACTCGCGACCGCATCATGCGTCAACGACGCGAGAGGATCGAGCTTGGTGATTACCTCAACCCGCGATCGCCAGGCTCCGCTGAGTGCATCGCCCAGAACTTCTTCCGCCTCGCCATAGCCGCGAGCCGTATCCAGCGCCGTAACCCCATGAGCGATTGCCGCGTGCACCATACGAATCGCCAGCGGTCGCGCAGGTTGCCCTGCTCGGTTCACGATTCCATACTCCATCCCCAGTTGCGCGGTGCCGAGCGTCAACTCACTGTGGATTCCTCCCGAAGAAACGCGACAGGGCACGCGAAACCCTGGTTCGCCGGGAAGAAGCGCTAGCTTCTTCGTCAGCGCAAACCACCCGATGTGAACCGGATCGGCCACGGCCTCAAACAAGCGAACCATCCTCTGATAGTCCTCTTCATCATCAATGGTGCAGCGCAGGTGGCTGAAGTCAGCTGCGCCGATCACCTGGGGCGTGTGAATCATCACCGCGCAATTCCGTCGGATCCACGGGGTCACATGCTCGCGATCATGCGGACTGGTTGCAAGTGCGTGCGCCCGTCGCAGCGTCGCAACCGTAAAAGCCTCTCCACCCACTCCGTGTGGAAGTCGGCTCTGCGGAAATTCTTGCGAAGAATACTCCGCGCCCGACCCGGCAAAACCCAATACTAATTCTTGCACCAAACTGCCATCAGGAACCACATTGTCGCCCGTTAGCCGAACCACAACGCAATCCTCGGGCAGTTCCGCCACTGCCAGAGCATATCGCGCCAGCACATCCTCCAAGGGTCCGCGCACTACACGGATTTCATGTTGGCCCAGGATATTGGCTAGAGCATCATCGGAAGGCTCGGACGACGTAGCTACTATGGTCTCGCTCCCGAGGTTGGCCGCCCGCAATGCGGCCAGCACGGCGCTGGGATATCCGCCGACCGGCAACATTGCTTTCCCCGGCAGGCGGCTGCTGTTACTCCGCGCCTGCATGATGATGACCGTTTTCATCGTGATTTGCGAAACCGGATTGTACACCTGAATCGAGGACGGCAAACGTCCGCAAAGTAGTCCTGTTTTCCGCGTAACTTCGGACAGGACCGAGGATTTAGAAATTGATTCGGGAGGTTTGTATCCATCTCCGGAACCCGTGATAGCATCGGCTGGAACGAGGTGCTGGTGGCGATTGAAGAGACTGCAAAAGAGGCGATGAAACCAGGCGCACTTCTGATTCGTGCCGATGCCAGTCTCGCGATAGGAACTGGACATGTGATGCGCTGCCTGGCCCTGGCCCAAGCCTGGCAAGACGCCGGCGGCACGGCAAGTCTTGCCGTGGCAGAGCTGCCGGATGGGCTTTCGCCGCGTGTGACCACGGAAGGGGTCACTGTGAGCCGGGTTCGTGCCACCCCGGGCGGTCCCAAGGACGCTGCTGCAACGATTGCATTGGCTCACCGGCTGAGCGCGGATTGGGTTGTGATCGACGGCGATCGCTTCGGCAGTGATTTTCTGGAGACGGTTCACGCCGCCGGCTTCCGAGTGCTGCTGATCGATGATTTCGCCGACCGGAAATCTTTTCCCGCCGATCTGATCGTGAATCCGGATCTTGACGACGATGGAGACGTGTATCGAAAACGAGGCGCGACCGCAAAATTGTTGATAGGCCCGCCGTACGTTTTGCTACGCCGCGAGTTCAGGCAGGAAACTGAAACAAGGGAGATTCGCCACACCGGCAAGAGGATTCTCGTAACCCTCGGCGGCAGTGATCCGGAAAATCTGACGCCAAAAATCGCGAATGCTCTGGCACACTGCTCCGATCTTGAAGTTACAGTAATAGCGGGAGCCGGCTACGACAAGGGACATGAGCTGCGAAAGCTCAGGGCGAGCAATCTCCAAGTCGTATTCAACCCTCCAAATATGGCGCAATTCATGAAGCACTCTGATCAGGCGATTATTGTCGCCGGCGGAACGCTGTGGGAGCTGCTTTCCATGGGTTGTGCGGTATTGAGCTATTCGAGAAATATTATGCAAGCGCATGTAATACAGGCCTTGTCTCATCGCGGTGCGGTGGTAGACCTGGGTGAGACGCGCCACTTTGACCAGGCAAAGCTGGTGGCCGCGGTGAAAGAGCTGGTCGATTCGCGCCGGGTGCGCGAGCGCATGAGAAACCTGGGCCGCACGCTCGTCGACGGCTTGGGAGCAACACGGGTGGTCGAAGCGGCCCGGCGATCAGGAGGGCAAGGCACGGCCGTCATGCTTCCCATCGCTCCTTCGGAACGGGACGAGTTTCTGCGCATGGCGGAGAAGCATTTCTCCGAAATGAACCCGTCTTTTGTGCCGCAGGAGGACTGGAAAGAGCACTATTTTCCAACCATCATGGCGAACCCGCAGTACGTTCTTCGCTGGATTGTTTGCGACAGGCAACACGCAGGGTTCATTCTGTTCGGGCTGGAGAAGCATCGGTTTCTTCCGCGGATGACGGGAGTTATCTATGAAGTCTACGTGCTGCCGGAATTTCGCCGGCGCGGCGTTGCCACGGTGTGTGCTGTCGAAGCGATCCGTGAACTCCGGACACATGCTCCCTCCAAAATACAACTCGAAGTGATTGAAGGCCGAGTGGCAGCAGCGGCGCTGTGGGAGTCTCTCGGATTTCGCAAAGTCACGGGCCGCTATGTGCTCTCTGGGAGCAAGTCGTGAGGATCGCAATTGCGCAGCCGACGTATCTGCCATGGCTTGGCTATTTCGACTTGCTCGACCAGGTGGACAAGTTCGTGCTGCTGGATACGGTGCAGTTTGAGAAGCAGTCGTGGCAGCAGCGAAACCGGATCAAGACTCCGACGGGCCTGCTGTGGCTCACTGTGCCCGTCGTGTTCCGAGGGCGGCTTGGCCAGCGCATTGCAGATGTGAAGATTCGCGAGCCGGAATTCTGGCGCGATCACCTGCGCGCCGTGGAGTTGAATTATCGTCATGCGCCGTTCTTCGATCGGTATTACGGCGCGGTAAGCGACTTGATGAGGTCGGCGGCATCCACTTTGAATCTCGCTACGCTCACCATCAGCCTGCTGCGGTGGTTCGCCCAAGTTCTGGACATCCGCACGCCCATGCTCCGATCTTCGGAACTAGCTGTGCCGGGCAAGCGAACCGATTTGCTGGCGGGGATCTGTGAGTCGCTGGGAGCGACATCCTATCTCTCGCCCTTGGGATCAGCCGATTATCTGCTGAACGATTTGCCCATCATGACGGGGCGGGGGATCGGCGTGTCGTTTCAACATTACGAACACCCCGTGTACCGCCAGCTTTTTCCACCGTTTCAACCCTATGCTTCCGCTCTCGACCTGTTGTTCAATGAAGGAGAGAATGCGCTGGCGATAATTCGCAGCGGACGCCGCCCGCCGTTTCTTCCGCAGGAGGCCGCGGTGCAACTCAATGGAAAAGTGAGCTCTTGATGCAGCGGGAATTGCGGATCGGTGAGCGGGCGGTTGGGGCGAGCGCGCCGGTTTACATCGTCGCCGAACTCTCGGCCAATCACAATCAAAGCTTTGATCAGGCCGTCAAAATTATTCATGCCGCCAAAGACGCGGGCGCGGATGCGGTCAAGCTCCAGACCTATACGGCCGATACGATCACGCTGCGCAGCGACAAAGAATGTTTTCGGATTGCGGGCGGCACGCTGTGGGATGGTCGCGTTCTTCACGACCTCTACCAGGAGGCGTTTACGCCCTGGGACTGGCAGCCGAAACTCAAAGCGATCGCGGACGAGTTGGGGATGCATTTGTTTTCGAGCGCGTTCGATGGCACCGCCGTCGAATTTCTCGAGGAAATGAATGTTCCGGCGCACAAGGTGGCATCGTTTGAACTGGTGGATATTGGCCTGATCCGGAAGATGGCTCGCACCGGAAAGCCGCTGATCATGTCCACGGGCATGGCCAGCGAAGATGAAATTTCCGAAGCGCTCGAGGCGGCGCGCCAGGCGGGTGCGACTCAGATTGCGCTGTTGAAGTGCACGAGCGCGTACCCAGCGCCGCCGGAAGAAGCAAACTTGCGCACGATTCCTGAGCTGGCGCGGCGTTTCGGTTGTCCCGTGGGGCTTTCCGATCACACCATGGGCATCGCGCTTCCAGTCGTCGCCGTGGCGCTTGGAGCGTGCATCATTGAAAAGCATCTTTGCCTGCGGCGGGCAGATGGCGGGCCCGACGGCGCGTTTTCGCTCGAGCCCGAGGAATTCAAGGCGATGGTGGAGGCGGTGCGCACGGCCGAGAAAGCTCTCGGCGCGATTCAGTTTGCCTCCGGACCGCGCGAAGCCAACAGTCGCAAGTTTCGGCGCTCGCTGTTTGTCGTCGAAAATATGAGAAAGGGCGAGTTGTTTACGCCGCAAAACGTGAGGTCAATTCGTCCGGCGGACGGATTGCATCCGCGGCACCTCAACGAAGTTCTGGGAAAGCGCGCGGCCTGCGACGTAGAGCGGGGAACGCCGCTGAGTTGGGCGCTGGTGGAAACTCAGGTCTCAGGCGTTAGGTCTCAGGTCTTAGGAAATTCGGAAGCCTGAGACCTGACACCTGCTCTTATGCGAGTTCTCCTCTTACATCCCGACGATGAGTTCCACGGTTCGTGGACAGGTCGTCATTGGGATGCGGTGATCGATCTAGGACGCGCGCCAAAATCCTTTTATGATGAATGGAGTACAGCGCTGGGCTGTCCGGTGTTCAGCGTTTTCGACCTCGCCGTCGAAGTTGAGGACCTGCGGATTTGGCGTGATCTGCTCGAACCCGGCATGCGATGCGCTGTGGATCGCTTTGGCATCGACTGGTGGGATGTGATCAGTCAATCGCTGCAGCCGGAATTGCAGGAGGTGCACCTCGCGCTTCGAATGGCCGAGAAACTCCGCGGATGTCGGACGCTGGTGGTGAGCCGCCCGTCGGTGATGGCAGAAGCTTTAGGACTCCAGCTGGGAGTACCACTGCAGGTGCTCAAACGCGGGCTGCACCAGCGTCTGGTGCGCAGCGTTTTCCGTCGCGGTGTCGCGGCGGCGGACCTCGGCTTTGTCCAATTGCGCCAGGTGGTATATGACAAGTACGACCCGCACTACGTCTGGCGAAGGAGATTTGCCGGCTCACCGGCGCCATCATTGCAAGGGGAGTGGAAAGGGAAAGGGAAATCGGAGTCGCTCGTGCTGCTTCCGACGGCCTATTCCAATGTCACGAAAACTGCACTCAGTTACGCCAGCATTTTGCCCGAACAAAAATTCCTGATGGTTCTCGCTCGCGAGTCGGCGGCAGTCTCGCCGGTTCCGGCAAATGTGCAGACGGCCCGTCTGGCAAGTTTCGCAGCCGGGAGGTGCGACGGGAATGAATTACTGAAACTTGAAGCCGGCTGGAAGCGAATGGAGAACTCGTTGCAAGAAAATCCGGCATTGCGGTTGGCGGTGCAAATCGGAATCTTAAAAAAGGGGACGCGTTGGTTGCGCTGGGGACTGGGAGTTCGCGATGCCTGGATCCAGGTTTTTGAGACGCGGCCAGTAATGGCCTGCCTGAGCGCCGACGATTCGAATCCCTACACACGGATTCCTCTGCTGCTGGCCGAGCAGCGGGAAATTCCGGCCATCGCCTGTCATCACGGAGCGCTCGATTGCCGCATGGCGTTCAAGAATCACCGATTCTCGAGTTACCTGGCCAAAGGCGAGATGGAGCGTGACTATCTGGAACGTAGCTGCGGAGTCGATGCCCGCCGGATTCGGATCGGTGCGTCATCCGCACCGCGAGAAAATGCTCCAGTCTCACTGGAACGCGCTCCCTGGATCACGTTTTTCACCGAGCCGTATGAAACGGATTTCTGGCGGGTAGAGGCGATTTATCGGGAGGTTTTGCCGCGCTTGTGTGCGGCTGCCCGCCAATCGGGCAAGGCCGTGGTTTTGAAACTGCATCCGTTTGAAAGCGTCTCGCAGAGGCGGAGGTTGGTGGAACGCACCCTGAGCGGGGACGATCGGAAGTTGGTGACCTTGACGGATGCGCCGCTGTCTCCCAAGATTTTTCAAAAGACATGGTGCGCGGTGACGGTGGAATCGACAGTGGCTTTCGAATGTGCGGCGCTCGGAATTCCTGTTTTTCTGTGCGGATGGTTGCGTCACGCTTACGCCGGATATGCTCCCCAATATGTTCGCTTCGGTGTGGGACGGATGCTCGAATTTCCCGATGACCTATTACGCATCCCGGATATCCTCCGCGAAATGATGCCGAACGCTGATTTGCCGAACCATGATTTGCCGAACCGTGATACTGTACACCGCTTGCTGCAGCCGATTTCTCCGGAGGCCCTGGCGGAGATTCTATGCCAGCCAGCGGCGACACCAGAACCTTCATGATTACGGTATTCACTCCCTCGTTCGCCGATGACGCAAACACGAATGCGCAGAACTTGACCGCGAAAGAGATCGTAAGCCGTCTTCCGCCGGATCGGTTCAGGGTCGTGCTTCTGGGCGATGGAGCGCCTGATCCGCGGATCCGCGCTCGCGAAAACACGGAAATCCTGCACATGACCCAACATGGAAATACGGCGCGCTGGCTCGCTCGTGTGCTGCTCTCGAAAATCGATATCTACTTTTTTCCACGCCAGGGACCTCTGGATACCCTGTACCTGTTTTTCCGGCGTTCCCTGGGGCTGCCCGTGGCGCTGGTGACTTATATCGTGATGGCTCTCGATGAAATCGACGTCGGGCCCACCATGACCCGATCGATTCGCGAGGCCGATTGCGTTGTCGGGAACTCGAGATATGTAGCCGAGACGGTCACGGACCGATTCGGGGTTGCGACCGCGACAATTTACAGCGGCATCAAACGGGAGTTGTTTTATCCGCCGATCGAGGCTCGCCGGCAAAGGCAGGGATCAAAACTAACCGTACTTTATGCGGGCTCGTTTCAGGCTCGAAAGAGAGTGAACGTGGTCATTGGCGAGGCCGCAAAATGGCCTGCGGTTGAATTTCGATTGGTGGGGAAGGGGGAAGAGGAGGACAAATGCCGGGCTTTGGCGAACCAATTGGACTGTCGAAACGTGACCTTTGTTGGCTATCTTTCGCAGCGCGGACTGGCCGAGGAAATGCGAAACGCGGACGTGTTTCTTTTCCCCAGTGTGTTGGAAGGTCATCCGCAAGTTCTCGGTCAAGCGGCAGCCTGCGGACTGCCAGCCGTGGCTATGGAGAAATACCGGCCCGACTATGTTGTCCACGGCGAAACGGGGTACTTGGTAAAATCGGAGAACGAACTCTCACTTAAGTTGGGTTTGCTGCTCACCGACGAGGAATTGCGGCTCAAGATGTCGGCTGCGGCCGCTCGGCATGCCATGCAATTCGACTGGGACAAAGTTACGCGAGATTGGGAAAGTGTGTTTGTGGAGGCGGCCGGCAAGCGTCGCAAAAAACATTAATGTGCGGAATTTATGGTGTGTATGACGGTGCCGGCAGCGTTGCGCAATACCGGATGTGGTTAGAAGACGCGGGCCGGCTTCTACAGCATCGTGGCCCCGATGGAAGCGCGTGTTTGTCATGCCTGGGAGGGCGTTGCCTGCTTGGCCACTCCCGGCTTGCGATCATCGATCTTGCGGGTGGCGCTCAGCCGATTGGCAATGAAGATGGGACGATCTGGGTGATTCTGAATGGCGAGATCTACAATTACATCGAGATCCGCCAAAAATTGCTTGCCCAAGGACATCACTTTCGCACGCAAAGCGACACCGAAGTGTTGGTCCATCTTTACGAAGAGAAGGGCCACTCTCTGCTTGACGACCTGGATGGCATGTTTGCCTTCGCCATTGTGGATGAGAAAAACGAACAGCTATTTCTGGCCCGGGATCGTTTCGGCGAGAAGCCCTTGTATTATGCGCCTGTGAATGAAGGCAGAGGCTTGGCATTCGCTTCTGAAATGAAGGCGTTGTTTCCCTTTCCCGGTCTCGACAACCATCTCGATGTGCCTGCCATCGCGCAGTTTCTGGCTTTGGGATATGTGCCAGCGCCGCGGACCCACTTTCAGGGTGTGCGCAAGCTCATGGCGGGAGAGGCACTTTCACTGGGTGCGGATGCAGGGCTGCGGACGTGGCGCTATTGGCAACCGAGAATCGAGCCGAATGGATCCAAACCTCCGAGCCGGCAAGTTGCGGTGGAGAGCGTCCACGCCCGAGTTCTGCAATCCGTTCGTTTGCGACTGCGGAGTGATGTACCGATCGGAGCGTTTCTCTCCGGGGGCGTGGACTCGACCTGCATTGCAGCGGCCATTCGCGAGTTAGAGCCGGCCACTAAGTTCAGTACTTTTTGTGCCTCGTTTGACGACGAGCAATTAGACGAAGCGCCCTACGCGCGTCTGGTTGCGGAACATCTGGGAACGGATCACCACGAAGTCCACTTCTCCTCGGGCGAACTTCTCGCAATCTTCGATGCGCTGATCGATCACTACGACGAGCCTTTTGGCGATGTATCGATGTTTCCGACTTTTGCAGTTTGTCGTGCCGCGCGCCAAGTCTGCAAGGTCATGCTCTCGGGTGATGGCGGTGACGAGTGCTTCGGAGGATATTCAGAGATGTTTGGCTATCATCGGTGGCACGGCCTGCGGCGAACGGCTTTAGCTAGCACCGCAGCCCAGCGTCTCCGGCGTTTCTGGCGAAGCGACTGGAGAGGTGTCGGATGGCTGGGCTTCTTGTCGAAAAACGATTGGGAACTGTTGCATCCGGCGGAGCGCCGGAACACAATTACTTCTTGTTTCCTGCCCGATTATCGTAGTGCGGCGGAGAGCGGGTTGCGGGAGCTTGAAATGCGTGCGCTGGAACACGCGCGGCTTCCGTATCCGCTCTCTGCCTTCGAGGCCACGGCATCTTCCTATTTGCCGGAACAGATTATGGTCAAGGTCGATCGCGCGAGCATGCGCGCCTCCCTGGAATGCCGTGCGCCTTTCCTGAATCCGGACCTGATGCATTTTGCGACGAGCCTGCCCATCGATTATCACTTCAAAGCGGGCATGGGCAAGGCCATACTCAGGGAGGCGCTCCCGGCGTGGGTTCCTCCTGAAATTCGCTGGCGGCAGAAACGCGGATTCACTCCCCCGCTGTGCCGGTGGCTTCGCGGTGAACTTAAGGAAGAAATGGAAAAGAGTCTCGACGGGGACCTGGGAGAACTCCGTTACCTGCTGAATCCGTCGCCAGCGAAAGAACTTTTCCGTCAGCATTTGGCGGGGTTGGATCACAGCAACTCTTTGTTTCGCTGGCTGGTGCTTTCGCATCGTTGCCGCGAAGCGGTTCTCGACTAGTAGTGTTGGTGGAGAGCAGCGCGTCCCCCCATGGCCGGACGAGCGAGAAGCCCGTCCCTCCACATAGGATGGGTTCACATAGGATGGCTTTTTGAGCGTTTCTAGGTCTGTGTTGCGTTACGGAGGGTTTGTACTCTCCCTCACCACTGCCCGCGTTGTGGGCACCCTACTCACGGCCGCCACATTTCCTTTCATGGTGCGGCGCCTCGGCGTCGATACTTACGGACTGTGGAGCTACGTGGTTGCGGTCTGTGGCTTCACCGGACTGCTGGCGAATCCAGGGCTTACCACGTATGCCGCGCAGCAGGTGGCGGCTCGGCGCGAGGCGGCTTTTGAGATCATTTCCGATGTATTGGTACTGCGCGTTCTCGCGGGTGGAGTGGCGGCGGTTGCGGTTCTGCTGGTGGCAAGTTTTGAAGTGCGGCAGGATGTGCGCTTCCTTCTTAAGTTGTACGGAGTAGCCTCGGTACTAACCGGCGGCCTGTCGCTGGATTATTTGTTGTCTTCGCTGGAACTGTTCCATGTGCAATCATTTATTTCTATTGCGCAGCAAAGTCTCTATGCTGTAGGCATTTTCACGATGGTGCGATCGCCCAAGGATGTGATTTGGGTGCCCGTCAGTATCCTGATCTCGGCGGTCTTGACGAGCCTGATCAGCTGGACGTTTCTGTGGCGGGCGGGATATCGATTCCGGTTTTTGTTTGCCCCGCGGCGCTGGGCCGTGATCCTGGTGCCCAGCCTGCATTATGCGGCATCTTCACTGATGTCAAATCTCTATCATCGCAGCGGGCACATCGCGGTGCGATGGTATCTCGGCGAGCACGCCCTGGGCTTGTATGCCGCCGCGACGCGGTTGGCCGATGTGCTGCGTAACTTTCTTTCGGTGACCCAGACCGTCCTGATGCCACGAATGGCCCTGCACGCAAATTCCAATTCCAATTTCAATTTCAATGACGGGCTTTCTCGGCTCACCAGAATTGCGGCTTCCGTCCTGGTTTGGTTCGGCATTCCGTTGGCGGTAGGCGGCATTGTCACCGCCCCGGTGGTGGTACCGTGGCTGCTCGGAGCTCAGTTTCAGCAGGCGGTGCACGCTTTCCAATGGGTTGCACTGTATGTGATTACGGCACCGGCAGCGACGCTCTTCGCGGGAACCATTCTTTACGCGCTGGGCCGTCATCGGGCTTATTTCCTTTCCACGTTGGCTGGTGCCGTCACTGCCGTGGTTCTCTACCTCATCCTGCCGCCTTTGTTCGGAATCGCCGGCGCCTGTGTAGCCTTTGTGCTGGGCGAGGTCGGGGTCGCGCTTTGTGCCTTCCTGTTGTGTCCGCCGGAGGTGCGTGCTGCTGCAAAGACTCCGCTGCTGAACCTTGCCGTAATCGCCAGTCTGCTCATGGCGGTTGTCCTGTGGGTGGCGTTGCCAAGGCACTTGCCCCCATTGGTGTTAGTCGGTTTAGGGTGCGCAGTCTATGCCATCACTTGGGCGGGCGTCGGCCGCAATCTACTGAAGAGAGAGGTTGAAGGCTTAGCATGACGCTGGAACCTCAGTCCAACCCGGCCCGCCCATCTGATAGTCACAAATCTGATATTCGCAAATCGGATATTCGCAAATCGGATATTCGCAAATCGGATATTCGCAAATCGGATATTCGCAAATCAACGAGCGAACCGAGGCTCCGTGGCATGGATTTGGTACGGCCTTCACTGCGAGATTTCACTTATCTCGACTGTCGACGCCGGGCCGAGCTGATCGCGGAGCAGGCCGCGAAACTACCCCAGGTAAAGAACCTGTTAGATGTTGGTGGAAAAGGAAAACCATACGCTTGTTTCTTTGCGGGCCGCGTAGCCAATCATTTCGTACTGGACGTTGCTCCGGCGCTCTCCGTCGATGTTGTCGGCGACGCTCGCATCATGCCGTTTTCCGATGCATCAATGGATGTCGTCCTGATTACTCAGGTTCTCGAACACATTCCTGATCCGATTGCCGTGATTGACGAAATTCGACGAGTACTGAAACCTGGCGGAACGCTGTTGTTGAGTGTTCCGTCGATCTTTCCCCAGCACGGATCGCCCGGTGACTACTGGAGGTACATGCCTCAAGGCTTGGAATGGATCCTGCGCGACTTTCATAGCGTGACCGTCAAGGGAGAAGCGGGGACAGTCCCCAGCATTTTCCTGGTTGTAAACGTCTATCTGCAACTGATCACCGGCCCTTGGCCGTGGCTGCAAGAATTACTCGAGTGGACAATCTGTCCGTTGAACAATTTGGCGGGGTTATTGGCGGGAAAAGTCTACCGCGGGGATCAGTTCGCTAGTAACTACTTCGTTGTGGCTGTGCGCTAGAATCAATTCTCGGTTGCTTTACGACATCGGGGCGTGATTGAGTGGGACCAAATCCGAAGCGGATTCTGCTGACCGGCGGCGCGGGTTTTATTGGATCCCACGTAGCCGAGGCACTGCTTCGCCGCGGGACGAAGTTATCCATCGTGGACAATCTCGATGATTTCTACGCCCCCAGCCGCAAGCGGCTAAACCTGCAGGAGATTAGCAATGTCGGAAGCTACGAGTTCTTCGAGGTGGACGTGCGAGACCAGGATGCTCTGCGAAAAGTCGCGGAGCGCGTTCAGCCTGAAATTGTGATTCATCTCGCCGCTCGCGCCGGGGTGCGGCCTTCGATTGAACAGCCTGCTTTGTACGAAAGTGTCAACGTTGCGGGGACGGTGAACCTCCTGGAAATGGCACGCGAGTTCAAAGTGCAGCGGCTGATTTTGGGGTCGTCGAGTTCGGTCTATGGCATCACCAGCACGGTTCCATTTCGCGAAGACGACCCCAAGACTCGCCCGATTTCACCCTACGCGGCCACCAAACTCGCGGCGGAATTGATGTGTTACACCTACACCCATTTGTATGGCTTGACGACTCTCTGCTTGCGATTCTTTACCGTCTACGGTCCGCGGCAAAGGCCCGATCTGGCGATCCACAAATTCACCGCGCTCATCGAGGCGGGTAAACCCATACCGGTCTACGGGGACGGCTCGATGGGTCGCGATTACACCTATGTTGACGATATTGTGGCCGGGGTCGTGGCGTCTCTCGAATACCTGCCGGAACCCAAGCTGCCCTTCGAGGTCTTTAATTTGGGGAACTCCCACCCCGTGCGTCTCGCAGAATTGATCGTGCAATTGGAGACAGTAACAGGGAAAAAAGCGCTACAGGACCGGTTGCCCGATCAACCGGGGGACGTTCCCATCACCTGGGCTAATATCGATAAAGCAAAACGCTTTTTGGCATACTCACCGAAGACATCTATGGAGCAAGGTCTGCGAAATTTTGTGGCATGGTATCGCTCGAGCCTCGTGGAATGTCGAAAATGACCCGGCGGCTTGTACTCCTTACGGAGATTATTGCTCCCTACCGCATCCCGGTTTTCAACGTTCTGGCACGCCGAGCGGGGCTGGATCTGCACGTAATTTTTTTGGCCGAGACGGATGAGACGCTCCGGCAGTGGCGGGTCTACAAAAACGAAATCTGCTTTTCGCATCAGGTTCTGCCGGGCTGGCGATGGCGCACGCGGAAAAGCAGTTTCCTGATGAATCGAGGATTGTGGTCTGCCTTAAACCAGGCGAGTCCGCAGGTTATTATCTGTGGCGGATACGCCTATGCTGCCTCCTGGGAAGCGCTTCTGTGGGCGCGGCGTCATCGGGTTGAATTTGTTTTGTGGTCGGAGAGCAACCGTCACGACGCTCGTGGCGGATGGGCATGGGTGGAGTATCTGAAAGGCTATTTCTTGCGGCACTGTGACAGATTTGTAGTACCTGGGAAGGCTTCGTTTGAATATCTCAGGGTGCTTGGATCTCCGGCAGCAAGCATTCTGACGGCGCCCAATGCCGTCGACAACAGCTGGTTTGCCACCCAGGCGGAGAACACCAGATCCCACGCAACTGAATTTCGAGAGAAACTGAAACTGCCTTCGCGGTTTATTCTTTTTGTGGGCCGACTGGTTCGGGAAAAAGGGGCTTTTGATCTTCTCGCAGCCTATGCCAAACTAGAGAGCGGCTTGCGTGGCGAGGTGGGTTTGGTTTTTGCGGGCGATGGGGTCTCCAGAAAAGAACTGGCGCAACAAGCGAAACAGATCAGCCCGGGGACGGTTTGTTGTCCCGGCTTTGCGCAGCGGGAAGATCTGGCTGGCCTTTATGCGCTGGCGGAGGTCCTGGTTCTACCGACCCACAGCGACACCTGGGGTTTGGTAGTGAATGAGGCGATGGCGTGCGGACTTCCGATCATCGTGAGCAGCGCAGCCGGATGTGCGGCCGACCTGGTCGAAGATGGGTGGAATGGTTACGTCGTGCCTTCCGGAGATTCGGAGAAACTCAGCGCGGCGATTCATTCCCTGGTGCGGCAACCTGAACTCAAGCAACAGATGAGCGCGCGCAGCTTGGAACGAATCCGAAACTACTCACCGGAAGCATGCGCCGATGGTCTGGCCGCGGCTGCACTCTTTGGTAGCTCGGAGGCTTCGTGAAACCTCTGGCGTGGGCTGGCATCGGGTTGGGCGTGAGTCTGGCACTGTATTTGGGTGTTCACTACCTGCGGTACTTCAGCGACGTTACTTTCCTGGCCGGGATCTTGCTGCTGGAGGTGATCATCGCCAGCCTCTGGAAATATGATCAGCGTTTCTTCGTTCTGCTGGTGATCGCCTTTCTTTGGGCTGGCATGCATGTGCCCATGCAGGGCACGTGGACCTCAGCACGTTGGGTTGTGCTAGCCGCGGGTGCAACCATTGGTTTCGTTGTTTGGACGAAGACTCCCCGTCGGCCCTTTGGATCATTGCATCTGATCGCTTTCTTTTGCGTCTGTGCCGCGTTTGTCTCTGCCACCGTTTCCAGGTACATACAGATGGCGTCCCTCAAGGCTTTGAGCCTGTGCCTTCTTTTTCTATATTGTGCTTCGGGTGGTCGCCTGGCCGTTCTCCGCCGGGAGAGCCGTTTTTTTCATGGTCTGCTTTGGGGAAGCGAGATAGCAGTTTATGGCACCGCGATCTGTTACTTCGGTCTGGGATTAGCTGTTTGGGGTAATCCAAACTCCCTGGGTGCGGCGATGAGCATTGCGGTGTTTCCAATCCTGTTGTGGGGGTGGCTCATCAGCGATGAGCCGGCCGTGAGGCTCCGCAGGCTGGTCGCGCTGCTTCTTTGTGCCTACCTCATTGTTTTCAGCATGGCACGTGCTGGAATGGTTTCCATGATCGTTGTGACCCTTACCTTCTGTCTTTGCCTGCGCCAGTACAGATTACTGGTGAAGGTGGTGGCGCTGGCGCTGCTCGTCATTGCGGTCACCGGGATGTTCGCTCCAGAAGCTCTCAACCTTCGGCTCCTCGGTCTGAAGGATCTGGTGCTCTACAAGGGGCACAAGGAGGAAGGAACGCTGGGTTCCCGTCGAACGCCCTGGCAAAGATCGATTGCCACAATTAAGGAGCATCCGCTGTTCGGGACCGGATACGGCACGAGTCCGACGGGCGAGGATCCCGGATTCGATTACGGAGTGGTGGCATCAAGCACGCAAACGCTTCGCGAGCATGGCAGCAGCTACATGACCATTGCAGAGTGGGTGGGCCTGTTGGGTGGGTTGCCCTTTGTGGCGCTGCTGGCGGTGACGGCGTCGAACGTATGGAGAGTCTGCGCGTGGATGCAACGAACCGCAGACCCGCGCCATTACTCGATTCCGCTGGCCATGGTCGTGTTGGCAGGTTTGGTCCATGCCGCCTTCGAAGACTGGCTTTTTGCTGTCGGCTATTATGTCTGCGTGTATTTCTGGATTTTTGCATTTCTACTGGCGGATCTTGTCCCTGATGCAGTTGTCGTTCCCGAAGCTGGCTTTGTTTCCCGAGCTTCCCTTCCGTCGCCCGCCGGTTTTGCTGCGATCGTGCCCAATCGCTTATCCGAAAGATGATCCGATTGTTCATCAATGGCCTTGCCGCAAGTGCGGGTGGAGGCCTCACATATCTGCGCAATGTGGTTCCCCATCTGGCCCGGAGATTGGATGCTGAGACTACGGTGCTGCTGAATCCCGCGATGCGCGCGGAGTTTGGGGAACTGCCCAACGTTTTCCTGATCGAGGATAGACAGTCTTATGACGCCAGCCGGCGTTTTGTTCATGAACAGACGGCGTTGCCAAAGCTGATCCGGCAGAGTGGCGCGCAGGTTTTGATTTCCGCGGGCAACTTTGCGCTGTGGCGATCTCCCGTACCGCAAATACTTCTGTCGCGTAACTCGCTCTACACTTCCGGCGATTTCTTCCGCGATGTTCGCGCCCGCGGAGATTATGCGATTTGGGCGGACACTTTAGTCAAGGGCTGGCTGGCACGGCGATCCATAAGCCGCGCGGATATTACCGTCGCCCCGAGTGCAGCGTTTGCCCGGGAACTTAGCCAGTGGAGCGGACGGAAAGTACTATCGATGCACCATGGATTTGACCTCGATGCTTTTGCGAGCGATGCATCGCCGTTGCCGTCGGCTGCTCAGATTCAGCTTGAGCAAGGGAAAGACGCTCTCCGCTTGCTTTTTGTAAGCCACTACAATTATTACCGGAATTTCGAAACCTTGTTCAAGGCAATGCCCATCCTGCGCAGTCGTCTGCGGGAAAAGGATAAGAAAGTGAAACTCTTTCTTACCTGCCGGCTGGATTCAGGTGAGAATCCGGGGACCTATCGAGCTGAGTCGGCGGCGTCACTCGCCAGCGATCTTCGGGAAAGTCATGATATCGTCGAGCTCGGAACGGTTCCCTATCGCTCGCTTCATCACCTCTATCGCGCTTGCCACATTTACGTAACCCCGGCTTATGCCGAATCCTTCGCTCATCCTCTGATCGAGGCGATGTCGAGTGGTTTGCCGGTGGTGGCTTCGGACCTGGCAGTGCATCGCGAAATCTGTGAAGACGCAGGAATTTATTTTCCTCGCTTTTCTCCCGATGAGTTGGCGGAACGGATCCTGCAAATTGAGGAATCGCCGGAGCTGGCGGAAAAACTGACCCGCAATGGCCTGCGGCGCTCTCGCGACTTCAGTTGGAGCGAGCATGTTGAACGCCTGGTCGCTTTGGCCGAGGAACTGGTGCGGACGGAGAGGGAGCGAGACTGATGTCCCAATCCCCGATGTCCCGAGCCGATGACGTGGGTTCAGCACTGCATGTTTTGACCATCACCCCCTTTTTCCCATCGGACCAAAATGAGGTAAGCGGCTGCTTCGTCGCGGAACCGATCGAACAGCTTAAGCAGGTCGGTGTGCATTCCAGCGTGATTGCGGCAGTGCCGATTTACCATCCTCGAAAACAGCCAAGTGCAGCGGCTGCCGCAGAATGGGTGCGATATCCGCAGGTTCCTGGAAATCTCGGGCTATCGAGCGCGGGCAACCTGCTCTATGCCCGTCTGCTGCGAAGAGTACAAAAACTGCACCGCGAGAAACCGATTGATGTGATTCATGCCCATGCGGCCCTACCTTGCGGTCACGCGGCGGCGTTACTTTCCAGGCGTCTGAACATTCCGTTCGTCGTTACCGTCCATGGGTTGGATGTGTTTAATACGTGCTTCATGGCTGGAATCCCGGCGGGCTGGCGGCGGACGGTGTCGGTGGGTGTCTACCGTGCGGCGCAGACCGTTATATGTATCAGCGGCAAAGTGCAGGAAATTCTGAAAAGCGGAACACCGGCGGAAACTCGGAGCACCATCGTATACAACGGTGTAAATCCGCTTCGCTTTTCGCCGGCTCCGATGGAAGTGGGACCGTCGGATCCGGAGATTCTGATGGTCGGCAACTTGCTGCGCAGCAAAGGCCACGAACTTGTCTTGAGAGCGATCAAAAGGCTCCAACCATCGTTTCCCCAGCTTCGATGCCGCATCATTGGAGAAGGGCCGGACGGCACCCGGTTCGAGGCGCTAGCGCGCGCATTGGGCATCGGGCCGCGCGTTCAGTTTGCGGGACGGCAGAGCCGGGCGCGAGTAGCGGAAGCCATGCGACGCTGCTCGGTGTTCGTATTGCCCAGCTCGAATGAGGGTTTGGGATGCGTCTATCTGGAAGCGATGTCTTGCGGCAAACCGGTGATTGGCTGCCGAGGCCAGGGTATTGATGAAGTGATTGATCACGGAGAGAATGGCTGGCTCATCCCGGTGGATTCACTCGAACAACTTGTGCAGGGGCTTTCCGCTTTACTCGCGTCGCCCGAATTGTGCACGCGCATAGGGACAGCTGCGCGCCAGACGATCCTGGAAAAGCTGACGCTATCGCACCAGTCGCAACATCTGGCCAGGATTTATCGCCAAGCCATCGCCTGAGGGGCGGCCCATCTCAAGATGGTTCGACAGCCCGCTCTATATAATAGCGATTACCAATAGCGATCAACGTTACCGGAGGAAGGGTTGCTTCACCAGCGCTATAAAGATATCGTGTTTTGGGGCATCGCTAAGGCAACGGTTCCGAATTATTTCTTGCGCCGGTATGTCATGGGCGCGCGTCCTCGGGACGGTGCCTGTCATCTGCATCTTGGGTGCGGCCCAAAATACCTTCCTGGCTTCCTGAACATAGACGGCAACCTCTTCAATAAGATTGACGTCTGGCTGGATGTCAGAAACGGCCTCCCATTCCCTTCGAACTCGGTTGACTCGATCTATTCCACCCACATGTTCGAGCACTTCTACCCGGATGAACTGAAGCGGCTTCTTCAGGAATGTGTGCGCGTGTTGAAAAACGGCGGCGGCGTGCGGCTCATCGTTCCGAGCCTGGAGAGCGCGATTGCGGCCTATGCTCAGGAACGCAGCGATTGGTTCAGTGATTCTTTCCCACGCCACTTCGATTCCCTCGGCGGCAGGTTTTCCAACTTCGTTTTTTGCGATGGACAGCACCGGACCGCGTTCGATTTCAGTTATCTCAGCGAAGTGCTTCGCCAAGCGGGATTCCGGGAGGTGGAAAAATCTGCGGAAGGAAAGAGCCGCTTATATAGAAGCAGCGTTCCGCCGTATGAGCCGGGAGACTCGATGGATTTGCCGCATTCTCTCTACGTCGAGGCGTTTAAGTAGCTACATTTCGCCGGTCCCGAGCACCTGCCGTAAGGAAGCGAGCAAAACATTTCAGATGTGCGGCATCTTTGGCATACTGGCGCGTAAGACCCGGATCCCTTCTGCAGTTCTGGAACAAGCTACCCGCTCGCTCGCGCACCGGGGACCCGATGATTCCGGTACCCTGCTGTTGAAAGTGACCGAACCGGAGCCGTTGGAGATCGGCTTGGGTCACCGGCGATTGGCGATTCTCGATCTCTCGCCGCTCGGGCATCAGCCCATGCAAGATCCGGTCACCGGCAACTGGATTGTCTTCAACGGCGAGATTTACAACTTCCGCGAGCTTCGGAAGGAACTCGAACTCGCCGGCGCCGAGTTCAAGAGTCATTCCGACACGGAAGTGATTCTTGCCGCTTATCGCAAGTGGGGTGAGTCTTGCCTGACGCGGTTGGCCGGCATGTTCGCGTTTGCCCTCTGGGACGCGTCACGCAAGCGGTTGCTGTTGGCGCGCGATCCCATGGGAATCAAGCCGTTGTACTACCATCAGTCAGAACAGATTTTCGTTTTTGCTTCGGAGGTCCGAACTCTTTTGCGGACGGGACTGGTGCCGCGAAAGGCTGATCCCACGGGGGTTTTGAGCTATCTGATGTTCGGTTCCGTGTACGAGCCCTGGACGATCGTGGAAGGAGTTAAGGCTGTTCCTCCGGGACATGTGCTCACGGTAGAAAACGGATCGGCGAGCAGCAGCCGCGAATACTGGAATGCGCTGCAGTCTTCTGGACGCGGCGGGTCGAACCAGACATCACGGAATGGGGCGGCAGATCAACTGCCCGCGATCTTGCGCGATGCGGTGTTGTCGCACCTCGTGAGTGACGTGCCTGTCGGAGTGTTTCTTTCGGGTGGAATCGATTCCAGCGCGCTGGTTGCCATCCTTAGCCACAATGGTGTGCGCGCGAACACCTTCTCGCTCGTCTTCCGGGAAGAGGAGTTCGACGAAGGTAAGTATTCGCGGGAAATCGCCCGCCGCTTTGGCACCGAACATCACGAGATACGAGTCTCGCCGCAAGACACGCTGGCATCGTTGCCCGAAGCTCTGTGCGCGATGGACCAACCGACCATTGACGGCGTCAATACGTATCTCGTGTCCGCCAAAACGAGGGCTGCGGGAGTGAAAGTTGCACTGACTGGTCTGGGCGCCGACGAGATGTTCGCGGGCTACTCGAATTTTCGCCGCGTGCCGAAGATGGAAGCTTTTTCCAAACGATTCGCACGGCTGCCAAGGTTGGCGCGGCGGCCGTTATCGGCTTCGCTAGCGCTGTTTGCGGGCAAGAACGATCGCAGCCTCAAGCTGACTGAGTTGACGATGACCCATGATTCCATGCTTCATCCGTACTTTCTAGTGCGTACCCTGTTTGGGGCTGCGGAGCGCGAGCGGTTGTTTCGAGCGCCGGCCTACCAAGCCTGGCAACAATCTCTCGATCGAGTGTTGCAAGAGTCAGTCACTGAGAGCCAGTCTCTCGATCCTGTCAATCGCGTCTCTTATCTGGAATCGCGTTGCTACATGCGCAACACGCTGCTCCGTGATTCCGATTTCATGAGCATGGCACACGGCCTCGAGTTGCGCGTGCCCTTTCTCGATCGGGCGCTGGTCGAAACCTGCTTCCGCATTCCGGGGGATAAGAAATTACAAGGCAACTTACCCAAGAGCTTGTTGCTGGGGAGTCTCGGCGTCGAGTTGCCGCGGGAGATCGTGAATCGCCCCAAGCGAGGATTCACACTTCCCTCTGAGCGATGGCTGCGGGGTGAGATGAGACCGGTGGTCGAAGACGCGCTGCTGAAAAATAATTGGGATCAAACCTCGATCAGTGCCGGCGCCGTGCGAGAAGTGTGGAACTGCTTTCTTGCGGGCGAGACTTCCTGGTCGCGTCCATGGTCACTTTTTGTGCTCCAGCGTTGGTGCGAGCAGAACCTGTGAAGATCACCGCCTGCACGCGCCTGACAGCGTGTCTCGCGGAGGAACAGTCTTTGGAACTGACTGTCCGTCAGCAATTCCGCAGGAACGATCCTGCGTTCAAGAATGCCTTGAATTCAGCTAACATAGTGGAACTATCAACCTTCCGACGGAATGGACTTGATCGAAATAGATAATGATCGCAACAATACTGATCTAAATTAGTAATGCTCGAAACAAAATCAGAGTCTGAGCTGTCGCCCTCGGGTGTCGCGGTGCCGGTGCTTCCGGTAAGCGTGATCGTGCCGGTCCGCAATGAGGCTCGCAATCTGCCCCGGTGCTTGGAGTCGCTAGCGGCGGTCGGAGAGGTTTATGTGATCGACTCCCAGAGCACGGACGACACGGTTGCGATTGCTCAGTCGCATGGGGCGAAGGTGGTCCAGTTTCATTATGCCGGGGGCTGGCCGAAGAAGCGCCAATGGGCGATGGACACACTGCAGTTCGCATTCGACTGGATTCTGCTGCTCGATGCGGATGAAGTCCTGACACCGGAACTGGCTGCAGAAATTTGGCACGCGCTTCGAAACTCTGAAGTCAACGGATACTCCATTCGGCTGCAGATGTATTTTCTCGGACGGATCTTGCGACATTGCGATGCAAGCTTCTGGAAGCAGTCCTTGTTCCGTAAAGGGCGAGGCCGTTTCGAATGCCGCTTGAAGGATCAGGATGCGTCGATGGCCGACATCGAGATTCACGAACATGTCGTAGTGGATGAGCCGACCGTAAAGTTGCGTAACGCGCTGGTCCATCACAATGTCGATTCCTTGTCGCGCTACATCCTGAAGCACAATGAGTACTCGAACTGGGAAGCGCGCGTGCTTTTGCAACCGGAAGGCGATTCTAATTTTGAAGCTGTGAGGCCGGATTTATTCGGCACTCAAGCGCAGCGGCGAAGATGGCTCAAGCGGAATCTCTATCGCTTGCCGGGCTCTCCCGTTCTTCTCTTCCTGTACCGTTACGTTTTTCGTCTGGGGTTTCTCGATGGCGTGCCCGGCCTGATCTATTGCACTTTCCAAGCGGTGCAGATGTTCCATACCAAAGCGAAAATCTACGAGCTGCAAGACGGGAGGAGCTGAGTCTCATGTGCGGCATCAGCGGACTCGCGAACTGCGGTGACCAGGAGACGCTTGCGCGCATGACGAACGTGCAGACACACCGTGGTCCCGACGACTCCGGGCTCTGGGAGCGGCGTTTTCCCGATGGGGGATACATCGGACTCGGCAGCCGCCGCCTTGCGATTCTCGATCTGTCCGCCGATGGCCACATGCCAATGAGCAACGAAGATGGCACCGTGTGGATTACCTACAACGGCGAAATCTACAACTTCGCCGATTTGCGTCGCGAGCTCGAAGGCAAAGGCCATAAGTTTCGCTCGCACACCGACACCGAAGCCATCGTCCATCTCTACGAAGAATATGGACCCGACCGCCTCAAAGATTGCCTGAACCGCCTGCACGGCATGTTCGCGCTCGCTATCTGCGACTTGCGCGGCGCTTCGCCAAAGCTGTTTCTGGCGCGCGATCATTTTGGAATCAAGCCGCTTTATTACTGGCAGCGCGGTAGAAAGTTGGCCTTTGCTTCCGAGGTCAAGGCGCTGCTCGAAGTGCCGGGAATCGAAGCGAGCATGAACCTGGAAGCGCTCGACCAGTACCTGACATTTCTCTGGGTGCCTGACCCGCTGACCATGTTCGATGGAATCCGCAAGCTTCCGGCAGGCTACTACGCACTGTGGGAACGAGGCGAGTTCAAGCTCGAACAATATTGGGACTTAACCTTTCCTAGAGACGGCCATCACTTCGAACGAACTGAGGCAGATCTGGCGGATGAGATTCGCGAAAGATTCTGTGCGTCGGTCGAGCGACAAATGATAAGCGATGTCCCAATCGGCGCCTTTCTGAGCGCGGGGCTGGATTCGTCGAGCATAGTTGCAGCGATGGTTGCGGCCCGGGCGCGAAGGCAGCCGGTGCGGACCTACACGATTACGTTTCCACAAAAATATCGCGTAGGCGAGACGACGATCGACGATCCCAGCGTGCCGCAGCGCCTCGCGCGCAAGCTGGGTTGCGAGCATCATGAGATCGTGGTCGAACCGGATGTGGTCGGTCTATTGCCAAGTCTGACGTGGCACATGGATGAGCCGACGGCCGATCCAGCGCTCATCACGGCGTATCTCGTGTGCCGCGAGGCGCGAAAACAGGCGACCGTGCTGTTGTCGGGAGTGGGCGGCGATGAGATTTTCGCGGGATATCGCAAGCATGCAGCTCACGCATGGGCGGAAGAATATCGGCGAGCCCCGGGCTTCGCCCGCTCGGCCGCGGAGCGAACTCTACTCAGGCTGCCATCAATGCGCGGAACGCGCATGAAAGGATCGGTGCGTCTGGCGAAAAAGATGGCGCGCAGCGCCGCGCTCAGCCCTTCGGAAGCGTTTATCAGAAACTGCACGTATCTCGATGCCCAGCAGAAGGCCGATTTGTATGCTCTAAAATCGCAGCCGGCAGCAAACGGCAGTCCTGATTCGAATTCTGATGACCAGCATCTGGCGGCGTTCGACAAAGTGCGGCACGCGAACTTTCTCAACCAGATGCTCTATCTGGATACCAAGATTTTCATGCCCACGCTGAATCTGACTTACAACGACAAAATGAGCATGGCGTCGTCGGTCGAGGTGCGCGTGCCGTTCTTGGACCGCGAACTGGCTGAATTCGTCGCGTGGAATGTGCCGCCAGAGTCGAAGCTGAAAGGAAAATGGCGTCCAGTGACAAAGCACATTTTTCGCGAAGCCATGCGTAGTATGCTGCCAGAAGAGGTCTTGCGGCAGCCAAAAGCCGGCTTCGCGGCTCCAGTAGACTACTGGCTGGCGAACGATTTGCGTCCCATGGTGGATGACCTTCTTTCGGAATCTCAAGTACGCCGCCGAGCGCTGTTTCGTCCGGAAGTGGTGCGCAGCTACATTGACGAGCACCGGCGGGGCGCAGAAGACTGGTCGATGCAAATCTGGCAACTGCTGACACTGGAAATCTGGATGCAGCTTTTTCTCGACGGTGGCGCAAGAGCGTTTGCGCAGCAACAGATCGACGCATCCCAACTAAACCTGGTTCAACCAACGACGGCATGAAGCAACTCTTACAAGATGCGCGGACGGGCGAGATACGGGTCGCCGAAGTTCCGGCTCCGCAGTTATTACCGGGCTGTGTGCTGGTGCGAGTGGCGGCATCCCTGGTATCGGCCGGCACGGAGCGCGCGTCGTCTGAATTTGCCAGCAAGAGTCTGCTGGCGAAGGCAAAGGCGCGTCCCGACCTGATGCGCGATGTGCTGGCCAAGTTTCGCAGGGATGGCTTGGCTGCAACTGTGCGATCCGTCCGCTCCCGTCTGGACCAGCCGCAATCCGTGGGCTACAGCAGCGCTGGATTGGTGGTTGCGTTTGGCGATGGCATCGTCGACATCAGCGTGGGCGACCGAGTAGCCTGCGCGGGCGCGGGATATGCGGTGCATGCCGAATTTGCTTGCGTACCGCGGATGCTGGTCGCAAAGATTCCCGAGGTGCGGGGAAACGTGCGGGGAAACGAGCGGGAAGCCTCGTCGCAAGTTTCCTATGAAGAGGCGGCTTTCGCGACCGTAGGGGCGATTTGCCTGCACGGCATTCGAACCGCCGAGGTCGCATTGGGCGATACGGTCGCTGTGATCGGCCTCGGTTTGCTCGGACAACCCACGCGCCAGTTGTTCGATGCCATGGGCTGCCGCGTCTTTGGTATGGAGCTGTTGCGGCAGCGCGCCGATCTCGCGATTGGGAGCGGAGCCGAGGCCGCGTGCACCGGCGCGCAAGAGTTCCGCGATCTGTGTTTTCAGAAAACGGGCGGCTTGGGTGTGGACAGAGTACTGATTACGGCGGAGACTCCGAGCAGCGAACCGGTGAACCTGGCGGCGGAACTGGCGCGTGATCGCGCGATTGTGGTTGCCGTGGGAACCGTCGGCATGGATTTGCAGCGCAAGCTTTATTACGAAAAGGAATTGGATTTCCGAATCTCGCGCTCCTATGGCCCCGGCCGTTATGACGCCGCCTATGAGCAGAAAGGACGCGATTATCCCATCGGACATGTACGGTGGACCGAGACGCGCAACCTGGAAGCCTTTCTGCAATTTGTAGCCGACGGCAAACTGAATCTGCCGTCGCTGATCACGCACCGCTTTCCAATGGAACAGGCGACGCGGGCCTATGACCTGATTACGGGCAGCACAGGTGAGACGTTTCTAGCTGCGCTGATCACTTACGCGGGCGCCGAATCTGGAACCACTGTGAACTTGTTGGAGAAAATTCCGGTGGCTACCGTCGCGCCGTCGTCGGGTTCCATCGGTCTGGGCGTGCTGGGAGCTGGAAGTTTCGCGCAGAACACGCTCTTGCCCGTCCTGAAGGCGATCCCGGGCGTGTCCTTCATCGGCGTCTGCAATGCTACCGGGCCGCGCAGCCGGAACGCGGCGGAGAAATTTGGATTCTCCTACTGTTCGAATTCGGAAGCCGAGCTCTTGCATGATCCACAAATTAAAGCTGTGCTGATCGCCACGCGTCATCATCTTCATGCCGGCCAGGCGCTCGCGGCCCTGCGCGCCGGGAAGGCGGTTTTCTGCGAAAAGCCGCTTTGCCTGAATGAACCCGAACTGGCCGCGCTGGTTTGTGCGATGGCGGATAACCATGCACCGTTCCTGATGGTCGGTTTCAATCGTCGATTCGCGCCCATGGCAGTGCAGATCAAAAACTTTTTGTCGGAGATTCACGAACCGCTGGCCATCCACTACCGGGTGAATGCGGGTTATATCCCTCCCGATCATTGGGTGAATGATCTTGACCAGGGAGGCGGTCGCATTCTCGGTGAGGTCTGCCACTTTGTCGACTTCCTCTGCTTTCTCGCGGGCGCGTGTCCCATCGAAGTGCAAGCGCAGACCGTGAGCAATCCGGGGCAGTACAGCATGGATAACGTCATCGCATCGCTCAAATTCGCGAACGGCACGCTCGGGACGATCAGCTATCTCGCCAACGGCGACAAGTCGGCTTCTAAGGAACGCGTCGAAGTTTTCGGCGGCGGATCGGTTGCAATTCTCGAAGATTTTCGGAGGCTCGAACTGATTCGCAACGGGCGCAAACAAATCACACGCGCGCGCTGGGGACAGGACAAGGGCCACAAAGCGGAGATGCAGGCATTTGTGGATGTGCTTCGAAGTAAGACGCCGCCCATTCCGTTCGAACAGCTGGTGGGTTCGACTCTTGCAACTCTTCGACTGCAGAACTCATCCCAGACCGGACAACCTCTGGCCGTCGAACTGAGCGCGTTCGTCGCCTCGGCCCTGGCAGAAAAAATCTGAGCACCGGCAAAAATAAATCTGCAGTAAAAAGAAACGCTCCAGAGAAAAAAGAATGACCAGCGAAGGGAACGAGCCGTAAATGTTGATTCTGGGCCTGAACATGTTTCATGCGGACTCTTCGGCCGCGATCGTCGAAGATGGAAAAATTCTTTTTGCGGTCGCCGAGGAGCGGCTGAACCGGCATAAACATTACGGCGGCTTTCCGGCACTGGCCGTGAAAGCTTGTCTAGACGCAGCGGGGGCGAAGATCACCGAGGTTGAGCATGTTGCTGTGGGGCAGGACAGCGACGCCAACCTATCCAAGAAGGTGCAGTATGCGCTGGCGAATCCGGCGAAGGTTTTGAATTTCATCAAGATGCGGCAGCGCAAAGAGTCGATGCGAGACGTGCGTTCGCTGCTGGCGCAGGCGCTCGACGTGGATGCCGCCACGCTGAAATTTCGGGAGCATCATCTGGAGCACCACCTCGCGCACATCGCCAGTTCGTACTATTGTTCTCCGTGGGAAAAAGCGGCGGGCTTCAGCTACGACGGTTCGGGAGATTTTGTCTCCACCATGATGGCGCGCTGCGAAGGCCACGAAATTCAGGTGCTAGATCGTGTGTTTCTGCCGCACTCGCTGGGCAGTTTCTACACCATGATCTGCGATTTCATCGGCTACAGGAAATATGGCGATGAAGGCAAAGTCATGGGCTTGGCACCGTACGGAAAAGATACCTACGTCGACCAGATTCGGAAAGCTGTCACGCTCAGAAACGGCAGCTTTCAGCTCAACATGAGCTACTTCAAGCCCCTCGGGAGCAGTCAGGGAATGCAGGTGCTGCCTGACGGAACAGTGCGCCTGGCGCGGCATTTCTCCGACAAGATGGAAAAGCTTTTCGGCGCGCCTCGTGAGCCCCACGCCGAGATTACGCAGCGGGACATGGATCTAGCCTATGCCATGCAATATTGTTTCGAAGAAGTGTTTTTCCGCCTTGTGAACGAACTGCAAAAACGCGTTCCCGATGAGAATCTCGCCATGGCGGGAGGCTGCGCGCTCAACAGCGTGGCCAATGGCAAACTCTTTTCCCGCACGCCATTCCAGTGCACCTGGATCCAGCCTGCGGCAGGCGACGAAGGTTTGGCCATTGGCGCCGCGCTGCACACCTATCACTCCGTGTTGAAACAGCCGCGCAGAGGCGAAGCGCAGATGAATCACGCCTATCTCGGACCGGAGTTTTCTGAAGCGCGGATTGAATCCGCTTTGAAAAGTGCCGACGTAAAGTATCAGCGGCTCGATCGCGTGCCACTTCTCGATGCGGTTTCCGATCAGATGGTGCAGGGCAATGTGGTGGGGTGGTTTCAGGGACGCATGGAGTGGGGACCGCGCGCGCTCGGTAATCGCTCGATCGTCACCCACCCCGGTCTGCCCGACATGAAAGATGTGTTGAACGCTCGCATCAAGCACCGGGAGTGGTTCCGTCCCTTTGCGCCCACCATCCTGGCCGACGCGCAGCACGAATATTTCGAGCACAATCATCCCTCGCCCTACATGCTCCACGTGTATAAGATTCGTCCGGAGAAAAGGAAGAGTCTGTGCGCGGTGAACCACGTCGACAATACAGGGCGATTGCAGACCGTTGCGCGCGAAGAGAATCCGCTCTACTACGATCTGATCCAGACGTTTGGCAGGAAAACCGGGATCCCGGTGATCCTGAACACCAGCTTCAACGAGAATGAGCCGATCGTGTGCACGCCGCAGGAAGCCATCGATTGCTTCCAGCGAACCAAGATGGATGTGCTGGCCATCGGCCCTTTCTTTGCCTGCAAGTCGGAAGTCGAGGCGGAAGAAGCAAGCCCGAGAGCTGAAATCAGAAGGCATGCCTGATACCCCACTTGCGATCGCCGCATCCTCCACGCTAAAGCTTCGGAGAGTCGCTGCCTGGCGCGGCATTCGGGTGCTCACGTGGGACGGTGAGACTCTCTACGGGTGTCGCGGGTATCAGATCTTTGGCCTCCATGCTGGCACGAACGCAGATTGGGAAATGGTTGCGCGCTTTCGCCCCGTCTGGTGGAGAAATATTACGTCGAGCAACGTGCTGAGCTATCGCTTGATGCGTGATGGCTTTCATGCGCTGGCCATTCTCGGCAGCCCACTCAACGGCCCAACAAACGACCAGACGATGGTGGGCGCGATTCCGGGCGCGCTGCTAACGCGTACCCCCGGCAGCGATGAATTTCATGTTACTCATCAGGTGCGGCGCGGCACGCGGCCGCTGCACGTAACCGCGGTTCCATCGGGAAGCATTTACTGGGGCGAGTATTTCGACAACCGTGAGCGTGCGGAAGTTTGCATCTACGTTTCGACCGATCGCGGATGTACGTGGCAGATTGCTTACACGTTTCCCGCGGGCAGCATACGGCACATTCACAACATTGTTTATGACCGTTGGGGCGATTGCCTGTGGATACTGACGGGAGATGAAGGCGCGGAGTGCAAGGTGCTGCGTGCGAGCTGCGATTTGCGCTCGGTCGAGGTCGTGCTGGGAGGGAACCAGCAGACGCGGGCCGTAGCCGCGATTCCAACGGAAAACGGGCTATACCTTTCGACCGATACGCCCTTGGAGAAGAACCACGTCTACCGGCTCGATTATCGGATCGCTGGGTCAGAGAAAGATGGGTCAGGGAAAGTCGAGCCGGTCGGCGACCTCGCCAGCTCTTCGATCTATGGTTGTAGGGTTGGCGGCCAAGCCGGCGAGGCGATGTTTTTTTCCACGATGATCGAGCCCAGCGCGGTGAACATCGATCGTGACGTGCAAATCGTTGGCTCCAGAGACGGAATCAACTGGCAGGTGCTGGCTCGCTGGACAAAGGATAATTTGCCGATGCGTTATTTTCAGTATGGTAATGCGATTCTGCCCGATGGCGAGAACTCCACTCGTTATTTGGCGGCGACGAGCATTGCGGTTGAGGCGCACGATCTGGTCACCACCCTCTGGGAAGTCGAGTCGGCATGAGCGTGGCTGCGCGTTGGCATTACTACCGGCGAATCTTCCGCGCCTACCTTGGCCCCGGACGAAGCCAGTTGACGTTCTGGCATGAGGTGCCAGAGGCCAATCCGCGTGCTACCACAAATCGTCTCGGCGAATACTACATGCCGTTTCGCGAGAAGGCAGACTACGCCGGGCATTACGATGCTACGGGTATCCCCATGCTCGACTACCGCGGCGCCATCGGCCTGCAGTACAACCCGATCGCGATTGCGCAATGGGGCCTCGGGAACTACAACCGCTTATCGGAGACCGGCGACGAATCTCGCTGGCGGAAGACTCTCCAGGCTGCCGATTGGCTTGTCGCGAACCTGCAACAGAATGCTCACGGGCTCTGGGTGTGGAACCATCATTTTGACTGGGAGTATCGGGACACGCTCAAGGCACCATGGTATTCGGGACTGGCACAGGGACAGGGCATTTCACTTCTCTTGCGCGCACATGCTCACTCCCGTTCCCATTCCGAAGCCGAGAAGTATCGGTATCAAAGCGCGGCCGAAAAGGCTTTTGTCACTCTAACACGGCCCATCACCGACGGGGGCGTGCTCTTTGAGGACGTATCAGAGGACAACGACAAGAACCTGTGGATTGAGGAATATCTCGTTGATCCTCCGACCCACATTTTGAACGGATTCATCTGGTCACTGTGGGGCGCATTCGATTTCTGGCTGGCGCGAGGGGATGCTATGGCGAAGGAAATTTTCGATCGCGGGGTCGAGACTCTGGTTCGCAATCTGGCTCGATTCGACACCGGATACTGGTCGCTGTATGAACAATCCGGTACTCGCTTGAAAATGCTGGCGAGCCCTTTCTATCACCAATTGCATATCGTACAGTTGCGCGTGATGTTCAGGCTGACGGGCGATGCTCGCTTTGCAGCGGTCGCCGAACGATGGCAAAACTATGCGCGGCGCCGCAGCAATCGAACCCGCGCGCTGGTAGAGAAGAGCATTTTTAAGTTATTGCACTACTGATCTTCCAAATACTGATGATCTAAGTACTCACCGTGAAGATTCTCTACGTCTCGCAATATTTTCCGCCTGAAATGGGAGCGCCGGCGGCGCGCGCCGCCGAGTTGTCGCGGCATTGGGCGCGGATGGGGCATGAAACGACTGTCCTCACTGGATTTCCTAATCATCCGACCGGCATCGTGCCCGTCGTGCCCGAGGACTGGCGATCGCGGCTCCATCAACTTCGCTACACCGAAACCGTCGACGAGGTGCGCGTCGTTCGCACCTGGCTGTGGCCGCTGCCGAACCGGAAAGCGCACGAGAGAATTCGCAATTACGCGTCGTTCTGCGTCTCGGCAGCGGTTGCCGGGCTGGCTCTGCCAAAGCCGGAGGTGGTCATCGCCACGTCACCGCAATTGCTGTGTGCACTTGCGGGGTGGTGGATCGCATTTTGGAAGCGCGTTCCCTTCGTCTTCGAAGTACGCGATCTTTGGCCGGAATCGCTCGCGGCCGTCGGCGCGGGCAGCGAAGGAAGTTTGCTCCATCGCACCCTGGGCGCAATCGCTGGATTCCTTTACCGTCGTTCCGACCGCATCGTCGTCGTGTCACCCGCGTTCAAAGTCCACCTGATCCGGTACTGGAATGTTCCTGCGGAAAAGATTTTCATCGTCGAAAACGGAGTGGAGGCCGATCTCTTCCGCCTAGACCCGGCGGCGCTGGAAATGCGAAAGCAACTGAAACTCGAAGACCGCTTTCTGATTTGCTACATCGGCACGATGGGCAATGCGCATGGCCTGGACACGTTAATTGCCGCCGCCGGTCAACTACAAACCGCGCTGCCGAAGGCGATGTTTTTATTGATTGGCGAAGGGGCAGAAAAAGAACGGATCATGGACCTCGCCGCTGCGCAAGGACTGAACAACATTCAATTTCTTGGTCAGCAGCTGCGAGAAAGAATTCCTGCCTATGTTTCGTCAGCCGATCTCTGCCTGGTTTTGTTGAAAAAGACCGAACTGTTCAAAACGGTGATTCCTACCAAGCTCCTCGAATACATGGCGTGCGAACGGCCGGTGGTCATCGCAGTGGACGGGCAGGCCCGTCAGATTGTCGAAGAAGCCGGTGCCGGCGTTTTTGTGGAACCCGAGAACAGTGAAGCCCTCGTGAAAGCGATTCTTGACCTGGCGGAGGACCCCGAACGCAGGCGGCAAATGGGGGTCAGCGGGCGGCAGTACATTGTCAAGAATTATTCCCGCGAAAAAACGGCGAAGGATTACGTCGCTGTGCTCGAAGGGTTCGGCGTCTAGCCCAGACGATCCTAACCGGTCTGGGAACCCTGGTAATCAATTCTGGCGATCCATCGTTAGTGATCCAGCGCAACGATTGCCACGCTCGTGGAAAGCGACATGGCTGCGTCCGCAGTGCGATATGCCGCAGACTTAGCCGCACTTCCGGGAATGAACAATATGTCGCCCTTCACCAGAGGCAAATCCGGCGCCTTGGCATAAAGGACCTTCTTGAGGTTGACGGGAATCTCCTGAACCCCGCTCGGTGTCTGCCGCAGGATCCTGGTTTTACTCAAGGCAGAGGTGCGGGTGCTGCCGCCAGCCAGCGCCAGGGCCTTCAGAACACTGAGGGAGTTATCCTCGATCAGAAATCCGCTCGGATGGTTCACTTCGCCCACGACATAAACGATCCCGGCGCGTGAAACAAAGATCATGTCTCCCGGGAAAACATCTACGTTGTTTTGGGTATCTTCCGCCAGATTCAACGCTAGCTGAAGCTGCACCCTCTCAGGGGGATTTCCGCGATGCTCGATGGTCACGCTGCGGCCCGCTTTGTCGGTTAATCCTCCCGCGGCCGAGATCATGTCGAAAAGGCGGCGCTCACCAATCGCCGGATAGGCTCCCGGGCGAATGACCTCTCCCAGCACCGTAATCGCCTGCGACGCGGATTCGTCCACGAAAATGGAAACGTGCGGGCTGCGGACGAAGCCTCCATCCTCCAGCCGCTTTTGAATCAACGCCTGTGCTTCGTCAGTGGTCAGGCCTTCGACATGAACATAGGCAATCAGAGGGAGGTAGACGTCTCCGGAACCGCCGATGCGAATCTTGGTCGAGAGATCAGGTACTCCGAACACACTGATCTCGATGAGATCGCCGATGCCCAGTTTCACATTGGAATTCGCTAGAAGACGAGGTGACGAAGCGGCGTCGTTCGCAGTCGCAGGCTGCATTGCCTCCGCGGTCGGTGTCTGAGCCAATAGCTGGAGGCTGCACAAACCAACAAGCAGCACGTAAACGCTTCGCAAAAGGAAGCGACGATTCCGCGCGGACATACCAAGACTCCTGGATTTTTGCGTGGGTCGAGTTTAACACACGCCAACCCTGTAAAGATCCGCGCAGATCGCCATGTTTCACAGCCTGGGACCATCAATAGTTAACAACGAAATTTTCCAAAGTAGTTGCCGAGCGACCGCCGCCAGTTGTATAGTTCGAGAAAATCAACATTGGATTCGTCACAGCCGCCACTGAATGGGGAAACCCTGTCTGAACCAATGGACGGAAACCTTTGCGCCGCGTACAGCATCTGAGGTGCGCGATGTTTCCGCCGGAAGGGGACTCAGGTTTTGACGCTCCTGTTCTTTGCTTTATTCGCCTTTTCGCTGGCTGTATCGTTCGTGGCTACGCGTCAAGTGCGAGACGTAGCGACCCGCAGAGGCTGGGTTGCCGCGCCGCCTGATGGACGGCATATTCACCAGACCGCGCTTCCCCGTTTGGGAGGCGTCGCGATTTTCCTGGCATTCTCGGTCAGCCTGGGCATCTGGTTGGGGCTCTCCCTCATATTTCCCCGGCTGGTTGAGGGACTCGCTCCCGAGACACTTCTCCGTATCTATGTTCCGGCCTGCCTGATTTTCTGTCTTGGTATCTACGACGATCTCCACGGCGCAGGTCCGTATTTGAAATTTTCCGTGCAAGCGATCGCTGGTGCCATGCTCTTCGCCGGCGGAATGCGGGTTCTCGATCTGCCGCTGATCTCCCCTCACTCCCTGCCTTGGTTCGTCGGCTTACCCCTCACAGTGTTGTGGGTAGTTGCTGTCACCAATGCCTTCAATCTTATTGATGGCCTCGATGGTTTGGCTGCCGGATCGGCCTTGTTTTCGACGATGGTGTTTTTTGTCTGCGCCCTGGTCAATCATTCATGGCTCGGTTCGCTGATGAGCGTCACCTTAGCCGGCGCTATCCTGGGATTCCTCCGCTTCAACTTCAATCCTGCAACGATTTTTCTGGGTGACTCGGGCAGTCTTTTCATCGGTTTTATGCTCAGCGCGCTGGCTCTGGCTGGATCGCAAAAGGCGCCGACATTCGTGGCCGTCGCCATCCCGGTGGTCTCATTCGGATTGCCCATCCTTGAAACCTTGCTGTCCATCCTGCGGCGCATCATTAGCGGACGCCCTATTTTTACCGCCGATCGCGAACACATCCACCACAAATTGCTGCAGATGGGTTTTTCCCATCGCCAGGTAGTGATCGTTCTCTACGCCGTTTCCGCCGTGTTTGCCATGCTCAGCCTCTTCCTGCTTTGGCCGACGGGCAGCACCCTGGGACTCGTGCTGGCGGTCGTCGGAACCGGCATCTGGCTGGGCGTCCAGCATCTAAACTACCTGGAGTTTGGCGAACTGCGAAGAGTAGCACAGCGCACTATTGACCAGCGTCAAATCGTCATCAACAATCTTTCGGTGCGCCGCGCGGTCGAGGAACTCAAAGTAGCCGCCGATTTCAATCAGGTGCGCAGCATTCTTGTCGCTGCCTTCGACAGCAACGATTTCGATGGCTTCGAGCTGCAACTTCCCGGTGAACAATGGCTGTCCAGCGAAACCAACCGCCATTTTCAGTGGAGCAAGTTTCCCCACATGGCAGCAATCTCCAACCAGCCTTCGTGGAAGCTGACCCTGGACTTGGTGACCACATCGAACCGCCGCCGCGGCTCGCTCGTCGTCTATCGCATCTACAGCCCGCGCGATCTTCAACTGGATGTTAATCTCCTCACTTCCGAATTTCCCTCCGCCCTCGCAAACGCGCTCGATCGAGTGCTGACCATTTCCGTTCTCCTCCCGGTTGCGCAAGGCGAAAGCGCGTTCCGAGCTGCCAACCTCTAATGATGAGCTCTTTGTGCAACACCCACGGCCGGCTTGCCTCCCACTGATCTTGCTCCCTTCCTTTCGATCCCTGAGTTAATATGGAGGCAATCATGGATCGGAGCACTCGCAGATTGCCGGATCCAGTCCTGGCATCTCCCAACGGAGAGCGCCGCCGTTGGATTCGTCAAAAACTCCACAGCCCGGTTTATGCCAGTTTCAATGGCCCGCACACCGGCATGGTTGTGGACCTGAGCGAATTGCTTGACCTGCACGAAGACGGCTTCGCGGTCCAGACCAGTGAACGCCTGGAAGTGAACCGCGCTCTGACGCTGTGCCTCGATCTGCCGGAAACAAAAAGCTTCATTCATGGCAGCGGCCAGGTGATCTGGAGCGACGAAGCTGGCCGTGGAGGTATCCGATTTTCTGCTATTCCGCAGAGTTCCCGGCGAATACTAAAAGAATGGCTCTTTGCCAACCTGCTGATCGCCTGTTCCAATCACGTTGCTCGAACCGAGCAGCTCGCGCGGCGCAAGAATGACGAAGAGACATCACCTGAACCGCCGCCGGTGCATGAACCGGCAAATGTCGTCCCCATCTCCAACTCCAATTCCAATGACAGCGGAATACTCTCTCCAGTAGAAGCAGTTCACGTCGAAGCTGTTCGCATGGAGGCCCGCGAGATCGGTGACAACGTCGATGCAGTTTTGCAGCTAATCACCGACCGCGCCCGGAATCTTACGGGAGCCAGCGGAGCGGCTCTGGCGTTACTTACCCCGACGTTACTCATCTCGACGGTACTTACTAACGACAAGATGATCTGTCGGGCGCAAGCCGGCGAACCGGCTCCGCCGCTCGGAGCTCCCGTGGACGTAAGCCAAGGTCTCTCTGGAGAATGCGTTCGCAACGGACTCCTCGTCTCGTGCCAGGACATGGAAAACGATCCGCGTGTCGATCCTGCAGTCGGCCGGGCACTGGGCATTGGCTCGCTTTTGGCCGCTCCCATCGTGTCCGATTTCCGGGTGGTCGGCCTGCTGGAGGTTTTTTCTCTGCAACCGCGCGCTTTCACCAAGGCCCACGGAACGGTTTTGGCCCGGCTAGTCGAAATGATTCCTAGGACTCCTCGTGAAAACACGGCGTTGCAAGACACCGAGCCTCAAGACACTCGATCGGAAACTCCGATCAGACTAGAGGCTGTGGCGCAACCTCCGGCTTCGGAGTCGGGTTCGAGCGAGTTGTGCTCAGTCGAGATAAGTTCGATGCATGCCATTGAAGAAGCCCTGTGGGAACCGCAGCCCGAAGTCCCTGAAGAAGTTCCCGAAGAAGTCCCCGAGCAAGTCTCGCAACAAGTCCCGGAACAAGCCATGTCAAAGGGCGTTCCCGAGGAACTCGACGAGCCGGCGCCCGCCGTCCCGTCGCGCTTCCTTTCTCGCGCACTGCTCGGGCTGGTCATTGCGGTGGTGGCAACGGTCGTCGGTTATTTGCTCGGCCCCGTCATCGAAAAGCGTTGGGACGACACAACCCACGCGTCGGGCCGGAGCGCAGTTGTCGAGACAGCTTCAGGGCAAAGCGGAGCCGGTCACAACGCGCACGCGATGTCCCTGGAAGACTTGCGCCAACTCGCCGATCACGGCGACGCGGACGCACAATGGCAGATGGCGGTTCGCTACCATAACGGAGAGGGCGTTCCGCAGAATGACATGCAGGCCATGCTCTGGTTCCAACTGGCCGCCGAACAAGGGAACGTTGCCGCCCAGTCCGCGCTTGGCTCCTACTATTGGGCGGGACGCGGAGTTCCTGAAGATTTGTCCAAAGCCTACATGTGGTCCGCAATCGCGATTAGGGGAGGCGACGAGATCAGCAAAGCTCGACTCGAAGGGCTGGCTTCTCGCATGACGCCCGCCCAGGTCTCCGCCGCAACCCAGCAGGCCGAACAGTGGATGACTCAGCACAACGCCATGAAATCGCCGAAGAACTAAGGAAATCGCAGGAGCGCACAGCAATCGCCCAGACCGTAGCGCCGGCGTCTCGCCGGCTATCGTGGAAGGTACTTTGCATAAATAAGGTACTTTGCATGAATGCTGTGATGAGAGTAGCCCGTCGAGCTGCGGCCCACGATTGCGGCGCCGGGAGAGTTTTTCCGCACCCTCTTCAGCCGCGCCCCAAGTCCCTGGAAATCAGCCGCTCCTTGTAAGTCGCGTCATAAGAAAGCCCCGCACGTAAGTGCCGGGAAGATCGGATCCGGCCAAATCGAGCTCCGTTAGCGACCCTACCCGCGCTGTGACATCGGCCAATGAGTGTTATCGGGATTTTTCGCCAACGATCCTGGATGCCCCCCGCTGCATTCTCAATCACTTTCACCCGTTGGAACTCTTTCTAACTCATCGTCACCATCCTTCGAGGGTGACAAAGTCTCGTTGCAGTTATGGGTTGACATTATCTTGGAGCATCTGCACCAAGGGAGAGATCTTGTTGACAGACGTGCCCTTCCGACGTAACATCACGCTGCTGCTGTCTTCCTTTCTGTTTGAGGCGCTCTCATTGCACTTCTAAAAAGGGCTCCCATGCGCCGTTTCAATTTCACGCTCTTCATGGTGTTTTCTGTTGTCCCGCTGGTTGCAGCCTCCAACGGGATCCCTTCCGTGAATCAGCCGCTGGTCCCATCGAGCGTCCGGCCGGGCAGAGCCGGTTTCACGCTGAAGGTGAATGGCAGCGCCTTTGCGCACGGCGCGGTCGTGAACTGGAATGGAGCGCCGCTCGCGACTAGGTTCGTAAACCAAGGCCAACTGAGAGCCGCGGTTCCCGCGGCAAACGTAGCTAACGCCGGCACTGTAAACGTGACGGTGACCAATCCCGCGCCCGGTGGCGGTACCTCAAGCCCTCTTTTTCTTACTGTTACCGAGCCGACCGCTTTGCTGACATTTGCCGCCTCAATCTTGAATGTGGGGCTCACGCCAGCCGCCATTGCTGAAGGAGACTTCAACAACGACGGGAAAGCTGACTTGGCGGTTCTGAATCTGTATCAGCCAGACTCTTGCTATGAATACGGTGGCGTGGGAACGATTCAGCTTTTGCTCGGAAACGGCGCCGGAGGATTCTCCACGGCCTCATCCACGTGTTTACCGGATGTGCTCGGCATCGAGGGCATGCCTGTACTGATGGCGGAAAATTTCGGCAATGGCAATCTCGGCGTGGCTCCCGAATGGTATTCGGCCGGAGAGGTCGGACTCACGGCTTACCTTGGGAACGGTGATGGAACCTTTTCTTCCAACTACGGTCTCATAGGAATAACTGATTTAGACATTCCCATTATCCCAGCGTTTGCCGACTTCAATCTCGATGGCTATCTGGACGTAGCCTTCACGCAGCGTGACGCCGACTTCCCCGGCATCTTTGTCTATTTCGGCAGCGGTAACGGCACGTTTGGCTCGGGCGTGGGGTCGACCCTTCTACTTGGATCGGGCGTATTCGCGGGGGATTTCAACGGCGACGGCATCCAGGATCTAGCCGTGATCAACTACGTAGACGAAGCCGCGCCCTATAGCAGCGGCCCATTGGCCATCGTGCTGGGGAGTGGGGGAGGATCGTTCGTCGAGGCCGCGACGCAACCCACCACGACGTTGGTGAATCCAGTCTGGGTAACCATGGGAGACTTCAACGGGGACGGCATCCTCGATATGGCTTTCGCGGATTCCGGTTCAACCGCGCTAACGGTGCTGCTGGGCAACGGAGACGGAACCTTCACCCAGAAGACCGGCCAGCCGGCGGGTCAAGGTGGCGGATTCATCGCCACCGCCGACCTGAACGGCGACGGCAAACTGGATCTTGTGACGCTGGGGTATAACTCGGTTCTGATTTATCTCGGCAACGGTGATGGCACATTCCAAACTCCTCTGGAAGTCGCGGTCGGCAACGGACCAAGCCAGTTGGCAATCGGAGATTTTAATGGAGACGGCCGGCTCGATATAGCAGTGGCAAATTCCGTGGATAACACTATTTCTCTGTTGCTCCAAGGCCCGGCGGCGACGGTTTCCCCGAGTAGCCTGAAGTTTGGGAAAGAGGCCGTCGGGTCCACCAGCAATCCCCGGCGCGTGACCCTGACCAACTCCGGCAGCGCCGTGTTGCAGCTCTCAAGAATAGTCGCCAGCGGAGACTTCTCCGAGATCAACAACTGCCAAGACATTGTTCCCATCCGAAAATCCTGTGACATCGACGTCGTCTTCCAGCCGACGGCAACGGGTCTTAGAACAGGCACCATCACCATCACCGATAATGCTGCCGACAGTCCGCAGGTAATTCAACTAAGTGGAACGGGCGATTAAGGCCGATGATTCTTTTTCCGTTTTAAAGTACTCAACCGGGCGAGCAACGAAATTCGTCCGACCCGGACATCCCCATCCTGAAAGAAGCCAAAGCGGAGTACGCGAAGCTGCAGTAGCAGAAAAGGCCCTGCCTGCTGGCTCAGTCCAGCGATCGTTGTCGAAAGCAGCGTTAGCGCTAAAAACCGGAGTCTCCGGATGGGGCGACTGCGTTCAAAAGCACACCCGCTCTCTTCATCACAAACACCCCGTGAGCCCCATCACAGACACCCATCCCGTCGTGCGCGATACTGACAACCGGATCGCAGCATCCAGACCTGTGCCCGTCTCCGAAGACAGCCATCGAAGCCCGCACACAATTCCATTTTGGAACGCTCTTTGACAACCAAGCACAGCAAAATCGCCGCTAAGTCATTGGTTCTCAAAGACTTTAGCTATGAGTCCTCAAAAGTCAAAGAACTAGCGGGAATTTCTTCCTAACCCCATGATTCCAATAGCAGGGGGGAGGGGGGGTACCCCCATCCTCGTGGGTTATTACCTCAGCAGTAAACAGTCGGCTGGATACTGGGAGAGGATACCGGGAAAGTAAGGTCTCAGGCGGCAGCTCTCGGATCTCGGAAAGCACGCTCTCAGATTCACGGCGAAGTGGACCGCCCATGTTTTTCCTGAGACCTGACACCTAAGACCTGACACCTTGTTTCTAGGACACTACCTTAAAGAACCAGCCCTTAGCCCGCACGCCCAAACAGCCGTAGAATACAGTTGTGGCCACACTGCGCGACATCCTCACGGCGGACGCCCGCGTTCGCGAAGGCGACCCCGCTCTTTGGGAGAAGCTGGATCGCAATCGAGTGCGCTGCTATGCCTGCGGCCATTGCTGCCCGATACCCGAGGGACAACCCGGTGTCTGCAAGGTTCGCTTCAACCACGGTGGCACGCTCTACGTTCCCTGGGGCTATGTCGCCGGAGTTCAGTGCGATCCGATTGAGAAGAAGCCATTTTTCCACGCCTACCCCGGAGCTCTAGCCTACAGTTTCGGAATGCTGGGCTGCGATCTGCACTGCGCCTACTGTCAGAATTGGGTCACTTCGCAGGCGCTACGCGATCCGAATGCCGTGTCACCACCGCTCGAGGCCAATCCCGACCTGCTGGTCAAAGACGCGCTCGCTCAAGGTGCAAAAGTTGTTGTAAGCACTTACAACGAGCCGCTGATCACCAGCGAATGGGCGGTTGCGGTTTTCCGCCAGGCCCGCCAGGCAGGCTTACTGACCGCGTTTGTTTCAAATGGCAACGGCACTCCGCAGGTGCTGGAGTATCTTCATCCCTGGATCGATCTCTACAAGGTGGACCTCAAAAGTTTCGACGATCGCCACTATCGCGAGCTTGGCGGACGCTTGCAGCCGATCCTCGACACCATCCGCAGTTTGCATCGCATGGGCGTGTGGCTGGAAATCGTCACCTTGCTGATTCCCGGCTTCAACGACAGCGACGACGAACTGCGGAAGCTGACCTCCTTTCTGAGCGATGTCTCCCCAGACATTCCCTGGCACGTTACCGCCTTTCACCAGGACTACAAGATGACTTCACCCGCCGACACGCGTCCCGAAGATCTGCAGCGCGCCGCTGCCATCGGCCGTGAAGCTGGGTTGCGCTACATCTACGCTGGCAACCTTCCCGGGCGGGTGGAGGGTCTGGAAGATACTCATTGTCACCAATGCGGCGAATTGCTGATCCAGCGCTATGGATACTTGATCGAAAAGTACAAGTTGACGCCGCAAGGCGATTGTCCGATGTGCCACACGCCGGTTCCTGGCCGCTGGTCGAAGAAATTTGACGGGCAGATTTCAGCCTCGCCTTTTCTGCCCCGCCGGCGGGCGCAATTGGTTAAAATCCTCTCGCAACCATAATCACCATTCATGCGCACGGCAAAAGCATTGCTGCTGGCAGTCTTGTTGTGTCTGAGCTTATTAGGCTGTTCTCCGCGCGACTTCCTGACGCGCCGTCTGGCCGCCGATTTGATTTCCGCCTCCGACGCCTTCAAAGCGCCGCAATTGTTCTGGCTCCGCTCCGGCGTTGTTTCCAACAAGGATTTCGGTTCTCCCGACTCCCTGGTCTTACAGCGTCGCGGATGGATTATCGGCACCGAGCAGAAATGTCCCGCCGCAGTCGATCCTCCGCCCTGCTGGGACGTAGTGCTAACGCCGCTCGGGGTGGACACCATTCGTCCGCTGATCTCCAATGCGCTTCCGGACAATGGACGCGACAATGGCCCGATCGGCATCCAGGTAGCGCGCCGCGAACTGCTGAGTATTTCTGGAATCAGCAAAGCGGGCAACTTCGCCGACGTGGAGTTTACCTGGCGCTGGGTACCGATCAATCAGGTGGGCGCGGCGCTTTACGACAGCGGAGTGCATTACCGCTCAACTGTGGGATTCCGTGGCTATGACGACGGCTGGCGCATCATGGAACAAGCCGTACCCAGCAACCAGACGCTGGATGATGCGCTGCGCAATGCGCAACCAACCGCGCCATGAACGTAAAATGGAGTGACGGGCGTCCTCGCCCGTCCGGCCGGGCGGAACGCCCGGCTATCCATTACCACTTCAAGGCTCTCACTGGCGCGCGGTGGCCGTTTGCAGTCGAGCAACTTTCGAACGCGGAGAAGTTTCCTGGTAGCGCGCGATGCCCTTATAAAGAGCCTCCGCAATTTGCTGGCGGTAAGTTGCGCGCTGCAGGTTGCGCTCGTCGGCGGGACTGCTCACAAAGGAAATCTCGGTAAGAATGGCGGGCATGGTCGTTCCGGTCAGCACGGCAAAAGCCGAGTCCTTGATGCCGCGGTTGCGAATGTCGGGGCTGCTCGCGGCCAGGGTGGCGTAGAGAGAACGCTGGACACTTGCCGCGAGGCGCTGCGACTCCTCAATCTTTTCATGTAACGCTCCGGCCGATAACGATACCGGCGTTACCCTGGCGAAGGTTCCATCGTCATGCTTTTCGACTTCGCGTGCCCCCGGAGCCGAAAACAGATTCGTGTAGTAGGTCTCAACCCCCCGTGCCGTCGCCGAACTGCTGTAGTTGGCGTGCACAGACACGAACAGATCGGCCTGCGCCTGGTTGGCGATGTCCGCTCGCTGATCGAGGGGCAAGTAAGTGTCGCCGGTCCGCGTGAACATTACTTCCGACCCCAATCGTGCTTGCAGCAACTTGCCCAGGCGCTGTGTAACGTCGAGCACCAGATCCTTTTCCAGCAATCCCTGCCTTCCAACTGTGCCCAGATCCCAGCCGCCGTGCCCGGCGTCGAGCACAATTCGAAATTTGCCGGTTCGTGTCGGTAACACTTGGTTGGATGCCTTAGCCCCCAAAGCTGTCACCGGAGCCGCTTTTGTGTTCACGGATGCTGACGTCAGTTTCGCAGTTGCGCTTTTCGGAGCAAATTGGCTCGCCACCAAAGTTTTCTCGCTGCCCCGTAGTTCTACGACCAGGCGATAGGGGTTCGACTCCATGCTGACGGAGAAGTTCGATCCGTCTTTGGTGTCAAGCACGACTCGCGTTACGCCCGCGACCGGTTGTGCGACCCGTACACGCGTCAGCGAGGCATCGCCGACATCCATTGTCTTGCCCTCCAATTCGGCGGGCAGAACCGTATCGTGCAGATCGAAATAGATTCGCTCCGGCGACATCAAACGATGTACTTCGTAAGGGACCTGGTCTTCCATGTCAATGACCACCGTGCTTCCGATCGACGAAGACCAGTGACGCACGCCCGTGATCTTCGGTAGTGCTGCCAACTTGTCTTCCGCCACGGCACTGAGTGTTTCGGGCGCTGCATCGGAGTCCAGCTTCTCCGGATTCATCAAATTGTCGGAGACTGGGGGCGACAGGACATCGGCCGGAGGCGCGGACGGTACGGTCACCGATGGAGGCGCGGTCTTTGTTGCTATGTTGCTTGCGATCTCTGTCGCTGCGCCCTGGGTTGCAACCGCCCCCGAGCCGCCCGTCTTCCCATGAACTTGCATGCCCCACCACGCTCCGGCCGAGAATAACGCGGCCACGGCCACCAGACCCACCACTACATTCAGTCCTGGCCGCGAGCTGCCGGGAAGGGAACGGTGGTGCAAAAACGATAAGAAGCGAGGCGGTTCAGCGGGATTCGCCGGCTCTTCGATCTTAAAAGGAATCTCAAACGGCTCGTTCCCGGCGCCAAACTCAGGCAACTCGACCATGGCCGCGGGAATGGCAACCCGCTGCGCCAGCGTTTCGGGAGTCGCGATGCGCGCCGCGTCGGCAACAGTCGTCGCTGACCAATCCGGCTTCGCTTGCAGGACTTCGTCCGCCACATCTGACAGCCAGTGGATGCGCCGATCCTGGTCTGCTGGTTTGAGGGCCGAAAGCACCAGCTCAGCAAAGAGATCGAAACAGCGAACGTCATGATCGGTGAAAGCCCAGGGAGCTCTTGAAAATGCCTGCAGTACGCCCAGTTGCTCGTGGCGGCCACGCAATGGCACCAGCACGGTAGAACGAGCTCCCACGGCGTGTGCGAGGTCCAGCTCGACGCGAGTGTCGAGCTCACCATCGTCGCAACGAAGAATACGCCCCGATTGCAGGCAGTCCCGCAGAAACTCGGATTCGCCGATCAAGTGAACACCGCGCATGATAGCGAGCGGTCCGGCGGCAGCGCGGCACACGATCCTCGGTATGTTTGATTTTTGTACCGTCGAGCTTTCCGCAAGCGCAACCACAATGCCATCGGCTTTCGTGATGGTTTGAGCGCGGGAGCAGATTAGTTGCAGTACCTCGTCCAGGATGAATTGTTCCGTTGCAAATAAGTCGCGATCGGATGCGCATCCCGTGGCCGTGCGCCGGTTCCGTATCTGCTCGTGGAGTTCCGAGAAGGCGAGCAGTGCGCGCAAGGCTTCCTGACGCGCAATCGATTCGAGGACGCGGTTTCCCTCCTGCAACATAGAGCCGGTGTCGGCCGCCGTCGCGTCCCAGTCAACTCGGGTTGGATTGGCACTCATGCGGGTGCGGTCACGACAACGTCGAAGTGGAGTGTCGGGCGTTGCCGCCCGTCCTGATAGAACGTATGTTCATCGTATCCTCGGCTCGGTGCGAGCCTCATTGCCACTCTTGGTTCGATTCTGCCGGCACGCCTAGCCTGGACACGACGGTTATAGCTCCTGTTTGCAGCCTAAAGTCTTTAGGGTTGTGCCGCAATGTCCGGTAGTACACGTCCGAATGGGGTGGTCCGAATGGGGTTCCGGACGCAAAACCACGATGCTGGAGCGAAACTGCCCGAGCTACGACCCTTCAGATTTTGCCCTCGGCCTCGATTCGTCCTACTCTTTGAGTGGCAGAAAAAGCCGCGGAGATGGGATGACCGACGCAGTCGAGCAGGATAAATCCGAAAAACTCAAGAGGTCCAACTGGTGGGGTGGAGTTGTGGCAACCAGCGTGGCCGGCATTGTTGTGTCGGCGTTCCGAGGCTGCTGGCACGGCAAGATGAGCTGGCCGGTGGGTGTGCAGGGATATTCGTACCAGGTTTGCCTGAGCTGCGGCGCCAAGCGGCTGTTTGACGAGAACACCTTTAGCGCGTACGGCCCGTTCCGCTACGACTTGAACGAACTCACCGTTTGGGAAGAGTCCGCGAAGCCGAAATCCCCGCCCGTGGCGGATGTGCGGTACCCGCCGTTGTAGTCCGAGAGAGAAGGGTCTCAGGTCTCGGGTCTCAGGAAAAAATCACAAGCATGCGGTTTCTAGGTTTTTCCTGACACCTGATAACTGATACCTGACACCTGGGACCCTCAGGCTCCAACCGGCTGGCCCTGGCGCTTGTACCACTCCACCGTCTGGCGCAGGCCGTCTTCAAAGTTCACCAGCACTTTGTATCCCAAATGCTTTTGCGCCTGCGCGATGTCCGCCAGAGAGTGTTTGATGTCCCCACCCCGCTCGGGAGCGTACTTGACGGTGCCTTTGTAGCCCGTCAGTTGTTTTAAAGCGACGAAGGTTTCATTCAGCGTGATCCGCCGGCCGGTGGCGCAATTAAAGACACGCCCCGCACATTCTGCCGCTGGGGCCGAGCAGGCCAGCAAGTTGGCCGATACAGCGTTGTCGATGTAAGTGAAGTCGCGGCTGGTTTCGCCATCGCCAAAAATTGTGGGCTGTTCTCCATGCAGCATTTGCATACTGAACTTGGCCAGTACGCCCGAGTATGGCGAAGATGGATCCTGCCGTGGCCCGAAGATATTGAAGTAGCGCAGGCAGACGGTTTCAAGACCATAGCAACGGTAGAACGAAATCATGTAAAGCTCGCTAGCCAGCTTGGCCACTGCATACGGCGAGATCGGATCGGGGGTCATGGTCTCACGCTTCGGAAGCGTCGGTGTATCCCCATAAGCCGAGGACGAGGCGGCGTACACGACGCGTTTCACTTTCGCGTCGCGCGCCGCGACCAGCACATTGAGCGTGCCGTCCACATTGGCGCGGTTGCTGCCGACGGCGTCCAGCAGCGATTTCGGGACGGACGGAATGGCTGCCTCATGTAGCACATAATCGACGCCTGCGCACGCCTCGCGCATGGCCTCCAGATCGAGAATGTCAGCTTCGCGGAAGTCAATCCGGCTCAGCACTTCGGTGAGGTTCTCGCGTCGGCCAGTGGCAAAGTTATCGATGCCCCGGACCTCGCCGCCAGCTTCCAAAAGAGCGCGCACCAGCGAGGACCCGATGAAGCCGGCAGCTCCGGTCACCAGATATTTAGCCATATATCCTTAATGATAACGGATGGATGGATCACCCGGCACGGAACACCCCGTGACCGGAGTAACTTCCGCTCCGGAGCCCGCCAAGCGGGCCGCTAGCCGCGAGTATCCCTGGAGGAAGGACTCACGACCGGCGAACCCGTTTGGCGATCTGGTGGAACTCGTCGCGGGAGAGCAGCTGATTCTTGCGAAAGAATTCCGTGACTTCATCGAGGAGGGCTCTCGGATCTGCCGACCGCACGGTATCTTTCACGGCATTCTCCGGAGCCGGTACGCCCCTGAAAAAGGCGCTCTGCCCACCGAGCGCGGCAAGCAGTTGCTTCAGTTGCAACTGTTGTTCGGGATCAATTTCGGCAAAACCGATGCCCATGCCCAAGAAAGGGTACGAAGCACGAACCGTGCCCGAAACCTGAACCCGAATGCCGCACGATTTGAGTACAAGATTTACCTTCGTGTCGACGGGAAACGTGAAACTCATTTCCACATAGCAACCATGCAGGCTAATGTCGGTAAGGGTTCCCCACATGGGCACGTCGCTGCCCTCGGTGCGAAACTCGGCGTTGCCCGAACAACGAAGCCGGGGGCTTTGCCGCCGCTCTTTCCACTCCACAGTGCCCTTAGCCACCGGAGTCTTGCCGCCACCTTTTACAGCCGCATTCGCTGGCGCAGTTTCCACTTCTCCCTTCAACCGGCGAAGATAGCTCACGCTGTCTTCACCCTTGCCAGAGTCTGACGACCAGCCGGGTTCCTCAGGATGGATACGCGGGTCCACAAACGCCTCCAAAAAAAACGCCGCTGTTGAGGAGATCGGATGAATTGCTTGAAGACTTTAGGCGGGCGAAAAATGCGACAAAGAAGCGCGAATCTGGTGCCACAGTTCGTCTTTGCCGGCTCCGGTCTTGGCCGAAAACGCCACCATGGGTACCCGGCCATACGCTTGCCCGAGCGCGTGCATCGCCTGCCGCAATTGGTTGCCCGACAGCCGGTCGCACTTGGTGGCTACAATCGCATGCGGCCGTCCCTTGGACGCCAGGAATTCCAGCAACTGGCCGTCGCTTTCCTGCGGAGGAATGTTCGAATCCACCAGCGCCAGGCACAGCGCCAGGCTCGGCCGCTGGTGAAGGTACGGATCCACAAACCGCGCCCAGTCTTCGGAGATTTCGCGGGAGACCTTGGCGTAGCCGTATCCCGGAAGATCGGCGAACAGCATCTCGGGCCTGGGTTGTCCGGCACGGCGAACTTCATAAAAGTTAATGCTTCGAGTGCGCCCGGGAGTATTGCTGGTGCGAGCCAGCTTTTTGCCCACCAGCGAATTGATGACGCTCGATTTTCCGACGTTCGACCGTCCGAGAAACGCGATCTCGGGCACGCCGGGGGCAGGGAAGTGCGTCAAGTCGCTCGCCGACAGCATGAATCGCGCCAGAATCCGCATACAGATAGTTTCCAGTGTATGGGTCGCGCGTGGCAACGCGGAAAAAAAAGTTTGCAGAAAAGAAGTTCACTAAAGCCCGAGTGGACGTTTGGGATGCACGTCCTGCTCTTTGAGCGGATGCAGTTTGTACCAGAGCGTGAGCGCGCCCGCGATAACCAGTCCGATAAGAACGCTGATCAGAAAGAACCAGCGATAAGCCGGCAGCGCGATCAGCAGAATGGCCACTACAGCGACGGCGACGATGAGGCCCGCCGATCCCTTCAGAGTGAATCCAAACCGGCCGCCAGATTCCGGCTCCATGAGCCTATTTTAGCGCGGTTGCCGGCCAGGGTTGCGATGCGACAGAAGTCCCGCCATGAGAAAAAGCAAGCCTGGCGCGGCAGTTAAAAAGAAGAACGGCCCCTGAGGCAAATGTCCGGAACGAAGCAGATTCCAAACGTAGAATGCGATCAGGCATCCCAACGCGAGAATCCCTCCCAACTCCTCACGATACCAAGCCACGACCAAACCGACGCCAACTCCAATCGGCCAGAGGGCCAGACCAAACCACTCGTGCAGCGTTGGTTGGAGGCCGATAGGTCGCGCCATGTTGCCCACGGCAAACACGAAAACGAACAGTATGCTCAGAAGGCTCCAGACACGAGCGATCCAGCGCGCGGCGGGTGCGACAGAGCCGGTTGCCATAATCTTCTCCTGACTGCAGGAACGATTCTGCTGGGCCGTCTTGCAAGTGGCAAATTTTTGCTGTTTACTCTTGAGGTATTATCCTGTACTTTACTCCCCACCCCCCTCCCCCACCCCCTATTAGAATCATCGGGTTACGGGAAAATTCCCGCTAGTTCTTTGAGTTTAAATGACTTAGAAGTAAAGTCTTTATTCTTCAATCACTTAGCTCGTTCTTGCTGGGCCCGGGGTTGGGTAGGCGGGCTGACGCCCGCTCTTTTCTCCGAATTGGTGTTGTCAAAGAGCGCCGACAAATGGGGCTGGGGCTGGTTCGAGGAGCGCCTTGGCGGATGGGCACACCTCTATCCTGCCACAGGTCGATCGCTATTGTCGCCGACGCGTGATTCGATGTCTGTGATGGTACGCACAGGATGTTTGTGATGAAAGGAAGTCAAAGGCCCCGCCCTTCGCTTCGCGATAGGGCGGGCCACCCCGCCGGAAAGTGCAGGCCTCCCGGCCGAAGAAGGCAAGGTAAAAGGCAGCGGACAAGAGTGTCCGCTCTCACAAAGGCAACGTCGAAATCCCATGCGGCCGGCGGGGTGGAATCCCACCCTTCAAGAAACGAAGGATGGGGCACCCGGCGGCCGTAGCCTTACCCTTTCGTCACAAAAGCGGTGTGCACGCCATCACCGACAGGTGCCAGTGTGTAGCAGATCATGGCACACAGGGCATTGTCGCCCTTCCATCTTATGCAGTCCCTTCATACAGTTCGTTCATACGCGAAACAGGAGAAGCAATATGTCTTTATACCTAGCAAATCTTTGCTGGAGTGGGCAATGCCATGACAGACGAGTGCGGCATCATTTGTTGCCGTCGTATGGGTTAACGAAATCTCCGACAAGGCAGCAACAATCACTTCATTTTGGGCTGTGGTTTCTTGGGGTGTGGCTGTGTCTTTTGTTCGGACAGAACACAGCACGCGCCTTTAGCTACCCAGTCGGTTCCTTTGTTCCGTCTCAATCGCACCACTGCGATGGGAAATCCCACTGTGGAGAATTTGACCCCATTCTTATCGGTTCTTGTGGGGGGCGATCCTTCAATGACTATTCTCACCATAGTTGTTGCTTCTGCGACGAGCTTGTCGTCGGCGCGCGCGCTTTCCAAGAAAGCTTTGTTCCATTTCTCCCCTCTCGAAGTTTTGGCACTCTGCATTTCCCCAAGGACGGACCACATCCCCCCTTCTCCGATGAAGCGATTGCCACCTCCACCGGGAAGTTTCCATTCAGCAGGTGTCACATTCGCGGTGATGTTCGCATGGCCATCCGGCCCGATTTTGTAGGTGACTTCCGACATAAATACCTTGAGGGTGTTGGATTCAAAATCTCCGAAAATTCCGGTAGTAATATAGTTGTCGTTGATGCCGACAAGAGCGGAATCTCCGATTTCTTCAAATTCTTCTTTTACTTCTTCTCCCCAGACGGTGGCCAAGCTCGAAGCGAGCCCCTCAGTTGTACCTTCCGCGTCCAGCGTGCGAAAGATGTTCTTGGCGAGTGTGTACGTGTCCCATCCAGGGTCTTGTCCAAGGCTACTGCGCCCCGTCGCGGCGAATATCAGTTTGTTGCCAAGTGCGGAAACTTTACATTCAGTGTCATGATAGGAGTTCCCGATGGTTCCACGACTGTCGGCAGCGATAACCATCTCGTCTTGCGCCCAATAAGCGACAGCGATGCTGCCGTCGGTTCCCGCTTCAGTGGTTGCACTCAGATTCACCCCGATGGAACAGACAACAAGAACGATAACCAATTTCATTTGGCACTCCTTTCTAGTGAAGCCTCGCACGGTCAAATCTTGCCGCATGGAATGGAGATGTTTGGCGGCCATGTGTTTGTTAGTGCGAACGGCTCCGACTGGTACGAATTGTGCTCTTCCGATGTGTGTCAAGTATCTGCTCGCCAAGTTATTCCCTCAACGCGCTGTGACCATCCAGTGTATATGGCAGTCGGGTTCACTAGTGGCTTGGAGATGGAATTTGGCGATCAATGCGTTTCCACCAGAAACTAGGTCGAAAAGTAACGATTACACTCATGCCTGCCGTGATAAAAGAAGTCAAAGGCTCCGCCCTTCGCTTCGTGATAGGCCGCCCCGCCCGCCGGACACCGAAATGGGAGTATGATCGGTGTCGTTCCTCAACCAAAGAAGGGGATTCCGACCAACAGAACTCCGCTGGAGGAAGATTATGTTTACTCGCTCTTTCGCCTTCCCCCTTTTTTGTCTCCTCTTTTTACTCTCGGTTTCCGCCGCGGCGCAAAGCGGTGATATTTCGAAGCCTGGCACGCCCGGCTCGGGCGATCCCGCCATAGTGCCGCTGGCGAGCGGAGATGTCCCGGATTCCGGGAGGGCAGTTGTGAGCAACACGGCTGACCAGGAAGGCAAGATCAAGTTCCGCTCGCAGGCGATTCTGATTCAGGTTCCGGTCGTCGTCACCGATAAGTACGGCAACCACATTCACGGTTTGACCAAGGAAGATTTCCACGTCTTCGAAAATGGAAAAGAGCGGAAGGTCGCCGCGTTTGAAGAGATCGTTACCACGAACCGACAGCTTAATGAGGTTGCGCCAGAGAAAGGGGAGTTCAGCAATTTGACGCTGTCGGATGCGCAGCCGCGCACGATCACGGTCATCGCTCTCGATACCATCAACACTCCTTTTCTTGACCAGTACACCGGCCGCCGCGCATTGTTCAGGTATCTCGCCGACAATCTCGATTCTGGCCAGGTTCTGGCCCTTATGGTCATGACCAGCCACGGTCTCAAGGTTGTCCAGGGACTAACCAGCGACCGCGACCAACTGGTGCAGATGCTGAAAAAGGCGAGCGGAGAAGCGCCCAGCGTGCATGCCTCCGGCCCGGACACGCAGGCGAACGCCGCGGTCGGAGATATTCCTGACCTTCGCAGCGCTCAATCTGACATCGGCCATCCCTTGGCCGCTGCCGAAGCCTTCATTGCGTATGGCGACGCACTGGCCGCTTCGTTCCAGCAGCCAAAAGCCCTCGAAGAAACCCTGAACAGCTTCCTGGAGATTGCGTGGTCTCTTTCCGGCGTTCCCGGACGCAAGTCTCTGATCTGGGCTACCGGCGGATTTCCCTTCGAAATTTCATCCCCAGCACAGCTTCCTGGCTCGGGATATCTTGCCCCGCTTTATGAGCGCACCATGCAGGCGCTGGCTGCCGCCCAAATCTCCGTTTACCCGGTGGACGTTCGCGGATTGGTCGAAACTTCTTCCGCGGCTGTCGATTCCAGTAGTGCACTGACCTTCGCGAATCAGGTACACAACCGCGCCTGGTTCCAACAATCGACGATCGAGACCCTCAACGAATTTGCGGATATGACTGGCGGAAGGGCCTTCTACAATACCAACGATCTGGTTTCCAGCTTCAAACGCGCCGCCGCCGATGCCTCTTCCTACTACCTCGCCGCATACTACCTCGACACGCACAATAACAATTCCGGCTGGCGGCAGCTCAAGGTAATAGTGGATAAGAAGGGAGCGGAGGTCCGCGCTCGTGAAGGCTTCTTCGTCACCAACGCGACCATGAATCCCGACGCGACGCGGAGCTCCGACTTGACCAATGCTCTCAGTTCTCCCATCGAAGGCACGGGCGTGCCGCTGAGCGTGAAGTGGGTGGGGACTTCGGGCGAGGGCGCAAAGAAAAAGACCGAGTTCATCGTCCATATGCCGGCCGGCGCAGTATCGATCGAAGCCAGCAACGGACAGAACCGCCTCAACTTTGACTTTGCGGCAGCCGCCTACCTCAACAACAACCAGACCGGCAAAGCGGCCATCACCACCAGCAAGACCGTCACCCCATCGGTCCCGGACGCGCAAATGGCATCCTTGCGGGCCAAAGGAATCGACATGAAGAATGCGCTGGAGCTTGGCCCCGGACAATACACGGTGCGGGTTGTGATCCGGGACAACGTCACGGGAAAGATCGGCAGTGTCACGGCGCCGCTCACCGTGAATTAGCATGCATGCGGCGTGATTCCAGTCTACTGCCGAGCGGTGGGAATCTCCGGGGCGGGCGGTGTGGCGATGGGAGCCATCGTACTCTCAGTCTCAGTGTCCGAAGGCATCTGCGGCAGCGGGCCTTCGAGGGCGACGGCCAGCACTTGATCCATGTTGTCGACGAAGTGTAATCTCATCGCGGTGCGCAGGTTCTCCGGCACCTCGGCTACATCCTTCTCGTTTTCCAGCGGGAGAATCACTTCGAACAATCCAGCGCGATGGGCGGCGAGCAATTTCTCTTTTAGGCCGCCGATGGGAAGGACTTTGCCGCGCAGCGTGATTTCGCCGGTCATGGCTAGATCGCGGCGCACCGGAATCCGGCTGAGCGCGCTGGCGAGAGCGGTGGCGATGGTGATGCCGGCAGACGGGCCGTCTTTTGGAATCGCACCTTCCGGCACGTGGACGTGAATATCGAGGTTGCGGTAGAAGTCGCGGGGCAATCCGAGCCGTGCCGCTCGCGAGCGAATGTACATCATGGCGGCCTGCGCCGATTCCTGCATCACGTCGCCCAGTTTGCCGGTTAAGGTGAGCTTGCCTTTGCCGTCAACGACCGTGGCCTCAGTGCTGAGGATAGATCCGCCAACTTCAGTCCAAGCCAGGCCGGTTACCAGGCCAACCTCGCTCTTTTCGTGGGCCAGGGTGTCGCGGAACTTCAGAACACCGAGCCAGTCGCCAATCTTTTCCGGCTGGATCGCGGCCGTGAAACTTGCGCCTTCTTTTACCACCTTGCGCGCAACTTTGCGGCAGATGTTGCCAATTTCCCGCTCCAGGTTTCGCACCCCGGCTTCGCGGGTATAACCGCGAATCATCTGCCTTATCGTGTCGTCGGGGAACTGCACGTTCTTTTCCGTCAACCCCGCCTGCAACATCTGCTTCTTGACCAGAAACTGCTTCGCGATCTCGACCTTTTCCGGCTCGGTGTAGCCGTGGAGACGCAGCACTTCCATGCGATCCTGGAGCGCGGGCGGAACGGTGTGAATCACGTTCGCCGTGGCCACGAAGAAGACTTGCGAGAGATCGTATTCGACGTCGAGGTAATGATCGACGAACATGAAGTTCTGCTCGGGATCGAGTACTTCGAGCAGCGCCGCCGAAGGATCGCCGCGGAAGTCCATCGACATTTTGTCGACTTCGTCCAGCATGAACACCGGGTTTTTAGTTCCGGCCTTTTTCATCATCTGGATGATCTGGCCGGGTAATGCGCCGATGTAGGTGCGGCGATGGCCGCGGATTTCCGCTTCATCGCGCACGCCGCCAAGTGACATGCGCACGAACTTGCGGCCGGTCGCTTTGGCAATCGACATCCCCAGCGAAGTTTTGCCCACGCCGGGAGGCCCGACAAAGCACAGAATCGAGCCCTTGGGATTTTTCACCAACTGACGGACGGCAAGGAATTCGAGGATGCGCTCCTTGATTTTCTCCAGGCCATAATGATCTTCGTTCAGGGTTTTCTCGGCACGTGTGATGTTGCGGATTTCTTTCGATCGCTTCTTCCACGGCACCGCCAGCAGCCAGTCGAGATAGTTGCGAGAAACGGTTGACTCCGCCGACATGGGCGGCATCGCTTCCAGCTTCTTCAGTTCCTGAATCGCCTTGTCGCGAACTTCCTTAGGCATGCCCGCGGATTCAACCTTCTTCTTCAGTTCGTCGAATTCGCTCTTTTCGCCGCGGCCGAGTTCTTTTTGAATCGCTTTGATTTTCTCGTTGAGGTAATACTCTTTCTGCGCTTTTTCCATCTGCCGCTTCACGCGCGACTGGATGGTGCGGTCCATGTTGAGCTTTTCGATTTCCACGTCGAGCACGTCGCCAATGCGGTTCAGGCGCTCGGCGGGATCGAAGATTTCGAGCAATCCCTGCTTTTCTTCAATGGAAAGCTGCAGGTTGGCGGCGATACTGTCGGTCAGCTTTGCCGGATCTTCCATGCGCACAGCGGCGATCATGGTCTCGTAGTTCAGCGACTGGCAAAGCTTCACATATTGCTCAAACATGCCGGTGATGCGCTGCATGCCCGCTTCAATCTGCGGTGTCGTCTCGGTCGCATAACGGGCGACTCGAACCGTTGCTTGTAGATAGCCATCGGTTTCAATGACCTGCAGGATCTTGCCGCGCTCGATGCCTTCGACCAGCACTTTGATGTTGCCGTCGGGCAGTTTCAGGCTCTGCACGATGTTGACGATGGTGCCGACCTGGAAGATGTCCCCGGCTTTCGGCTCGTCGATCGAGGCGTCGTGTTGCGTGGCAAGAAATATCTTCTTATCGCTGGCCAGAGCTTCTTCGAGCGCACGGACGCTCGACTCCCGGCCCACCACGAACGGAGTCATCATGTAAGGAAAGATGACCACGTCTCGAATGGGCATCATCGGCAGTTTCTTGCTCTCGAACTTTTCCTTGGAATTGGGGTTCGACAACGCTGTCTCCCGTCTCTGGTCCTGGTTTTTTCTAACAGTCTTCGGCGAAACTCCAGCGCCTAAAGGCGCATTCGTAACACGGTATTTGCGGTATGCCTAAAGGCATACCCTGATACAGATCTTACTGCACCGCGGCTGTTAGCTTGCCGCTTTCTCGATCATGGCCAGCGAGACGTTGCGCTTCTCCACCATCTCGCGGGTTACTTCAAATTCCTTCACCTTCTTCTGGCTGGGCAGACTATACATCAGTTCCAGCATGAGTTCTTCGAGAATCATGCGCAAACCGCGAGCGCCGACTTTGCGCGCCATCGCCTGGCGCGCAATCGCGCGGTTGGCATCCTCGCTGAACTTCAGGCGCACATTTTCAAACTCGAACAGACGCTGGTACTGTTTCACGATCGCGTTCTTCGGGCGCGTCAAAATTTCCACCAGCGCGTTTTCGTCCAGTTGCTGCAGCACGCCCATCACCGGCAGGCGGCCGACAAACTCGGGAATCAGGCCGAACTTGATCAGATCTTCCGGCTGCGCTTCCGAGACCAGCTCAAAGTTGCGCAGCGCAGCCACGCCCGCCTCGGTTTCGGTATCTTCTCCCAGGCGGAAGCCGAGAGCTTTCTTGCCCACGCGCCGCCCGATAATTTTTTCCAGGCCGACGAAGGCGCCGCCGCAAATAAAGAGGATGTTCGTGGTATCGACCGGAGTAAATTCCTGGTGCGGATGTTTCCTCCCGCCCTGGGGCGGAACGTTCGCAATCGTGCCTTCGAGAATCTTCAGCAACGCCTGTTGAACGCCTTCGCCCGACACGTCGCGCGTGATCGAGGGGTTCTCGTCCTTGCGTCCGATCTTATCAATCTCGTCGATATAGATGATGCCGGTCTGGGTTCGGTTTACGTCGCCTTCGGCCGCCTGCAGCAGTTTAAGGATGATGTTCTCGACGTCTTCGCCCACGTAACCGGCTTCGGTCAGCGTGGTCGCATCCACGATCGCGAACGGCACATCGAGCATGCGGGCGAGGGTTTGCGCCAGCAGCGTCTTGCCGGTTCCGGTCGGCCCGATCAGCAGGATGTTCGACTTGGTCAGCTCGACGCCGTCGCCCGTGCGCTGGCGATTCATGTAGATGCGCTTGTAATGGTTGTAGACGGCGACGGCCAGCTTCTTCTTAGTCTGCTCCTGTCCGATGACGTACTCGTCGAGGAAGGTCTTCACTTCCAGCGGCTTCGGCAGCTGATTCGGAACTGCAGCTGCGGGCGTCGCGCTGCGGTCGTCTTCGAGGATCGAGTTGCAGACCGCTACGCACTCGTCGCAGATGTATGCCCGGGGATAGTCGCTCGGCGACGAGATCAGTTTCGCGACTGCGTCCTGCGACTTGTGGCAGAACGAACAGCGCAGCATCTCATCGGAACCCGATCTGGTTTTCACTCCGCGGTACTCCTTTTCTGGTGGCCTAGCCGTGGCTGGCTCCCGCTCCCGGCTGTGGCGCGGCAAGCCGCGCCTCTACATTATTATTATTGCCATTGCTTCACGAACTGGCGGCCCTGCCTCGATCCGTCTGGTAGATGATATCGTCGACGATTCCGTATTCCTTCGCCTGCTGCGAATTCATGATGAAGTCGCGCTCCACGTCCTTCTCTACTTTATCCAGCTTCTGGCCGGTGTGCTTGGCCAGTAACTGATTAGTAATCTCCCGCATGCGCAGGATTTCGCGGGCATGAATGTCAATGTCGGTGGCCTGGCCGGAAAGGCCGCCCATCGACGGCTGGTGAATCAGGATACGCGAATTGGGCAGCGCCAGCCGCTTTTTGGGTTCGCCCGCCGAAAGCAGCAGCGCCGCCATCGAAGCCGCCTGGCCAATGCAAATCGTGGTCACGTCGTTTCTCACGTACTGCATCGTGTCATAGATCGCCATGCCGGCCGTGATCGACCCACCCGGCGAGTTGATGTAGAGCTGGATATCTTTCTCCGGGTCTTCCTGCGCCAGGAACAGCATCTGGGCGATTGCCAGGTTGGCGACATTGTCATCGATCGGCGTGCCAATAAAGATGATATTGTCGCGGAGCAGCCGCGAATAAATGTCATAGGCGCGTTCGCCCCGCCCGGTCGATTCGATCACCATCGGTACCAGCATCATTTGTGGATTTTTGGAGTTCACGTTCGCCCTTTCCACACTCCCGCCCTGAAGTCGGTCTCGACGGCTCAGGGGAGGATCGAAATGGTCCGCATCATCTATCCAGCGGACTGGTGATACAAAAAGTCGAGGGTCTTCTCGTTGCGGATTCTTGTCCGTATCCTATCGAGGCCCCCATCCTGTGTCAAACGAGAGCGCACGGCTTCCGACGTCTGTTTTGACTGTCGGGCCAGCGCTTCCAGTTCCTGATTTAGTTCTTCATCGCTGACTTGTACATTCTCTTCCTCCGCCACTCTTTCGAGCAGCAGCGCAGCTTTTACATCGTGAATCGCCTGCTCGCGTTGTCCCGCGCGCAGACGGTTCAAATCCATTTTCTTCAGCTGCTCGGCGGTCAGACCCTGCGCCGCCAGCGCCCGCAGCCCCCGCTCCAGCCGAATGTCAATCTGCTGTTCGATCAGCGAATCGGGAACTTCAAAATCGTTCCGCTGAATCAGTTCTCCCACCAGCTTTTCCTTGGCCGCGCGTTCGGCCTCGCGCCTGCGCTCAGATTCCATCTGCTCGCGAATCGCCTTCCGTACATCTTCCATCGTCTGAAATTTGCCCAGTTGCTTGGCGAACTCGTCGTTCAGTTCGGGCAGACTTTTCTGTTTGATCGACTGCACCTTAACCGTATAGGTGAACGTCTTTCCCGCAAGGCGCTTGTCCTCGGTATCCTCCGGATAATTCACGTCAAACGTTCGCTCATCTCCCGGGCCCGTCCCACGCAGATGTTCGGTGAATTCCGGCATAGTGTTCTGGCCTGCGATTTCGACCAGCACTTCATCCATGTGGACCGGTTGACCTTCGCCGGACTTTCCTCCACCAGATTTGGGATTGCCATCGAGTGCGACCTGGGCGAAATCCCCATCGGCCAGGGCACGGCCCTCCACCGGATTGAAACTCGCATGCCGCTCGCGCACATCGCCGAGCGCCTTCTCCACGTCCTCATCGGAAACCGAGATCTCCGGTTTCTCGGCGCGCAGTTCTTTGTAACCCTCCAGCTTGATTTCCGGGAGCACCTCGAAGGCAGCTTTGAAGCGCAGCGGCTCGCCATCGTGCAGGTGCAGGTCGGTCACCCGAGGCTGCGATACCGGATGCAGGCTCAGCCTCTCCGCCTCCTGCCGGAAGAAGCGCGGGATCAGCGCCTCGACCATGTCGGTCTTGATCTCCTCGGAAAAACGCTGGCGAATAATCGATGCCGGAATATGGCCGCGGCGGAAGCCGGGAATCCGGGCCACTTTCTGATATTTCTGGATCAGGGAGTCGGTCTGCCGATTGACATCCTCGACCGGAATCTCGACCTGAATCTCGCGCTTGGTGGCGCTTTCTCGGGAGGTGTTTTCCTTGGCCGAGCTTCCCTTGGTCAAACTATCGGTCGAACTGTCGCTCGAACTGTCGTTGGTCGCACTATCTTTGATCTCAGCGGGGCTCACAATTACCTTTCCAGCGCGGCAGCGGCAGCAGAGTCGGGAGGGTTGCTCCACTGCGACGCCTTACGCCGCATCTTTGAGTGTAAAGACTCTCGAAGAGCAACGTCAAACGGCAGAGGGGGAGATTCTACCCACTAAAGTAACGAGCAAGGCTTTAGTGTGGCGCGGACACTCCTGGAGATTTGTAATTTGGTAATTTGTAATTGGTAATTTGGAACCCCAACTTGCTTCAAAATACCAATTACCAATCACAAATGCCCGTCCCCAACTGGCTTACGGTTCTCAACGTTGAAGTCATCGCCTGCACGCGCTGTCCGCGTCTGGTCGCGTATCGCGAACAGATTGCCCGCGAGAAGCGTCGCGCCTACCGCGACCACGAGTACTGGGGCAAACCGGTTCCCGGCTTCGGCGATCCCCATGCTCGCGTCCTCGTCCTCGGACTCGCGCCCGGCGCCCACGGCTCCAATCGCACCGGACGCCCGTTTACCGGAGACGCCTCCGGAAAATTCATGTACCCGGTGTTGTACGAAACCGGCTTCGCGAATCAGCCGACAGCGACCGACCGGAACGACGGGCTGGTTCTGCGCGGTCTCTACATCACCGCCGCGGCCCGCTGCGCGCCGCCCGGCAATAAGCCTACGCCTCAGGAACTTGCCAATTGCGCCCCGTTTCTGGAACGTGAACTCGAAGGACTCAAAGATCTGCGCATCATTGTCGCCCTGGGAAGAATCGGATTCGAAGCCTATCTCAACTACCTGCTGCGAAAAAAGCAGATCGTCAGGAAGCGGGAGTATGAATTCCGCCACGGCGCCAAATACACCCTGCCGGATGGTCGCGTTCTCATAGCGTCCTATCATCCTTCCAACCAGAACACCCAGACGGGCAAGCTGACGCGGCGGATGTTCGTGGAAATCTTTCAGGAAGCAAGGCGCCTGGCCGATCGACAGTAAGCCGAACCGTAAGCCGAAGGAGTGCGGACATTTGCCAGGCAGACATCTGCTAAAGGAGATTGCCGACCATGCCGATAGAGGAATGGGGCGGATTCCGCGGCAGCGGACACCTCTGGGCCGGCATGGGGGCTCCGTCGCTTCGGGATGCGCCGCCCTTAGTCTTTCGTAGTGATGGGGCTTGCCCCGTTTCGAAAGAAACGGCAGGTTGGGTCTCTACGTCAGATCTGAAGATCTGGAGATCAGAAAATCTGAAGACCAGGCGGAGATCGGACGCCACTTTAGAACCCCACGAACACTGGCTCCGGCTCGAGCACGATGCCCCACGCTTCCTGCACGCCGTGCTGGATTTCATCTTTCAGGCCGACAATATCGCTCGCCTTCGCGTCTCCTCGCGCGTCTCCTAGATTAATCAGCGCCAGCGCATGTTTGTGCGAAATCCCGGCCGCTCCCCTTTTATATCCTTTGCGGAATCCCGAGTGTTCCACCAGCCACGCCGCCGAAACCTTATGGTGCGCATCGAGAGCGGGGTAGCTGGGAATCTCGAGCCCTTTGGATGCGGCGCGCGCGGCCAGGTCTTTGAACTGCGCCGCGCTGAGCACGGGGTTCTTGAAGAACGATCCAGCGCTGCGGCAATCGTCGTCTCCGGGGACAATCAGCATGCCTTTGCTGCGCCGGATTTCGCGCACCGCCTCGCGCACTTCGGCGAGCGACGGCGGCGTCTTTTTTTTACTGGGGCTTGCGGCAAAATGCTTTTGCAGATCGGCATATTTCAAACTCGGAGCGCCACCGCGCTGCAACCGGTAGTTCACCCGCAAGATGACGTACCGGCCACGTTCAGTGCTGTTAAAGATGCTGCCGCGATAACGGAATCCGCACGCCGGCTTGGGCAACACGACGATGCGGTCTTCTCTTAAATCGAAAGCCCGCACCGATTCGATGGTGTCAGAGACCTCCTGCCCGTAGGCGCCAACATTTTGCACCGGCGTGCCACCGGCGCTGCCCGGAATGCCGCTGAGGCACTCGACTCCGGCCGAATTCTGCACCACCGCCTGCGCGACAAAGTCATCCCAATTGACGCCCGCGCCCACGCTGAAGAGCACGGCGTTGCCGCTTGCGTCAGTCGTATTTGGAGTCGTGATGCCGCCGAGCCCGATTCTCAGCACCAGCCCCGGCCATCCCGAATCGGCGACCAGGAGGTTGCTTCCTCCTCCTAGCACAAACAGCGGCAAGTCGCGGGTGCTCGCGAATTGCGCCGCCTCCCGAACATCGTCTTCTCTCTTCAGTTCTGCGAAGTAGCGAGCCGCTCCGCCTACCTGCAAGGTGGTCAGTGGCGCCAGCGGAACATTTTCCTGAATCGTCATCAAATTTGAGATTTGTAATTTGTAATTCAAAACCTGCGAGTTCGATTTTCCAATTGCTAATTCAGCATAGTCACAAACGCGATTTCTCTCTATAGTTAGTTGAGCATCTCAAATTGCAAATTACAAATTACCAATCACAAATTTTAGGAGAGTCCATGTATCCGGAAATTATGGTGATCCCGATGCGTGAAGAACTGACGCGTCTGGGAATTGAAGAGTTACGCAGCGCCGCCGACGTGGATCGCGTCCTGGCGGCTTCCCCGGGCCCAACCATGGTGGTGGTAAATTCCATCTGCGGATGCGCTGCCGGCCGCATGCGTCCCGCGGTGCGTCTCGCGCTGCAGCACTCGACCATCCCCACCAACATCGTTAGCGTGTTCGCGGGACAAGATACGGAAGCGACCGAGCGCGCCCGTTCTTACTTCACCGGATACCCGCCATCTTCGCCTTCTATCGCGATTCTGCGCGAGGGCAAGCTGGTTTACATGATGCAGCGTCATCAGATCGAAACCCGCGAAGCGTCTGCCATCGCCGCCGATCTGAAAGCCGCCTTCGATCAGCATTGCGCTGTGGCGACGCGCTAGCTGGTCTCCACATTTGATGGAGAAGACTCGACGCTTTCATCGCTCGGTAATCTATTGACGACATTTAACCAACCGCCGGTCCCCGATTTTGGATACGAGGCCCCTGCGCCGAATCGAAAGTTGTGGAAGTGGTCCCTTCTAGCAGGCGTTGTCGTTCTGCTGTTCTTGACATGGCAGTGCGGCTCTGCTCTCTTGCAGGGTCCAGGTCTGGCAAATCAGGCTGTTCGGCGTTTTCATCAACAGCTGAATACCGGAGAATACGAGGAAATCTACCGAGAGGCAGATGAGAGGTTTTCCGAGGACGGCAGACATGACGAGTTGGTAAAGGCCTTGAAGTCGGTGCATAGCAAACTCGGCGACGCGGCCAAAGAGAGTTTCCTGAATATTCGTGTCAAGGCGACGGCTAGCGGAACTGCATTAAGAACCCAATACAACACAACCTTCACTCGGGGATCAGCGGTCGAGACCTTCACTTGGATTAAGCAGAGTGGTAGGTTGAAGCTGTATGGCTACACCGTTGAGTCAAACGCATTGCTGGAGAATTAGCTCTTTCATGAGAAAAAATATGAAACGTCTACTGCTTCTGCTCCTCGCGCTCCCCGTATCGGCGCTTTCATTAACAGCGTGGGCTGCCGACGCCTGGCGAACTCCCTCCACGCAGATCGATGCCGTCTATCCCCAGGTCGAAGCGCTCTATTTCGACTTGCATCGCAATCCCGAGCTTTCCTATCACGAGGAAAAGACTGCGGCCAAGATCGCCGAACAACTGCGCCAGCTCGGATACGACGTGACTACCGGATTTGGCGGCACCGGTGTGGTCGGCGTTTTCAAGAACGGCTCCGGCCCGGTGGTCATGTTGCGTGCCGAGCTCGATGCCCTGCCGGTCCCCGAGAAAACCGGCCTCCCTTATGCCAGCCACGTCACCACGCATGATGACCGCGGTGTCGAAGTCCCGGTGATGCATGCCTGCGGCCACGATCTGCACATGGCGATCGGCATCGGAACCGCCGCCCTGCTGGTGCAGAATAAAGACCGCTGGCACGGAACCTTTATCTACGTCGGCCAGCCCGCCGAGGAGCGCATCGGCGGCGCCAAAGCGATGATCAAAGAAGGATTGTTCACGCGCTTTCCCAAGCCCGACTTCGCCTTCGCGGTGCATGACAGCAATGGGCTCCCCGCCGGGAAAGTCGGCTACACACCCGGTTTCAGCGCGTCGAACGCCGATTCCGTAAACGTCACGGTGTACGGGGTCGGCGGACACGGCTCGGCTCCACAGGAGACAGTCGATCCCATCGTGATCGCCGCGCGGACGATTGTGAGCTGGCAGACCATTGTGTCGCGCGAGATCGATCCGCAAGAGCCGGCCGTTATTACCGTGGGTGCGATCCATGGTGGCACGAAGAACAACATCATTCCCGACGAAGTGCTGATGCAGTTGACCGTACGGTCTTACAAGGATGAGGTGCGCAAGCATCTGTTGGCGTCGATCGAGCGGATCGCCGATGCGGAAGCCGCGGCTGCGGGCGCGCCCAAAAAGCCGCTGGTCGAAATCGAGGAAGGGGTCGGCGCCGTTTACAACGATCCTCCCACCACCAACCGTCTCGCGGACCGGCTGAAGCAGGTCATGGGAGACGGCAACGTCGTGCTCGGACGTCCGATTATGGCGAGCGATGACTTTGCCGAATATCGCTTCGGTGGGGTTCCGAGCGTCATGCTTGAATTGGGTGCGGTCAACCCGGAGAAATACGCGGAAGCAAAGAAAACTGGAGAGGCGCTTCCCGGCCCCCATTCGCCCTACTTCGCGCCTGATCGCGAACCCAGCCTCAAGACCGGAATCGAAGTTGAGATGGCAGCGATCCTGGAATTAATGGGCAAATGAATTAATGGGTAAATAGAGCCAGGTTTCAAGGTTTCAGAGTTTCAAAGTTAACCGGCAACGAGCCGCGCCTTTTCCTTGAAACCTTGAAACTTTGAAACCGTTCCATCTCAAATATCCATCACAAACGCAAGTAAGCGGCATCACAGCGTAGACCGGCAGGTTTCGCGGATCATAGCTAAAGGTTGGTGCTCCAAGCCGATGGCCTCAGATGGCCCGTGGAATCCAAAACGCGGAGTACGCGAATGACAACAGAACTGCATCTGCCCGCAGCCAGAAGCCATGATCCAGGCGAACCACTCACCTTGGCGCAGAAAGAAGCGCTGCAGCGCGCGGTTGCCAAGGTTGTTGCGCTGGGCGAACAAGTAGGGGTGAGTGCAGAAGAGATGATTCTGCTGCTGCAATCGGGCTTGTCCGTCGGCGAACTGCTGGAGGTATTGGCGGCTCGGTCTGGAGAAGTGGCATAGAGCCCGGTTTCAAAGTTTCAAGGTTTCAGAGTTTCAGGGATGACCGTCGGGCGCTACAGGCCTTTTCTTTGAAACCTTGAAACTTTGAAAATTTGAAAACTTGAAACCTGCGTTGGAACGTTTGCCGCCCGGCTCGCGATTGAGTAATCTCTAGCGATGCCGTCTCACCAGGAAATCAGCATCTCACGAACTGCGCCGGTCGCGAAGTCCAGAGAAGCGTTGTGCTCGCCAGCGTCATTATGCGCGTGGATTCTCGTCGGAATGACTGCGGGAGTGACCGCGGGATTGATCGCGATGGGCTCGGCGGCTGCAGCATCGGCCCAGGAAACGCCGAAGCCCCAGCCGCAGACGCAGCCTAGCCCTTCACCCGCCGCGCAAAATCCTGACGGTCAGGCTGCGAATGCTCCGGTGCCACCTAAGCCCGTGGCCTTGTACAATCTGCTGCAGAAGAAATCCATCGTTTTCCCGGACATCGCTTACAGTACGGAACGGCTTTCGGCGGGACAAAAATTTGAACTTTTCGTGGACAACAGCGTTTCTGTGAACGCGGTGACCTGGTCAGCGCTCGGTTCGGCCGTCGGCCAGGCGGATAATTCGCCAACCGGTTATGGCCAAGAGTGGGGCGGATATGGCAAGCGATTCGGGTCGGATTTGGCGCGCGAGTCATCGAGCGAATTCTTCGGAACGTTCCTGCTCGCTTCCGCGCTGCATGAGGATCCACGTTTCTATGCGGAGATCAATCCAACTTTCTTCCACGCCATGAAGTACTCGTTGCAGCGGATCTTCGTGATGCGGAGCGATGACGGTCGTGACGTGGTCGCATGGTCAAGGCTGGCAGGTCCAGCGATGGCCGAAGGACTGGCGAACGTATATTGGCCGGACCGGAACCGCACCGTTGGAGATACGTTGTTTCGTTATGGTCTGGATTTGGCAAGCCGAGCCGGTGGAAACATGCTGCGAGAGTACTGGCCTGTGTTTTTAGCGAAGATCAGCCACGCGCCCCGGCCGACCGCCGGACACAACTGATGGCCGGGGAAAAAGGCTGGTTTTCCCATTCCGCATGCGCATCTAAGTTGAAGAACAGCGGTCGTGGCAGAATTATGGCTGTCAGCGCATGACTTTGCGACCGTGGCGCTACGTTCTACGAAAAGGGAGATCGAGATTGAGCAATCGGATATTTTTGTTGCTGGTTTTTTTCGGACTCGTGGTATCGGCTTCGGCACAATCGGATTTCAATCGTTATAACTTTACGGTAGGCGGCGGGCTGGGCATCGGCAAAGACGATGTCGCCGCCTATGTTGGCAACTCTCCTCAAGTAACGTTCGGAGCCGGCAGGAACTTCACCCGCATGTTCGGCGCCGATGCCGAATTCATGTACTACGACCTCGGCTTTCGGCCGAGCGTGATACAGGGCCAGTCCCTGGCGGGACAAAGCGGACATATGTGGTCGTTCAGTCTGGATGGCATCGTCAACGTGCCCCGCCATATTTTCAAAGTAGGCGCATACGGAATCTTCGGCCTGGGTTTCTACGACCGGAGCGTTAAGTTGGCGCACAGCCAGTTTCTCCAAAATGGCACGCCCTGCCAGCCCGCGTGGAGATGGTGGGACCTTACTTGCGTCGAGTACAATCCAGCCGCCGGCCCAACCATTCAGGTGAACGGCCCGCCTTACGGAGAAACCATCTCCTCGAATTCCAGGATTGCGGGCGGCTTCAACTACGGCGGCGGACTCACCTATCCGTTGAACCATTTTGATCGTGCCAAGATCTTCCTCGAATGGCGCTACCATCGTGCTTATCAGGCCGACGGCATGACCATCGGTATGCCCATCACGATTGGGCTGCGCTGGTAAACCTCTAGCAGGTTAGCTGGTCGCGGGTTAGTTTGAGGCCGGACAGGTTGCCCAGGATGGTCACCGCGATCTGTTCGGTGCGGAAAAACTCCTCGGCGGTTTGCTGCAGGTCTTCCACCGTGACCGCTTCGATGCGTTCGATCAGTTCATCGAGTCCGTAGAAGCGATCGTAGTACATTTCCTGGCGGGCGAGGTTCGACATGCGAGCGGTCGAGGATTCGAGCGAGAGCATGAGGCTGCCCTTGAGCTGATCCTTGGAGCGGCGCAGTTCTTCTTCGGGAACGGGCGTAGTCTTCAGGTTGCGGAATTCATCGACCACACACTCGACAACTTTGATGGCCGACTCGCGCGAAGTGCCCGCGTATACGCACATCGAACCGGTATCGCGATAGGGGTTGAGGTCGCTGTAGATGGAGTAGGCGAGCCCCTGGCGTTCGCGGATGTTCTGGAACAGGCGAGAGCTCATGCCGCCTCCAAGCAGCGTATTCAGGATGTAGGAAGCGTAGCGGCGTTCGTCGGCCATGGGGTGCGAGGGAACGCCGATGCAGATCTGAACCTGCTCGAGCGCTTTCTTGTTGCGCAGATTGATACGGGAAAACGTCTTGGGCGGGGGCGAGTGCAATCCGTTTTTCGCCGGCTTCACGTTTTCGAAATGCTTCGCAACCAGTTCGACAAAGTGCTTGTGGTCGAGATTCCCGGCAGCGCTGACGATGAGATTGCCGGGGGCGAAATGATGTCCATAGAAGCGGGAGACGACGGGACGTTCGAATTTCTTGACGGTCTCGCGCGTACCGAGGATGGGCAGACCGAGGGCGTGGTCTTTCCAGAAACTTTGGGTGAAGATTTCGTGGACGAGATAGTCGGGATTGTCCTGATCCATTTTTATTTCTTCGAGGATGACGCCGCGCTCTTTTGCGATATCGCCGGCATCGAAGACAGGATGAAGTACGAGATCGGTGAGCACATCGAGGGCGAGGGGAAGGTGCTCATCGAGGACCTTGATGTTGAAACAGATGCATTCCTTCGCCGTGAACGCATCCATGTTGCCGCCGATCGAGTCGACCTGGCGGGCGATGGCTTCGGCGGAGCGCGTTTCCGTGCCCTTGAATACCATGTGCTCGATGAAGTGGGAGATGCCGTTCCATTCGGAATCTTCGTCGCGCGAGCCGGACTTAAGCCAGATGCCGATCGCGACCGAGCGGATGTGCGACATCTGCTCGGTGATGACGGTGAGGCCGTTCGGCAGGACCTGACGACGAATGCTGCGGGTTTCTTTTACCATTATTTTCCTGATATTCCCTTAAGATGAATTTCCCACTATGAAGTTCGGATCACGTATGAATTCCCGGGCAGGTTACTGTTACTATTCTCCCACAATCCGAGGCAGGGCGATGGCGGCTGAAGTTCAGTCTTTATTTTGTTTAACTTACAGCAATTCTTTAACATCAGATTCCGGTATTACACTCTATTAGACGGGCGAGGAATGCCGATCGCTTACCAGGGCCAATTGCAAAGCCAGACCTCCAATTCGCTACCCAATTCGCTGCTAGGACTTAACTTGCAGGAACTCACCAATCTTGCGATCGGGTCGGGACAGCCTGCCTACCGAGGCCAGCAACTATTTGATGCCGTATATCGGCAAAAGATTGAGCGGCTGGATCAGGTTTCGACGCTGCCGCTCGAGTATCGCGCTCGTTTGGTGGAGGAAGGCTGGGGCGTGGGGTTTCCGGCGATTGCGCGCAAGTTTATTTCGAGCGATGGCACGGTGCGGTACCTGGTGGAACTCGCCGACGGGGAAACGGTGGAGACGGTGTGGATGCCGGAAGGCGATGGCGGAGAGAGTGGCGACGGAAGCGAAGCGGGGGACGAAATAGAGAGTGGTGTGGTGGCGGGGCTTCGCCCCGCAGGACGGGGCCCTTCGGCTCCGCTCAGGGCAGGCTCCGCCCCGTTACCACACATGAGCCGCCGGGCCACGATTTGCGTATCGAGCCAAATGGGATGCGCGGTAAATTGCAAGTTCTGTTTCACGGCGTTGCTTGGGGTCAAGCGGAATCTGGAGGCGGGAGAAATCGTGGGGCAGATCGTGGCGGTTCTTCGCGACCAGCGAGTCGAGCCTCCGCTGCAGCGGGTCAACATCGTGTTCATGGGCATGGGCGAACCCTTCTTGAACTATGACAACTTGATGAAGTCGGTGGGGCTGCTGGTGGATGGGGTGGGAATTCCGGAGTCGCGCATGACGGTTTCGACGGCGGGGATCGTGCCGCGAATCCATGATTTCGGACAGGAGGCGGTGCGTCCGAAGCTGGCGATTTCGCTGAATGGGTCGAATGACGCGTTACGTAGCGAAGTGATGCCGCTGAACCGAAAGTGGAGCCTTGCAGAATTGATGAAAGCGGCGCGGGAGTTTCCGCTGCGGGCGCGGGAGCGGCTGACGTTTGAGTATGTGCTGCTGGCGGGCGTCAATGATGCTCCGGAACAAGCGCGCGAGCTGGCCGAGTTGGTGCGGGGCATCCGAGCAAGAATCAATTTGATCGCGCTGAATCCGGGGACGGAATTGCCCTACCGGACGCCGGAGCAGGAACGGGTGTTGGCGTTCCAGCAGATTCTGGTCGGGGCGGGAGTTCCGACGTTCGTGCGGCGGCCGCGAGGGCGCGACATTTTTGCAGCGTGCGGACAGTTGAAAAGGACGGTGGAAATGGCGCCTGCTGATGAATCCAAATCCGCGTTGTCATCCTGAGCGAAGCGAAGGCCCTGCTTTTTCCAGGTGCACGAGATTGCAGGTCCTTCGCTTCGCTCAGGATGACAATCCTTACTTATACGGAAAACAAACTACGAACTGCCGCGCGCCGCGGCCCGGTTGAGCACGGCGTACGAGGGACGAAGGGCAGAATTTGTCGCGAGCCGCAGTTCCATCCGGAAGGCGATGTTGCCGCGGGTCGAGGACTGCAAGAGACGGCCGCCATGTTCTTCCACGATGCGGCAGCAGGCGCTCAGCGAAAGAGTAGAAGGCTTGTTCGCGCCTTCGGAAGTGAGCGGCGAAGCGAACGAGAGCGGCGGCGAAGCAGAATCGCCAGCAGAATCGCCAGAACGACCGGCAGAAGCATCGTAAGACGAAAAGTCAACCCGCACCAGATCGCCATCGCTGTGCGTACGAACGAACAGGGTGGAATGGGTTTCGCGATTGAGACGGCCTCTGATCTGCCCGGCAAGGTGCATGCAGACGTGGAGAATCTGGTTGGAGTCGGCGAGCACGAGCGGAAGTGAAGGAGAAAGTTCGAGATAGATCGAACTGGCGTCGGTTTCCAGTTTAGGAGCGAGCAGGCGGACGGCGGTTTGCAGCACGGAGTTGATGTCGACGGTGGCAAGTTGAGCGGGAGCTTGACGGGCAAACGTGAGCAGGCTCGCGACCAGCGTGGTCGTGCGGCGGACCTGCTCGCCGATTTGCGCGGCCTGGAGTTGTTCTTCGGGCGGCAAAGTGGATGCGCTGAGCAGTTCGGAGTATCCCAGCATGGCGGTGAGCGGGTTGTTGATTTCGTGGGCAGCCCCACCCACCAACTGGCCGAGCGAAGCCAGCTTCTCCGATTGAATGAGCTTTTGCTGCAAGGCCTTGAGGTCTTCGAAAGAGAGGCGGGATCTTTCGAGAAACCGTGAAAGCTCGTCTCGCAGCAGGCGTTGCCGCCAGAAAACCACGACCCCCATCACGACCATGGTCAAAAGGCTCACCGTAATGCGGAAACCCTTGACCGCAGGCGAAAGCGCCGGGTCCAGTTCCGCGTGCATGGCGGCCCAGAGGAGGCTGAACAGAGCGAGCATGCTGAGGCGTGTGATCCAGATGCCGAGCAAAGGGCGAGAGGGTTTGGAGTCGGACAGGTGGAGGCGAAGAGCGAGCAAGGGAGCCGCGCCCATCCAGGCGATGGAAACGGTCAGTGGGATGTCGTACAAGCTGCCGCTGTAGTAAAGCTTGTGAAAAATGGCCCAGTTGGCGACATAGGAACTGGAGGCGTAGAGTGCGCTGGCGCCAAGCAACTGTCCATAAAGCTGCCGCCAGCCGCCGTCAGCGGTGTAGGCGAGGATCGCGAGCGAACTCAGGAGCACGAGTTTTTCAGTGAGATAGGCGAAGTTGAAATTGGCGCTGTAAGTCGCTTCATCGTATTGCACAGTCTGCCAGGGGATGACGGCGTACACATAAACGAACACCCACCAGGTGAACAGGAGGGCAAAGTCGAGCATGCGGATGCGTTCATCCCGCTCATCTTCCCGAAGATGAGGAAGCACCGCGAGCGCGGCGATCATGGGCACCAGATGCAGGAACAGAACGACATCGCCCAAAAAGGGGTTGGGCACATCCTGACGCTTGAAAACTTCAAAGTAATTCCACATCCCCTGATAAGTGAGCCAGAGGAGCATGCCCATGCTCATGAGGATCCAGAAGAGCCGGATGTGGAGAGTGGGGCAGCGCGAGCGCGAGATATGGGGCAGGAAGGCGGCGGTGGCAACCAGCAGCAGACTGCCCTGCACCAGGTCGCTGGCAATGGTGAGCGCCGCTCCTCGCGACATGAGCAGAGACGCCGCCGTCTGAGCAACCACCAGCGCGATCAGCAGCGAGACCCAGACTTTAGTGCGTGCGGCCAAGGCAGACTACTCCGCAGTCCATTCTAGAGGGTGCTGTGGGTTTCGGGAGGTTACTGAAGTAACTCCTGGCACACGCGAAAGGTCGAGAGCCGTCTTTACAGATAAGAAGCTCATGGTGTTTGTCTGAGATTGCCTTTAGAATTAGCGGTCCACTTACAATAACTCGTTGAACGACGGGAGTCTCTTGTCCTGGATGATCCCACAATACCGTGATCTGTGGCGCTTCCGGGCGCCGCTCAGTCCGGGGGAAATCCGGCGCACCGAGCGCTGGCTGGCGACGGCCCGCGTCGCGCTGACCATTGCCGCCGAGTTTGCTCTGTGGATGGAGCCCGCGCGCGGCTTTGCCTATTCCCGCTGGCTTTACTGGCTTTTGACGGTGTACCTGGTGCATGCCGTGGTCGTGATGTTACTGGTGCGCTTCCGTCCTCAGTCGACCAGGGCTTTTCGTCTGGTCGTGCACGCCATCGACATCCTCTGGCCGGTGCTGATTTCCTTGTTCGCAACGGCGCAGCACGGACCATTTTTTCTGTTCTTCGTGTTCGTAATGGCAGCGGCGGCTTATCGCTGGGGACTGTGGGAGACCGTGGGCACGGCCGCTGCGGCGGCAGCACTGCTGGAGGTTGAAGCCTTCGCGGTGCAAGCTGGACTGGAGCCGGCGGCGGATCGGTGGCTGCTCCTGCTGCATCTGCCGCGGCTGGGTGTAAGCGTGCGGGAACTGGACCCGCAGCAGCTGTTCATGAGCTCGGTGTATCTGGTCGTGCTCGGATTTCTGCTGGGCTACATGTCGGAAAACCAGAAGAAAGTGCGGGCGGAGCGCGCCGTCATCACGCGCATTCTCAGTTCCACGCGGGTGGAGGCGGGACTGACCGGGACCATGCAGCAGATTCTTGGGGAGGTGATGAGCATCTACGGCGCCTGCCGGGTGCTGAGTGCCTCGCAGGAAGTGAATAGTTACCGTGTATTTCTAGCCGAAGTCAGTCGTGGCGCAAGTCGCGGCGCTCCCACCCCCGAGGCCCTGCGCTGGCGGGAGGCTCTACCGGAAACCGAAAAAGTATATCTATTCGACTCGCCGGCGGATGCGATTTACGCATCTCGCAGTGCCAAGGGTTTTCACACCGTACTGCTGGATCGCGACGGAGGGCGGCTACGCGATGAGAGTACGTTATTCCTGGATGCCCTGGGGCGAGTGGAAAAGTTTGACACCATCGTTTCGGTGGGTTTGGTGTTCGGCAGCGGATGGACGGGCCGGGTGTTTCTGTTCGATCCCGAGATGATGGGCGAACCGGAAGAAGAATTGCGTTTTCTGCAGGAGTTCGCGCAGCAGGTGGGTCCGGCGATTTACAACGTTTACCTGATGCGGCGCTTGCGCGAGCGGGCGGGCGCGGTGGAGCGGGCGCGGTTCGCGCGCGAACTTCATGATGGAGCCATCCAATCGCTGATCGCGGTCGAAATGCAGATCGACGTGCTGCGGCGGCAGTCGGGAACCCACTCGCCGGTGGTGAAGACGGAACTGGGGCGAATCCAGAAACTGATGCGCGAGGAAGTGTTAAAGTTGCGGGAACTGATGCAGGCGATGAAGTCGTTCGAGGTGGATGCGGACCGGCTTCTGGGTTTTATTTCCGATACGGTGGAACGCTTCCGGCGGGAGACGGGAATCGCAGCCGAGTTCGTCAGTGAACTGGAACGGGTGGATTTGGCGCAGAAAGGGTGCCGCGAACTGGCGCGCATTGTGCAGGAGAGCCTGGTGAACGTGCGCAAACATAGTGGAGCGCATCACGTGCTGGTACGATTGGCGCAGCGGGCGGGTAATCTGCAATTGACGGTGGAGGACGACGGGAAGGGATTTTCTTTTTCAGGAAGGCTGTCGAATACGGAACTGGAGACGACAGGCAAGGGGCCGGCAGTAATCCGGGAAAGAGTCCGCCTATTGGCGGGCGAACTCGCGATAGAATCGACACCGGGGCACGGCGCACGGCTGGAAGTACGGATTCCGCCGGCGGGAAAGGGGAATCATGGATCGGCCAACCGATAAGCCAACGATGGACAGGCCAACCACCGATCGGCCAACCAGCGATCGGCCAACAATGGATAAACGCGTTCATCCCATACGCATTGTGATTGCCGACGATCACCCGATTTTCCGTGACGGGCTGCGGCGCCTGCTGGAATCGGAAGGCGATATGAAGGTGGTGGGCGAAGCCTGCGATGGCTACGAGGCGGTGAAACTGGCGACGGAGATCAAGCCCGACATCCTTCTGCTCGATCTTGCCATGCCCCGCCAGACGGGGCTGGAAGCGCTGCGCGACCTCAGCGCGCGCGCCGGCGGTGCGGGGCCGGTGCGCATCATCCTGCTGACCGCGGCAGTGGAAAAGAAACAGGTGGTGGAGGCCTTGCAACTCGGCGCTCGCGGCGTGGTGCTGAAAGATTCCGCTACCCAACTGTTGCTTAAGAGCATTCATGCGGTGATGGCCGGGGAGTACTGGGTAGGGCGGGATAGCGTCTCCAATCTGGTGCAGTACCTGCGCAACCTCATGCAGAGCACGAACGAGGAAACGAAGCAAAAGAAGTTCGGGCTGACGCCGCGGGAATTGGAGATTGTCTCGGCGGTCGTCGCCGGCTATGCCAACCGGGAAATCGCCGAGTATTTCAAAATCAGCGAGGATACGGTGAAGCATCACCTCAGCAATATCTTCGACAAACTCGGCGTTTCGACTCGGCTGGAACTGGCGCTGTTCGCGGTGAATCAGGGGCTGCCGCTGAAGACGATCGTCTAAGCGATATTGTGAGGCACATCCACGCAGTGGGTGCCCCATCCTTGCGCGTTCTTTGCGCAAGGATGGGAAGTAGACTGATTGCACAATGGGCTCTTGCCCTTCCCGCCGCACGTGCCTGAGACGAACGTGCGTAAAGCGGAGGCGAACGGCGTCGGCGCTTCGGCACGCCACTCCTCGGGTTGTTTGAGAGGTAGCGCGTTCGCGGCACGACTGAGGATGCTGCGGAAAAGCTCTTTCCGGCGCGGCAGGTGTGACCTCAGCGGCTGAAGCCGTCGATAAATAAGCCCGTAATCGCAGCGGTAAACCGCTGCGCCACCCAAAATCCCATTGCGCGATCAGTCTCTGGGCCCACTCTTGCGCAAAGAACGCGCAAGAATGGGGCACCCCCGGCATGAGTGATGCCGACGAAACCAAGCACTCTCAAGAGTGGGTCACCTGCCACGACTAAGGGTACTGCGGACAAATTCTTTCCGGCGCGGCAGGTGTGACCTCAGCGGCTAAAGCCGTCGATGAAAATAGGCCAGTAATCGCAGCGGTAAACCGCTCCACCCCATCACGCCAAAACCGGGCGGGCTGGGGACCCCGGCGCTGCGCCAACCAAAATCCCGTTGTGCGATCAGTCTCTGGACCCACTCTTGCGCAAAGAACGCGCAAGAATGGGGCACCCTCGGTGTGGTTCGCCTGCGGAAGGCGTCCGCATTCCCTACTCGGCAAGTTTCTTCTTGGCGGCATGGGTTTTTACAATGGCTTTACATTTTCATGACAACTGACTGGTCTTCCTTCGATATGGTTCGTGGCGACACGAACCACAATTTCATTGGGAGGCAGGAAAATGACCAGACACATTCGCAGATTCATCGCAATGGCGGTTGCAATTGCGTCCTTTGCCCTCACTACCAGCGCTGCCATGGCGCAGAGCTACACCGGCAATTGGCCGGCGACTGTGACCGAGTCGCAGCGCAACAATGGCGCGAACTGCATAACTCTGACCGACGATGGCAGCTACGGCTTCACGCACAGCGGCGAAGCCGTGCTGAACGGCCAGAACAACCCGTATGGCGGCTATTTCACAGTGATCGATGGGCTCATCACGGTAACTTTCACCTATCCGTCGGGCGCGGGCGACTGTTGTTCCTTCCAGGTGTTCACCGCTCACGCCAGCAAGGGCCACATCGCCAAGGGCGTCTTCAATTATTTCGGCCTGACCGACATTGGTCTACTGGCGTTCGGCAAGAATGGCGGCTGCGAATAAGCAAGGGCATCTCTCCAGCATCGGTGGCTCGGCTGGATCTCAAGCTGCCAAAGCCACAGGGCTGGAGCGGCTTGCTCGCCAGATCATCCAGACCAAAACGCTCATCAGCACGACGGAGACTTGCAGATGCGTCCAGCGGGCGATGGGCCCTCCCGCGAGTGGCGCCAGGTATGCCGAGTAAAGAACGACTTTCATATAGGAGTTGGCACCCGGCTGCTGAGCGATAGTCGAGTGAGCGATAGTCGCGTGATCGACAAGCGAGCGACCGATAACCCAGTCCGACAGCAACAGAAATACGGGAGCGAGAATCACCAGGTCATACACGATCAGATGTGGCGCAACCAGTACGCTGGCTAGGAGGAGCGCTGAATAGCGCAGCGCGAAAGGAAGCGCCGGACGGTGAGACCCCGCACCACTCCACATGCTGGCCGTCAATCCCAATATGACACATGCGCTGAGGACGTAGAGGACAAACGGCAGCGTCCGGCCGGGAATGAGCATGCTCCAGAAAATTCGCAGGTTGTGCGTCTGATAGGGTCTGGGCTCGAGCAACGAAACGTTAAAGACCACGCTACTCATCGTGCGCATCCATGCGCCGAGCGATTCTTTGCCGTAATAGATCGCCGGCACAGCCAGCTGGGCAGCCGCGGACAGTATGCCTCCCGCGATCACTCGCCACGCCCGCGTGTACAGGAAAATGAAGGCTGCGGCGATTCCCAGTTGCGGCTTGAAGATCAGGCATCCGAACGCCAGTCCTGCCAGAAACGGACGCTGGTCTCGCAAATCGTCCCGCAAAAGGAAAAAGCCAGCCGTGAAGCACGCGAGCGCTATCGCAGACGTCTGTCCCCATACGATCAAGTGAAAGAAGCCGGGAAATGCGATCGCGAGAATCATCACGGTCCAGCGTTCGTTCTGCAGCCGTGGGCAGGCCAGCCACAGCGCATAGCAACAGAGGGCGTAGAGCAGCGAACTTGCGGCCAGCCAAATGACCAGAGCTGTGCCGTAGGGCAGAGCTGCCAAGGGGGCAAAGAAGATGGAGACTTGGGGAGGGTACATCGGGATATATCGGATCCCGGTTGCGGCGGGAATAAGACGCGATGCGAGTTCGGCTTGCGCGTCCGCGTCGTACAGATCGACCGCACGATGCGCGAGCGCTACTGATCCCAACGTGTATAAATGCGAAAAGTCGGTCCCCTTCAGATTCCCGTGACGGTCGCGCCAACCCGGCGAGGCGATGTTCCACGCGTAAACGGACCACAAGCAGAGAGCCAGGATTGTCCCGTGAACGCGGAGCCGCCTGCCGGTGATCCATGCGGCGAGACCGGACGATGTGAAACCAGACGGCCTGGAACCAGACAAACCGATTGGCATGCGTCCAGCCTATAACGCACACCAAAATTGCGCACTCCAGATTGCGTAATCCAGATTGCGCCATCAAAACTGAGTCATCAAGATTACGTAATCAGGATTGCGTAATCAATGCATAGTCAATAGGTTGACTGGAGGTAACGTACCCTGGGGTGGCGCTCGACCAGATGCAGGGGAAACCCTTTAGTGATGGCACGATAGTGCTATGCGCGGCACTGCGGTGCCATTGGGGGAGGGGGGCAGTTTACGATATCGTAACAATCATACGACGGCGAACTACTGTCCCGAAGAATGTGTGAAGCTTAGGGCGCGCTGTCGATCGGGGGAAACAATGATCAACAGAATCCATCGACTTTGGGCTGACGAGAGCGGTCAGGATGTCGCCGAATACGCGGTGATGCTCGCGGTAATCCTGGTCATCGTGATTGGCACGGTCAAACTGATTGGCAGCAACGCCAACAATGTGTTTTCGCAAGTCGCTAGCACGATGACGCAATAGCTGCACGATCAAGCCCCCGCTGCGTCCGGCTGGGGGCTTCCCCTGACTTTTTCTGCCGCTCTTCTCCTAAAGCATATTTCCTGAGGAATATTGGAAAGTCTCAGATGTCAACGGCGCTTCGATGCCGGTTCCCAAGAGTGTGGGCTCTGTGCGGTTCAGACTTTGCGACCTTCGCTTTTTCTTACTGTCCCGACGGCGCGGCCGCGGTTTTCTCGCCGGCGGGAACCGCTTTTTCTGGAGCGGCGATGCTGAGCCGGGTGAGGAATGGGAAGAAAGGCGTGACTTCGAAGGGCATCTTCTCCGCCGCAGTAGTGATCGCGACCGCCTTGGTCTTGATCAATTCCAGTTGATTATTCCAGGGGTCAATTCTCACCCGGCCGCCCAGAGGAAGCGCCGCGACCTGGTCGGGTTTCTTCGGGTCGAATTGCGGCGAGGCGGTCATCAATGACGACATCTTGGTAGCGTTGCCGTTGAGGAGGCTGTCGCCCAAGTGTGCCCGGATCAGGTTCTTCAATTGCGGAGCGTTTGCCTGGACCGCTTTGAGGAACAACCCCGCGTTGCTGAGCTTGTCCTTGTAGGGTGAGTTGTTGAGCAGTTCGATGGCTTTTTTGTCCGCGGCTTCTTCTTCGGCGCGATCGCGAGCGAAATCCATGCGCTCGAAGGTGCGATCATCGGGGAAAAACATGCGGTCATTGAAGGCGAGCTTGGTATCGAGGTGATGGCCGAGCACGATGTGCGCCAGTTCGTGGGTCAGAATCATGGCCAAAGCCCCTTCGTCGGGCAGTACGTCAATCATGCCGCGGCTCACGACGATCGTGTGTCCAATCGCGAACGATTCGAGCGGCGTGGTCATGAGCACGCGGCATCGGATCTCGGGTTGAATGTCGAGGTTATTGGTGACCATCACGTTGTTGACGACGGTCTGTAGCACCTTGTCGACTTCGCCTTCCGGCGCCAGCAGCCCGATCTGCTGCAGGCGGTCCAGCACATTGGTTTCCGCCTGACGTTCCCATTGGCGCTGCGCTTCGATGGGGGTGGCGTCCTGGGCCTTCTGACTCTGGTCCTGGACCGCCTGCGGGGCGTCGACGGTGATCTCCGTGAACTCGGAGTTGCGCCGGAGATCCTTCAGGTTGTAGCCCCAGAGCCGCGACTGCGCCTTGTAATCCAGCGTCTGCCCCAGACGATACTTGAGATCGGATTCCTCGGAATAAATCTCCGAAGGCAGCCACACCCCGGGCCTGAGATTCTGCCGCCAACTGTCAAAGTGCAGGTAATAACTGGCTCGCGGATGAGGGTAGTACGTGCCGTTGAAGCGGACGATGTTGTAGTCCTGGTCTTCGATCCAGATACGGCCGAGGAACCGGCCCTTGCCCGCGTCCTTCTTGGGAGCGACGTCCAGGACGATGCAGCGCACTTCGCCGAGGAATTCGCGGCGGACGAAGGTGAAGTCGTAATACTGGCGCTGAAAATCCTGATCGAGCACCACCATCTGGGCAAAGCCCAGGGGCAGGAACTTCATGGAATAAACATTCTTCAGTTTGCTCAGCATGCGTTTGCCGAGGCCGGCCGTTGTAGGCGAGGTGAAAGCGCGGTCATCGGTGCCCTCGCTCATATCCAATCGGCCAAGGAAATACACGTCGCTCGCAGGGACGGGAGCGTCGATGTCCTTGTCTTCCTTCAGATTCTGCAGATACGTTTCCACCAGGGGATGAAGTTGCTTCATCTGCGTCATGAAGAAATGTTCGCGCTCGATCGCCCGGTCGATAACCTGGTCGAAGCCGGGGGCGGCGCGGGCGGAGAGCTGGGAGTCTGGCGCGCTTCGGGCGGGCGAAGTCTGAGCGACTGAAGTCTGGGTGAACATGGCCCAGCAGATCAGGAAGAGCGTAAGAAGAGCCAATGGAGCGCGCGGCATTTTAATTTGTTTCATTCTACTATGATGCGCTACTACGATGCCTAATCGATGCTTGACCTACGATGCCAGTAAAAACTCGATGTGCAGTACCGCCTCGAAGTCTGCCGGGTGACCGTCCTTCTGCGCGGGCTTGAACTGAATTTTCTCCGCGGCGCGAACCGCAGATTCGTCCAGCCCATGACCAAGGCCGTGCACCACCTTTACGATGCGGATCTGCCCGGTCGCTGAAAATACAACATCGAGCAAAACCTCGCCCTCAATCTTAAGCTGGCGCCCTTCGTCCGTGTAAGCCGGACGAGGCTTATAGGTGATCTCGACCGGCAAGGTCTTGACCACGGGTTCGGTGGACTGGGCTTTGGGCTGCGGTGCCGCGACTACATCGGCGTCTCCGAAGCCGGATTCGCGAACCGTGCCGCGCGAGCCGGAACTGTTTCCGGTGGCTACGCCGCTGCCGAAACCGGTGCTCGCGACCACCCCGCGCGCGCCGTGCGATCCGCCGATGCCGTTGCCCGAACCGGGGCCGTAGGGCATGTCATACGAGCCTGCCTGCGCAATCGTAACCGGACGGCCGTGAGGATCCGATGCGGGCACGCCATTCGGATCGCCGAATCCGCCAGTCTGTACTTTCTGCGCCGCAATGGTCGGCGTCGCCGAGCTACCGGAGAACACATTCGTCTTGACCGGTTGCCTCGGAATCATCGGCTTTTCGTCCGGCAAAACTTCTTTCTTGGCAGCCAGCATTATCTTAGGTGCCTGCTCCTCGGGAACCGGCGGTTTTTTCTGGACCAATTCCGCAGGAACGCGCATGGCTTCAGGCCGCGGCGTTACCGGTTCGGTAATTTTTGGAAGCGCAATATGCTTGACCGGCGCCGGAGCCTGTGGAACCGGGGGCGGAGTGCTCACCAGGCTGACGAAGTGGTAGTCGTGCACCGGGAACACCAAAACCTCCGGGTAGATGATCGCCGTGATCACGAAGAACGTCATCACGATCGATTGAACGCCATAACTGAGAACGAACCTCCCCCAACGCGTGCCAGGCTCGGGAAGAAGGCCTAGGGTCAATTGTGAAGCCTGGGAATCCATGTTCGGCACCTCATGTAGCTGACCTGCTTAGCCTTGCGAAACGAAGAAGGGTCAATCCCAACAAACTACTATTTCAACCCGGGGAGGCGGAAAGACGACACTTCTGGTCCTAATGACGTGCACGCCGAAGGCCATTTTCGACGCAAATCCTCCACACTTAAGATGCTGCTAAGCAGCTACTTAGATAGGGGGAAATCCATCGTAACAGAATCCAAGAGGCCGCCTGCAATATTTTTCCTATTTCGGGAAGGAAAAATTTTGTGGGAAATCGGAAGATTTTGCTCGGAATGCCCACTTGGGGGCGAGGTTTCAGAGCTTCAAGGCTTCAGGGTTTTCAAGGTAAAACGCGCGCGTCGTTGAAGGGGTTAGCTCTGAAACTTTGCAATCTTGAAACTCTGAAACCTTCTTTTACTCGTTTTCTTCTTCTTCGATCTTGATGCGGAGCGACTTGAGAAACTTCAGATCCTGATCGCTGATCTTAAACTCCGTACTGTCCCGGAGGGTGGAGACGAGCGATGTTTTCTCGCTAGTGTGCTCGCCTTGCTTGCTGACACCGATGGTGGCTTCGAGGACGAGGAAAATGTCGTAGCCGCCTTCCTTGATGCGGGCTACCACTTCGGCGATCGATTCGGAATCGGACAGTGACTCGTTGATCGCTTCTCCGAGTTCTTTCATGAGCTGCTTCAGTTGCTGATCCACGAGTCCCCCTGGAATCGGACGCCACTGATCGATGGGGGACATCACAGCTGGCAGTGATATCGCCCATCGTCATTGTACGCCCGCCCGCTGCTAAAATCGACAGTTAGTAATCGACTGATGCTGACCATCGACGGCCAAGCGGTGAAAAAGATTTCGCTGACGTTCCGTGCGGCCCTTAGGGTGGTCGTCAACACGGTCGAGCGCAGCCGTGCGGGCCGGGCTGTAATGGCCGGGATTCGAGAGACCTCCCGTTCTTTCGGGAGAGTGCTGCACCAGCTCTGGCTGGAAGTAACCGGATTCACATTCTTGGCGATGGCTGGCGTCGGGGCCATGGCCGGCGTGCGCGAGTACGGAAAGTATCAATCTGGCCACGCGACTGGACCGGCCCGGCTGGTGCTGGCGATATGCTTCACGGTTTCATTCACATGGTTCGGGTTGAGTTCGTTCTGGCGAGTCAAGCGAAAAGCGAAGAGCTAGGAGCCAGAAGCTTTCCGAAAAGAAGGGCAGGACAACATGACGGAACTCAAAACGGCCGAACCCGCAACCAAGCGGGCAGTCCCGCCGAGCGAAGAGACGTCTTCCCATATCGCCGTACGTCCGCTTTACACGCCCGCCGATCTTGCTGCTTGGGACTACAACCGCGATGTGGGGTATCCCGGAGAGTTCCCATATACGCGCGGTGTGCAGGCCACCATGTACCGCGGCCGCCTCTGGACCATGCGCCAATACGCGGGCATGGGCGATGCCGAGGCGTCGAACAAACGCTACAAATATCTGCTCGCGAACGGCACAACGGGGCTGTCGGTGGCCTTCGATTTGCCGACGCAGATCGGGCTCGATTCGGACCATCCGCTGGCCGTCGGAGAAGTGGGCAAAGTCGGCGTGGCCATCGATTCGATCGAAGACATGCAGCGTCTCTTCGACGGCATCGACCTCACCGCAATCTCAACCTCGATGACTATCAATGCCACGGCGTCCATCCTGCTGGCATTGTATATTGCGGTCGCGAAGCGGCAGGGAAGAG
>Ga0074046_10000069_pt1 | contig 80764 bp, 80 predicted proteins | sample BogForMeECP23OM3_FD_94441 | JGI IMG/M metagenome (GOLD analysis project Ga0074046, IMG submission 94441) | Bog forest soil microbial communities from Calvert Island, British Columbia, Canada - Bog Forest MetaG ECP23OM3 | ecosystem: Environmental > Terrestrial > Soil > Wetlands ... | reverse complement strand
TTCAGTAGATGCATGGTTGCCTCAGGATAACGTTCACCAGCAAATATCCCTCGGGGCAACGCTTCCCCTATGCGACGGAGATCGTTTGATGTTAATTTCACTTCCAGTGAGCCGATGTTTTCTTCGAGATACCTTCTCCGTTTGGTGCCGACGATGGGAACGATATGTTCTCCTTGAGACAAAACCCATGCCAAAGCAAGTTGGGCAAGCGTGCATCCTTTCTCTTCTGCAATCGCTTCAATGCGGCGAAGAGCCTCGAGATTTTTCTGGAGATTCTCGGCTTGAAAGCGTGGTGCTGCCTGCCGCCAGTCACCTTGAGGCAGTTCGGTTAAGCTTTTGATCCGCCCCGCCAGGAAACCACGGCCGAGCGGGCTGTAGGCCACGAAACTAATACCCAGCTCCCGACCAGTGGCAAGTAGCTCGTCTTCAGGATCCCGAGTCCAGAGCGAGTATTCCGTCTGCAACGCCGTAATCGGATATACTGCGTTCGCGCGGCGCAATGTTTGTGGTGAAGCCTCCGAAAGGCCTAGGAGTCTCACTTTACCTTCCTTGACGAGTTGAGCCATCGCTCCAACGGTCTCTTCGATTGGAGTATTCGGATCAACTTCATGCTGATAGTAGGGATCGATCGTATCCACACCAAGACGGCGAAGACTTGCCTCGCAACAGGAACGAACCCGAGAGCGGAGTACACACTGCCGATGGAAACCAAGCCGATCGCAATTCAAAGCGCCGATCCAGATGAGAACAGCGATATTCTGGCGTTTTTGGTCTTATCATATAATATTCCAAACAAAGGAGATGCAAACACTGCACACAATGGGGCAAGACTCCCGATACCTACAGCAACAGCCGGCCCTAGCTTCAACGATTGTTCAAGATAGAAGACCATGAATGAGGTAATGAGAATGGAATCACTGCCAATCCTGAATAGTTCAAGTGAAAGTAATAGCAGCCACTTGTCTGAAAGGATTCTTCTCAAATAAACGAATCTGACTTCGAACACGTTCCGCTGCTCTTCAGGCACATATACCATGAGAAGAAATGTGGCAAGCACGCCTAGAGCACCCACTGGCGACTGGGCTGACGCGCCAACCTACCAATTCAGCGAGGACTGACCAACCGAAAAGCCCCAAGCTTCCCCCCTAAGTAGAATACTCCATTGAAAATGCCCGTAGCATGGACTGAAATTCGAGGCTAATGAATCCTAAGTGGTAAAAGCATCGTAGGTAGCGCGCGTGGGTAAACCTATCAAATCATGGAAGAGACGCACGCACGTTGCACACCCCGGGTGATTGGCTTGACTGAGAATTTCCTATTAAAAATAGTTAATCTGTGCAGTTTATATTCTCAAAATCAAGATTCGGAGGCGGTCCTGAACATTCTTGGAATCTTTAGGGCGCGTCGCAAGAGTGACCATGTCAACTTTGTTCTTGATATCTCTAGAGTTACCAGCCGTGATGGGATTCTTTATTCTCATCGGCTACATAGTCGGGAAACAATACGGAGACTGGTATGTTTTGCTTGGAATCTTGTTAGGAGGAACACTTGGATTTATAATAGGAGCAATCGGATTTATACAGTTGCTCGGCATAATCGGTAGAGATAATTCCGGTTAGGAATCTGCTCAGATTATTGTTATCAGCTAAGTCAGGGATTCGGTGTAACATGGTTTGCGCTGATTCTCCCGGGCATGGATTTTGGATTAAAGTTGACACTCGTGTCTTTGCTTGAATTACTACTTGAAACGAGCCGGCCGTACTGAACCATTAAGCTCTCTAGTGTCCATATTCGATATCTTCTACGATTTCTTGGAACGTGGGCTTGTTGCCTAGGGTTTCTTCTATCCATCCCATGACACCAGAATCTAGTTTGGGCACAACGTCTAAAGCCTTCATGTTTTCAACGACTTGTTCGGGACGGCTTGCGCCTGTGAGCACTGTGCTCACGTAGGGGTTCTTGAGACACCAGGCGATTGCTAACTGAGCCATCGTGCACTCAAGTTCTGAAGCAATGGAATGCAGCTTTTTCACCTTCTCGATATTCTCCGGTTGTAGAACATCCTCGCGCAACCATTCATATCCCGGCAGCCCAAGACGAGTACCCGGAGGAATGTCATTCTCGTACTTACCTGTGAGCAACCCCGACGCCAACGGACTATAGGTCGTAGTACCCAAACCTATCTCGCGATATAGAGGAAGGTACTCCTTCTCAACCCTGTCGCGGTGCAACAGGTTGTACTGAGGTTGCTCTATCTGCGGCGGAGTTAAGTCATGTTCTCGTGCTATGGCATGCGCGCGCATTATGTCAGCTGCCCTCCATTCTGATGTTCCCCAATATAGAATCTTTCCTTGTAGGACCAGTTCATGCATTGCGCGGACAGTTTCTTCGATAGGTGTGTTGGGGTCGGCGCGATGGCAGAAGTACAAGTCTAGGTAGTCCATTTGCAGACGCTTCAGAGATTTTCGGCACGCCTCATAGATATGCTTCCGAGAGAGCCCCTTGTCGTTTGGTCCTTCGCCGCCCCAGAAAACCTTGCTCGACACAACAATGCTCTCGCGCGACCAGCCCATCTTCTCGATTGCATTTCCCATGACGACCTCAGCATTTCCGTTCGCATAGGCTTCTGCGTTGTCAAATAAATTGACTCCCGCATCGCGGGCGGCAGACATACACTTAATTGTCGTATCCTCGCCTACCTGTTCGCCGTATGTGACCCACGCTCCCAGCGCAAGTTCGCTAACTCTAAGGCCCGCATTCCCCAGATAACGGTATTTCAATGCGAATCACGTGCTTCCGACAAGGACGCCCGAATATTAAACCAGAACCGCAAGTACGCTCCACTTAAGCATCGACAGGTTTCCTTATGACGTTCTTCGAGTTGCGCGCCTCTCGGAGGATCAGGACTTCTTCCACTGTTGGGACCGCAGAGAGTTCAACGCCAAGGGCATATGCCAGATAAGAAACCATCAATGATTTCGGAAGAAAGCAATCCGTCACAACTATCGAATCATGCTTGATCTCGAAGGATCCCCATCCCATATCCCGTAAATGGGAAAAAGCAATAGGCCAGTTAGCTCGTTTGCGGATATCTGCACCACTCGTCGCAAGACAAACATCTCTCAATGTTTGTCCCATTCTTCTCCCTGCATCCCTTAGAACTCCGTCAGGTAGACCCCTTGCGAACTCGTTGATGCTGACCCTTGTAACAAGCCCTTTTCTGACCCCGCGAATGAAAATCAGTGGGTCCTTCCATTCATGCATTGAAAGGCGCCTGTAATTTCGAAGGGCTGAAACGATTACCTCCTTGCGGTTCCTTACGAATCCCTTTTCGATAAGTGAATTGATATACTTCAAGAGGTCGTCAGGAATATTTACGGAAGTGATTGTCGTCTTATTCGACATCAGGCACACATCTGGTCTATTTTATCTAAGATTGGATCGAGAACTCCAATGCCTTGAGCGATTTGTTCTTCGGTGACACAGAGAGGTGGCATGATCTTTATGATATTGGCCGATTTGAAGGCGGACATTAAGACCCCATGCCTAAGCGCTTCTGCTACAACCCGTTCAGCGACTAAATGGTCTCGATTTGCCTTTCGATAGTTGAAGGATAAATCCTCCTCCCCGAACGGTTCTTTCGTGTCTTTGTTGCGGACAAGTTCGATTGCGGCCATCAGACCGAAGACGCGACCTTCGCCAATAGATTTGTGTCGTTCGCTCAGTGAAGCTATCGCTTCTTTTAGGGGCTTTTCCATCGCGGCGGCATGTTCAATGAGCTTCGCGTCTCGTAGGACGTCTATGTTTGCGCTTGCAGCCGCGCAGCTTATTGGAAGCCCACCTGTTGTGTGAAAGTGCATGAAGGGTTCATCCTCGAAATATCCGGCTATCTCTTTGTTGACCACAGTCGCTGATAGCGGCATATATCCCGACGTAATTCCCTTGGCGAGGATTAGAATGTCCGGAACAACATTCCAATGTTGAAATGCGAACCATTTTCCCGTTCGGCCGAAACCAGTGATAGCTTCATCTGCGATTAAAAGAACATGGTGTTTTGCAGTAATCTCTCGAAGCCTCGGCCAATATTCCTTCGGAGGAATGATGACGCCGCCAGGTGCCATTATGGGTTCGGCAATAACTGCTGCCACTCTCTCACTCCCGCCCTCGGCAAGTATGACCGACCTGATATACTCTACGCAACGTATCGCACAATCGGGGTATTTCAATCCAAACATACATCGATAACAGTACGGTGGAGGAACAAAAATCACACCGGGAAGCAGTGGTTCGAAAGGGGTCCGTCTTTGAGCAAACCCCGTGAGACTCGTGCATGCACTAGTTGCACCGTGGTAAGCGTTCCACCGGGAAATTAGCTTGAACCCACCCGTATATTGTTTTGCGATCTTAACAGCGGCTTCCACAGCTTCGCTCCCGCTTGAGAACAACCCGCATTTCATCAACGCCGATGGCAGGAGTTCGAATAGCTTCGAAAGAAACTCAGATTCGGCTTCCGTCCACATAAGCGGAGATACGTAGCTGAGCACTTTGGACTGGCGCGCTATTGCTCGGACAATCTCTGCTCGGCCATGTCCTACATTAACATTCGAACTCTGAGATGAGAAGTCTAAGTAGCGTTTTCCCTTATTGTCCCAAAAATAGCAGCCTTCCGCCTTCTTAACCGATAATGGTGAAAAGTCTCTGCCTCGCTCGTACGCGGGTATCAATCGGCGACTGTTTGGATAGTCGTTGTCTTCCACAGAATGAATGCTAGGAATATGAGAAGGCGCCAGACGATCTTTCTCTGTCAGTCTAGGCGCCACCCTTTCACACAGCAGTGAAAATGCTCGAAAACATCAAAATCGCCATAATCCGTGTTCTGCGGAAGCTACAAAAGGCCAAAAGATACTCCCGTAAGTGAATCGCAACCAGATGAAACCGATCAACATTACCAGAATTACGCCAATAGCTAACACGTCATTCGCCCCCAACCCCACACTCTCAACGTAAGTGCGCTTAACCGGAGCGCCGAACGCTCGAGATGACAGCGCAATCTCAAGTGAATCAGACGTACGAAAGAGCGAAATGAATAGTGGAATTATCAGAGGAACGTAGCCTCTTCTTAAGCGATCTAGTAGAGGCAACCTTGACATGTCGAACCCTCTAAGTTTCTGAGCGTCTCTGATCATTTCCCATGTCCATGAAACGAAGGGAACGAACCGCAGAGCGCTCAGAAATACGTACGAGTATGTGAAGGGTATGCGTAATCTGGCGAAGGTGGCAGCGATTTTCGCGAGGGGACTGGTCATTGTGAAGATTGGGATAGCCGCAACCACGCAAAGTACTCTAATAACGAGCGTTAACCCAAAGAGGCCCCCCTCTAACCAGAATGGGTACGGTCCAACGCTAAAGAGAACCGTGTGCAACCTTGCTTTCCATTCTGGTGATGAGGGGGGCATGAAACCCTGAATGACGACCAAAAACAGAAATGTTCCTGTAAGTAATCTCGCCAGTCCTGCGAATCGCCCCAACTCAATCTTTCCTACCTTCCACCATACCAGCAGCATCAGAATCCATGCTACATACAAGAAAAGATCATCAACCGCAACCATCACCACGAGGCTGGCGATAAGCAGGATCAACTTTGTCAAAGGCTGCAGCCGGTGAATTGGAGTATCTTTCTTGACGAATTCAATCGCTGCCATTCTGCTACCTCCGTACGATTCTGCAAAATTCGTCTACGGTGAGAATGCCACGAGGCACGCCGTAGGAGGAGATCTCCTGACCAAGCCTCGTTATCTGCGGAGGTCTAACGTTGGTTTCTCCGAGGATTACCGACTCTCCGAACACAACTGCCGTTGGTCCGTCCAACAAAACACGTCCCTTTCCCATAGCAATAGTGCGTCGTGCATATTTTGCCACTAAATCCATGTCATGCGTGATCATAATGATTGTAGTGTTGAATTCATGATTGAGTCTCTTAGCGATTTCAGCGATGTCGACTCTTCCGAGAAAGTCTTGACCAGTTGTTGGCTCGTCCAGGATAAGAACGGTCGGACGCATTGCAACCACTGCAGCGACTGTCAGTTTTCTCCTATCTCCGAAACTTAGCCGAAATGGAAAGTGTGACTTCTTCTCCTGCAGACCAACGAGTCTCAGGGCTTCGTTCACCTTGGCGTCGATTTCCCCTTCCGGTGTTCCGATGTTCCTCAATCCGAACGCGACCTCCTCTCCTGCTGACATGGCGAACAGCTGGTGATCGGGATTCTGCAATACTAGCCCGATTCTTGGCGCTAAGTCGACAACTTTGAATGCGCCTACATCCCTTCCTTCAAACAGCACTTGACCATTCGTAGCCTTCAATTGTCCGACAAAATGCTTTACAAGTGTCGTCTTTCCTGCTCCGTTCTGCCCTACGACCGCAACGAACTCGCCCCTACGTATTGCGAGGTTCACGTCTTTGAGTGCCGTAAACGGCGGCTGGGAGGCATATTCATGCGTGAGGGCCCTCGCTTCAAGAACAATCTCTCCATCACAGTCGTTGCTATTCTCGATTCGATTGGTGGTCTGTTCATGCACTTGAAGTACATGGGCCTTCAGTAGCTTCACGAAGGACTCTTTTCCTTCACTGAGAGTTATCGGGTTTGTATCAAACCGAAGTTCAGATGCGGCCTCGGTAACAGGCGGCACTTTCACTCCTATTTTTCTGAGCAAGGGAATTCTTCCAAAGACATCGTGCGTCGGTCCTTTGGCGACAATTCTCCCCTTGTCTAGGACGACAACCTGATCTGCGAATTGTGCAACTTCCTCGCTCTTGTGCTCGGCCATCACGACCGTGATGTTGTGATTCCTCCTCAAGTCATTAACAACTGCGAACACCTCATCCGTTCCGACCGGATCGAGCTGAGAGGTCGGTTCATCCAGAACAAGTACTTCGGGAAGCATTGTTAGACACGCGGCGAGAGCCAGCCTTTGCTTTTGTCCGCCTGACAAATCTTTGGGCGACCTATCGCTAAGCCCATCCATCCCCACTGCGTTGAGTGCCCACGCTATTCTTCTTTCGATTTCTGGCGGTTCCACGCCTAGGTTCTCAGGACCAAAAGCGCACTCCATTCTTACGTCTGGAGAGAGAAGCTGAGCTTCCGGGTCTTGAAGGACCATTCCAACCCGTTGCGCGTTCTTCCACACCTGTTGAGACACAACTGAACCTGCTATCGAAACAGTGCCGGAAATTGTGCCTGTAACAACGTTAGGTATAATGCCATTTAACAGAAGACACAGAGTTGATTTGCCGGCTCCATTAGGACCCATTATCGCAACAAATTGCCCCTTTTCGACTTCAAGGCTGACACCAGCCAGCGCCACAGTGCCATCTGGATAAGTGAATGAAACGTTGTCTATCTTGATTGAAGGTTGGACCATCGTTCATTCCGCAAGAAAAAAAGGGGAACGGGAGAGGTTACCAAATTGCTCCCGCTATCTTTCGTAACCCACTCTGCCGTAGGGCTTCGATAAGCGGAACGCCGACAATCGTGGTGATAACCGCGAGTATAGGCACCCACCAACTGTAGAAGTAGATTTCAGCAGCATAAGTTAGCGCTGCAGGATAGTGAAATACGTAGTAGTATGGGTAGCCATATGGCGGCTTCCAGGCGTACAGGCCAGCTAATGCGGCAACGAGCAAGCCGTAGAATCTTTGCTTTGCTTTTGGAGAACGAACTGAGTCGTATATCCAATTTCGTGTCTTTGGTATAATGTACAGAATCACCCATGGAACCCAGTAGATTGTCCAGCTCAGAAATGCCTTAGGTTGTGGCATTACATCAAATCCACCCGCTGGCCCAGGCCAGACATATGGGAAGACCTGAATTATTATGGCCTGAGCAATCTGGTTAAGGACAGCAATAGGCCACCACTTCTTTAGATTCACTGCAAGTCCAACGAAAATCGCTGGTGTGGTTCCTGTTATCATGACATCGACTAGCAATAGCGGGTAAGCTGCTGGAGAGATGAACATGCCGATTAGACCACCAACGAAGGCGGCGATGATACCACCCGGCAATCCTAGAATTAATGGTGCGAGGGCGGCTAGTGGAACTGCGAGCGGCACAAAACCACCTCCTCCAACGTACGGTAGAACAGGCACTAGAGAGGTTACACCTAAAATAGCGGCGTAGAGAGCAACCCAAGAGACCGCAATTCGTGGCTTAGATTTTGCTTCAGTCATTGACTATTCCTACTCCGAGCCCTTCATCAGCGTCGACATTCCGATGAGCACTAGTCCTAGAACTAGCATACCGATCACTGACCAGAGGTACAATGGATTTGAGTAGAAATAGGAAACCGCGCTTTTCTTGACGCTTCCAATCGCGTTCCCCACTTCTCCTCCTATAGCATCTACCGCGTAGACCGCAACGAACATCACGATCGACAGCAGAACTAGTGCGACGCCCGTGTACTTTGTTAATCCCTTTGTTTTTTTCATAGCCGATCTTCTCCCGACCGACAAACAATTCAACGTCGGGTAAACTATATTAGCTTTGGCAAATACTTCACGAAATAGTATTTATTTATTTATTTATTACGTTTTACTATAGTATATTATGCGATAGAAAGCTAGACCTTCAGTTCGCCACTTTCCATGATCAATTCGTCATCGAGGAGCACCGAAGCCCCTTTTATGATCATATCTATGTGTAGAGGTGCCCTCACTTTTCCTCCAAAAGCCCCGCTAGTTCCGACGGCGATATGCACAGTGCCCATCGTGCCTTCGTCCTCTAGGTATGTTCCGATAAGTCTAGCTTTCGGATTCATCCCTATCCCCAGCTCTGCGATATTAAAAACGCTGGTGTCACGCGCGGCCTCCAAAACTCGTCGGAAGGAATCAGCCGCACGTCCGCCCTTGATTTCTGTGACTTGGCCTTTATCGACCTCAACCACAACAGGATCGGATAGGACACCAACCTCCTGAATCGGAATGCTTCCATCAACTACGATGGTTCCTCGAGCCGTACCCTCTACGGGAGTGACTCTCGCTTCAAGATCGGGTACCGGAGAAAAAGTGCCAGGTAAGTGACAAAGCCCAGTAAGAGCATCACCTCTCCGACCTTCTACGCTCATAACAATATCAGTGCCTTTAGCCGTCTTAACTTGAGCCTTGTTGGCCTTCGTAAGTAGCGCGGCCACTCTTTCGATAATTGGCTTCTGTTTCTCAAAGTCCACATCAATGCCACCAGAGACTAGCATTCCTTCCGTGAAGCCGGGCAAATTTACCATTCGAGCGCCCGCCTTGCAAGCGTTTACCCTCGCCAAAGTGTGGGCCAGTGAGTAAGTTGTAGGGGCGAAAATCACGTCAGCAACTCTCATCGCGGCTGCGACTACATGCGCAGGTTCCATGCCGTTCGTTGCTGCTGGCTCCATGAAGGTGATAACAACTTCGGCGCCAGCCGCCACCGCGGCTGAAGCAACTGCTTCCGCAATGGATTGCTTATTGAAGTCTGCGACTACAAGTACCTTTTCTCTAGGCTTGACTGCAGCGCATGTTTCGACAAGGATGCGAGCCCCCCGTGCCATTAGGACCTTCGACAACGCTTATGCCTCGAACGCACGAGTTTCCGTCATGTCAGAGGACAAGTTTACCTTTCTGCATCAAGGGACGTCCGTCGAGAGTGACGGTAGGGTTCCAAACAATGCAGTCCGAGTGGAATGGAGACTTTATCTTTCCCCCCAGCATGGTGTTCGTCCCTATTCCGATGTGAATGGTTCCAAGTACGCCTTCATCCTCAAGCATGACCCCAATAAGCCTGGCCTTTGGATTCAATCCGAAGCCTAACTCCGCGATATTGTAAGCGTTCGGATCTTTCAGGCCCTCGATCATTTCTCGAAAGCGCTGGGCTTCGCGTCCGCCCGAGATGTCCACAACGTTTCCCTTTTCCACGCTAATTCTCACGGGTTCGCTCAGTAATCCTATTCCCGTAATGCTCGCATCTGATACAATAACTCCTTCGGCCGATCCTTCCAGCGGTGTAACGTTTGCCTCAATTGTGGGTACAGGTGAAAAGCTTCCTGGCTCGTGGACTATGCCCGTCAGCGCATTCACTTGCCTCCCCTTTGTGACCATCCTGAGTTTCATGCCCTTTTCGGTTGTGACTTCAGCCACTTCGGACTTTGACAATCGCCTGGCGACTTCTTCGACAATCGGTTTCTGTGAGTTGAAGTCAGCGTCTATTCCTCCTGAAATCATCATGTCCTCTGTATATGACGACATGAATACCGCTCTGCTACCTGCTTTGAGGGCGTTTTTCGAGGCATGGGTGTGTGTGATTGATCTTATTACGGGTGCAAAAATCACATCTGACGCCTTCATTGCCTCCGCAACAACTTGGGGAGGCTCTTCGCCGTTGATCTTTCGCGGTTCCATTATGGTGATGACGACCTCGGCACCACGTGCATATGCTGCGCCTGCTACTGTTTCAGCGATAGAAGTCATCTCGGTGTCGGTAATCACAAGGACCTTCTCTCCCTTCTTGACATTTGCGCAGTTTTCGACCAAGATCTTTGCCCCACGCATCATAAGAATACGTTTCATTTCGCTCGTCATCCTACATTCTGCCCTCCACTTTTGCAATTGCTTGATCCAAGATGTCTATCCCCAAATCTGCGGTCTCGGTAGTTATTGTCAGAGGCGGCGCAATTCTAATACCGCTAATGCCACAGCTAATGATTAGAAGACCACTCTTTAGTGACTCACGCATAATGGCAGGAACAAGATCCAACGCTGGTTCGCGGGTTTCTCTGTTCTTCACGAACTCAACGCCTATCATTAGTCCTTTGCCTCGCACATCACCTATGGATTTGTGCCTTGCCTTCAGGTCCGCTAATCGTTTCATTACTGATTCTCCAACCTTCTTCGCGTTATCCATCAACTTGTTGCGCCTGAGGACGCCCAAAGTGGCCATTCCAGCGACACAGGATAGAGGACTCCCACCGAAAGTTGTGCCATGGGCGTCAGCTGGCCACTTTTCTAGGAGTTCAGAGCGAGCTAGCATCGCTCCGAGCGGCATTCCGCCGCCGACCGACTTACCCATTGTCAACAAGTCTGCATGAATCCCTGAATGTTCCACAGCAAACATTTTCCCAGTTCTCCCGAAACCTGACTGAACTTCGTCTATTACAAGCAAAATGTCATTCTCATCACATAGGTCTCGAATACGGGGCAGAAACTCCGGCGGAGGAATTACGTATCCTGCTTCGCCACCGATAGGCTCAACGACCATTGCCGCCACGTCTTCTGGTGACACGACTCTTTGCAAAACGGTGTCATGAATGTAGTTTACGCACAATAGGTCGCAATCAGGATACTCTTGACCGAAAGGGCACCTGTAACAATAAGGGTATGGGACATGCTCAACGCCGGGCATTAAGGATGTCAGATACCTTCTCTGCCGGGCTTTGCTTGCTGTCAGCGAGAGTGCGCCCATTGTTCGACCATGGAACGACGGGGTGAAAGCGATCACAGAAAGCTTGCGTGAGCTGTATCTTACTAGTTTTAACGCGGCCTCGATTGCTTCCGATCCGCTATTTGCGAAGAAAACTCTTGCATTCGGAAGAGCCCCTGAAGCTGCGTCGCGCAGTTCTTCCATGTACTTCACGTAAGGTTCATAGTACCCTACGTGTCTCGAGATATGGATCAGTCTCTCGGATTGCGACTTGATAGCCGAGACAACATCAGGATGACAATGCCCTACATTCGTGGTTGCAATACCTGATGAAAAATCCAGATATATGTTTCCATCCACGTCTTGAAGCCAACAATCTCTTCCCTCCGAAAAAGCGACCTCGGTATGAGAGTACATGGCTGGGGTGCTGAGCTTTTGGTCACGCCCGACAATAGCCTTAGAGCCTACACCAGGCGGCTCTTTCACCATCCGTGGAGCGCTCACTGCGTCCAATTACTACGCCGCCTTTATAGTCAATCGGTGGAGCATTTAGCGCTTGCGCTTATACGATAAGTAATTGGCGTGTACGCGATATGCAATATTCAAAGGTAATACAACAGAATAAAATATAATACTAGCCTCAACAAACGAATTATGTGGGTACCTTTTGGTCCTGCACGGAAGAGACTTATTAGGAATAGAAGATCTGTCACGAGACGAAATCAGTCAGATACTTGACGTCGCTACGGCCTTCAAGACTGACAGAGAACGGTCAGTATTCGCTAGGTCGCTTGATGGAAAGAGTCTGGCAATGATTTTCGCGCGCGTATCAACTAGAACACGGGTTTCATTTGAAGTGGCAATGACACACCTTGGAGGCCACGGATTGTACCTGAGACCTGATGAAATGCAGTGGCATAGAGGCGAAGAGATCAGGGACACATCACGTGTGCTAAGTCGGTACGTGGAAGGGATCGTCATTAGAATCGCGGAACATGAGTTGATAGTTCAGCTCGCGGAGTACGCATCTATTCCCGTGATAAATGCAATGACTCTTCGAGAACATCCATGTCAAGCTCTGGCGGATTTGCTCACTATCAGAGAAAAAAAAGGGCGCTTAGCCGGCATCAAACTTGCTTATGCCGCAGCTCCATATTCAGTTGGCAATTCCCTCATGTTTGCAGCAGGTAAGCTCGGGATGGATATGCGCTTGGCTATTCCAAGAGAATTCCCACCTGACGAAAAGATCGTGAATGCTGCAAAGGATGAAGCATCGAAAACAGGAGGAAGAATCTTAGTCACAGAGAACATTTCCGAAGCAGTTCAAGGAGCGGATGTCGTATATTCCCTAGGTTGGGGCCCCGCAGAAATTTGGACTGATGCTAAATATGAGAAGGAGAGGGAAAAAAGAAACAAACTATTTGGCTCCATGCGAATCACGAGCGAGCTCTTAGAGAAGTCGGACAAGCATGTACTTTTCATGCACTGCTTGCCAGCCTTCAGGGAAAGAGAAGTCGCTGACGCCGTCATTGAGGGACCGCATTCCGTTGTGTTCGACGAGGCAGAAAACCGACTTCATGTCCAAAAGGCGATCCTCACGATGCTGCTCTGAGCAGGTGAATTACGATGTGGACAGCGAATTCAGAGTTTGGAAAGCTTGAAGTTGCAATCGTGCAGAATTCGACTTTTCATGATTATGACTGTACCGTTCCGTTTGGTTCGATAGAACACCCGCTATTCTCTTGGGCGCCGCAAGCGGTATATGAGAAAGGTGCCCCCCAGTACCTGAAGCTCCTCGAGATTTTGGATGGATTCGGCGTTAAGACGTTCGAACTCGACAAGGTGATTCACTCAATTATGGAAGGAGCCAACGCCTCGGAAAAGCGGGAGATTCAACAACTCTTGGGCTGGAAATCATCACAACAGATCACTGCTGACGACATCCTATACGGCCATCCAACAACCCCGCAGTATGACCAGAAGCGGGAATGCGTGATTCTCCCGGATGTTCCCCGTTCGAGTACATGGGCGCGAGACATCGCATTCATGACCCAGACTGGGCTGGGTCTGAGCAAAATGCGGTTGATGAGGAGGCGTGAAGATCCAAAGGTTGTGGAGCTGGCTGCACGTTTTAATCCCGAGCTCAGGGCCAATGTAAGTATATTTTTGAAATCTTCTGCGAACACCGATAGCGAAGCAGCCATCGAAGGTGGAGATGTGCAGATTATCAACGAAAATGCAATTGCTGTTGGAATCGGAGACCGCTCGAACGTCCTGGGAGTAAAATGGCTGCTAGACGAACTTGTGAAGAAGGATTCGGGGGCTTGCATAAAGAAAGTTATCGCAGTAAATCTCCCGGTTGGATATCCTCCTTGCATGCATCTTGATACGACGATCAACTTAGTCGATGCGAAGAAAGCAGTAGTGATGCCCTATGTGCACGAAAGCTCCCAAGTACCAGAGAACGTGCTTCCTAAGAAGAAGACCATGCTGAAACTTGTAGAAGCTTTTAGAATGGACCTGGAATCAAAGTGCAGACCGCTAAACGGTGTCCCTACCGTGTGCTCTTTTCAGAATGCGGGTACGTGCGTCATTTACGAACGCAAGTCCGGCACTTGGTCACGTCAAGAACGCACTAGTTACGTGGACTGGCTCATTGGCGAGAGCCTTCTCGATGAAGACGGCATAATTTGTGTTGGCGGCCGGCCAAATGGGCCGAACGATGTGACTCACGCCATGAGAGCACTTAGAGAACAATGGAATAATGCAGCCAATGTGTTCGCGGTTCGTCCAGGACAGGTTCTTGCATATGAAAGGTCACCGGCAACCCTCCGCGAGATGAGGGAACACGGAATCCAAGTCACTGAATGGGAATCGTCATATATGGGGATCAGTGGCGGGCCACACTGCAGCGTGATGCCTCTAAGCAGAGTTTCAGTTTGATCAATGGACGAGAGTTCAATGGTTGAAAAATACGATAACTTCGTTAATGGCGAATGGACCAGACCAGCAAGCGGTGAATACGGTACCAGCATTAATCCATCCAATGGAGAACCTTGCGCTGAAACACCAAGGTCAACCGAAACTGACGTTCAAGCGGCAGTCGAGGCCGCATTTGAGGCGTTCGAGAACTCGGAATGGAGCGAAAAGAGACCGGCGGAAAGAACAAAAGCTCTTTACGAATTCGCTGATGTGCTTCGCGATAATACCGATTCACTCGCAAGAAAGTTAACACTTGAAAACGGTAAGCCACTAAAGCTCGCGGAAGGGGAGTTTGTATTCTCCGCGGACGTGCTCGACTATTTTGCTGGCGTGAATCGTGCTGTTCTTGGAGAAACCAGCTACATGGGCCCTGAGGCCGTCAGTCTAACTTTCAAGGAGCCTGTCGGTGTTTGCGCGCTAATTACGCCGTGGAACTTTCCCATATCGCTTGCGATTTGGAAGATGGCGCCTGCCCTTGCAGTAGGCTGCACGGTAGTCTGGAAGCCATCCAGCTACACTCCAGCTATCGCCCTTGAACTCGGCAAAATAATCGAGAAACTGAAGTCACTGCCAAAAGGCGTCGTGAACATCATCTCCGGCGCGGGCTCGAAAGTTGGCACCGAATTGGTCAATCACCCTGCGGTTAACAAAATTGCATTTACAGGAGAGACGGTCACAGGCAAGAAGATCATGAAGATGGCCTCTCTCGGACTTAAACGCGTCTCCCTTGAGTGTGGCGGCAAGTCGCCAAATATTGTGTTTAGCGACGCCGATATGGAAAAAGCACTCCAGGGCGCCTTCTGGGCAGCGTTCAGAAACTCTGGTCAAGCGTGCGCAGCTGGATCAAGACTCATCATTGAACGCTCGGCTCACGACGCGTTCTTGAAACGCTTGGTCTCAAAGTGCGAGATAGCGAAAGTCGGGGACGGTTTCGACCCGAACACCGAACTTGGTCCACTTATTTCCCTGTCACAGCTGCAACGGGTGCTCGGTTACGTGGACAAGGGCCGCGACCAAGGAGCAAGGATTCTTTGTGGAGGAGATAGGCTCACCAAGGGTTTACTCTCGAAAGGTTTCTTTATGCCGCCAACTGTGCTCGATAACGCAACCACCGAGATGACCGTTGTTAGGGAGGAAATCTTTGGGCCAGTTGTCTCAGTTGAAACATTTGAGACTCCAGACGAAGCTGTCTCATTGGCCAATGCAACTACCTACGGCCTAGTTGGAGCCGTGTGGACCAAAGACATAGACAGGGCAATGCGCGTCTCAAGAAGAATCAGAGCCGGGACTGTTTGGATAAACAACTACCACGAGGTTTTTCCTGAAATGCCGTTTGGTGGTTATCGCGAAAGTGGCATAGGGAGGGAGATGGGCGTGCACGGCTTGTCCGAATACTTGGAGATAAAACACGTCAACATCGACTACAAGAAAGCCGTGGTGGCTTGGCGGTGAACTTGGTGGAGCATTTCGTAGTGCGTCTGGGTTCGTTGAAGGATAGGAGGTGATCGAACTACGCCGAGAATAATAGTTGAATGGGTAGAAGGTCGAACCATCGAACAAAAAAGAAAGTTGGCCAGTCTAATTACCAATGCCGTGCTAGATGTCGACAAAACCGTGAAGGAAGACCAAGTGACAATAGTCTATCGCGACATACTCAAGTCGAATTTCGCCAAATCTGGCAAGCTGTGGGAAGAGAAATAGTGGATAGGATGACCTGGACACCTTGATGGATCACGGTGTCCTTTGCTCTCAGGCCCAAACGTTGGCGTCGGTGGACCAGGTCCCGCAATCTGACCCACAGCAAAGAAGCAGAGATTAAGCTGGAAGCATTCACGGTAAAGGGTTGGGAATGAAGTGGCCAATTCACATAAATGTGGTGTGGTCGCGAATTCCCTGTTCTTGACCCCGCGCGACCTTTGTTTTCTGTCTTGTTCGCCCGATTTTTCAAGGTGACAAGTCAGCGCTTTCTCAGTGCAGAAACCAGGCCAATGTGATGATGAGTCAATCGCCCAAGGAAGATTGGCCATATCGTCTCAGCAAAACCCGGAAGAAACTGAAGATTGCGGTCGCCTTCACGTTGGTTTGCCTGGTGTGGGGGTCTACATACTTGGCGATCAAAATTGGTGTTCAGTCAATCCCGCCTTTTCTATTAGGTGGGATGCGGTTTCTAGTGTCTGGAGCCATCATTCTGGCGATCTCACTTCTACGTCCAAACCAGAGGAAGATCTCGCGAAGCGATACAGTTTACGCTGGATTTACCGGCGTCTTAATGTTCGCCGGATCTAATGGGTTAGTTAACTTCGCGGAGCAAACGGTCGGCTCGGGGCTTGCCGCTCTGATCTCAGCCACGATTCCATTATGGTTGGTTGCTTTTGAGACTTTAGCAGAGAGCGAGCACAGGCTTAGCCCGAAGGGAAGGTTAGGTCTCGTTCTGGGTTTCATTGGAGTGGTCTTATTGATTTTGCCGGACCTAGCGTCTCACAACTTCCATGTGGCGATCGGTGAAGTTGCACTCGTTGTGGGCTCGATATGCTGGGCCACCGGCTCCTGGATAACGAGCCAACATAAGTTCCAGACTGCCACCGTCCTTCTGTCTGCGATACAAATGCTTGTAGGCGGGATCGTTATGATTGTAATCAGTATTGCCCAAGGTGTTTTTCAATCTCAAGTCTTCGCAGGAATAGTGATTCAATCATGGTGGGCGCTAGCGTATCTAATCATATTTGGTTCGTGTATTGCGTTTACAGCTTACGTCTACCTTCTTCAAAATGTCGTGGCCTCGCGCGTGACCACATATGCTTATGTGAATCCGATGGTAGCCTTGTTACTGGGAGTCATGATACTCAACGAACCACTTACCTTTTGGATTCTGACAGGGACGACGGTTATCCTGACCTCGCTCTGGCTGATCAGGAGGCCAGGAGGGAACACTGATGATTGGGCAATCTCTGGTGGAGAATCTAAGAGTACTCCTAGCTCGTAATACCTAAAGGAATCTGATTCGTTGGCGGTCCGGACGATTAGCTGCGGCCTAGTCTCGATCACCCGCAGAAAGTTGACGAGTTCTTCGTCGATATCGCTCCTAGTATAGAATTTGATGTGGAAGAACAGCCGACATAGAACTTGACCCCGGGCAAACATCACATCTTGTTGTGTCTAGTGTGAGAAAGCCCTGATGCGGAGATACCTAGAAGCCAACATTGTAAGTGAGCTTATGGTTATCGTGCAGGGTAACCTGAATCGTGGCGTGAGGCTGTACGAGCCGGGCATGATTAAGGAGGCCACTCATACCGCCAAACGAGGGTATACTCATAGAAATGAATAGGATGACAGAACCCGAACCACCATCACAAACCAGTACCGTACCACCAACCAACAAACACTGACCGTTGCAGCGACCGACCCCTGCACAACCAAGAACAAGTACTTCAGATGTTGACCTAGTCGACAGCAGATTAACTATTAGCTAGACCAATTATTAGAGCTAAGCACCTACTGATGGAAGGCAAGACTCATCCTAGTGATAGAGCCAAACGAAGGCACCGCCATAGAGAGGATCCTACACAACCAAACACTCACACCAAAACACAGACCGACACCCCCAAACAGCACAATTCTGAGCTTCAAACCAACAAAAAACAGCAAACCATAAGTGAAATTAAGCTCAGAATTAATTGACTCATAGTTAGTCGCACGGAACCCATAGGTGTCTGCAGGCTGAGTCCAGCTACGGCAGAATAGGTTCCGATTTTAGCGCATTAGGTCAAGGATGAACCCATTCCTTTTCGGTAACATTCACCAAGATCCCCTTTGGTGCCTGTTGGTTCTCGCGAGTCGGATAGCTTCAAAGGCTGAAAGCTCACTTTACTCTGTAGCCATGATGGAAGCCCTTCATGTTGCCGCCGGATCTTCTCGTGAAGATCGCCATCAGCGGGATACAACAATGCTACTTCTGAATAGCTGTTTGCAAAATCCTTCACCATATCCTTGAAGACCCCCTTTCGGATTATTCACAGTTTTCTCTCTTGACAGCATCTCAACGGGCACGGTCTGTACGTGATTCCATGCTTTCGAATCCACACGGGGAATTTCCAGCACGTCGGGTCGGCTACCCCTAGACGAAGGTTCATCCATGATTGGAATTACTCTCCACCCGTACTTCCATGCTAAGTCTCTCCCCGCCATCAACAGGTGCCATGTCTCAACCCGACCTTCCTTTGGATAACTGCCAAAAATCTTGAACAAACGTCCTGGAAGCTCGTTAGTGGAGTAAATCCACTTTATCGGCCCACGCTTTGTCTTTTCTCTCTCAAGCCGGTCTGTCCCTAGGAAGCCGAAAGCCGTTGTTTTCTAGCGATTTCGCTACGCGACTTGCGTCGCCCCCAGAAAGATGCCCAGTCAAACCTGAAATCGAACGTTCCCTCGGGTCGCTCGACGTATCCTTCTCAGTTTCCAGACTTTCCCGAGGAAATCCTCCTCCGCTGGCGAGATCCTTCGGAACACAGGGTCTGGAAGCAAGAAGTCAAACTTGAATTCACGATGCAGCCCATCGTCTGCGGCACGAAATAATTCCCGTTTGTCCTTATCGTATTGATCAAGTTTACCTTCGAAAATATCCATCCGAACCCTAGATGACTTGTCAGCCAGAGTCGCGTCTCGTTCCTTGGCCACAGCTTTTCGATTTTTCCGCGTCCTTTAGCCTCTCGACCTCAACAGTAAGAGATTCAACAAACCGTTTGATTTTGAGAGCATTCTCATTGATGTTGCTTAGATAAGGCTGCAAACTAGATTCATGTTGTTTAGCAATCGCATGTATCTGCTCAGTCAATCTGGTTGCAATGCGACGCGATATTTCATTGTAACCATGTTGAGCCGCACCTACTACAGCGTGTCGAACCCTGAATGTTCCAAAGCGGTATGAAACAGAAAAGGCAATAGAAGACACCTCCTAATGTTTTCCCTGTTCGAACTTGTCAGCGAATTGCTCTATGTTTCTGGTTAGCCTATCGCCGAATTTTCCATCGCGCTTCCCCACCTTCGTTCTCGGATTTATTGTGTTCAAAGCGCTTTCCAGTTCGGCTCCATTTGGAGAAACGAAGGGGGCACTGGCCTTCTTAGCATATTGATTTTGCCTCGTATTGAGATAAATCAATCCAGATATTGACAGAACGACCATTACTAGTCCAATTATCCGCCAAGAAATTAGCGTCCCAGAGCAATATGCCAAAAGCCACAAGAAATACGATGGGCAGAAAAACGCACAAGCGAATAATCACTCGCCACCCTCATTTCTTTAATAGCAAAATCAGGGCCAGTTGGTGTGGGGGGTGGCCCTCCATCAGGGCCGAATGCCGGACTCGGAGACCACATTCCCATCTGCCATTCCAAACGTAGGTCGACATCAAACCCATCATCCCTCATAACCTAACGACCCATCCTCTTCGGAAGAATACCATGACGTGAAGGCGTTCCAAGTACCCGAACGCAATTGCCAGTATGCTGCTTCAAGAAGGACCGCACTTGACAGCGGTCTCTTGTGCAGCGATTTAAGCCTCAGCAGTCTTCAAAGTCAGTTTCACCAATTAGGCGCCACTCGGGAACGACCGTAATCAAGACCGCTCTATGAGAAACGTGTTAGACATTTTCAGCCCTTCCTCTTCACTGACTAAGATAATAGATCCGGATCCAGAGGATTGCTCGCTCGAAACGACTTTGACAATCGGCATTATCGCCTAGATAGCAAGGCGTGGGCCAGCGGTGGAAAGTAACTCTCAATCTTCGCCACGAACTGTTTCGAGGAAGCGTTTTTATGAGTCGGGCTTCACACCTCATTGTGTAATCCATACGTAATAAAGGTCGATAGGGCATGGCCACTATAATGGAACCTCAACTTGAGTTCACGGCGAAGGCTCTGGAGAGAGCCAAGGCCATACTCCAAAAGCCTGAGAATTCCGGGAAAGCTCTGCGAGTTTTCGTTTTCGGCGGTGGATGTGCTGGCCTCAATTACGGTATGGCGATGGGCTTTGTGAAGCCTGAAGATTACGTGCTTGAGAGCGACGGTTACAAGATCGTTGTTGATCCGAAGAGCATGGAACTCTTGAAGGGTATGAATGTCGATTACTACGAGAGCATCCAATCCTCAGGGTTCAAGTTCAACAACCCGAACGCAATAGCAAGCTGCGGCTGCGGCCTATCCTTCAAGACAGCTCAGAAGACGGATATGGCGGAGACTAAGCCCTGCCACTAGAAAGAGTCTAATTCAACTTCATTGTGCGGGCAATCTCTTGATTGCGAGCTGGATGTCCTGAGCTTTCACGGTTTTCCTGCCCGCATGACGAGCCAGCCCCGTTGCTTCTTTTCCAACCTTAACCGCGTACTCTTCCAATACCTTGCCAAGCTCTTCCACGGCATCGTCGCCGACCCTGTCGGCCCCTGCCATCTCGATAAGACGTCGAACTGCGGCTGTAGAAAGCTCATCGGGCGGCAAGAAAAACCACGATTTCTAATCGCGTGCCCTTTGAAGCTATTAAAATTTCCCCAGTCAGCTGAACTGGGCTCGATAGAGAGATGTTTTGATTTGATTAGCCTACATTGGGCGAAACGAACAGTTTTGTTGCAAAAAACGCCCCGCCCACCTGCCGCAGCAGGCTAGAACGAGCTATCACTTACCATAAGCAGTCTAATTCCGCAGGTTCAACCCATGAGCTATGTCGACGCCCACATCCACCTAGCCGACCCCGGCTACGCTGGGAAGGTTGAAGAAGTGGTTGAAAACGCAAACCAGCACAACGTTTCCCAGATGCTCTCTAATGCTACAGACTACGAGACGTCACTAGCAACCATAAACCTGGTCAAGCAGTATCCAAGCAAAGTCCTTGCGGCCGTAGGCGTGCACCCATCCACAGCCACCAAAACCGAATCGTATCACCTGGACAAGTTCGCGACTCTCCTCGATGGGAATCGAGACTGGGTGAGGGCGATTGGCGAGATAGGGCTAGACGGAAAGTACACCCAAGATGAACGCATCAAGAACCAGCAACAAGAGATTTTCCGATTCTGCCTAAACCTAGCAGAAGAACGAAATCTCCCCGCAGTCGTGCACTCAAGGCAAGCCGTGGCAGAGACACTTGACACGTTAACCGACTTCAAAGCCCTGAAGACCCTATTCCATTGGTACGACGGACCGATCGAAAACCTTCAGCTCTTCAAGGAACGGGGCTACTGGATTTCAATCGGCCCGGCCATATTGTACTCTCGCCGAATCAGCGAAATTGCACGCGCGGCAGATCTCAGCATAGTGTTGAGCGAGACTGACGGACCGGTGAGCTACCGTGGGCTCTTCGGAGACAAGCTTACGCAACCATCATTAGTCGTACCGGTGGTTCAGAAAATGGCTGAGATCAAAGGATTGAATCTTGAGTTGGTGCGGGACCAAATCCTTTCGAACTTTCAGAAGCTTACATTAGCTAAATAACCTACTAATTAATCGCGAAAGACTCATCATCCGACATTCGAAGCGCGATCGCATCTTGAAACCCGTCATCTTGCGACATAAACACCATGAGGAATCTAGCAATTATTCACGAACCTCACGCGAGAGGTATCATAGTCCCCGCCGGAATGCCGCCATAAAATCAGTCGCAGGACTCATTCTCATTCTTGTCATAGCGGCAGTCGCTGGTACCCACATTTTCTTGAGCACAGGACCCCCTGAACCTGCGTGCGATACTCAGCTCGCAAGTCAAATCGGCGCCTCGGCGGCGCAGCTTTGCCTTCGACCGCTGAACATCATGGTTTCAAACTCGAATTTTGTTCTTTTGGGCGGAGGTAGAGGAGGGATGGTGAACTATGTGCCTGAATTCTATGTTCCTGTGTTAGTCCTGAAACCAGGTGCAAGTGGCACGATAGACATTCTGTACCACATATCGGCCAGGTCAATAGGTCACGTAGGACCGCTACCAACAGTGCCACCTAATCTTGTGCCCTTCGCGCTCTCAGTCCCGTTGGCGACATAAATACGAGCCGAGTCGGATTTTCTGACGGAGTGCCTATCTTTCAAAACAGCGGCTGGACCATATATCGATACACGGTAAATGCCTCGGTCGATTCGACAGGCTACTACGCTATCACGCCACCGTATTATTTCGGAATCTACCCTGCCCTAGACATCGGAACTGACACAAATAATCTTAACATGTCCGCCCTCAGCATTTGGGGCTTCACAGGAATAATCACATCTGCCGAAGACACCGTGCCTTCTACGATCGTTGGCACGAGCGGGTTTAACATCGTGAATGCAACCATTCCCGGACTAGCGGATTGTCCTGACCCTGCATGTAGTCAGATATCCCGTAGCAGCGGATACTAACCGATTTTATTTTAGGAACCGCTGCTACTTCGGTGGCTGATTAGGTCAACCCACTTAACGGTCAGACAACACAACAATAACAAGTGGCTCATTTCAATCCTTGAATGACACATGGAAAATGCAGAAAGTAGCACCGGTAGCCGCACAACGCGTTTCGTAACTTGAATCAGCCTTTCTCCCTAGAATGGATTCTTGCCAACCTGTGACAATCCCACGAATAATGTCGCACATGGGTTCCGTAGATTTCCGATTGTGGCATATTGGGCAGTCCCTTATCGTGTAAGCATAGGTGACATAGGGTTCGTGGTTGATTTTGTTAACGCTAACACACCTGCCCCAACCGCGCACGCTCAGAACTTCATCCAAAATTTTCCACTGATCTTCTGAGGGTATATCGTTCTTCGAGTAAGCGAATGTTGCGCGGCCGATCTCTTCCCCAATTTGATTGAGAACGGTATTCGCAACCTTTGACCCCGCTATAGAGTGAAGGTGGTCAAGCATTGCTTGGAAAGTTGTAATCCTGAACGATATGATCCGTTCTTCCCCATCCAGTATCCAACCATCCTCTTGCCGCCGTCTTAGTTCGTGTTTTGTGCTCAATTTTCTGAACGGGCTAGGTATTCACCCAGAATGACCCTAGCGGTTTCTGGGATGGTGCCCCGCATTCTTTTCTTCAGTTCCTTCTCTAATGCCTTCTGCATCTCTTCCGTTATTGAGAGCATGAAGCGTTTCTCATGGGATGGCCTACGCTCATGCCATGCTGCGTGGCTGAAAGAATTCCCCACCAACAAGGTAGAGACTAGCACGCAACATATCCGACATATCACACTCGCGGGAACGCACCATAACAACAAGATGGAACGGCTAAACGGAGAAATCCGTGACCGAGAAAAAGTGACTCGTAACCTGAAAACTCCCGACAGCCCTATCCTAACTGGACTTCAGATTTACCACAACTATGTTCGCCCACACATGGGGTTAGACGGTAGGACTCCCGCAGACTTAGCTGGCATCAAGGTTGAAGGAGAAAACAAGTGGCTAACACTCATTCAAAACGCAAAGAGAGCTTCTATCAAACCGAACCGAACGACACATGGTACAAACTCACCCCTTCGTTGACTGGTTTTCATTAAGTCTGATAGATTTTCGAGCATGTTTTCCACATGCCTATGTAACGTAGACGCGCTACTCTTTACCCAGTCGAACACAGCTCTGTTTCGTTAGATTGGATGGTTTGAACTTGGAATGCGACCGTGATTGTCGTTGACGGGGCTAGCAGTTTGAAAGAAGCCGTTGAGGTTTTTCCAGGCGCTAGCAGAGCAATCACTTCCGCGATTGTTCCAGAAGGAGTTTACCTACTTTCAGCCCCTCCCGGTGGTGGAAAGACAGAGTTTGCCCACCAATTTCTCGCTTCAGGTTTGAAGTCCAGCATTCCATGCATAATCGTAAACACAGAGGAATCGCCAGATTGGATACTGAAATGCTTGAGTGAACTCGGTGTAGCAAGAGAAGAGTTTGATACAACTCGGTTTAGAGTAATCGACTGTTATACATGGAGAACCGGTGAACCCAGTCCGTCTCCTTGGCATACTAGTAATCTGAATTCCCTTAATGAAATTAGTATTGGGCTTGAAGAAGCAAAGAAAGAATTGGTGACGCCGAGAATCTGCATCAATTCCATTACAACGATGATTCAAAGTGTTGGCTCAGAGCACGCGTGGAGGTTCCTTCAAACATTTGTTAGCCGAGTAAGGTCAGCAGGAAGTCATGGGTTATTCCTTGTAACATCAGGTGTTCACAATGAAAGGTACATGAACTTGTTAAGAGAGTTATTTGACGGCTTCCTCGAAATTCGTATCGACGACAGTGAACCCACAGGAATCAAGCAAACCGTCCAGTATACTCTCATCAAAGAAATAAGACATGACACTTCGTGGTACCCGTTCGATATAGGTGAAAAAGGTGCCATCGCGATGACGCCTACAACGCATACTACACGTGATGAGATACTGCGGACTATATGCGAGACAGTTACCGAACGCTACGGTTTCAGGTTAGCGTGGATCGGAATCGTCGACAAAGCCAAAAAGGAAATTGTTCCTGTAATCTCTAAGGGCTTCGACCTTGGATATCTTCAGTCAATAAAGATTAGAACCGATGATTCAGCGCTCGGACGGGGCCCAAGCGGAATGGCAGCGAGAACAGGCATGACGGCGCTTATGCACAACATCGATTCAGACCCATCATTCGCGCCTTGGAGAGCAGAAGCCTTGAAAAGAGGCTACCAGTCATCAGCAGCGATTCCTATCCCACTCGGAAAGGAGGTAATCGCGGTCCTGTCGGTGTACAGCGGGCTACCAGACGGTTTCGATGAAAACCAAGTTCGAAGGCTTGAGGCTTTTGCTGACCAAGCATCTCTCACGCTAGAGAAGTTCAATTCAGCTAGATGAGATTTCGCGGTAACGCGACAGTCAGCATAAGTAGAGGATATGTTACAGGCATTCGTAGCAGTCATAGATGTTGCGTTACCTAGGATTTTGAGCATAATTTATCCCTCGAAACTTGATAACTTATCCTATGCCTTACCAACTTGACAGAACCCTGATTAGCAAAGTTTATGTTGAATGCGACTTGCTTGTCGATTCTCGCATCAGGGCTGTTTGAGTTGGGTAAGGTTCGAATCGACGTCGTAAAACGGACCTCGCGTGAGTTGATAAGAAGATACCCTGAGCGTTTTACGGGCCAATTCGAATCCGACAAACAAGCTGTGAATGAGCTTGTAGTTACACCGTCGAAGCGGTTGCGAAATCGAATCGCAGGTTACGTAACTCGTATGAAGGTTGTTGAGGCGGAACGTGCGGCCGCTACGGAGGTTTCGGAAGTGGAACCTGAGCCTAGCGATCCCGGGATTGACGAATAAAGCCTGTACTCAAATTATCTGTGGGTCCATTCTCTAACGCTTTAACACAGTTTTTTGCCCGCAATTCGTTGCGGGAAACGCTAAAAGGTCACGTTGTAGACCACGCCTAAATCGAATTCAAGAATACCCGCGAAGGGTCGAGACTCATTGCATATTGTCGTCTGCGTCAAACATGTCCCTGATGCAACCGACATCCGTTTCGACCCCATAACCCTCAACCTAATCCGCGAAGGCGTTCCATCAATAGTCAACCCCTTCTGCCTAAACGCCATTGAAGAGGCTGTCAGGATGAAAGAGAAACTAGGGGCAACGATTACAGGCGTCGCGATGGGTCCTCTCCAAGCACAAGAAGGCCTTCGCGAAGCACTCGCGATGGGTGTAGACAAGGCAATTATGGTTTCTGACAGGGAGATGGCTGGGGCAGACACGCTAGCCACGTCGTACACGCTATGGAGGAGCATCGCGACGATCGCCAATGAGAACCCATTCGATTTGATCCTGACTGGAAAGGTAGCAATCGACGGCGAAACCGGCCAGGTCCCGCCCGGCTTAGCGGTCAGGTTCGACATTCCCATAATCTCCAACGTGACGAAAATTGAAAAAATCGAGCCACAGTCCAAAACAGTAGTTGTGAAACACCGTTTCGACGACGGCATCGAGACCGTCCAAGCGAAACTCCCCGCTGTCCTCACCATAACCGAAGAAGCGAACAAACCAAGAAAGTTCACGATTGAGGGTATGTTGAAGGCGGAGAGAACACAAATTGAAGTTTGGAACAAAGACAAAATCCAAGCAGACCCGAACCTACTCGGCCTAAAGGGCTCTCCAACAATCGTGAAGAAAGTCTTTCCACCCCCCGGTAGAAAACAGGGAGAGACGTTTGATGGAACAAACGATCCACAAGGTGCAGCGAAATGGCTTACTCAGAAACTAATAGGAGCCCACGTCCTAGGAAAAGGCCGACAAGACTCTTCTGCGCCCGTATCCCAGGCATCGAACGGCAACAATCTAACCACCCAAGCGGCTGGTAACGGCAAGTTTGGTGAAGTTTGGGTCTTCGTAGAGCATTTTCATGGCAAGTCAATTCAAGTTCCTTGGGAACTTTTGGGAGAAGGAAGGCGTCTTGCGAATATCTATGGCACGAAGCTCGGAGCTTTGGTGATCGGAAATAAGGTTGAACATCTAGCCAAGGAGGCTTTCGTGCACGGTGCGGATAAGGTCTACTTAGTCGAGGATGAGAGACTGGAGGACTATCGCACCCAACCATACGCAGTCGCGATGGAGGAAGTGGTTAGGAAGTTTAAGCCCGAAGCTCTGTTGGTAGGCGGTACGGTGAGGGGACGCGACCTTGCGGGTTCCGCGGCGACGTTTCTTGAAACTGGTCTAATTGCCGATTGTACTGGATTGGACGTTGACCTTGAGACAGGGACGTTCATGGGTACAAGGCCGGATTATGGTGGGAACCTTATGTCCACCATAATCTGTCCCAAACAGAGGCCGACTATGGCGAGCGTCCGTCCTAGGGTTATGAAGAGCCTGCCCATTGATGAGGGACGGGATGGTGAAATAGTGAGGTTCGACCCGAATCTGAAACCTGACGACTTGAATACTGAGGTGACTGAATTCGTCCCCATCGAACGGTTCGGCGTCCGCCTTGAAGACGCACAGATCATTGTGTCTGGCGGAAGGGGCTTGGGTTCCGCGAAAAACCTTTCTTTAGTCGAAGAACTCGCGAGTATCCTCCATGCTCAGGTTGGAGCGTCTAGGGCTGCTGTACGAGCAGGTTGGATCGGGCCCGATCACCAGGTAGGACAAACTGGTTTCACGGTGAGGCCACGCCTATACATTGCGGTTGGAATTTCGGGGGCAATTCAACACATCGTCGGGATCATGAACGCTGACTACATCGTCGCGATCAACCGTGATCCGGAAGCTGCAATCTTCAAGATGGCAAACTTCGGGGTCGTCGGTGACCTATTCAAGATTGTTCCGGCGTTAATTGATGAATTGAAGAAAGCTGGCTTAGCTGAGTCGGCAACATGACAGAGAAGTTCGACTCAATAGTCGTCGGGGCAGGGCCCGCTGGGATAGCCGCCGCCTACACTATGGCGAAGGGAGGGCTGAACGTTCTCGTTCTTGAAAAGGGCGAGAAACCCGGCGCAAAGAACATGTTCGGCGGCGTCATCTTCAGACATCACACCGAGAAGCTAGCACCGGAATTTTGGAAAACGGCACCCGTCGAAAGGCACGTCGTGGAATACCAATACTGGTTTCTTTCCAAAGACTCCCACCTCCTGGTAAGCCATAGGAACCAGAAGTTCAACGGCCAGTACAACGCGTTCACAGTTCACCGTGCAAAATTTGACCCTTGGTTCGCAAAGCTCGCAGAAGACGCAGGAGCCGTGCTCATCAACAGAACCACCGTAGACGGCGTACTGAAGCAGGATGGAAGAATCGTCGGAGTCGAAACTGAACGCGGAGACGTTATGGCTGATGTTGTAATCGCAGCCGACGGCGTCAACTCGATGCTCGCAAAACAAGCAGGCATTAGAGAGGAAATACCTGAGGATGCAGTCGTGCTTGCGGTAAAGGAAGTGATTGCTCTCCCCAAACAGAGAATAGAGGAACGCTTCAACCTCGGCCCCGATGAGGGCGTCGCCGCCCTGCTCGTCGGATGTGGACCGGGAATGCATGCGGGGTTCATGTACACAAACCGAGACACGATCTCCCTCGGAATAGGCATAAGCATGCGAGACCTAGACAAGAGCAAGCAAAGACCTAACGACCTACTCGAACAATTCAAAAATCATCCCTCCATCGCGCCGCTTGTGAAAGATGGAGAACTCAAGGAATATTCAGCTCACCTAATCCCCGAGGGAGGGTACGATTATGTCTCCAAAGTTTGCACCGAAGGGATGTTAGTGGCTGGGGACGCTGCGATGTTGGTGAACGCCATAAACTGGGAAGGTACAAACCTGGCAATGACCTCTGGGATTCTAGCTGGTCAGACAGTGATCGACGCTAAGAAGAGAAACGACTTCTCCACAAAGACCCTGTTTAGGTACCGCCAACGGTTAAAAGACAGCTTCGTGCTGAGGGATCTGAAGAAGTACCGAGATGTCCCAAAGTTCTTCTCTTCAAACCCACACTTCTTCACGACCTACCCAGAGGCAATGAACGAACTAGCTTACACGTGGCACATCGTCGATGACGAATTGAAAGCGGATAGGATCAAGAGGATGAAGGCCATGCTCTTCAAGCGAAGATCCAAGCTTGGCCTCCTGAAGGACGCTTACCAGTTGTGGAGACTCTTCTCATGAGCACCCAAAAGACTTTGACGATCACGGACAAACTGTATCGGAACAGGTACAAGGTCGACGAAGACTCACACTTATGGATCAAGGATCCGAAAATGTGCGTGAAATGCCCCTTCGAATTCGCGTGCATCCGAATGTGTCCGACAGACGTGTACAAGTGGGAGGAGAATAAGATCACAATCACCTACGACGCTTGCGTGGAATGTGGGGCGTGCAGAATTGCGTGCTACGATGTGGGTTGGAAGAACCCTAAGGGCGGTTTTGGGATCTCCTACAAGTACGGCTGAAAGCGCTACAGCCTCGTGGGTTCATAACTTATCCGTAGCCCTCCGTTCGTACTACTCCAGTGAAATTCGGGCACGTGCCTTAGGCGTCGTTTGAACCGCTGGCTAAGGCCATGAGCGACTATCGGTAAGGCTATGGTTGCGTCGGTGAAGCACTGAACCATCTTCGACTGCCGGTTATACTTCCCCCAGCTTTGCGCCTCCTCGAAAGTGGAGCCACTCAATCCGCCCCATTGGGGAACGTCAGTAGTGAATTGTATAGCAAAGTCATGAGTGTGATCATGGCGGGTCTGATAGCTCGCGATCACTGCGGTTTGTTGTATGAAGTTTTTAGGAACCCCGCCTCCAACCACAATCACGGCCGTGTGCCGGGCTTTCTCAGTTATCTTCGAGCTTTCGTCGACATCGCGCATATGATCGACTATGACACGCCGCTTCCTGCGACGGTTGGCAAACATTAGGGAAAATCCTAGGCCACTGTCGCAGAATGCGGGCACGAAGACGGGGACGCCCATTTCGTACGCCGCCACACATATTCCATCTCTATCTTTCTTCTTCTCGCTAATCCATTTGCCAAATTCATGCATTATCTCCCTTGAGGAATAGGGTCTGTTAGACTGTAAGCGGTTAGAGAATTCTTTCTCAATCATAACGTCCAAATGATAGAACTTATTCTCATCTGCGTAGACGTCATAAACTCGGTCGATTCGGTGACGACGCAGCATCACGTTGTCTATCGTGTCAGTTCCTAGAAAGTGCTTTCCGCCGATGGTTTCGTAAGCGTCATGGTAGAGTGTTGCGCCCGTGGTTACAAGAACGTCAACCATTCTCCGCCTAACTAGATATGTGATTAATTCTCGCATGCCGGCGGGAACCATCGCTCCCGCTAAGCCCATCCAGATTACGATCTCACGTTTCTTCAGCATCGCCGTCCAAACATCAGCCGCCTCGCCGAGCTTCCGGCCCTGAAAGCCAGTAAGCGCCATTTCACTAAGCAATTGGCTAATGGTCTTATCAGGTTCGATCTCAACAGGACGTGTTGGACGCCGTAGTACTTGTTCTCTGGTCTGCAATGTCCCCGCCTAATAGTATGTTTTCACGTCAAATAAAACATGCGAAAGCTGTGTTTTTCAAAGAAACTTCATGGCCGCTAGGATTTTCCTAGAATCTCTTCCATTAAATTGCCTTCGGGCTTGGCATTGGTTGATTTGTAATTCTTCCAGTGTTTCTCAAATCGATTAATTATCGCCAATACATCACTTATCGGAACCCAGTTGGAAGTGATTGGATACATTTTCTCGGCCGCAGGAGACTTACCGAGACTCTCAATCTCTTTCTTCATCTGTTCAACGTTCATTACCTGAACGCCTATCCAGACAGCCACTCCATCGCGATTTAGACTATTCTAAACGAATCCGTAGTGTTATTTCAGGGCTTTCAAAACAATTCCAGAGGCCTTGGCGTCAAAAGAATCCGCTTTTACCAATTGAACTCTGATTTTTCCTCTGAATTTCCTCTTGATCGCTTCAGCTATTCGTTCTTGCCATGGTTCATGCACGACCATGACGCAACGCGAGTATCGAAATCTCTTGAGATAGTTCACCATGCGTATGCGTGTAAGGTTAGTTGCCGCCGGTGAAGGCGTGAGTGCGGTCTCTGTTTGCGATAAGGGGTATACGTCGAGCAATTCCTGTGGGACGATCGCGTAAGTTAGGCCGTAGGAGCAAATGTGAACATCACTTCGCCGTTCCAGTCTTTCAATTGCGCCTCCATCGCCTAGAATTTCGCGGAACGGCTTGAGATGCTCTTCGGGTAGGAGGAGGAGCTTCTTCACACGGAGCGGGGGTTCGTATCTTTCCAGCAACCGCTGTTGGTGCCGAATGACCTCGGGTCGGGAGAGCGATTCTTCCGATAGGATGAATGGCCCTTTCCTCTTTCGAATGGGCGTCTCGAACTCGAATTTATCAGAATACGCGAGCATGCGTTGGAACGCTGCCCGGAGGGTTGGGTGATTTCGTGATCTGATCTCGATGAGTTCCCACAGCCTCCCATCCAGAATGGCCTGTTTGATGGTTTGAAGTTCCGCGTAACAGGCATACAGGTTGTGGGAGGCGAGGAAACGTTCACGTTCCATGAGCAGCAATCGTCTTATCTTCTCAGGCGTCTTCTTATCGCACGTCGGGCAGCTGCAAGGGAAATACTCTAGCTCATCCATCTTCGCGGTACCTTGCGAGGTCATGTACCGGCCGTTTCTCGCAAACAACGCGTACGAAGCCGAGTCGAATATGTCGCAACCTAGCGCTACTGCAAATGCGAACATCATCGGATGTCCCGCCCCAAAGAGGTGAAGAGGTTTGTCGGGAGGGAGTTGCGATTTTGCTGCCATTATCATATCTACGAGCGTTTCGAAGCGGTATTGTTGCATGACAGGTGTAGGGCTTCCGAGGGCGTAGATCGAGAAATTCCGTTTCGCCATTTCTCGGGCAGAATAAGACACCAGGTCAGGGTAGGCACCCCCTTGGACGGGCCCGACCCAGAGAATATCCTCCCTGCTAACGAGCTTTAACGACTGGTCTGCTCTTCTGAGGGTTTCGTCGACAGTCCATTTTGCCCGTTCCTTCGATCCCTCCTCCCCCGTAGGTACATCTAGGATTACTGCGATGTCGCTTTCCAATCGCTCTTGGAACCGGATAATTTCGCTCGGTTGAACCTCCACATCCCCATATTGGAGAATTTGGTAGGCTCCTGAATCCGTTTCAATAACTCCATTGAACCCTATCAGATCATGTATCTTTGGGACTTCCTTGTCTTCGCGATGCTTCCGCCATACTAAGTATGAGTTCGTGATAATGGCGTTGAAGGAAAATGTATCTCGCAGTTGCTGAGGCGGAATCATCTGTGAATTCGGGTTAACGACAGGCAACAGTAAAGGGGTCTCTACGGAACCGCTCTTGGTTCTGAGGTATCCTACCCTACCAAGAAGGTCCTTGTGACGAATCTCAAACGACAAATTGCGGTCAAGCTTCGACCAAACGCGCTCAGGAGCACAACTCTACTTCTTTTAGGGCTGCGCGGCTGCGCGGATGAATTCATCGTAAACTTTCTGGACCCTTTCCGCCGCAGGACCCGTTCCTTCGAGTAGTCCCTTCTCTGAAACTCGTATGCGGTCCATCACGAGGATTACGCCGGCACCTTCACTCACCTTCACCATGCGTGGAAAGACTCGTTCAAGTCTGTCCGCTAGGGCTTGGAGGTTGAAGGGTTTCTCGGAACTGGAGATTTGCGCAACTTTGTTGCCGCTCAGGAAGAGTTTGTGAACAAGACGCCCGGACTCGTCCTTAACATCTGATAGGCAGACACTTAGGGAGTGAGAGTCTAAGCCGGATAGCACTCCTGTGTAATTCTTTCCGTCAGTGGTCGAGATGGTGACCACCTTCTGCAACAGCCCACTGAGCTCTTCTAGGAATCTACGATCTGGTAGTGAAGACATTTAATTTCGTCCCACCCATGGTTGCTGAGGTTAGTAACATTATCGGCTGCTTTACGGTTCGCTGATTTCATCTGTTGGTCTTGGGTTTTGGCCTCTTGAAGCACACGCCTTGCTTCTCTCGGATCTTCTGATCGAGCGACAATCTTCGCATCCGAAGCTCTTACACGTTTACCACAGTAAGGGCACGTGCGAGTTACCTTGTCCGACACACCTAGAAGATAGCGACCGCAATTCGTGCAAGCCAATACCAGATATTCCTTCCTAGGTTTCAGCAATCCTTCATTACTCCAAGAATCTTTCCAGGCCGCGTTCTCGCTTTAGGGTGGCGATCCAATTGATCGTAACGCTCTCGCTCGCCTGCTGCTGCAGAATCTTCTTGGCTAGGGCCACACATCTCTTGAGTGTATGACTCGAAGTGTCTAGTTGATAGACCTTCTTCGCCCCATAGTAGGTGATCGCAATCATGTAGCACGCGTCAAGCATCTCAGCCAAGACATTCTCGCGCACCTTGTTCGCACCCCAGTCTTTCTTTCGCAGCCTGGATTCGAGAACTTTGGGGTGGCATCGTAGTACAATGACGTTTCGGGTGCGTTCTCTCGGAATACTATCCGCCACGTGCGTATCGACAATAATCAAATCGCCTCTTGAGGTTAGGCTCCTTAGACTCTCCCTTGTTCTCTCTATGTCTACAATCTTTGAACTTCTTTCCCGATCAATTCCGCTGTATAATCCGTTGGAGGTAACGGAACGGGTTAGTGACAAATAGTCAGCGTGAATTGATTTGGCGATGGCTTTGGAGATTGTCGTTTTGCCTGTTCCAGGAGTTCCCGTAATGACAATCATGTTGCGACGGGAGGGAGGTCGGGGGTGTGGTTTCATTTCTTAGGCCTTTCTTTCCTTTGGTTCATGTATTCTCGTATTCCCTCTTTCACGATTTTGTAAAGTTGCGAATAGGGTACGCTTTGTGGATCCTTCTGCTCCTTTCCTGCAACGTATTTTCTAACGAACTCGCGAAAGTTCGGATCGTCGGGATTTATGTTCGCAGAGTAGAGTTCAAACATTCTGACTATACGTGCGCTCACTTGATCGAGGTATGAGTCTGACAATGGGACAGACATCTGACCGGTCTCTTATGCTAGCTGAAGGCTGCACTAAGTGCATCGTGATCCTCTCTGCTCAGGCTCCATCCCACGGCTCCTGCGTTCTCTCTGACGTGTTGTAGATGTGCGGCCTTAGGTATGGCGACGACTGAGTCTTTGGCGATTAGCCAGTTCAGTGCAACTTGTGCTCTGGTTTTGGCATATTTCCGAGCAATCTCATCGAGCGTTCGCCACCGCTCGTCCTGTCCGCCCGAAGGAATGTTTCCCTGTGCAATGGGGCTGTAGGCAATTATCGTAATGTGCTCTTTTGTACAGTACTGGAGGAGGTCTTCCTCAATTGACCTCTCAACGAGGCTGTACTCGACTTGATTAGAAGCCAACCCTATCTTCGACAGGGCATCTTGGGCTTCACGAGTCTGTTTCACAGAGAAGTTGCTCACACCAACATTCCGCACTTTTCCCTCTGCCACTAAGTTCTCCATGGCCTTCATGGTCTCACTTATCGGGATTCGCGGGTTGGGCCAATGGATCTGATAGAGATTGATGTAGTTCGTTTTCAAATGCCTAAGACTCGACTCGCATGCACGCAACACTCTGTCGTAGGATAGGTTTTCGGCTGAGACTTTGGTTGCGATGAAAACTGTCTCACGCTCACCACCTACAGCCCTAGCAACTATTTCCTCCGAGTGCCCGCTCGCGTATACCTCCGCGGTGTCGATAAAGCGCATTTCCAGCTCCAACCCTAGGCGCAGGGCTTGGACAGCGTCGTCGTCTCCACCAAGGTGTCTGCTACTAAAACCGCCGATTCCCCAAGTGCCCATCCCTAGTACAGGGATCTCCGCTTTGCTTTCGCCGAGCTTCTTAAATTCCATCTTCTTCCACCATCCATTCTCACTGTCTAGTCTAGTACGTTTTGGTCGCTCCCTTCTATCACTCCCTAGGAGAATCTGCCAATGCACGTACCACGTAAATCGTCAACGCGATATCTTTCTCAAACCCTGATCTCAAACTCACACCTCATATATCTTAAACCTCATAGTGAATCGGAATCGCACTATACATGGATCGGACTGTTGAGGCATGGTTAGAGCAATAGTTTTGGTAATAGTGCTCGGTGGTACAGGGGAGCGCTTGGATTGGACCAAGCAGGTCGCAAAACAATTGAAACAGATACAGGGGGTCAAGGAAGTGTTTGGTGTTCTAGGTCGATTCGACCTAGTAGCCATCGTAGAGGTTGGAAGCCTAGAGGAATTGACCTCCTTGGTTGCAGACAAAATGCGTTCGGTACCGGGAATCCAGAGTAGTGAAACGCTGACCGTTGCCTTTTAACGGAGTTCAATTTCCGGTTCGTACTCTCCTAGTTTCATCCAGTATCTCTTCAGCGCGGCTCTTTATCTGCCTGGACGAACCGAACTTTGTCGGACCAAAATCCTCTACCACGAATGATGCTATAGCCGAGCCTACCGCGCAGGACCACAACAATTCACCTGTCCTGATCCATGAGACGAGGAACCCTCCAACTAGCGCGTCACCTGTACCGGTTGGATCGCGTATTCGCGTCTGATAGGCGGGGATTTCGAAGAGACCCTCTTCCCGAGACCACAAAGTCGTTCCTTTTGCCCCTTTTGTTACAAGAATTATTCTTGGGCCAAGTTTCGCAAGGCTTCGAGACGTTATCTGACCCACTCCCATGGCACGAAGTTCAGCTGCTGACGCCTTCATGACTTCCAGACGCTTCAGCAGCGTGGCATTGTTCCATTTCTTTTGAGATACGATTCCCGAACGGTCTAACCTTCGCGTATAACCCTGAGCTTCCAAGCTTAGAACTGAGTCTCGGTGCGCTAGGCGAAGGGCGAGTCCTTCAGGAAAATCATCCAACACAAGACCTATGTGAACAGCCAACGAGTCTGGGAAGTCTTCTAGGTCGATTGGACTAAGTGGGTCGCACCTTTGTGTAACCTGCATCGTCCTCTCAGCGTTACGATAGTCGATCCTGAAGCAGGTAGTTGGAGAGGGAGACCCTCGAATCTTGCTGATCTCAATACCACGACGGGCGATCCACTCGAACTCTTTACGCGTGAAGTCTGCGCCTACCCGGCTCACGACAACGACAGATGCATTAAGTGCGCGGGCGGCGAGGCTAGAATAGATGCATGGTCCGCCGAGAGTTCTGGGGCGAGCGGTTCCACCCCGGGAAATTTGGTCTCGAACTATGTGGCCAACTACGGCCAAGTCATATCTCACGGATGAAACCTCTAAACCAAATTTCACGCCTTGATTAGATTGAGTGGAATTGTGGGTAAGTTTGGAATCGAGCTGTTGGCTAAGGAGGATTTGACTAGAACATCGCTTCGCCGCCGTTGATGTGTATGGTCTGACCTGTTATGAAACTCGCCTTTTCTGATGCAAGAAAGGCAGCAACGTATCCAATTTCCTGAGGCTGCCCCATCCTGCCCATCGGAATCTTTGCCAACGCCTTTTTGCGTTCTTCCCCGACCGCCCCTGAGGTCATATCTGTCTCAAACCATCCAGGCGCGATCGCATTTACCGTGATGTTGTATGGCGCCAACTCCAAGGCCAAAGACCTCGTGAAACCGAGCAACGCCGCCTTCGATGTCCCGTAGTGAGCCTCATGGTTGGTTCCAGTAAACGCGTCGCTTGAGGAGATGTTGATCACCCTTCCCCACTTTCTGATCCTCATCTGAGGCGTGAATGCATTCGTGCAAAGAAATACGCCATCGACGTTTACGGCCATAATACGTCTCCATTCATCTTCATCAATTTCCCACGATTTGAGATGATGATGAATTCCAGCATTGTTGACTAGAATGTCAACACCACCCTTGAACTCGGCCATGACGGTGTCTCGCATTGCGAGAACCTCTTTCTGATTCGAGACATCGGCTCCAATAACCAAGCTCCGTCGTCCGAGCGCCTCGATGCCACGTGCAACCTCAGTCGCTTTCTCTTTCTGGTTCGCGTAGTTCACTACCACATTAGCCCCTTCCCGTGCCAGCTCCAATGCGATCCCCCTTCCGATTCCCCTTGAAGCCCCCGTAACGAGCGCTAGTTTCTCCGAGACAGACAATCACGTCAACTCGAGTCGAAAGTTCTTCCCTCACTCGGAAGGAGCAGGAGATAGCATAACTTTCATGCGCCATGAGTCACGACTTGAAATGTCGGACGGCATCCTTAACCGCGTGAAGGAACATGCCAATTTCCTCGATCGTGTTGAAGTGTACTGGGCTGGCCCGGACAGCAATTGATTTTCCATACGTATTGAGGGTTTTGGAATAGAAGCCCCCATGGTCTTCTGCTAGCACGGCTATCGCATGCTTCTCCCAAAGGTATTTCGCGACCTCGAGTGGATCAGTGTTAACGATATTGAATGTGAAGGTTGGGACGCGGGAGTGAGCTTGTGCCAAGTCAGTTATTCCATAGACTTCGAGGTCAGCCATAGTGCATAGCCCTTCAACGCCTTGGGTGCCTCTCAACATAGCAATCGACAAGGCATACTCGTAACTCTCAATCCAAGTGAGTGCGGCTTTCAAGAGTCGACTACGACCTGAGTAATCACCGATCTTTTCTCTTACTTGCGGTTCGACTTTGCTCCCCAACCAGTCCAAGTACTCGATGACTGCGGTTATCGAGGCGAACAGTGATTGATCACGAGTACCCATCTCCCAGTTCGACGGTGGGTCTTCCGGGGCGGGCACAACCTTGTACGGCTTAAGGGACCTAAGAAGTTCCTCGCGGCCGTACATGAAGCTGCCTCGTCTACTGAAGAGTTTGTACGCGGAGAAAACGATGAAATCGAAAGGTGTCTTTCGGACATCCAGTGGAGTATGGGCAACGGTGTGCACTGCGTCTAGGACAGTGTAAGCAGAAGCCTCTTTCGCGGTCTTCAAGACCTGATCCAGAGGTGTCTTTGAACCAAGAACATTCGAAACTCCAGCCACCGAAATTACTCTTGTATTCTCATCGACAACGCTTTGGAGGTGAGACAAATCCAGCAATGCACTCTTAGGGTCGAATCTTGCGAACCTTACCTCCTTAACGAGCCCTCTGTGTTTGAGTTCTAGCCATGGGCTTATGTTCGCATAATGCTCATAGTCTGTTGTGACTATGTTCTCTTTCCCTGACAGTTCCTTCCCGATAGCGTAACTGAGTTGGAAGAGTAGGCTGGTCGCTGATTCTCCTGAGACGATGCAGTTGGCGTTAGGTGCATTCAAAAGATCGCTGACCGCCCCTCTTCCTTCAGATATGACTTCTTCGTTTCTCTTAGATTCCCACGCAGGGCCATCAACATTTGCAGAACAGTCTATTCGTGCCTTCGCCTCCGCATCCGCCGCACGTTGCAAAACCAGCGAAGCAGCGGCGTTCTCGAAAAAGACCCTGCGCCTTCCATTCGCATCAGTGTCGGCCCGAGGAAACTCCTTCCGTATTAGCCGTAGGACTTCGGATTGACTTTCAGTACTCTGCAGAATCAACGGTATATCGCGTCAGGCATCCTTAGCTCACTATAATTATTTCCGGCAAATTCCTAACCGCTGTAAGGAGTTTTGATGCCCCAAACATCCCAGAACGGTCGAGTACCTTAGTCTGCCATATCCTCGGGCAGCTTGTACCAGTGGACTTTTTCTCCTACCCTCGCCCGCATTTTCCAGTTCATGCTCTTCGGCTCGTCATTTATCAGCCGAGAAAGCACCGCTATCCTCTCTTTTACAACTTCCTTATCCTTAGTGGTTAAATCGAATTTGTCAAGCATGGCCGTGGTCTTGTCGAGCACGACTGTGAAGGTCTTGTAGATTCCCCAGTCGTTCGCAGAAAGCTCCGCAAGGCGTTTGCCATTTATTGTGTCAGGCTTCTCTAAATCAACAACTTCATGATCAAGCAACATTGCTATGATATCTTTGAAGTCTTTCTCGTTCGTTTTGAAGATCTGCAGCTTTGTCGCGAGAAGGTCAGCCATTGTGAGTGTCAATGGTTCAAGTGCTAGCCTGTCTTTGAGGTCTATTTTGTGACACATATCGAAGTAATCCAGGAATATGTCCACTCTTCTCTCATTCGGCAGGTCAAAGAACATCAGTCGGCTCCCACCACGCAGAGCGTTGAAGGAGTCATTCGGAGAGTAGCCGAGCTTAGGGAATAACTCCCGAATCCGGCGAGACTGCTTCTTGAAACCGACAAGGTCTATGTCAGGGTATTTGCGTGAGACACTAGGCCGCTTAGCGCTTGGGCATCTAAAACCTATGGCTGTCCCCCCGAGGAGACGAAGAGTAATGCCTTCACTTTGGGCCGTTGCGATTATCCGGTCGGCTTCTTTGAGGATATCAGACTCAGTCACAGGACTCACGCTACAGATGTGAACAAAAAAAGAAGGAGAGGTAGGGGTGTGCTTAAGGACTTGGGTCTAAGGAGGCGGAATCTCTCCGTAAATGTCTTTTATGTTGATACCACGCCGTTCGTTCTTAGCTACGAAGTAGACGAAGATGAACACGCCGATCGCCATCCAAAGGATTGAGACGTCCCAGCCAAGCAGCGAGATTCCGATCGTGCTCAATGTCAGTATCCAAAGCATGCCGATAGCTGCAAGGGCGCCGAAGAAAGTGGTGTCTGGAATCCCGAATATTCTTCTCTTTGTGCCTTTCTCCCAGATGTCACGACGCTTGTACGGTAAGACGATAGCACAGAAAGCAACCATGACATAGACGAATGCGAACCAGAACGATGAATTTGCTGCGCTTGCTAGGTAGCCGAGTGAGGTAAAGAACACTAAGGACACGATTGCGGCCGCGATCATGGTGAAGATAGTGGCTGGAATGGGCGTGTGGGTTCTGTCACTGACTTTGCCGAACACTGACGGAAACATCCTATCGAACGCCATACCGAACATGCTTCTGGTGGCGCAAAGATAGGTTACGATTATGGAGGTTATCGGCCAGAACCACCACGCAGCGAGAATTCGAATCGCGGCTGATCCTGCCAAACTTGCTGAGAAGAGAGGCATTGATGGGAGTAGCATATATGGCGCGACAGCCGCCGTCTCGTTGGCCGCCAGTTTCCCTGCTTGGAATAGATTGTAAACATAGCTGTATTGCAGTATGAAGCTTCCATAGGCATTGTATGCTAGCCATGTTACGAGCGAATACCAGATGACGGTTGCAACCATTCCTCCAGTGAACCAATACAGGAAGGAGGAGCGTGGGTTCCTCACTTCTCCAGCAACGTACGAGTTGATTTCGTAACCGGTTAGTGCCCAGAAGATGTACACGACAATACCGAGTGTGTCATTGAACCAACCACTGGAGGTATTAGCTACATAACCAGCCAAGTTGTATTTTGTTGCTAGGCTTTGTATCATTTGGTATGAACCAGCTCCCCATACATTGTTCCAAACAGAGGGAATCGTTGTGGGGTTGTTGGTAGCAAAAAGTATTGCAGAAACAATAAGGCCTATAGCATTCAGACCCCAGATGACCATGACTATTTTCATGTAGTGTTTGATTTCGATCATCGCCAGCAAGCCAAGAACGACTATTGTACCAACGATGACAGCGCCTTGCGTGAACGTGTTGCTTTCCATGCCAGTGGCGAAAGCCGTAAGCGCTGGGATTCCTGCAGCCCCACCAATAATGGTGAAAATGACGGGGATGACACTTTCAAGCACGTAGCCGATTAGGCCGATCGAGAATATCTGAGCTATCCAGTAGATCCATCCTGTCCCAAACCATCCAACGAATGGATCAACGAACCTTGAAACCCAGACGTACGCGCCGGCTGTTCTCGGCGTAGTTATCCCCAGCAGAGCAAAGCAAATGACACTTAGGATTGTCGGAACTGCTACGATTAGAAATGCGCCGGGGACACTTCCATTGGGATAGCTATAGATCACTGCAATCGAGTAGAGGGTTATGCCGCTTCCTGCCATCGACGCCCACGGAAGCATGAACGAACCGAAAGGTCCGATCTCTTTGACGAGCCCTGTTGATTTTCGTAGGAAGAGTTCTACTTTGAATTGTTCGGTCAAGGCTATTGACCAAAGCGCACCTGTGACGTTGAGCGCTTATTAAACTAACTACGGAGGCCGCGAAGATTTTCATCCGAGAAAACTGCGTTATAAGGAATAATGCAGAGAAAGATCGAGCACTGATTGCAAGCCGTGCGCTAGCAAAAACCGGCCACCAAATTGTAGGATTGGTGATTGACCGATTGATTTAACTTCAGAACGCTTCCTGAATCCAAATCCGACGCAACTTGTCCGGGACAAAGATTCTCTTCACCACCGACCTTCACGGTGGAGATACCTACTTTCTCAAGATACTCTCAGTAGCAAATAGTTCTAAGGTAAATGTGCTGATGATGTGCGGCGACCTCACCGGAAAAGCGATAGTGCCAATCGTCAAACTCGATGACAACGTATATGTGACAAATTTCTTTGGGGTTGACTACAGGATGAGAGAGGACGAGCTCCCCAAGATACAAAACGAAATACGAAAGGTTGGGTATTATTACTACCATTGTGGGAGGCCGGAATATGAGGAGTTCCGGGCCAAACCAGAACGGGTAACGGAACTATTCGACAAGCTAATGCAGCAGACAATCACAAACTGGCTCGTCAAAATTGATGAAATCATTCCCAAGGACGTGCGGATTATAATGAACCCTGGCAATGACGACACCTTCGCCATCGATGACGTGTTGAGGAGCTCTAAGCGTGTGGAGTACACAGTAGGAAAGTGCGTGAATCTTGACGATAAACACTCACTGGTAAGCTGCGATTGGGTCAACCCCACTCCTTGGAATTCCCCGCGCGAATGCAGCGAATCTGACTTGGAGAAACGTCTGCGGACAGAAATTCAAAGAGCCCCTTCGACAGAGAACCTGGTCTGCGATTCTCACGCACCCGCATACAATACGGTGCTGGACCTTGCGCCGAGGCTTGGAAAAGACTTGCGGCCGAAATTCTTCATGGGTACGCCTATGATGGACCACGTTGGAAGCACGTCAGTAAGAAAGGTCTTGCAAGAATTCCAACCAAAGCTCGCGTTACATGGACACATTCATGAGTCAGCTGGAGTCTGCAACATTAAGCGCACCATCTGCATTAACCCAGGTTCTGCATATGTGGAAGGGATAATGCACGGATGCCTGCTGACGCTCACCCCAGACGGCATCGACCATCAGTTAATCACAGGCGGTTAAGAAATATCGACACAGAGGAGCAAAACGCTAGCCCATCTGTTCAGCGGACTCACTCATCGCAAGCTTGTACGACAACGCTATGTAAGGACCCTCATGTTTCAGATGCCAATATGCTTTGAAAAAGCGCATCGTCGATGTTTCCGCCAGTGATTACTGCGACGGTTCGTTTTCCAGTGAAGCGTTTTGGTGTTTCAACAATCGGCGCGATGGAGATTGCTCCTGAAGCTTCGACAATTTGTCCTTCCTTCTCCCAGAGCAGGCGTATCATTTTTCTTATCGTGTCCTCATTGAACAACAAGATTTCGTTCACGTATCGTTGGATTATTTCAAATGTTATGCAGCCTTTTTCGATGTTCCCATCCAAACCATCAGCGATAGTATGCTTCATTTCTACGTCAATGATCTTGCCCGCCCTCAAGCAATAGTACATGGCAGCAACGGTTTCCGGTTGTACCCCCAGGATTTCGATTTCCGGTTTAATACTCTTGGCTGCGACCGCAACGCCCGACAACACGCTTCCGCCACTTACGGGCACGATGATTGAATCAACAGTGGGTAGTTCCTCAAGGATTTCCAGTCCGACGGTTCCCTGTCCAGCCACAACAAGCGGGTCATTGTATGATGAAATGAACGTTGCGCCCCTTTCTTTAGCTAACTTGTGGGCATATTGCTCAGCATAATCGTACTTTTCTCCGTGCAGGATCAATTCGACCTTATGCTTTCGGATTTTCTCGACCTTTATTCTCGGAGTCGTCTCAGGGACGACGACTGTCGCGGTCAAATTGAGTTTTTCCGCGCCGATGGCCACGGCTTGGGCGTGGTTTCCAGAAGAGGCGGCAACCACGCCGCGTGCTTTTTCCTCAGGTGTGAGGTTCATCATTCGGTTGAGCGCGCCTCTGATCTTGAAAGCGTTGGTTACTTGCAGGTTTTCGAGTTTGAGATAAGCGTCTGAACTGCAGAGGTCAGAGAGATACTGAGAACGCACTAAGGGAGTTTTGTTTACCTCATTCCGTATCAATCTTCTTGCGTCCTGAATTTCGCGTAGACCAATCATAATGTAACCACTATCACCGAATCTTGCGCCACACGATCGCTTGAACCGCGCCAGATACTAAACTGTTAGTCGAACAAACCATCTTTGGTTTTCTTTGTCGAACGTCTAGCGACCCAAGACCAAGCAGGACGCTTGCGTTTTCCGAAGATGTTACTAGTGACCAGGTTCATCCGAATCCTTCGCAAACACCATCACAAACCATTCTCGTTTGGTAAGTTTGCGCAAGCAGTAAGAAGCGGTATGCTTTAAGCAACTATTTCTTTCCTACCACATCAAAGGCAGTTATCCTTGCCCACTATCACAAACCAGCAACTAGCACTCATTTCACAGAAACTTCTGAAAGCTGCGGGTGCTTCCGATGAAGAGGCGGAAATCGTCACTAGGTTTCTTGTCAACGCGAATTTGGCAGGAGTTGATTCTCATGGCGTCGTTCCAAACCTGGTCATCTACGTTCAAGGTATTCGAAGCGGCACTATCAAGACGCGGGCAAAGATTGAGGTTAGAGCGGAGAGCCCCTCCACTGCGCTTATTGATGGAAATTGGGGTTTCGGTCAAATGGCTTGTTCAAAGGCGATGGAGGTCGCAATCGACAAGGCTGGGAGAACCGGAGTTGGGGCGGTTGGCGTTTTCAATTGCAATCACATAGGAAGATTAGCAGAGTACGCCCAAATGGCGGTCGCTAACGGCATGATCGGGTTCATCACCGCCAACTGCGAACCATACGTCGCGCCATATGGGGGCAGAACACCAGTTTTAGGCACAAACCCGCTCTCTTACGCCATCCCCTCGGGACACGAGAGGGCCGTTGTCGTAGACTACGCGACAAGCGCCGCAGCAGAGGGGAAAGTACGCGCAGCCCTATTGAGGGGAGATCAATTGCCTCCTGGTTGGATCGTTGATTCCCGCGGCTACCCATCCACAAACCCGGCAGACCTGTACGAACCACCCCTTCCCCCCGAACGTATCAAACTTGCAGGCGCCTTGCTGCCATTTGGGGGTTACAAGGGATATGGTCTGGGTTTGGTCGTCGACCTGCTAGCTGGCGTTCTGACTGGCGCAGGCAGCAGCCAAGATATGACGTCTGGGTGGTTAACGAATGGAGTTTTCATGATGGCCCTGAAGATCGACAGTTTTGTTCCGCTCCGGGATTTCAAGGATCAAGTTGACAGGCTTGTAAAATCCATTAAGGATTCTCCGAAAGCTGAAGGCTTCGAAGAGATTCTGATTCCAGGTGAGCCGGAGACCAACGAACGTGAAAGGAGATTGAGGGAGGGTATACCGATCTCCGAGAAAGCATGGCAGCCCTTGGTGCAGGCCTGTAAGGAGTACGGACTTGATGTCGAGGGTCTTACGCGGGTGTGATTGAAAATCAGATTAGTGTGTTCAGGAGATTCCGTTCACTCTTTAGACTTCAGCGGAGCCCAGGCCTTCCATCATTCGCTTTGAAGCCGTCCTAAGGTTATCCATCGATGAAGCGAGTGAAATACGAACGTAATCACCGCCATAGCCGCCAAACGCCCTCCCAGGAGCAGTAACGACCTTACACTTCTCCAGAAGATCTTTCGCGGGATCATCTTTCCTGAGTTCGGTCCTTGAGACGTTCGGGAATAAGTAGAAGGCTCCTTTTGGCTTGACACAACTAAAGCCTCGCATCCTTCCGATTTCATCGTACATGAAATCTCTTCTTCGCTTGAATTCTGCAACCATGCCCGTGACGAAATCTTGGGGGCCCTCCAACGCGACAATTGCGGCCCTCTGACAGATCGACGTGGCGCAAGTCACGTAGAATTCTTGAATCTTAGTCATCTCTCCGACTATCCTCCTCGGAGCGACCGCGTAGCCTACTCTCCATCCTGTCATCGCGTAGGTCTTTGAGAAGGCGAATACGGTGATCGTTCTTTCCTTCATGCCAGGAAAGGAAGCTATGCTGTAGTGTCTGGCCCCGTCGTAGAGCATCTTCTCATAGATCTCATCCGACAAAACAAGTAGGTTGTGGCGGATGGCTAGTTCCGCGATTCCTTCCAAGTCGTTCTTAGACATCACCGAACCAGTTGGGTTCGCCGGTGAATTGATTATGATCATTTTAGTTCTTTTTGTGATCGCCTGTTCCACTTTCTCTGGTTTCAGTCTGAACTCATCCTCTTCCTTTACTTGCACAGGCACGGGGATACCGCTGGCGAATCTTGTTTGTCTGACGAAGCTTTCGTAGGCGGGGTCAGGGATTATCACTTCGTCGCCCGGATTGATAGTGACCAATGTTGCCGATGAGATAGCCTGCATCGCACCTGAGGTGATGATAATTTCGGATTCAGGGTCAGCTTCAATTTCGTTATCCTTCAACACTTTCCTTGAAACGCTCTCCCTCAGCTCCCCGTAACCCGCGTTTGGAGTATAGCGCGTATATCCCTCGTCCATTGCTTTCTTTGCCGCGGCGACTATATGCTGAGGTGTGGAGAAATCAGGCTCTCCAATCTCTAGATGCACCAGACCGCCCACGCCCAAGGCGAGATCGTACATAACCCGAATCCCGGACCGGACAACGCTCTTAGAGCGATCCGAGACGAAGTCCCTCTCCGTTCAGTGGTACCCCCTAGTGACTCAATGTTCGCTAACTACTGAGGAACGGTTAGTTCTTCTTCCTCATTTTCTCTGCGGTTGTTTTCATAACCCCTAATGCGTATTCTATGTCGTCGCTCTCGATTCCGCGATGGGTGACCATCCGTACTCTGCTTCCTTCGAGTGCTCCTGCCTTTACTCCGGACTCATTCAGTTTCGCAATCCACGCTCCGCCGTCAATCCCTAGGCCGGAAACGTCGTAGGCGACGATGTTAGTTTGAACTTGTGATGGGTCGATGGATATTCCCTCAATCGACATTAATCCTTTCGAAAGCATCTGGGCGTTTGAGTGGTCATCTTTGAGGCGATCAACCATTTTCTCGATGGCAATGATTCCTGCAGCGGCTATTACTCCTGCCTGCCGCATGCCTCCTCCAAGCATCTTTCTGTAACGCCTCGCGCTGTCAATGAATTCACGGTCTCCGATTGCGAGAGATCCGATTGGTGCACTGAGGCCTTTGGATAAGCAGAACATCATCGAATCAACAAACTTAGTCAGTTCTTTAACATCTATGTTCTGCGCTATGGCGGCGTTGAATATTCTGGCACCATCCATGTGAACCTTCAAACCTTTCCCGTGCGCGAAGTCGAAGACAGCTCTAGTTTGAGAAGGTGTCCATACTGTTCCTCCCGCGCGGTTGTGAGTATTCTCGATGCATACTAAGCTGGTTGGGGGAAAGTGAATGTTCGGCGGCCTTAGGGCGGATTCGATATCCTTCGGGGTTAAGACCCCACGTTGCCCTTTCACTAGTCTCGGGATAAGCCCGCCGAGGGCTGAGAATGCGCCTACCTCGTAGTAGTACATGTGCGCCTCGGCTTCCAAAATTACTTCCTCGCCTCGCTTTGTTTGACTCAACGCGCTTACGAGGTTGGCTTGTGTTCCGCTAGTTGTGAGGAGAGCCGCTTCCTTGCCCATCTTCTTGGCGGCAAGTTCCTCCAACCGGTTAACGGTTGGGTCCTCACCATAGACATCGTCACCCAGCGGCGCCGTTCTCATGGCATCGAGCATTTCCGCGGTGGGAAGAGTCACTGTATCACTCCTAAGATCGACTATTCGCAATCAGGGCACCTAATCCCGGAGCCAAGAATCAACGGCATATAGGCACTATGGATTGTGTTTTCCGCGATGCCTCGCAAGTGTCAAAACCGCCAAACCAAGCACAAGCCCTGAGATAATGGACTCCCATGGGAACCCTGGGATTGGAGCCATTGTCAACTGTGGAGAGACTGTCGAAGTTTGCGTTGCTTGAAGAGAGCTTGTTGTAGATTGTAGTGTTGCGGTGACAGGGGCCGTTGACGTCCCTGATGATGTTGACCACATTGCTATTGACGTTGACGACGTTTCTACTGATGTTGACGAGATTGAGGTCGAGGTAACATTCGCCGGTTGGGCCTGCAGATTCAAAACGATACTTCCCGGGCCATTAATGGTTAGGGCGGTTGGGTTAGATGTCGTTGAGCAAGCCAATCCGCCAGCACAGTTCCAACTGAGGAATGTGTAGCCAGGTGGTAAGTTGCATGCCGAAACAGTTGTTTCACCGAATATGGTCGTATAGAACGGCTCCCCGTTCCCCATCCCAGGGGAGCAGGGACCGAGCGTGATTAAGGCAGATGAGGCTGGGTCCGTTGTGGCATTGACCAGAGTGGCGTATACGGCAATCAAGACTCCGCCCGAGTTGTATGCCGAACAATCTACCGGGTTCGCGGTGTCGCCCGAGCAAGCCACTCCCCCTGCCCAACTCCAATGGTCGAACCTCCAGCCTGTCGATGGTGTCGGTAGATTCGCAGTAGCTCCAAAGCTCATACTGCAAGCAGCCGCTGATTGAGAATTAGCGAATGTATTTCCGCAAGCGGTGATAGTGCCGGGAAAAGTCGCACCTGCAAAGTTTGATGGCGCGAACTGGAACGTTACAAGTTGTAGCAGCGCCGGAGTTGTCGAAGAGGAAGAGGTCTGAGTCACTGTTTGGACGGAGGTTTGCGTCGTCGACGTCGTCGTTTGAACAAGTGGTTGGTTTGTTGTCTGGGTCTGCATAGTCGACTGAGATGTTGTTTGCGTGTAAGACTGGGAAGTGGTGGTCAGGAGCGATGAGCCTTGAGGCGTGAAGTCTAGTTCGATGTTGGTTCCTGTGAGCGCGATCGTCTTGGTGATTGGGCCAAAACCGACTCCTGACGCCGTAACCGTGATTGTTCCAGATGTTCCGATGGGAATAGCGTAGCCTCCCGAGGAGGATGAGATCGCGTAGTAGGGCCCGCTACTTGGTGTTATGGTCACGCCGGATATGCCTTCGCCGATGTCGTAGAAATTATTGCCGTTCGCGTCGTTATAGACCACGCCCGTTAAGAAGGGAACGATGTTGGCGGCCGTGCCGAAATCTTGCGTAATGAACGCCTGGCCACTAGGGCCTTGATAGTAGCCAATTCCAGCCTCATAGTAGGCGGGGGGTGGATAGGGAAAGATATCGAGAAGATTCATCCTATGGGCACGGCACTGGTACCCCGGATCAGACATCAAGAGATCCTCCAGGGCAGCAGCGGTCATTTCCGTACCAGCCCCTATGTTTTCACCCGCACTGACATAATCATACCCAGAATCTGAGATACGTTGGAAGGCCGTGGTGCCATTCGGATCAGAGTGAGAGAAGTAGTTCTGGTTGTACATGTCCTCACTATGTGCTTGTGCGACCGAGAGGAGGGCAGGGTTCATGGCCAACGGCGGACGGACGCCAACATATTCCGGTCCATAGCAATCAGGTGGATTATCCTGTAGGCCCTCGGTGATGTCTATGCCCAACCTTTGGCCCTCTGCGATGGGGTTGGCTCTCGCACGGTTGATGTATTCCAGCACTAGCTGCTCCGCCTGAGTCGGGTCGCCTGAATTATAGAGAGAAAGTGCCCTGGCGCTGGGAGTGATGGAAATCAGAGAGAGAAACGATATGGCCAGAATTAGTATAATGAAAGCGAGAGGGAAACGAGCCCGAGATTTCGAAACCATAACCCTGTTTCCTCTCCTATTCAAACGAAATCGCAGTTGTGGATCGGGTTTCGTTTAGACCGGATCGGATAAGGCTTCGTCGGGGGATGACTTGAGTGATGAAAACGGGTTTGGAGGGAGGTGGGTTAAAATGACATTTTTTTGTGGGGTGCTTGGTAGCACTGAAACTTCTAGAACCGTGATGACGCATACGGTCAAGTGTGCTAATATCTCATGAAAGTAGGAGCGAAGTACGAAAGTCTTCGATTGCCACTTTTGCGAAGAGGGGATCATCAGCGTAAACATTGCTTAGCTTTTTGAGCACGTACGACTAAGCCTAGTCCAATGGTTATGCCGCTTTTCAAACTGAAAAACGGGCGAGGCCAAGTTACTTGCGGGGCAGACAGTTCGCAGCGCTTAGTATAGCGCTTATTGCGGCCGTAGCGTTACTTACGGCTGGATTTCTTTTCTACGGCAATCTGACCCCGACTACTCCGAATGAAGTAGTGGTGATTATTGCTAATGGGGCCAGCGAGAACGCCAGTTTAGGGTTTGAACCTTCTAACATCACGATAGTGATTGGAGTCAACAATACCGTGGTTTGGAAGAACGAGGACTCGGACGCGCATACGGCCACAAGTGACACTCCAGAGTTCGACTCGGGTATGATCCCACCAGGCGGCATCTTCACACATACGTTTCTGCGAGCGGGGACGTACCCGTATCACTGCGACCCGCACCCATGGATGACTGGAGTTGTTATTGTGAAGGCCGCAACTTCGACCGGCATAGCAACCAACTGGGAGTACGAACAAGGGCAGCAGCCTATCGTTCCCATTACTTTGAGCACGATGTGCGTCGAGGAATTTGGGATAGAATGACATAAAGCTCCGAGAGATGAATTTTCTTCAGTGAGATCGTGCGAAACCAAGACATCGACAAGAATCGCCTACCGTCAACACTCCAAGAATTCATCGAGAGATATCCGAAGGTATGGTCTGCCCACGAGAACTTAGGATTGGAATGCAAACAAGCCGGTCCGTTGGACGAGAAACAGGTTCAACTGATCAAAATTGCCGTGACAGGAACTCTGACGCTCGAAACCGCCTTCAAGACACACGTGAAGAAAGCGGTCCAGGCTGGAGCGTCAAAAGACGAGATAGAACACACCATAATTCAATTGCTTCCAATTGTAGGAATGGGCAGAACGATGATGGCGATGAAGTGGTATCAGGAATCACTCCGCCGGAAACCAACTTAATATTGCCGTCGTGGTCGCCGCTTCGACATGCATAAAAAAACTCCTGTAACGATCTTCGTACTCGGGACGAGCGGTTCCGGCAAGACCACTACGATCGAGTACCTTACAGCCCACCTCACGAACCTAGGCATTCATGTTGGGGTCATCAAGCACATTCACAAGGGCGGTCTAACCTTAGACACCCAAGGAAAGGACACATGGCGGCATGCAAAAGCAGGGGCAGAAATTGTTGCTGCCGTAGCTCCCAATGAAGTCATGGCCTTCAAGAGGACATCGGCTGAAAATAGCCTTCATAATGTAATCCAGAGTTCGCTTACCGAGCCCATCGATGTTCTCTTCTTGGAAGGATTCTCAACTGATGCAACAAAACACTCCCACAAGATCGTTACAGCACGCGATGCCGCCGACCTCAAGCATACGTTAGGCAAGACTACGCCTCCAATTCTCGCTGTCACCGGCCCCGTGGCGCGAAGTTCGAGCCGGAGGCTTAACGCACTTGATATTCCGTCCCAAGGAGCCACGCTAACATCTATCGTCCGCCGATTAGTCCGACCTTCTGAGTTGCAACGATCTTTGATTGGGGCGGCGAAAGACCACGGGGGCAAATGTGTAGGTTTGGCAGTGGGGATGCGAGCAAGCTATTTGGCATCAAACATTCTCGGCGACCTATCCTCAAGCGAGGGCTCATTCGGAACGAAACGATGCATCGTGGAGGCGTTTAGATACATGTATCCGAAATTGCGAGTTAAAGTGCAGGACAGAAGGAACGATCTGATCACAGTTAGGAAGGAAGGAGTTACGTTGTTGATTCGGTTGGCCCCGAAGAAAGAGTACAGCCGATCTGAACAGGTATTGGATATCCCGGACGATGAGCTATTCGAATCGGTGGAAACTCTTCAGAAACACTAAGTCGTTCGAGATGAGATTTCTTTAGCGATTTCCGCTTTTGTCTTCCCTTCTGTCCTTATTCCCAATGCTCTTGCGGCGACTATTATCGGCTCAGGGGAAGATGCTGCGGGTGACGGCGTGGATGTGGACGGCAGAAGGTAACTGGATGGCGATGTTATTCCTTTTGAGGCTTTTTCGAACTCGCGTTTCGCTAAGGCCACGGATCTAGCCATCTCAGGAAGTTTTTGAGGCCCCCATAGGAAGACGACTACCAAGATGACGGCGACGCTGATTGCTTCGAATCCTACTATGGCCAAGTTCGCATCTCACGTGGAGTTTTCAGGTAGCCGATATAAGAATGGCGAGCCATTGCGAACCTCGAAATTGCCCCATAAGCCATCTTCGAAGTGAGCATCTTCCTAGCTAACCATCCCAATTTCTCAGCGAGTAACTTATGCGGTTGATGGCGGGGGGCTGTTGAAGATTTTCTCATAAATTTCAGCCTGTCTGCATTTCGGACAGAGCCTAATCACACTTTCGCTGCCTTCGATCATTCCAGAAACTTTTTTGAACATTTTCACGGATATGTATGGTGTTTTGCATCTCGTACAATGTATCATTTCGTCCTTGTAGACAGTACTCGTCGATAACATAATTGGCCCCACCATTTGAGACAGCGTTATGGAATGTTCCGGGCAGATTTTTGCGCAAAATCCACATCCTGTACACTCTTCTGACGTGAAATCTAGTTTATCCTGGTGAATTGCGAGAGCCCGGTGAGGGCAGGACTCTACGCATGCGTAACAGAGTGTGCATGAGTCGGCGATCTCCATCGTTGTGAGATCGAGGCCTGTTGCCTGCGCCTGCTTCCTTGAGATCGTTTCGAGCGATTTCACATAATCCTTCCACGCACTTCCCGTAGGGTTAAATGCGGTGTCACGCGCTTGGGCGGATTTGTGAATCTCGTTTATCTTACCCGAGTCCAGTTTTCCCTCGACGTAAGCCACGATGGGCCCGTGTTCAGCTAGAATTGATGCGATCTGGTTCGATGCACGTTTTGCGTTTTCCTTGGCAGCGCACAATCCGTCTGCGCAATGGACTAGCACTGCATCGATGGAGGAATTCGCAGCCAACGCGAGTTGTCTGACACCCATGACTCCAATTCCTGGTACCCCTTCTACAACAACCCATGGATGCGGTGCAACGCTTCGTTCGTCACAGGTTATTACGAGCGTTTTTGTGGGGGCAGATGAGGATTGCATGGCAGTTAGCAAGCCATGATAAGCGTCTTCGGAGAGTTGAGGGATCTGGATAGCTGCCACCGGGCAGACACCCGCGCATAGCCCGCACCTTATGCAGACTTCGCTCGAAACAGTTACTGAATTGGATTCAATTTTCAGTGCACCTGGCGCTGGGCATGCATCAACGCATTTCGAGCATCCGAACTTAGCCTCGCACGAATCGTCATTCACGATTGGTGTGTCGCTTGGGCTGGGAGAGTCGCGACGCAATGGTAGTAAGAAAAGTTCCCGTCTAGAGATAGCTTGCTTGCGCGGACCCTCTCTCTTTGCGTATACCATGTCGGACTTTGTGAGTCTGCCCAACTTGGCATCTACTAAGAAGAGAATCTCTTCGACCGCAGCCGTCCTCTGTACCACAATTGTTTCCTTTAGCGGTGCTTCTATCTCCGCTGCCGAGGTTTCATTGCCTCTTATCAGAAGTAGGGCTTGAGGGTCAGCGTTTGGGGAGAGATTGATGTTGTGGGCTTCTTCGTAGACGACCGTTTCGCTCCAGTGGGAACGGATGTGTGCTACTATATTCTCTCTGAGTATCGGTTCCAGATCAGTGCAGTAAACGGTCGCTCTCATTCGGAGTTGCTTCCTAGGAGGTACTCGGATTCATTCTTGACGAACGCTTTCAATAGTCCTGCTGCCGATCTGTAGAATGATGAGTTTGTCGATTTAAGAACGCAATCTGCAAACCTTTCAACCCATGGTTCAAGGTGTTCTTTAAGAAATTCTTGCTCCATCTTCCTTCTTTTGGTCGAGTCTTGTGGATTGCCTTGCTCAATGGATTTGAGTTCTTCACTGCAAAGAAAGTGCATGAATTCCATTTCGACGGCTATGTGGTCTGGCAGATCAGTAAAATTCTTGGGCAGTACTAGGTCCGCTTCCGCGTACCTGTGTCGCACGTCCGCGGTCGATGGGCCCATCACAAGCCCCTTCTCTAATATCGGCCTATCTTGCCGGTGAACGGATTCGTATGGAGGACATGGAACGCGGCCTGGGCCAACGAATAATTTGAGATATTCTTTGCTTAATTGCGCTGCGGGCAGGTCTTGCGCACTATGCTCATTAGATATGGTCTTGTCGTTTGGGCCTAGCGAGTGGTGTGCTTGTAAGATTGCTTCGTATAGTTTTCCGGATTCAATTTTTGGTGGAGTGAAGACGACCGCGAGGATGCCGTACACGTTAGCTCTGAACTCGTAATTCTCAGTTTCTTTATAACTCATCGTCACCCGTCCCCCTGTTTCCACAGTAATGTGACCCCGTGGGTTACGGCAGTATAAGTGAGCCTATGGAGGTTATCACGACGAATACTGCAAGGTAGCCGATTATGAGTAACACTAACCATACTATGTAATTCTTGAGTGGCAATGTGTTTGCTAGAGCTGCAGAAAGTAGTATAATTATGCCCAACAACCAGAGCAGTGGGGCCCAAAGCACGCCTGTGCTTGCGAGTGGAATTGTCACTAAGAGATCTGTTGAGTCTCCCACCACCCAAAGTGCGACACCCACAACTACCAACAGAAGACCTACGAGGCCGACGGCGATAGCCACAATTTTTGACATTTCTTATTCCCTCACTGCATCCAATTCGATTATTGGAAACATTTTGACGAATAGCACGTATAGTAGAGTTGCCATCCAGAATGTCCCGAGTATGATGGATGCTTCAGTTATCGTTGGAATGTAAATGCCGGTTTGATACAGTGGTGGATTGAGTAGCGAAGGTACCACTATTGTGAATCGTTTGATCCAGAAGGCAATGTTCAGAATTATTGATGCAATGAATATTAGCATGGGGTTGAACAACCGTTTCGCGAAGACCGGCATGAGCAGAATTATTGCAGGTATACCGAATCCGATGATTGCTAACGGCCAGAAGATTACTGCATAAGGACCACTCCACAAGAAGTCGGAGACCCTCAGTTCGGCCGATGGGCCCATGTAGCTTGTCGTGAGCACTTCCGCGATCCAGAGATACAGGTATATGATTAGCACATTTCTGAGAGCCCACGAGATTCCTTTCAGAACTTCATCGGTGATCAATGATTGCCATTTGTAGAGCCATCTGAATATCCACGCTAATGAATAGACGGCGGCGACGCCGCTGACGATTGCGCCGACTACGAAATAGATTGCGAATATTGTGGAGTACCATTCAGCTCTTGCTACCATCAGGCCGAAGACGAAAGAAACGACGCTGTGTACGGTGACCATGATTGGGATAATGGCGATTGCGAGCCACCATAGCGTCTGCGTGTGTCTCGCCTTGTCGGTTTCAGTTCCTTCGTAGTTCATGGCCAGGCGTTTGTAGAACTTTTCCCGTTTTGGTAGTTTGCGTGCTAACTCGTCTATGTCGCCTCGTAAGCTGAGGTAAAGGTAGATGATGGTTGCCATGAAATATGTTGTAATCGCTGAGAGGTCCCATAGCAAGGGTGCTTGGAATCTGCCGAACTGGAGCAGGTTGAACAGTCTATCTGGGCGTCCTACGTCGAACACGATTGATAGCGCCGCCATCGGTAATGCCACTAAAGTTAGAACTTCAGCCATTCGCGCGACGACTTTGTACTTGACAAGATTCATGAGCCTCACCGAGGCTGAGATTGCAATTCCGGCGTGGCTTATGCCTATCCAGAAGATGAAGGTGGTAACGTAAATGCCCCAAGGAGAACCACCCGCAACCCCATATGCCATGTAGTTGGGTGCGTTGTACACGCTACGCATGCCGGTTACTATGAGTCCTTCGCTTAGTTGCGTGTACCAGCAGTACAGGAACCATCCTGTCAACACCAACAAGGCACCGACGAAGACGTAAAATGCCGTCCCCGTCTTGAGAAGCGGCTGTAGAAGCGACCCTTCGTTAACCTTCACAGTGGAGCCCTTCTTCAAGTCGCGCTCACCTCCTGAGGCCTCGTAGGATTACGAGGTGGCACGTAATACACGGAAGGCTCTGTCCCTAACTCTTCGCGAAGTCTCATAGTAGGTTTCGTTTGGATTATCTGTGAGACTTGGCTGTTCGGGTCGTCAAGGTCGCCGAAGAAACGTGCGCCCGCAGGGCAAACCTCTATGCAAGCGGGCGTGAGGTTCCCTACGTCGACTCTGTGGAAGCAGAACGTGCACTTTTCCGCAACGCCGACCGGTCTCACAGGGACCGCCGGTGCTCCTAGTTTGAATTGAGAGTTGTCAGGGACTTGGACTGGTGGCGCCCAGTTGAACGCCGGGATACCGTATGGGCACGCAACTAGACAGTAACGGCAACCGATGCATCTGTCCCAATCAAGGAACACGATCCCGTCATCACGTTTTCGAAGGGCGCCTACCGGACATACTTTAACGCAAGGCGCGTTGTCGCAGTGTTGACAATTGATAGGCATGTAGGTCATTCTTACATCCGGATAAGTGCCGGAAGGCGTGTCCATCTCCTTACCACCAGTAGTTAGGATACGGTTCCACCATATTCCGATGGGTTCGTCGTTCTCTGCTTTACAGCCAAGAGCGCATGTCCAGCAACCTAGGCATCTGCTCAGGTCAATTACCATCGTTAGTTTTGTCAACTCATTTCACCCTATGATTTTTTCACATCAACGAGAGTATCGTAATACGCGGTGTTAGACTGGAATAGGAAGACGACGGACTGTGCGGGGTTAATTTTCTGGTGTGTGAGCATGTTTACTGTAGCTGTAGGGAATTCCTGCCAATCGCCTTGGTATGCGTTGACAACTCCTGGCCGAATACCCTCAGTTATTCTAGTGAGAATTTGAATTGAACCACGATCGTTGAATACTGTCACTGTGTCTCCGTCATCGATCCCTCGAGCTTGAGCGTCGATTGGGTTTATTTCGAGAAATGATTTGGGAATAATTTCTCGGAGCCATGGTAGGTTGTCCCATTGAGTGTGGGTTCTGAACTTCGTGTGGCATGTGAGGAAGACGAGTGGATATTTCTGATATAGTGGGTTAGTCGGTGATGCTTCGATCGGTTCGTTGTAGATTGGAAGAGGCATTGAATATGGGATGAGAGATTCTGCGTAGAATTCGATTCTTCCTGACGGAGTAGGGAAGTGTTGTTGGTAGTAAGGGACGTAGGGTTGCGTGATGGGTTGGAATGCAGCTGTCCCGTAATCTTTCTCGTCCAATGCGACCACTCCCTCGCTCTTCAGCGTATCCAACGTTAACCCGGATGGCAGCCCGCTGAGCAGTAGGCTGAGGTAGTCGTCGGGAGTTTTGTCGAAGTAGTTTCCCTGCCCCATCTTCTGAGCGACTTCGGCGAACATGTCGAGGTCGGATTTGCATTCCCAAAGTGGATCAATTATTTTCGGCATGTACTGGAGATAGTAGTTGCCCCCAGGAAGCATGTCCTCTCTCTCGTACTGCGTGGCGACGGGTAGAACTATGTCGGCGTACTGAGCCGTCGGCGACAGGAACATATCTGAAACTACGACGAAATCAAGCGACTTCAGCGCCGCGATTGTGCGGTTGGTATCTCCTTGTTGGTTAACGAAATTGTCTACAGGGAACCAAGCGGCTTTCACCGGGAATGGCTTACCCGTTTCCACCGCGGCGCAGAATGAAAGTGGAGGAAGGTAAGTGTACGCCTTCTTGTCAGGGTTCAACCAGTCCGGAAGGTCCAGGGCGGCATCGAGGAGAGCGCCGTTGTAAGTTGTTACCCCTCCGCCATGTACTCCTATGTAGCCGCATATAGCGGAGAGAGTTATCATCGCCCGGTAGGTCAAGTCGCCGTAGTACCAATGTGATATTCCTCCGAAACCTGCTTTGATTGCCGCGGGAGACATAGTCGCGAACTCCTTCGCGAGATTCTCGATAGTGGAAGCAGGAATTCCCGTTATTTTTTCCGCTTCGGAAGTAGGATACTGACTCACCAAATCAGTAAGCAATTGAAAGGCGGGTTTACACGTGGTTCCCGCAGCGGTGTATGAGCCTGTAAGAGAGGGGGCTATGCCGCTTTGATCATATGGCACAATTGTTTTGCTATTAGAGTCATATACCATGTACTTTGTCGAAGTTCCAGTTGTTACGTCCTTTTGCCTGAGAAAGAGTTGTGTATCCTGACGAACCAAGAATGGAGCAACGGTATAGTTCGTCACATAATCTACATTGTGGAGCTGCTCGTTTATGATCACATTAATCATGCTGAGCGCTAGCGCTCCGTCGGTTCCGGGGCGAATGGAAATCCACTGGTCTGAGAGAGTTGCGGTAGATGTGTATCTTGGGTCGATGTTAACTACTTTCGCCGTAGTGCCGTTCGGGTTCGGCTGGGTTACTCCTTCAGAGGTAATGGTGCCTTCTCGGGCGTCGAGAACGAACCGCATGTCCGGCACGTCAGTTTCTGCCAGATTGTTGCCCCAAAGGATGATCATACGTGAGTTTCGCAAGTCTGAGAGGTCATGACCGTCGAACGATCCTAGGATCTCATTTGCGCCACAGGGGCTAGCCGAGTCGCCCTCGTTGTCTCCTTCAAAGTCGCCTGCGCTTGCGCCAATTACACTCGCGAACCTGTAGCCGGCGCCAATTACGCCGTTTAATGCGGAAATACTTCCGGTATAGGGTGCGATGTAGACTGCAGTAGGGCCGTACTTTTGGGCGGTTTCTGTGAATTTGGTTGCTATAGTTGTTGTTGCTTCATCCCAGGATATCTGTTCCCATTGTCCGCTCCCGCGTGGCCCAGTGCTTTTCATGGGATATTTCAGTCGGTCTGGGTGGTAGACGTATTGAATGTTAGAGATTCCGCGCAAGCACACTCTTGGCGGAAAATTGGGGTCGTTGAAGGTCGCGTTACTTATCCTGGTAATGTTACCGTCAATCACCGTAACCGACAGCCCGCAAGACCCGTCGCAATTGTTGCAGTGCGCGGTTCTGAATATCTGAGGTAGACTGCTCGCGTTGGCGAGGGGAATCTTAGAAGACACACGCTGTAGGGCATTGAGAACAATGCCATCTGAAGAGACTGACCCATACGCAAAAAGCCCACCTGTGATTGCGGATAATTTGAGAAAATCTCGTCGATCCAGTCTAACTCCTGAATTCCTAGGTTTAGCCAACGCGAATACCTAAACCGGAGGGACGCGGAGAATGCGTTAAGAGGCCTCTGCACACATTCTACATACGACTATGTTCTAGTATCGACGGTAACACAACCCATTCGAATTTGTTATGCGATTTGTTCGAAATAGTTGCCGCGTGAGAACGCACACAACGGTAAGAGAATCGCAGTTGACCCGAAACCAAAGCTCTCAAGAAAAATAGAAGAAGTCGTATCTTGAATGAAAACTACGATAGCCTCGTTAGCGCTAAGACAGGCACCGAGTATGAGTTCACCCCACGAAGCAGGCACCCGACTAGGGGCAGTAATCCTGGCGGGCGGCAAAGCGACTCGGCTTCCCAACAAATGTTTGAGATTAGTTGGTGGGAAGGAACTCGTTCTCCACGTTTTCGAAAGAGTCTCAATGGCAGTTCCGGAAATTGTAGTAGTCGGAAAGACCGTGCAGGACGTTAGCCGGCTTCAGCAAGTCCTCCCAAAAGCTCGCATTGTTCATGATGAGTCGCTGGCCCAGAGCCCATTGGTGGGCCTACTCTGCGGATTGCGCGCGCTTGAGACCGAGTATGTGTTCGCAGCTGCGTGCGACATGCCATTCTTAGAACCGCAAATCATTCGCTCCCTTCACGCCCAAGCCACAGGACGGGACGCCGCCATCCCTCACTCGAACGGAAAACTCGAACCATTGTGCGCCGTCTACAAACGAACCAGCGCCATCAACGCTGCCTCAAACTGTCTACAAAGTAAACGTACCAGCATCCTAGAGATGATCAAAGAGCTGAGGAACATTGTGCGAGTTAGCAAGGAGGAGCTTCGAAAGGATGACCCCCGCCTTCTAACATTCATTAACGTAAATACTGAAGATGACATGAAGAATGCAGAAGCCTTCCTATAGCGAAAACTCGCTACCCATGTCTTTTGTTGGACAGATGTAGGTTCAAGTACCAAAAGAGCACGTTCTCCTCTCTTGAAAAATGTCCACGCAACAGTAGATTCAGCTGTGGAATGGAGCTTTTATCGCCATGACTGACTTGAGTGGAAACCTTTCGTATTAGATCACTGATCCTGTCGTGCTCTAATCCTATCCCTTCACACACGCAAGCGCCAAGGTAACGTTGCAGAAGAGGGAACAAAACACGCTCCTCTTTTGTGCGATGTTGAATGAATAGCTCTTCAAGCCGATTGAGATGGCCAAGAAGTCTCGGATTGCCTCTAACCCCAACATGCCTGGAAGCCTCCTCCAGTAGACCCATTTTTCGCCTCATGACATCGTGATCATTTCGAAGCTCGATCAGCGACTTTCCATTCCTACCGCAGTCGACCATCAAATTGCTCTGTAGGCCACAGAAACTCTTTGCGGGATATTCCTCGGAATTCGCGAAGTCACGTAGACCTTTCAAGCATCTCAGATTCTCCAGCCGTTAGAGTCTGTTTACAGAATTTCCGGCTTAGGAGTTGTCCCTAACAGGTTCGGGAACAATCAAGAAATCCTATACGTTCCGGACAGGATTCTTCCCTTTGATATAGTAATGTTAGAAGCAGTTGTCAGCATCACCCCACCGCAGAGTTGGATCAAACGGCTCACCAGCGAGTTTCCCGCCGTCATACGCGTATTGGACTGCCGAAGTCTTCCCCACGGGAAAGGAGTGCAGGAGCTCTTCGAAATATCGAGCGCTCCGGAGCATTCAGAGATGATTGTGGAACATCTTCGAACGGACGATTACGTCTATGACGTAGATATTGTGAAGGGTGAGCGCGGAAGAGTTGTAGGATCCCTCAAGACCCACAAGTGTACCGCATGTCGAACTTTCGCGGGTGCGAACTGTTTCCTAATCTCTGCCGCAAGTAAACCCGATGGGAAACTCGAATGGACAGTGCTCGGCAATGATACGGTAGTAAAGTCACTAATGCATGAACTAGAGCAGAAAAACGTGGTCGGTGAGGTTATCAGAATTTCGAAGCTAGAAGACGAGAAGCAGTTGACCGCGAGACAGGAGAATATTCTGCAAATTGCGCTCGAGAAGGGTTACTTTGAATTTCCGAAGAAAATCACACTTCGTCAATTAGCTAAGACCCTTGACATTGCTCCCGCAACATTAACCGAGATATTGAGACGCGGACAGAAATGGGTGCTGCAGGACCATTTCAAAGGCCACCCTTCCGTGCTGGGAAATAGAGTCTCCTCACACCTTCCTTGATTATCAGGGCAGGTAATGACCTAACAGGTTAGGGTATATCGCTATTCGAAACCAGCGACAGACCACCTTCCCGTGAGAAAGATGCGGGAACGTAGAGTTAGAAGTTCGCGGACAGCGATCAGAGACCACATTCCCAAAGTTTCATTGATGCTCTTACTGCTTACAGTATCTCTTCTATCAATTCCATTTCTAACACTCAACGTTTCGGGCGACACAAACGCGCCAGCGTATGCACCGAACCGCAGTAAGTCACCCACCGATATACCATCAGCCCCTTCACCATCCGACAGAGTAATGGTTACGCTTGTTACTGAGGAGAAACTGGGGCAATTGGCCGACGGTGTCACTTATGATTTCTGGACATTTAATGGAACGGTTCCTGGGCCGTTCATTCGGTTGCGAGTGAATCAAACGGTTGAGATGCACATCATTAATCCCCCTAATAGCACGATGACGCATTCGATCGATTCCCACGCGATCCTTGGCACCGGTGGTGGCAGTGCGTATTCGCAAACGCCACCCGGTCAGGAATCAGTTTTCCAATTCAAAGCATTGAGAGTTGGGCTGTTCATGTACCACTGTGCAAGCCCTGACATTCCCACGCACCTCGCGGAAGGGATGTATGGGTTGATTCTAGTAGAACCCCCTGGCGGACTATCAAAGGTAGACAGAGAGTTCTACATAGCCCAAGGCGAGTTCTACACGCTCGGACCGTTCGGACAGAAAGGGTTTCAGGGGTTTAGTTTTCAGAAGGCCAATGCCGAGACCCCAGACTACGTTGTATTCAACGGCAGAGTGGACTCGCTAACTGGCAACAGGTCGCTAAGTGTTAACGTTGGAGAGACGGTTCGCATCTTCTTCCTCAACGCGGGGCCCAATCTCGATTCATCATTTCACATCATAGGCGGAATGCTAGACAAGGTCTACGTTGAAGGCTCGCTTGTCTCCCCACCTCTACTCAACGTTCAGACAACCCTCGTTCCGGCGGGCGGGTCCGTAATGGTTGAATTCACAGCTGTAGTACCGGCTAAGCTCACGTTGGTGGATCATTCACTCTTCAGAATACACCAAGGAGCGTTGGGCATCATAAATGTCGTCGGGCCAGCAAACCCTGCAATAATCTCTTCGATAAAGAACGCAACAATCACACAGACGATGAATATGAGCATGACCACAACAGAGAACTTATCCAATACTTCGAGCGCGGGTGCATCAAATAATACGGTACTCATTCTGAACTATGCGTATGTTCCCGCGGACTTGACTGTCCCAACAGGAACAACCGTAACGTGGGTAAACCAAGATTCAGTGGGGCATACGGTTACAGAAGGTGATCCGAATTCACCTAAACAAGCCTCACTTCGCGTCTTTGATTCTTCAGGCGAAGCTGTTACGGGTAAGGTGACGTTGATCGGAGCAAGCGAGAGTTGGAGTTATACGTTCACAACCCCAGGCACATACGATTACTACTGCATCGTTCACCCATACATGATAGGCCACATTACCGTCGGCCCCTCCTCCGGGTCGAATAGCTCACAAAGTTCAGGTTACAGTGACCTAACTAACTTCACGATAACCTTCACCGGCAGGGATCTGGTAGGGCTAAGCGCAGTGGGGATAGTTGTGCTCGTGACCATCATGCTCATTTTTGCACGGTCAGGCAGAAAGAAGGCCAATTGACACTACTCCAGTTGCAACAACCTTGGGCAAGGAAGCACGCTTGAATTTTCAAATTGAAAACTCGAACCAGCCACCCTCTATAGAATCAAGACGCATCTTCCTTCGACGAGCAGCAGGCCTCGTAATAGGAGCAGGCATTCTCCTCGCTGTCGGGGATCTAACCGGAGTCCTTTCTGTCCCACACGACGGCCATTATCTTGAAACTTCCATAACGACCAACGACCCCGCGAATACCAGAGCCCAACTTATCACTGTAAAAGTCTACTACTCCATGATGGCTCAATACACTGACTTAACCGAGGAACTCTTTGTTATTCAACAGCCCGCTATTCTCCAGGACCTAATGAACTCTATCGCAGTTAGGCATCCCAGTATCGCTCAAATGATGCAGATGATGTTGACGCTCGTGGACGGGGTTCCCGCGAAACCTAGCGCATCATTGAATGATGGAGATGTAATCCAACTCATACCGTTATCCGCGGGCGGCTAGATTACATGCGACTACAGAAACGCAAGACGCGGAAGACGGACAGTGAAGAATACAGCAAGTACGTACTCGTAATTCCGTCGGAACACATAGAAGAATTGGGATGGGAAGTAGGACAAGAACTAGAGCCTGAAGTCAAAGGAAAAAAACTTCTCATCTCCCCAAAGGAATCGAAATAAGATTGAAGCCCTCGCGCCAATGGAATACCCCATTGATTGCTGAGTCTTGGTTTAAGGTAGTCACATTTCTCTGCAGCGCCCTCTTCTAACTACTCCAACAACTCGCATGGGTGGATTACTCCCGAAAGCCTTCGGAAACCATCGAATCAAGTTTAATGCCTAACCGAAAGCGTAAAATCGTTGAAAAACCTCACTCTTTAGTTGGCTTCCAGGCATTCATCGCTACTCTGAGTTCACATATCCTGTGTGTTCGCTTCTGCTAGACGGAGCGCCGAGGAAGGGCGCAATGATAGGAAATACCCAACCTTGATCGAGAAGGAGGGAAGTAATGCGTGAGCCAAAGTGAAACGACGATACTCATACCGAATTTTGCTGAGGCGTTCAACACGGGGATCTTACTTCAACTTGCAGGCATACGGCGCACTAACGAATGCTCTACCTGTAGAGTTTTCTTAACTAACAGTTGCCAACGATGTTCTCGTTGCGGAACACCCAAAAACGCGCCCTGCCAACACTGTAACTTTGAGCTGGGCCGCCCAGATCACTCCGCTCTACCTAAACCAGTTTCAATAAGACGCCATCAATAAGCGATACTGGCAGCTAGTTCAGACCACATCTGGCTCAACCGTTCGTCTAACGCAGGATGATCGAGCGGTGGAGATTTTTCCACTCATCGCAACTGCAGTACAGATATCGAACTGCTTAGAAGAAACGTACCAGAGATGAGCCAAAAGGGTTCAAACCACTTTCGTGTGAAAATTCCCAAAAGTGTGGAGCCACCGAAGACATTATGGAAGGCGTCTCCGCAGTCATCTGAAGTGGAAGGTCACCTAGCGAGGTAATCGCGTAAATGCCGTTAGATTTTACATTTACAGAGGAGCAGAAACTTTTCCGAAAGGCTGTCCGCGAATTCATGGCTAGAAATGTTGCTCCGAAGGCGAAGGAACTTCTCAAGGCTAGACTCGTTACGCCTGAGATCCATAGAGGTTTCACAGATCTCGGCGTATTCGGATTACTGGTGCCTCAAGAATATGGCGGTTCTGCTGCAGATTATGTGACGTTTCTCGTTGCGGTGGAGGAAATGACGAAGGGTGACCCTACGGGCTTCGCGGGCCTCCCGATCTGGTACGGAGCCTCCTGCGCACGCATCCTCGCGGTGTACGGAAGTGATGAGTTGAAAGACGAGATTCTTCCGAAGGTTACGAGGCAAGGTTGGATGACCCCGCTTCACTCCACCGAACCCAATTGCGGAACCGATTTCACGTCGATAACCTCCACCGCCAAGAAGGTTGGCAGCGAGTTTGTGGTCAACGGAGAGAAGACATGCCTAAGTTGCGTTCCAGAGGTCATGAGGTATGGAGGGGGCTTCATCACATCAGTGAAAACGAATCCTGAATTGGGCAGTAAGGGAATGAGCCTCCTCTACATTCCATCAGACTCCAAGGGTATGATTACCTCAAACTACACGGGTATGGGCATAGACGTCGGTGGGGTCCGGTATGAAAATGCGCATGTGCCGGGGCGTTATCTGGTTGGATCCGAGGGGACTGGATATCGGATGACCTACGAATCCTTCGTGCATGCACGCGTCCCGACTACGATGAGCATCGTAGCCGCCGCGGAAGCCGCAATCGAGAGGGGCATTGAATATTTGAAGCAGAGGAAATCATTCGGCCGACCCCTTGGGGCGCATGAAGGAATTCAATTCGAACTTGCTGATGGGTATTCGCATGTTCAAGCATCGAAGCTGCTATGTTACCGAGCCGCGTGGCTCGTAGACCAATACCACAAGGGAAAAGCTTCGTTCCAAGAGGCGATGAGTGCTGCCTCAGTGGCGAAACTTGTCGCCTCGGAACTCTGTGTAAAGGCCGTCAGCGACGTTCTAGAATGGTATGGGGGACTGGGAACAACGACGGAATACGACATACAGCAGGTGTACAGAACCGTCAGGCAGGCCGTCATCGCCGAAGGAACAAAGAACGCACAAAAGATCGTGATAGCTCTACAACTCCTCGGCAGAGACTTCGCTTCTTGGAAAGCAAGTGAATAAGACCGATCAGTGCTAACCCTAGAAACGTAAGCGGATCCGATTTTCCTTCTTAGATCACAAGGTGCTGGCGCATGAACGATTCGAATGAATGTGAGTCGTCGTTTGGGTGGAAGTGGAGTCGTGCCAGCAGAATCTAAAGTGGAATTTCTCGCTGGCGTGAAGGCCATGTTGCCTCTCCTTCTCGGCGCAATTCCATTCGGAGTAACGTACGGTGTGCTAGCCTTTACCGGTGGGTTGGGTGCTTTGGCGGCGCTTGGCATGTCTTCGGTTGTGTTTGCTGGCTCAGCACAGTTTGTGGCGGTACAACTCTTCGTTGTCGCTACACCCGCTGTGGTCATAATCGTTACTACGTTCATGGTGAACTTGCGCCACGCCTTGTATAGTGCGTCCCTCTCGCCGCATCTGAAACATCTTCGTTCAATCTGGAAGTGGACTCTGAGCTACCTTCTTACCGATGAGGCCTACGCCGTAACCGTCGTACACTACGATCGACTTGGGACTTCACCGAACGGCCATTGGTTTTTCCTTGGAGCAGGACTGACGATGTGGATCACCTGGCAAGCAAGCACGGCCGTAGGAATCTTCCTAGGAGAGGTGATCCCAAGAGATTGGCCCCTCGACTTCGCCATAACTTTGACCTTCATCGCTCTCCTCGTCCCCATGCTGAAAGACAGGCTCAGTGTCGGAGTATCTTTGACCGCAGGAGTGATCGCGATACTCGCCATCAATCTTCCACTCCGATTGAACCTCATACTTGCAGTCATCATAGCCGTAGTCATCGGGGTAGCAGTCGAACGAATTAGGAGATGAACTCGATTTGCTGAATTCCCAAACGGTTTGGTTAACTATCGTCGCGATGGGCGTGATCACATTCGTTCTGAGGCTGTCGTTCATCGCATTTCTCGGCCGCATAAAGCTCCCAGCCTCGGTAAGGCGTGGCTTAGACTTCGTGCCCCCGGCCGTCTTCGCCGGGTTGATCTTTCCCGACCTCCTTCGATACACCATGATAGCTCCGCTATCTCTTCACATGGAGGCCCGCCTCATTGCGGGAATAGTTGCTGTGATAGTCGCCTGGCGCACGAAAAACGTGTTGTTGACAATTGGCGTAGGATTCGCGGTTCTGTTTCTATTGCAAACGCTCACATGAGCAAGAGTACGCTCGCAAAAACAATAGCATCCGCGCGATAGTTCACCCAACACGTTGTTTTGCTTCGTCACGGAGACAATCGAAAAGAAGCATGGTAACGTAGGCTCCTGGGTCGGGCGTTCCTAGCGTCTGCTCTCCGAGATACCTGCCCTTTCCCTGCTTTGCCACGATGCCCTTGGTCAATTCATAGCCAGTTTCAGCAGCATTAGCCGCATCTTCCAACGCTAACAGAAGAGGCGTATTCTTGGCCGCTGAATTCTTGAGAGATGCCACCGTTGGATCAAGCACGTCAATGAGTGTCTTATCGCCCACATTCGCACGCCCGCGGGCCTCTACCTTCCTCAAGGAGGCTTCAAACATCGACGCTAACTCCGATACATCTAGCTCGCTTCTGGATTTGGCAACAGTTCCTGCCGACGCGAGTAAGGTACCGAATATTGGGCCGCCGCTCCGCCTGCTGAGGAGAGTATCGCTGTCCGACTTCTGAGAAGAGGCTGCCTGCATCTTCGCTTCTAGAAGACTCGAGAATTTTCAGGACCTCGTTGAACGCCACGTACATAGTTGTCCCGAAGTCTCCGTCTCCGCATGCCGCGTCCATTCTGTTCAACTCATCTTTCGATCGAAGAATCCGCCGAGTGAAGTTCAGAAGGAAGTCTTTGAGTTGTGGGTAGGAGAGCGACTCGGCCAACAAAATACCTCCTTCAGGATTCCGGCATCGCTCCGCACCATCGATAGGCCGGAGTGACCGCCGGCGCATCGAAACACTTTCTCAATTCCGCGTCGAGACGCATTAATGTCACCGAACAACCTGCCATTTCTTGAGAGGTTAGGAAGTTGCCCACTTCGGTTCGATGAATTCCGATCCCGAGATCCTTCAACAGTTGATGCGTCTTGCGGTTTATTATGAAGAGTTCCATTAGCGTTGTTGAACCGTATCCGTTAACGATAACGTTCACCTCATCCCCTTCCTTGAAGGGTAAATCCTTAACGACTTCATTCACGAGAACTTGAGCGGTCTCGTCTGTGGAGAGCAGCACTGTCTTTCTGGTTCCTTTCTCTCCGTGCGCTCCGATTCCAAAATACATCTCCTCTTGTCCGATCGTGAAGGTTGGTTGGCTGCTAGTAGGGACTGTAGCTGCAGATAGGCCCACTGCGAATGTGCGGGAATTATCTCTAGCATTCTCGGCCACTCTCCTCACTTCCGAAAGGCTTGCTCCTTCTTCCGCTTTCGCTCCTGCCACTTTGATTACGAAAAGATCTGCTGCTAACCCGCGCCTTTCTTGAACTAGGTCAGGAGGCGCAGAGGCTACATCATCCCAGACCCGCACCGTAGCGGTTTCAATTCCTTCCTCATTCGCATTTTCCGCTGCGATATCGAAGTTCATGTTGTCTCCCGCATAGTTTCCATAAACATACAAGATACCCTTCCCGCCGTTTACCGCCCTTGTCGCATCAAGAATCATCGGTGGCGATGGGGCTGAGAAAACCTCACCAAGCACCGCCGCATCAGCCATTCCGTAGCCTACCCAACCGATGAAGAGTGGTTCATGTCCGCTGCCACCTCCCACGACAACACTCACTTTACCGGAAATGGGTGCGCGTTGTCGTGCGACGACATGTGGATTGACAAGTTTGACTAACTGATTGTATGTGTAGGCGAACCCTTCGATGCTCTCTACGGTCACGCTAAACGGATCGTTGATGAGTTTCTTCATTTCAACATCACTGAAGAGGCTGGATTGGTAACCCAGCTTGGGGTTAGAACTTAGGCTATCGGTTCAATATTGACTGGGGAGCTGATCTGCTGATGAGCGTCTCATTAGTACCCGGGATGGGTGGGGTTGACCCCTACGCCTGTTCCCATCCCATGAGTCAGGAACAAGTGGGCTAACACTCCCACTATCACTCCTATGATAAGGACAGCGGCTAGAAGTTTCTTTGACAATTAGCTGCGGGTCTCGCGAAGTTGAAAGAGACTAAGCTGCTTTTCGTTTTGCTAGCAATACGTAGGCAGTAAGAACCATTAGGACAACCTGAGCGACGAAGACTTGGACACTCCCGGGCGGCATCCAATCCGTAGAGAAACCAAATGCCTGTCCGCCTGACAAGGGTGTCGGAGTAGTGGCCGTTACCAAGATCAATCGGTTGTCGATGAGCGATAAGACGAAGAGGCCAATGACAGCTGGTTTGAACAGTTTGCCTGATGTCAATGCCGCGAAGGCTCCGGCGGCGAAGAGAATTGTTGAAACTAGAAAGTAGCCCCCGATGGAGAGTGAGTCGGAGATGAACTGGACGTAGAATGCGTGCGAAATGGCTAAGACTAAAGCAATTACGAAAATCCCTACTTGGAGAGCGGAGACGCGCATTTCTATCACTTACGCCGCCAGAAGCGCCCTTACATTAATTAAAGTTACTATCAGTGTAGTAGCATGAAACACGCTTCCGACCAACTGAGAGCTAACCAGCATTACAAAAATTACAAACGGCACCCTAGATTTTCGTTGGTGCGGGGGAGGGGATTCGAACCCCTGAACCCCTGCGGGACAGGAGCCTGTGGACACACTCCGGGGAGTGTTCAGTCCTGCGCTCCCACGGGCGACTCTCGCCCTCTTTGACCTGGCTGGGCTTTAGGGAGATTCCCAAGAATCTTACCCCCGCATCCAGGCCACCCAGTTAACCCGTAAGGGTCCGCGGCGAGTCCGCGTTTGAAATAGCGTAACCTCTTAAAGATTGTCACATCAAGCTCAAAAGGCATCGTGGATTCACAGGGAGACCGTGACCAAACTTGAAGTTCACCTTCGGCAAGAAGCAAAGCGTCGATACCGTGGAATTGGACAATCTCTTCACGGACCTGCAGGGCGTACTCCAAAAACATCCCTTAGTCCCCGCAGCAAATATTGACGTGCTTGTCTCGGAGTGGATCAACGACCTCCTCTTCCTCGCCGGGAAAATCACTGAGGATGAGCTCAAGGAGGCTATGCAAACGTTTGAGACCGCCGAAACCGCGGGTAAAGAGACAGCTAGCGAATCCCCAGCCGCAGCAGAGGATGACGAGTCCGAGGACGAAGACGACGAAGAATAGGGGACCTGCTACTTCCCGTTGAACATTCAGTTCGGAGCTTAGCTAAGATATTGAGTTCACATTGATGTAGCTGTCAGGGCAAGAGTTGCCATTGGGGCTAGTATTGTAGCCTTGATACATTTGTCCGCTCACAGTAACCCATGTTCCAATGGGGGGTGTATTTGATGGCAGATTGTGCAGGGCATAGTACTCGTAGACGTAGGTGGTTGCGTAGGATGGGTAGGGGTTGTTGGTTGTGGAGACCGCGAGAAGAGTACATCCGTTTTGGGTTTGGTACAAGTAGCCTGAACAGGTAACGTTGCCATACGATCCGGTGGACTGGCAGGGCGGGTTATAGTTACCGTAATTTCCGTAGTAGTAGCCGGGGTAGTTGTAATAGTAACCCGGCGTTTGGTAGCAGCCGTAGTAATAGCAAGGCTGATAGTTCCCTTAGTTTCCATAATATCCGTAATTCCCGTAATTCCCGTAACCGTATCCGTTAGGAGTCGTGCTTGATAGGGTAGTGTAACTGGTTGCGGTGCTGACGCTGGTTACGGCTTGGGTTTGGACGAAGTACACGCTTTGAGTATTCGTCTGCATCTGCTGTTGCGTGACCGTTACGGTGTGAGGATTAAGCGCGGTGTAGCCTGCGAAAGCCAAACTGAGAAGAGCAACCAGCACAAGCCCACCAATGACTACGCGTCTTAGCCCGCTTCGCCCCGGGTTGGGAGATTGAGCGGGCGGGTTCGTTTGGCTCATGACTTCTCTTGGTGAACAGCGGGGGAAGGCGGTTAAACCTATTTCCACCCGGTAGAAAACCAGACCTTCTCCCTATGCAGCTTGGTTTTGTGCGGATGGTTGGAAGCAGCTGCATTTCTTCGCCCTATGAGTAGAACAACCGACCAGCCTGTGGTCCTTGCAACCGCAAATCACGCAATGTTTCTCTGACGCCACTAGTCTCAACTTCCAAAGTTATTGCTTGCGTTCGGCTATGGAGATGGGTAGCCCGTCAGGGTCGAGGCAGACCGCCAACTTGATCTTCTCGTCTGGACGGTCGGTGGGCGGCATACTGAAGGAAACTCCCTTCCCCTTGAGTTCGTTGAATTTGTCGTTGAGGTTGTCAACATAGAAACCGATCGAGGCCGATCCAGCTTTCGGTTCATGAGAGGCCCCAGCGGGCTTCCCTCCGCCGTGAAGAGCGAGCACGGTCGTTCCAGTTTCGAACTCCGTCCATTCAGGCGACTCGAAGCCTAGTTTGAGACCAAGTTTGTCCCGGTAGAATTGGATTGACCGGGACATGTCGGAGACCATGACCATCACATAATCTATGTGATTGAACATGCAGCGTCACAATTAACCAACCACCGCCGGTACTTTTCAAGTTACCTTCGCCATTTTACCTTCAAAGTTTTAATTACCCAAGAAATTGAGTAGGATCTGATGAATATGGGTAAAGTAGTTCATTTCGAAATACCAGCCGACGATCTAGCGAGGGCAAAGAAATTCTACGGCACAGTCTTCGGATGGACCTTGAATGACTTCCCGGAAATGGAATACACGATCGCCAGGACCGTCGAGTCTGACAAGAACGGAATGCCAAAGGAAGCGGGCGCAATCAACGGCGGCATGCTCCAGCGCCAGGACCCCGTCAAGTCACCAGTCATAACCATCGACATCGATAACATGGACCAAGCAGCCGCAACCATCGAGAAGAACGGCGGCAAGATCATCCGGCCGAAAATGCCCGTTGGCGACATGGGCTTCGCAGCCTACTTCAAAGATACAGAAGGCAACGTAGTCGGACTCTGGCAAAACGCATAGCCAACTCCGCCGACCCTCAACAACAAATCAAACCTCTTTTTTCACATCACACGCTCATTCGAAGTGATATGAACGGCCCTTAGGTTTGGCAGAATCAAACAATCACAATTCATTCCGCACGCCAAACCTACCCAAGTCTATCGTGCGTTCTTGAACGCAAAAATCCACAGTGACTTCACGGGTTCGAAAGCTACCGGCAAAGCTCGTGTGGGAGCAAAGTTCACTGCATGGGACGGCTATATCTCAGGAAAGATTGTCAAGCTGAAAAGTGGAAAAAGGATCGTTCAGGAATGGCGGACCACCGAGTTCCCCAACCGATATCCTGACTCCAGACTTGATTTAAAGTTCCAAGCTAAAAAAGGAGGCACACAAATCGTCATGGTACATTCGCGAGTTCCCGCATCACAAACTGTTAGGTATAGGGAAGGGTGGGTCTCAGCTTACTGGGACCCATTGAAGGAATATTTCCAAAAGGTTCACAAACCCGAAAAATCGTAACAAGCTTTCGCCCGAAAAAGGACCGGCTTCAGATACCGGCACAATTGATTAGCCAGATTACTGATATGCACAACGAGCCTCGATGGACAGCGTTCTTGAATGGTTGCTTCAAAAGGATCAACCCTCCATTCGATACCTCGCACTTACAGAGTTGCTTGGTAAGCCGCAGAGCGACCCCGATGTCAGATCAACTGCGGCTAGAATAGGCGAAGTGGGATGGGCGGCGGACATTCTGAGGAAGCAGGACTCTGCTGGGTGGTGGGTAGCTGAACGTAGCCTCTATCGACCCAAGTACCTGTCAACTAACTGGATGCTTCTCACCCTCGCGGACCTAGGCTTGACTCGAAAGGACCCACGCATAAAAACTGCCTGTGAGTTATGGATTGAGAGATTCGCGAAATCTGACGGGGGATTTGGAGTTGACAATTCTAAGAGAAGTGAATTGTGTTTGGTCGGAAATACGGCCCGCGCCCTCGTCAAGTTCGGTTATGAGGATCACCCCAAGGTCAGAAGCGCGTTTCGCTGGTTGGTTAGGGAACAGAAGGAGAACGGGGGATGGCACTGCTGGAGTATCAATCCCATTAATGGAACAATTGATTCATGGGAAGGGATGAGCGCATTCGCCGCATACCCTAAACAAGAGTGGACACGAAGCATCAAGCGTGCGGTTGAGAAGGGCGCGGAATTCTACCTGAACCGGGAATTACACAAGCAAGGGCAACACTACGAACCCTGGTATCGTTTCCATTTTCCAGAACACTACTACTACGACCTACTCGTCGGACTGGACTTTCTCACCGCCTTAGGCTACGGTTCCGACAAGAGGCTCAGCTATGCGGTTGATCTGTTGAAGCAAAAGAGGAGGCCCGATGGGAAATGGAACTTGGATGCGGTGCACCCAGATGGCCCACAATACACCCGCCCACCTACACCTTTCTCACTGGAACAAGTGAGCGAGCCGAGCAGAATGATAACTCTCAAGGCCCTTAGAGTTCTCAAGCGAATCGAGGGTTCACTCTCCGCTCTTACCGTTTCTGGCTAATTCCAGATTTCCTAGAAGACTAGGCCAGGACCGGTCAACCCACTGTCAGAGTGACAGACGAGTAGGAAAACGGTAGATATGACCCGCGCGCTAATGAATTAGGAACCAGGTAGTAGTAATGACTAAGCCCATCGTCAAACCGGGCCAAGTGTACTCCAATATCTCACTAGCAAATGGCGAAACTGCAACACTTCGCGCCCCGAACTGGAGTGACCTAGACGGTCTGATTGACTACATTAATGGCCTTGTTGAGGAACACGCCCCGATCACCAAGACTGAGAAGGTAACCCGCGAAGGCGAGGCCGAATGGTTAGGGCAGAGGCTTGCCGAGATAGAGAACGGTCACACAATCCATCTGGTTGCAGAAGTCAACGGAAAGGTAGTGGGGGCTGGGGAAGTGAGCCAACTGGCCGAGGAAAGAAGTCACACGGGATACTTGGGAATTGGCATATCCAAGAGCCACCGCGGCCAAGGACTTGGCGCTGCTATCATGCGAGCACTTGAAGAACTCTCCAAGAAAACCGGGCTGAAAATTCTGATCCTCGATGCCTTCGCCACGAACACGGTCGCACTCACACTCTATGAAAAGATGGGGTTCAAGGAGGTAGGTCGAATTCCAAAGGGGATTTACCGGGACGGAAATTATATTGACCTAGTCAGAATGACCACGGAGCTCTAACAAAAACTGCACGAGTAAACGCTGGTTCTACCTCAGAACCTTGAGGTGACCCGATTCGGATTGACGGATTTGTTTGAGTATTCTGAGTTCGGCTTTCTCCATTCCAAGATGCATCCCAAGAGAAAAGTGTATACTGAAGCCGAGGATGGCGAGGACGCATCACAGGGGCAAGTTCTTCCCTCTTCCTTTTCTCCGTGCCTCTTCGTAGATTTTCGCGGCGACCGCCATGTCCTCGATTGCGACACCCAAGTTCATCGACATAATCCGTTCGTCAGCACTTTCTCTTCCAACTTTGCGACCGGCTACCATTTCTCCCAATTCAGCGTAGACACTGGGGATGTCTTGGAAGTACCCCGTCGATCTGTAGTATTCCAGCTGATGGATGTCGTCAGCGTAGAATTTGTCCATCACCAGCATGGCTTCAGGGTTCCAGTACGAATCGAAGTCCACTGGACAAGCCAATACTCCAACGTTCACCCAAGATTTTTCAATTGTTGGACTTGGGTGCTTCAAGATGGGTCCAGCGGTCACAATAATATCTGAGCCTTCAACAGCTTCTCGAGGGCTGTTAACCGGTTTGATGGTGATGCCGGATTCCCTCGTCATTTCGTCAACATATCGGTGAAGGTTTGCGGATGAAATATCGTAGGCCCTAACTTCTTCAAGTTTCATTACGGCTTGGAGCGCTTCCAAGTTGCTCCTTCCCTGAACACCGCAACCAAGGACACCAAGAATCTTTGAGTCTGGTCTCGCAAGGTACTTAGCGGCCAGAGCCGTGGCGGCTCCGGTGCGCTTTGCAGTTATCCATGTTGCATCCATAACAGAAATCGGCAAACCCGTATTCGGATCGTTCAAAATTATCAGCCCGGAGATGTAGGGCAGTCCCTGTTTGAAGTTCTCTGGGTACCCACTTACCCACTTGATTCCAGCAGCAGACATACCTGGAAGATATGCTGGCATCGCGTGGATGAAAGCATCATGAAGAGGGTGAATTCCTGGTTTAGGAGGCATTTCCGCCTTACCTGCCCCCTTTTCTTTGAAGGCTTCCTCTACGGCGGCGATGATGTCAATCATCTGGAAATCGAGAGCCTCAATATCTGCACGAGACAGGTAAAGAATTTCTTGCGCATGTGACAATTCATCCAAGACCTCTTCGAGGCTTGTCTGACAACGATCAAGCAGAAAAAGGAGTTCGCCAATTACTAACTAGGTGTGCCGACCGCAAGATGGAGATGAGTTTCTCGTTTCACACCTTGCCCGACCTGAATCATCTGCCAAGGCTAGTATTGCCAGAGAATGCGAACCGGTAAGCCCTCGATAGGTTCAGATATGTTCCTGTTGCGCGATCAAAGGGACTCCGAAGGATGGAGTTCGCAAAGCATTTTTCATCATACATTTCAGGATTCCTTTTTCAGCCAGTCTTTGACAGCCATTTCTATGGCAGCGCTTAGATCGCCTTTCTTGCCACCGAGTCTCTTCACAATCTCAATTCGTAGTCGCCGCTCAACCTCGTCTGGGAGTACAATGTAGAGCTTACCCAACTCTGGCCGCGCTCTTGTTACACATTTGTGACCATTATTCTCCCCGAACCGGTTTCAGCAATCTTTCCAATAAGTTCAGGGAGGATTTGGTAGCCACATTTCCCACATTTCCACGCGCTGTCGTCAGAATACTCATGCTGACAATGAATTCTATCCGTCGATTCCTTCATCGCAATGCTTGCCATGGTTCCAATCTTCTAATTACAGCATATCCACATACATATGTATATATAGGTGTTCTCCCTAAACTCCTTCAGTGTTAAGTTTATGTTTGCGAGCTGCGTTGTTTGACTATGATGTCTAGGTTTGAGAAGGAAGGACAACGATTTGTATGTGATAAGTGTGGCTTCGAAACGAACAGTTCAGAAATCTTCCCTCTACACAAGAAGAATTGCCCCAGAGTTTAGGTAAGTGGCGCTCATGGTAAAATCTGATCCCGTTGCCATTGAGAAATGGCTCAAAAACCGATACAAACTTCTCTTTTTGAGAGTTAACGAGAGGACCGACCATGCGTTCGCGATTGTAGATTTACCCGATTTGCCGCCGAATCTACTCGAACACCCTTCTGATTGTAGACTCTCCCTGAGCACACCCCGCAAAGCCGAAAATGATTTCATCAGAATGTCGGACTTCGACCAAGGTACAACCTTCTTTAGTAGCAATGGATGGGAGAAACGCCTACTGGAAATCACCCGTAACTAATTCCTAGGAAATCGCTGTTGAGTCATCCTGATGGACGCTCAGCGACGATTGAAGCTCAAGACAATTAGGTGACGGCCTAAATTCAGTTGCCTGCACCATTTGGTTTCACACACACTAAGACGACGACGGTTTGGAATGGACAACGATTGTCAGCTGACTTTCGCGTCCCGGGTTCTACGTTCGATTACTGCGTAGGCTAGGAGCAACAGAATGGTTAGTACTCACTATAATCCTCCAAGTCTTATATTTCTCCAAAATTTGGCAACTCCGATACTGAGGGTAGGATGCGCATTGGTAGACGATGTGATGCTGAGAGATGTTGAAGAAACTGACCTACCTATCTTTTTCGAGTATGAGTCAGACCCGACACCGGTCTACATGGCCGCTTTCACAGCCAAGAATCCAGCGGATAAAGATGCCTTCGACGCGCACTGGAAAAGGATGCTGGGCGACGAGACCATAGTCAAGAGAACCATCCTTTTCGATGGGCACGTGGTCGGTTCGGTCGCGAGCTTCATCGACCAAGATTTTGGCAAGCGAGAGGTAACCTATTGGATTGGGAGAGAATACTGGGGAAAAGGCATTGCCACCAAAGCACTTTCAAAGTTCTTGCGCGAACTGAAAGTGAACCCCATTTATGCACGAGCTTCAAAAGATAATGTTGCCTCCATCCGCGTCCTGGAAAAATGTGGGTTCAAAATTACCGGTCATGGGAAAGGGTTTGCAAATGCGCGCGGCAAAGAGATCGCAGAAGTTGTCCTCGAACATACAGCTGACATATGACAGGCACTATAGATAGCAGCCCGATCCAAAACCAAGTCAAGCACATTTGAGCCAGTCGCTTAGTGTGTCCGCGCACCATTAGTTCCACACATTTTCGAAGTTCTTTAAAGCTAGCATCAGTTCACAAGTTTGCATGATTACCAATAAGGGGTCGCCGAAAAAACCTACCATCTTCTATCTCGACGCGAGGAATCCAACCGGCATCAACTTAACGGGTTTAGCTCGGAAATTTGATTCTGAAAAGGGAGATACTGCTGCAACGGTTTTCGAGACGCTAAGAAAGTTATCCGAGAGGTTATGCACCGAATTGAATTCAAAGTATCAACAGGTTAACAACGACGGAAGACCAGCCTCGATGAGTTTTGAGAACCTTTGCTGGGCGGCTAGCTTGATACTCTCAAGTTGGCTCGGTCTTACATTAGAATCCAAATCCATAGCGCACTATGGAGAACCGCATCCTGACGAGGAACATCGTCTATACTTTGAGGTTATACCGAGTGTTCTAAACGCATTCAAACAGGGGATAGAACAGTCAATATCTGACAAAAGAAATTGAGCCCCTTGTTACAGTTAGCCAACGGAAAGCGGTTAGTGCGCAAACCAGCTCAAGTTACTGTGGAAAACGACTGGTTTTCAGCTTGCAATCACGTTTTACTCCTACAGTTCTGTTAGGACAAAGTATTTTAGAGCTGGAACCGAAAGCGGTCGAAGTTACCGCTTTAGATTGGTGTCTTGAATGGGCCATAGGAAAATTCATGGTCCGAAACGCGGCTCCTTAGCCTACCTGCCTAGAGGGCGTGCTTCACGGTGGGTTGGCAGGATTAGGAATTGGCCCGAAGTTGAGGAGGGCCCGAGGTTGCTTGCGTTTGCTGGATTCAAGGCAGGCATGACCTATGCTCTCGCGGTTGACACCCGTCAAGGATCGCTTACTTTCGGAAAAGAAATCGTCATACCCCTAACCACCCTAGAGGCGCCGCCAATGTTAGCTTGCGCGCTAAGAGCCTACACCAAGCATTACAAAGGGTTGCAGACCTTTGGCGAAGCTTGGATGGAGAAACTACCTAAGGACTTCGAACGAGTCATATCCGTTCCTGAGAAATTCTCAACCGAAGACGGGTTGAAGAAGATTGAAGGCGGCCTGGAAAAGATTGAGGACCTGCGCCTACTCATGGCAACTCAACCCCGCCTCGCAAAGCACGGAATCAAAGCACCCCAAATGATGGAGGTGAGAATCGGGGGAGGGTCGATTAAGGATCGATTCGAGTATGGAAAGAAAATGGTCGGCCAAGAAGTCAAAGTCTCTGACTTCATCAAGGAAGGGCAAGCCGTTGACGCGATTGGCATAACGAAGGGTAAGGGTATTCAAGGCCCCGTTAAGAGATGGGGGATTAGACGTAAGATTCACAAGGCTCGAAAAACCGTCCGCCAAGTTGGATCAATTGGTGGGTGGACACCTCACTACGTCATGTACTCGGTCCCACGTGCTGGGCAGATGGGTTTCCACCAGAGAACTGAATACAATAAAATTGTAATGAAAGTCGGCAACAACGGTAGCGAAATCACGCCGAAGGGTGGATTCCTAAGGTACGGCATAGTCAACTCAGATTACGTTGCACTCAAAGGAAGTGTGCCGGGAACGAGAAATAGGCTGATCGTGATACGATTGGCAATGCGACCGCCTCCCGAATCGAAGCCAACGAAACTTGATTACCTAAGCATCGGATCAATACAAGGCGACTGAGCGAACTCATCGCCATCGCCCCCAAGCCTCCCTAACGAATCTCCTACTCTCCTTGGGCAGAGAATATACCGCAGTTGCGCGCGCCAGAATCGATGGCCCAGATGCAGCCATCCTTTCCTTCAGTAAAGCTTCCCAAGGCTCAAGCTCGTTCGCCATCAACTCCAGCAGCTCGTCCACGTCTGGTTTAGAACCCAGAAAAGATTCTCGTTTCTTAAGGTCGAGGACAATATCCGCCGCTTCCTCGGTTATGCCCAGATTCTTAACCAACCAATCCTTCAGCTCGGTTAGCGTTTCGAGACCTCTTCCCCGCGAGAACAGCACGGCTAATTTGATTCTTGTTGGGAGTAGGTCCCAAGCATATTCTGCTTGGTATTCCAAATCCAGATCGAGTCCCTTCTCCAAACTTCCTTCTGAGAAGATTAGAGGGAGAGGAGGAAGCGGTTCCATACTACCTACCGGCAGGTCTACCTTCAGCCGATTGTGCGGACATTTCTTCCGACACTCTGTCTCTGGCACTTGCCCGTTGAAACCAAGTTCCTTTGCCTTCCACACCTCTTTGATAACGGACTGGGTTGGAACGTATTTCTCCTTCACAACCGAGAACGTGGCAAGCCTAGGGTATACCAGGATCGTTTCGGCGGCACCTTTTATGAGGCGAGGAGAAAATTTTGGCGACTCACCTTCGAGTCTCTCTCTAAGAAGATAGACGCCGAACTGTTCAGCTATGCCGTTGTAGAACATTGCCTGGAATTTGTAGGCTGGAGTTGTCTTCGCGGAATCCTTCGCTTCAACGATTATGGGTGTGCCGTTTCGTTCCGTGAGGCCGATGAAATCTGGCCGCGCAGTTCCAGCAAGGTCGGGGTGCCTGCCCTCCCCTCTACCAACGATAGTAACTGATTCGTACGCGCCCTTCAGGCTCTTGCGAATCTCATCCATCCCCTCTACCGACTGGGTTGCGATTTGTGCAAGGTACTCGTTAACCCTAATCTCAGGGATTGAGTGGGTAATTTGTTTCAAAACTTCGTGTTTCGGGATTCCTTGAAGGCTCAGCTTGACAGCAGCTTCACCGATCTTTCCTATGGTTGCGGGCTCCGATATCCTCCGTTCTTGAATTTCCCTTGCCTCACGGCTAATTCTGACGGCCCTGTAGGCCTTGATCGCCACGATCTTCGGGCATCTGCGATAATCGTAAAGATCCTCACGGGAAACGGTGAAGATTGAAGTCAACGACTGGGTTCTAGCTTAGTTTCGACTGCTTAAGGATTGGAGGCTTGAATGTTTGGTCGATCCTCATCCTTTATTCGGGTGGATAGATCCGTTTTCCCGTCTTCCTGTCCACAATGGTAATCGCTTGGGTGGGGCAGGACTGCGCGGCCATGACGAGATTGTCAAAGTCCTTACCTCCGGCCTCATCCAGAACATCCAGCTTGGCTCTGCTTTGAAAAACTCCCTTCCCTGGCCGCTCGTCGAGTCGGAAAACGTCCGGGGAAACTATTACGCAGCTACCGAAACCTAGACATTTGTCAGGGTCCACGTCAACCTTCAGCTCACCTTCCCCTTCCGCCGCCTCCGCCCGACGTTCCGAAGGCATCTTTACCCCCAAACCATCGAAAATCCGAACCAACGCGTTGTTAATGCCAATCTTCACAATCTTGCCATCCCTCGCGAATGAAACCGTTACGTCCTCATCCACAACCTTGGATGAGGCGTCCTTGTCGTCTTGAATTACTAGCTGCAGTTGATCTGTTCTCTTATCGTATATCATTCTCATGACAATGAACCTAGACCCATCGCTGCTTCCGAAGTAGTATGCCTTTCGCTATAGGGTCAGGGATGACAAAAACAAGCTTTAGAGACATCCGCGCCACACCCAAACTGGATAGGCTTACTCCGTTGAGTGAAAGCAAGCATCTCAGAAAGGATCTCGAAAGCGTGTTATCGCCTGAACGAGTAATAGTTCATGGAAAGATCCCCGTCAAGTATCGTTTCGATGCATTGAGGCCTTACCGACCATTCCCCAAGCTCAGGAAGGGCGGTTACATTCCAACAATCCTGGTAAGGCCTGAGAACGATGCTGAAGTGGCGAGCCTGGTTCGAGTTGCACGACGATATCACACCCCAGTTGTAACTTACGGCGGTGGGACGGGGTTGATGGGTGCCGCCATAGCCGCCCACGGAGGAATCATGGTTGAAACTAGTAGAATGAATCGGATCGAGGAGATCTCCGGTGAGGATATGATGCTTCGGGCGGAGGCGGGTGTTGTTTTGGAGGAAGCTTATGCCAAGCTTGATCGAGAGCAACTGTTGTTTGCGCATGACCCATGGACGAGGCCGATCGCCACGATCGGCGGGGCGATCTCAACGAACAGCCTCGGGTACCTTGGCGCGAAATACGGAAGCATCGGGACACAGTTGCTAGGCATTGAAGCTGTTCTCCCGAACGGGCAGTTACTCAAAACACGTCCCGCCCAATACTCATCGACCGGTTTCGATTTGAGACGGCTGTTCATTGGTACAGAAGGGCTCTTTGGTATAGTTACACGGACGGTCGTGCGCGCATTTCCGAAACCGGAAGCGAAGAAGTTGGTGAGTTATGGATTCTCCGATTTTGAAAAAGCCCACCGCGCCATTACCCTCATGCGCCGATACGATGTTAGACCCAGCATGGTCGATTATGGTGAAGAACCCGGTTCAAAGGAAGAGAGCCACCTCAACCTGGTGTTTGACGGACTTGAGAAGGAAGTCTTGGCTCAAGCAGAGCAAGCCGAACGAGCGATATCGGAATGCGGTGGAAGTAAGCTTGACGATGTGGAGGCCCGCGAGTTCTGGGAGCATCGTCACGACATTGCGCTAATGCATAGCCGCAGAATTTCCAACGCGGCCCCAGAAAAAGAACCTCGAACGAAGTATGATTACATACACGT